>Ga0105240_10015377_pt1 | contig 10404 bp, 10 predicted proteins | sample KBSC54metaG_FD_80426 | JGI IMG/M metagenome (GOLD analysis project Ga0105240, IMG submission 80426) | Corn rhizosphere microbial communities from Kellogg Biological Station, Michigan, USA - KBS C5-4 metaG | ecosystem: Host-associated > Plants > Roots > Rhizosphere > Soil | place: Michigan, USA... | reverse complement strand
CCTACCGCCCCATGACTAGCGCGGCCGAGGCCGAGCCGCTCCGGCCGGTGCCGCTGCTCCAGCAGCGGCCGTTCCGGATGCTGAGCCTCACGCGGTTCGAATCTCGCGTTGCCCAGAATGCCCTGAACTTCGGTCTCGTACTGTTGATCGTGGACGCCACGGGCAAGGCGCTGTTTAGCAGCATTTTGGTGCTCGCACTCGTGATTCCCTCGACCGTATTTGGAATTGCCGCGGGCACCGCAGCGGATGTTTTGCCGAAACGTGCGCTCATCGTCGCAGGGAACCTGGGGCGCGCCGTGGTGTGCCTGTTCTTCGTTGGCGCATCCGGCAACACCGCGACCTACTACATCGTCGCCATTGCCCTAGCGACGGCGGGCCAGTTCGCCACGTCCGCCGAGGGCGCGACACTGCCTGCGATTGTCGAGCATTCGGAGCTGACGCAGGCCAACGCCATTGGCCAGGCCATCGGCGGCGGCGCGCAGCTTGTAGGGATCGCGATTCTCACGCCGGTCGTGCTGCGCCTGTTCCATAGCCCCACCGTGCTTTTTCTTTCGTGCGGGGCGCTGTTCACGCTCGCCGCCTTTCATGCGCTGTTCATCGGTAACACGAAGAGCCCAGCCGCCCGCAAGGAAGTGGGCGGCGATTGGGATGGGCCGTGGTGGAAGACGGGCTGGCAGCAAATGAAGTCCGACCCGGCAGTGATGCACTCGGCCATGGAGCTCACGCTGATCTCTGCTGCGCTCATCATCCTTGCAGGGCTCATTCCCAAGTACATCGAGGACACCCTGGGCTTACCCGTCGATGTTGGCGCCGCAGTGCTGATGCCAGCCGCCATTGGCATCATTATTGGCTTGCGGGTGGCGAGTTTCCTGGCTTCGCGGGTCGCTCACTCGGTGCTCAGCACGTTCGGCTTTGCCGCCTTCGTGGTGAACCTTGTGCTCGTCGCCTTTGTGAATCCGGAGGCGAGCTTCCTGAGCGGATTTGGCATTTTTTCATGGCTAAACCACATCAACATTGGCAACTTCGACCAGGGTGGCGTGGTGGCGATGGTACTCATGCTGCCCCTGGGCTTTTCCTACGCCACCGTTTCGGTGGCTGGCCAGACGGTGCTCAACGCCCGCGTGCCGCACCACCTCCAGGGCCGCGTGCTTGCCACACAAGCTGCGATGTCGGCCGTGGCCTCGTCCGTGCCTGTGCTCATTGCGGGGGCGCTGAGCGACGTAATCGGGGTGACGCCGGTGATGGCGCTGGTCGCCGCGGCGATTGGCTTCGCCGCCGTCGCGAACGCCCGTCCCAATGCGCTACGGCCCGTGGCAGTGCGACAGATCTGAGTGGCCGGCAACGTTGGGCGTTGGCGCCGTGCCGGCTGCGAGTAATTCGCAGTAATTAAGGAAGCGATTTGCAATGCCGGACGGAGCTACGCTCATTGACGCCCCGATCAGGCCACTCCTATCATCAAAATAAGGGTAGTGGTGTGGCCTTCGGTAGGCTCGCCACGGCCGAAGGGAGTGCATCGGTGAAGGAGCTCAGCATCGAGAGCATCCGTCTCAGCCTGATGAACTACCAGCGCGTGGTCATCCTGCGCGAGAAGGATGCCGATCGGTATCTTCCCATCTGGATCGGGCCCAGCGAAGCGGACGCTATCGCCGTCCGGCTTCAGGACGTAGCTGTCGCCCGCCCCATGACGCACGACCTCATTCGCAACCTGATCGAGCAGTTAGGCGGCACCGTCTCGTACATCGTGGTCAACGATCTAGCGAACGACACGTTCTTCGCCCGCATCGTGCTGGACGTACATGGGACGAAGATGGAGATCGACTCGCGGTCCTCGGACGCGATCGCTCTGGCGGTGCGTGTAGAGGCTCCGATTTTCGCCGAAGACACGGTGCTGGACCGGGCGGGAGTTGTGTTGGACGAAGACGCGCAGCCAGCCGAAATCGGCGCCGCCGAGCGCGAAGGACGGCCCGTGGATCCGGCCGAACTCGAGCGGCTCGGGGCGTTCAAGGACTTCATCGAAGGACTCGATCTCGACGACTTCGACGAGCGAAAAAAATAGGCCATCGAGCCCCCTGTTCGCTTGCGCATTGCTTCACAATCGCCCTATGATGCGCAGGGTCTGGAGTCCGGAGCGCCGCGGAGGCAAAGATGGGCAGCTGGGTAGTACCGACTGCTTCTTTGTTGGGTGCGGGGTGGTTTTTTGCCCTCAGCATCATTCTCGGTGTGGTGATTGGCCATTGGGCCGATGGAGCCACCGGTCTTGAGCCCACATTCACCCTGATAGGGATCGTGCTTGGGCTTGCGATTGCACTCGTTGGCGGCATCCGCATGTTGATGCCGTTCATGAAGCGCATGAATGGTCCGTCGGAAAAGAGTTGATTTGAAGCGCGTTTACATCGCACTGACGGTAATCGCGGTCCTCGTCTGGATCGCTGTCGGGCTGCTGGTGGCCAAGGGCCCGCAGCCTGAGATTACTGTTCCCGCTGAAAACCTCTTCAAAGTCGGTCCCCTCAAAGTTTCAAATACGCTGCTGACATCGTGGCTGGCGATGATCTTCCTCGTCGTCTTCAGCTTCCTCGCCACGAAATCCATGAAGTTGCTTCCCGGTGGCTTTCAGAACTTCGTTGAATCCGTAGTCGGATACGTCTTCGACCAGGTGGTTGACATCGCCGGGGAAGACAATGGCCGAAAGTTCTTCGCAGTCACGGCGACGTTCTTCTTCTTCATCATCGTGGCGAACTGGTCCGGCCTGCTTCCGTTCTTTAACGCAATCGGCAAGACGGACGACGTCGGACACGAGATCTTCGCCCAGCTGGCGAGTTCAAGCCCGTCGCAGCTGACGCTCGGCTCGGACGGCAAGTATACGGAACTCAAAAAATTTGGAGCCGCAAAGTCGGACAAATCCTCCGGCGTGGTGCTCACGAAAAACGGCGCTAAAGCGGTGGAATTCGACGTGCGTATCGGCGACACACCGGGCGAAGCGCTCGACCGCTACGTCGTGTTCCTCGCGAAGAGCCTGGCCGGATTCAGCCCCAAGCAGTCGCTCGATGTAGCGGGACCAGCGAACCCCGCCGACGTGAAGGTGGCGTACGCGCTGCTTGGCACGGCGGACGCGAAGGGAACCGCGGCAAGCGCGCCGTGACTTCTCACCGAGGCGCCCACGGAGAGCGGCGAGCACGCGCTAAAGAGCCCGGTGCTGAGGCAATCGTTCGGCGGCGTTAGCTTCGCCGATAGCCAGAAGCTGACGGTGGTTGTGCCGTTCTTCAGAAGCCCCGCCAGCGACGTGAACACGACGCTTGCATTGGGCATCGCATCGTTCCTGATCGTGGAATTCTGGGGGTTCCAGGCGTTTGGGTTCGGCTACTTGAAGAAGTTCTTCAACTTCACCAGCCCGATCAACGTGTTCGTTGGGCTATTGGAGCTGCTTTCAGAGTTCATCCGCATCATCAGCTTCGCCTTCCGGTTGTTCGGCAATATCTTCGCCGGCGAAGTGTTGGTATTGATGCTGACATTCCTGATGCCGTTCCTGTTCGTAGACATCATCTACGGATTGGAGCTGTTCGTCGGGTTCATTCAGGCGGCGGTGTTTGCTTTGCTCACGCTCGTATTCGCGGTCATGGCCGTCGAATCGCACGGGGACGAAGACCACGAAACGCACGGGGGCAGCCCGGAGTCTGCCGAAGCCCACCATCCAACGGGAGCTGCACAGGCTCAATAAGGCCTGTTTACAGTCAACTCAAAAACGCGCCCGGGAGAGGGACGCACGGAGGATCACGAGGCCATGGACGTTCTGCTCAACTTTATTCACATCCTGCCCTTCCTGGACGCATTCAATGACCCGAGCGTCGGCAAGGCGATCGGCGCGGGGATCGCGATGGGCATTGGCGCGCTTGGGCCGGCCCTCGCCATCGGCTTCCTTACGGGGAAGGCGATGGAGGCGCTGGGACGCAACCCTGAAGCGCGCGGCGCGATTCAGACCAACATGATCCTCGGCATTGCGTTCGCAGAAGCCATCGGCATCTACGCACTTCTCACGGCGATCATCATCGCGTTCGTCATCTAGTTCGCAATAGCGAGGATCCGTATGGACAAGGCAGTCTCAGCCCTCGGCATCAACCTGCCCCAGCTCATCGCCCAAGTCGCGAACTTCTTCATCTTGCTCGTGCTTTTGCGGCTCACGCTGTACAAGCCGATCCTGAAGATGATGGATGAGCGGCGGCGGAAGATAGCCGAGGGGCTGAATGCCGCCGACACGGCCCGTGCTGAAGCGGCAGCCGCGCAGGTGAACATCCAGGCGCAGCTTGATATCGCCCGCAAGGACGGCCAGGACCTGATCGCGAACGCCCAGAACATCGCTCAGCGCATTCAAACCGAGGCCCGGGAGCAGTCCAATCGCGACCGCGAAACGGCCCTGGAGCGCGTGCGCAGCGAGATTCAACTCGAACGCGACCAGGCGGTGGCGCAGCTGCGGAGTGAATTCGCAGACGTGACGGTGCTTGCGGCGGAACGAGTCATCAACCAATCGCTCGACCGGCAGGCGCATCAGCGAGTCATCGATGAGACGTTGGCCGAATCAACGTTCAGTGGGAACTAGCTGATGGCGGACCTCCAGGCAGCCAAGCGGTACGCACAGGCAGCGTTCGAGATTGCTGTCCAGGACGGCACGATCGATGCCTGGCGGTCGAGTCTCGCTGACGTCGCAACCGTCCTGACAGACTCGTCAGCGGCCGACGTGTTCGCCGATGCGCGCATCCCCGTAGCCCAGCGCGTGGCGATGGTCGGCCGGGCGTTGGACATCCCGGAGAAGCCGCTGAACCTGGCGCGCGTGCTTGTGGCAAAGGGCCGCTCACACGAAGCGCGCGGCGTTTCAGAGGCGTTCAACCGGATGGCGGATGAACGCGCGGGCATCGCGCATGCGCAAATCACGACGGCCGTCTCCCTCTCGCGGGAGGAGTTGGCGGCCATCGAATCCCGGCTTACGGCGACCACTGGCAAGACCATTAGTGCCGTCGCCGTGGTCGATCCAGCCATCATCGGTGGCGTTGTCGTCCGCGTGGGCGATGAGCTTATCGATGGCAGTGTCCGGACGCGGCTCAAGCGGCTCCGGCGGGAACTCGAAGGCGCGCGCTAAGACGCGTGGCCGCACAACGTCGCAATCGGCAGAGAAAGAGGAATTGCTGCTATGGCAGTACGCGCTGAGGAGATCGCCTCCATTCTGCGTCAGCAGATAGAAGGCTTTGGCACGAGCGTCGTCGCGACGGATGTGGGGACGATCATCGAATCCGGTGACGGCGTAGCCCGCATCCATGGGCTGTCCGGCGCCATGTTTTCGGAGCTGCTCGAATTTTCGAACGGCAGCATGGGGATCGCACTCAACCTTGAAGAGGAAACCGTCGCCGCTGTGGTGCTTGGCGAGGCGGACGACATCAAGGAAGGGGACGAGGTGCGCTCCACCGGGCGCGTCATCGAAATCCCGGTCGGGGACAGCCTCATTGGGCGCGTCATCGACCCGCTCGGTGTGCCCATCGATGGCAAGGGGCCGATCAATACAACGCGCACACGGCCGATTGAACGCATCGCCCCAGGTGTGACGCTTCGCAAGAGCGTCAACTCGCCAGTGCAGACTGGCATCAAGGCGATCGACGCGATGTTCGCGGTTGGCCGGGGCCAGTGACAGCTCATCATCGGGGACCGTTCGACGGGCAAGACGGCGATCGCCATCGACACCATCATCAACCAGAAGGCTGGCGACCTGCTGTGCATCTACGTCGCCATCGGCCAGAAAGCCGCGAAAGTGGCGCAGGTGGTCGGCATTCTCGAAGAGGCCGGGGCGATGGACCACACGATTGTTGTGGCGGCCAACGCCTCCGATTCGGCGGCGCTGCAGTACCTCGCTCCATACGCCGGCTGCACCATTGGCGAAGAGATCATGGAGAGCGGCCGCGACGCACTCATCGTGTACGACGACCTCAGCAAGCACGCCTGGGCGTATCGGGAGATGTCGTTGCTGCTTCGCCGCCCGCCGGGCCGTGAAGCCTATCCTGGCGACGTGTTTTACCTGCATAGCCGGCTGCTGGAGCGCGCAGCGAAGCTGGAAAGCGGGGGGTCGCTCAGCGCCCTGCCGATCATTGAAACGCAAGCGAACGACGTCTCGGCCTACATCCCGACGAACGTCATTTCCATCACCGACGGGCAGATCTTCCTTGAGGCAGACCTGTTCAACGCGGGCATCCGGCCGGCGATCAATACCGGCCTGTCGGTGAGCCGCGTGGGGTCGTCCGCGCAGACGAAGGCGATGAAGTCCGCATCCGGCACCCTCAAGGGCGACATGTCGCAGTTCCGCGAGCTGCAGGCGTTTGCGCAGTTCGGCACCAGCGACCTTGACGCGGCCACCCGCCGCCAGCTGGAGCGTGGCCAACGGGCGACGGAAATCCTCAAGCAGGGCCAGTTCGACCCGCTCAGCCTCGCCGAAGAGGTAACGATCATCTATGCGTTGACGAGCGGTTTGCTCGATGACGTCGCGGTGCCAAAGCTTCGCAATTTCGAAGCCGAATTACGAAAGTTCATGGCGAGCAACCACCCCGAGATCCTGAAGGAAATCACCGACAACCCGGTGCTAACGCCGGAAGTATCTGAACAGATTCGTGGTGCTGTAAACACCTTCAAGACGACCGTCCCGTACTAGGGGGAGCTGGTCCGCTGCCCAACATTCGCCCCGGCCCGCACATCGGTGTGTAGCCACCACAGGGATAGAGCCAATGCCGACGATTCGACAGCTCAAGCGCCGCATCACCAGCGTGAAGAACACGGCGAAGATCACGAACGCTTTGCAACTCGTTGCGGCGTCGAAGATGCGCCGTGCCCAGGACCGGGCCACGCAGTCCCGGCCCTACGCCGACAAGCTGCGCGTGGTGCTCGCCGGCCTGGCTACGAAGGAAGATTCGGTGGACGCGGAGGCCGCACACCCGCTTCTCGCGGTCCGGCCCGCCAAGAACGTCGCAATACTGCACATCACCCCAGATCGCGGGCTCTGCGGGGGACTCAATTCGAACTTGAACCGCAGCGCCGGGTCGTTCGTGGCAATGCAGCACGAGCCGGTATCGGTAATTGCTGTTGGGAAGAAGGGCCGGGACTTTTTCGTTCGGGCTCACGCGCACCTCACGGCGGAGTTCACAGACCTCGGCGACTACCCCTCACAGACGGAGACGACGGGCATCTCGCGGATCGTCATCGACGACTACCTGAACGGGACAGTCGACCGCGTGTACGTGAGCTACCCTGAGCTTGTCTCGACGGCGAACCAGCGCCCGGTCATTCATCAGCTGCTGCCGATTGAAGCGCCGAAGATGGACACCGAAGCGGAGGCCGAGGCGTTTCGGGGGGACTATATCTTCGAGCCTTCGCCCGATGAAGTGCTTGCCCGCCTGCTCCCACGCTATATTGAGATGCAGATCTACGAAGCCGTCCTGCAAACGGCGGCAAGCTTCCAATCGGCGCAGATGGTTGCCATGAAGAACGCTACCGACAATGCGCACGAAATGACCCGCGAGTTGACGCTCACCTACAACAAGGCCCGGCAGGAGCAGATTACCAAGGAATTGCTCGATATCGTCGGCGGCGCCGCCGCGCTGGAGGATTGATTGGCTCCGTTTGCAGCAGTCATTTTTGACATGGACGGCGTCCTCGTGGACGGTGAGCCGCTGCATTTTCAGGGTGTCAACGACCTCCTCGGCGAAGAGGGCTTTGCAATTTCGCTCGAGGCGTATAAGCCATACATGGGGACCAAGACCGGCTGGAGCGACATGATTCGCGATTTTCAGCTGCCGCGGCCGCATGAGTACTACTCCGCCCGCTACCGCGTGATGATGGAAGAACGATACCGGGAACGCAGTGTTGCGCTGCCCGGAGCAGTCGAGCTCGTCCGAGCTCTCAAGGCCACGGGCATGCCATTGGCGGTGGCATCGTCTTCGATCAGGCCGTGGGTCGAAGCCTGCCTGGAGCGCATCGGCCTTGCGGGGCAGTTCGGACAGGTCGTTACCGGGAGCGAAGTGTCGTCGGGCAAGCCCGACCCGGAAATCTATCTACTGACCGCGGATCGGCTCGGGTTGCCTCCCCAGCACTGTCTCGCAATCGAAGACGCGCCCGCCGGGATTGAATCCGCGCATGCGGCAGGAATGGCGTGCTGGGCGATCCGGACGGAGTACACTCGCGGCCTGTCTCTGCCGGGGCCCGACCGCGAATTCGAGAGTCTCAACGACGTAAGCGTCGTGGACATCGCCGGGGTGGCTGCATGAATACGCTAGTTGTGCGGACCGACAACGAGGGCGTCGCGACGCTTACGCTGAACCGGCCGGAAGCGCTCAACGCGCTAAGCCCGAATTTGTTCATCGAATTACGCGAGCACATCGACGCCATCGCCACACAGACGGACACAATCGGCTGTGTGGTACTTCGTGGGGCCGGCAAGTCGTTTTCCGCAGGCAACGACATCAAGGCCATCCAGGCTGGTGAGCGGGCGCCCTCGCAACACTTCCAGGCCGAGACGTTGGACGCGATCGAAGCGCTGCCCCAGCCAGTAGTCGCGTCGGTGCAAGGCCACTGCTACACCGGCGCCCTTGAGCTGGTGCTTTCGTGCGACCTTCTCATCGCGGCGGAGTCGGCGCGATTCGCCGACACACACGGGCGCTGGTCCATGACGCCGACGTGGGGCATGAGCCAGCGCCTTTGGCGGCGGATTGGTCCACTGAGGGCCAAGGAGATGATGTTTACCGGCACTCCGGTCAGCGGCGCGGAGGCGGCCGCCCTCGGCCTCGCGAACCGTTGTGTTGCGGACGCTGAACTCGAAGCGATAACGAACCAGTTTGCTGCTTCGATCGTTGCGAACTCCTGGCACACCATTCGGGCCGACAAGCGGCTCGTAAACGAAGGACAGCGCTACACGCTCGCCGAGGGGCTTGCGTTCGAGCGCCGGACGAGCCCGGGCGCGGGCCCGGATATGGCCGAACGGTTGAAATCGTTCGGCTCCAAGTCTTAGCAATTTGATAACGGTGAATCCGGTGGAGGTCACTTCATGGTCATGACTGCTGCAGCAGAGGGACGAGTCGTCCAGGTCATCGGGACGGTATTGGACATCGAATTCCCTCCCGGGCATCTGCCCGCCATCAACAACGCCGTCAACGTCATGCTCGATGTCGGCCCGGAGCGGGTCACCGAGGTCCAGCAACACCTCGGGAACAACTGGGTGCGGTGCCTCGCGATGGATACGACGGATGGCCTCCGGCGCGACACTCGCGCAATTGACACAGGTGCGGCCATTTCGGTGCCGGTCGGCGAACTTTCGCTGGGGCGGATGTTCAACGTGCTGGGCAAGCCGATCGACAATCTTCCCGAGCCCACGGAGGCTCCACGCTGGGGTATCCACCGGGACCCGCCATCGTTTGAGGAGCAGGAAACCACTCCGTCGGTGCTGGAGACGGGCATCAAGGTCATCGACCTGATCGCCCCGCTCGTCCGCGGCGGCAAGGTTGGCCTGTACGGCGGCGCCGGAGTGGGCAAGACGATCGTCATTCAGGAACTGATCTCGAACATCGCCCGCGAGCACGGCGGCTATTCCGTCTTCGCGGGCGTGGGCGAGCGTTCGCGCGAGGGCAACGACCTCTGGCACGAAATGCGTGACTCGGGCGTGTTGCCGAAGATGGCGATGGTGTTCGGCCAGATGAACGAACCACCCGGCGTGCGGCTTCGCGTGGCGCTGACGGGGCTGACCATGGCCGAGTACTTCCGCGATGAAGAGGGCCGCGACGTGCTCTTCTTTGTGGATAACATTTACCGCTACACGCTCGCCGGTATGGAAGTATCGGCACTGCTTGGCCGCATGCCATCGGCGGTGGGCTATCAGCCGACGCTCGCCACGGAAATGGGCGACCTGGAGGAGCGGATTACCTCCACGAAAAAGGGGTCGATCACGTCGTTCCAGGCGATTTACGTACCCGCCGACGACTATACCGACCCAGGCGTGGCGACGACGTTCGGGCACCTCGATGCGGTCGTCGCGCTGGAACGTTCGCTGGCGGAGCAGGCGCTCTTCCCGGCAATGGACCCCCTGGCATCGTTCTCACGCGCGCTCGAACCTCGGGTCGTCGGGCAGGAGCACTATGATGTCGCGCGCGGCGTCCAGGGCGTGCTTCAACGCTACAAGGACCTGCAGGACATCATCGCGATCCTGGGCATCGATGAGCTCTCCGACGACGACAAGCTGACGGTCGCGCGAGCGCGGAAGATTCAGCGCTTCCTGACCCAGCCAATGTTCGTTGCCGAGCAGTTCACCGGCACCCCCGGGGCCTACGTCGCGATTCGGGAAACCATTCGAGGGTTCAAGGAGATCCTCGACGGGCAACACGACGGTCT
>Ga0105240_10015375_pt1 | contig 10406 bp, 7 predicted proteins | sample KBSC54metaG_FD_80426 | JGI IMG/M metagenome (GOLD analysis project Ga0105240, IMG submission 80426) | Corn rhizosphere microbial communities from Kellogg Biological Station, Michigan, USA - KBS C5-4 metaG | ecosystem: Host-associated > Plants > Roots > Rhizosphere > Soil | place: Michigan, USA... | reverse complement strand
AGACCGGTGAACCCATTCCGGGCGATGCTACGCCACCCTCCTCGACATAGGTTTCGCCGTGATCCGCAGATCCACTTGCAATCCGGCGTCGCCCGACATGGTCACCAGAGTGTCGAGCGAGAAGCGACTGATTTTGCCCCGCATCAAATCTGACACGCGAGGCTGAGTGACTTTCAGGCGCCTGGCTGCCTCGGCCTGAGTGAGCCCCTTCTTCTCGACGAACTTTCGCAGAGCGGTCATAAGTTGCGCCCGCATCTGTAGGTTACGAGCCTCCGCAGACGAGAAACCTAAATCGGAAAAGACGTTCCCTCTATCTTTTGTAGCCTTCATTCGTCCTTCGATCGCGGCACGATAGTGTCGCCGTCCCAATTCGATATCCGCGTCTCGCGTCTTTTGCGTTTTTTTGAAAGCAATGCAAAATGTAAATCGCTTCCTCAAAACGGGCCACGTAGAAAACCCTGTACTCCGAGCCCGCGTGAACTCGAATTTCCATTGCTCCCGGCCCTACATCCGGCATCGGCCGGAAATCCGTGGTCGTTTCGCCACTCTGGACAAGCTCCAATTGATAGCCAATATCCGCCCGAGCTTCAGCGGAAAATCGGCGGACACGATCCAGTGTGTCAGCCATCCAGTGGAGTGGCGTCAGTTCGCCCAAATTTTAATTATATACAAACTTGTATACTGAACGCTTTTATTAGCCCGGCGAGTTCGGTTTTGGAGCCGGCGAAGCCGCGTGGAACCAGAGCTCCTTCAGCGAACGGACCGCCGCGAAATATTCATCCACCTCCGAGGGCTTCATCAGAAACGAAGAAACCTGGAGTTCATAGGCCCGCTTTATATCCCCGTCGTGGATGCACCCGCTCAGAATTACCACCGGAATGTTCTTCAAGTTTGGATCCGCTTTTATCTCCTCTAAGACCTCAAGTCCATTCATCTTCGGCATATTGAGGTCCAGAAGGATCAGATCGGGACGCGGGGCCTGCTCATGCTCCCCCATGTGTCTTAGAAAGGCAATCGCGGCCTCGCCATCTCGAACACAGTGCAGGCGACTCGGAACCCGAGCATCCCGGAAGGCCGCAGCCGTCACGTGAACATCGAATTCGTTGTCTTCCGCCAGTAACACCTCGAGTTGACGGGCGGGAGCAGACTCGGGCATCTCTCCCGGGGATTTCCCTAGTGAAATTATGTTTCGTATTATTTCTGCGGTCTTCGATTCGGAACGCTCGGCGTGTGTGCAAAGATTGACAATCTCTACTGAATGGCATACGATGCCGTAGATCGGGGTCAGTCTGCATTAGCGGTCGGCTTCCATAGCTTTAGGGGGAATTGAATGCGTTTCTTTGGTCTGCTTTTTGCACTCTGTCTATGCTCCGGGGCTGCGTTTGCGCAGACCGCGACGGGTACCATCACTGGGACTATTTCCGATCCGGCCGGCGCCGTGGTCGCGAATGCTCCGCTGGAGTTAAAAAACAGTGAAACAGGGACCGTTTACCAGACGGTTTCCAGCTCAACCGGCAATTACACCTTCTCGCAGCTGCCGGCGGCCACCTATCAGCTGACCGCAATGGTTCCGGGATTCAAGACCCACGTTCGCCAGAATCTAGGCGTCCAGGCAGCCCAAACCATCCGAATCGACGTCGTACTCGAAGTAGGCACCAACACGGAATCGGTCACCGTCTCGGCCGAAGCCTCAATGCTGAGCACCGAGAGTGCCGCTGTCAACTCCAACGTCACCACCGACCGAATGAATTCGCTGCCGATTCTCGGCGTGGGCGCCGCTACCGCCAGCACATCGGGCGTGCGCAACCCCTTAGCTGCGTCGGTACTGACGGCAGGCGTGTTCTGGGTCCCCAATACCTCTATGCGCGTCAACGGTGCCCCCACCAATACCTTCGGCATCAAGCTGGACGGGCAGGATATTACCAACGGCGTGAATACCTCCAGCTCCCAGGCGCAGATGCAGCCTAGCGTGGATGCCCTTGAGGAAGTCGCCATCCAAGCCTCGAATTATTCGGCCGAGTTCGGCCAGGCAGGTTCCGGGCTGATCCAGTACACCACCCGGTCCGGCACCAACAGCTTCCATGGCTCGGCTTACGATTATCTGGTCAACGAGGCGTTGTATTCGCACGAAGACTACGATCATCTGCGCAACAAACAGCGCCGCAACGACTTCGGCGGCACCCTGGGCGGACCCATCATCATCCCGAAAATTTACAACGGTAAGGACAAGACGTTCTTCTTCTTCGGCTATGAGCAGTTCCGCGAGTCCACCGTGGTAAACAACGTCCTGGATACCGTCCCGACCGTCGCCTACCGCGGGGGTGACTTCTCCAGCCTGCTGGGGACGACAGTCCTCGGGACCGACGGGTTGGGTAACAAGATCCTCCAGGGAATGATTTACGATCCGGCCACAGACGTTACATTTAACAATGGAACTCGCGCACGAACCCAATTTCCGAACAACAAGATTCCGGTGACCAGGTTCGATCCGTCCGCGGTCAAGCTGCAGAACCTGATACCGCTGCCGAACCTTGGACCCGCATCACAGACAACCAACAATTACATCAACCCCTTCCCTAGCGACCGGGTCACCCCTATTCCTTCCCTCAAGGTCGACCACTCGATCAGTTCGAAGTTCAAAATATCCGGGTATTGGTCGACGACCAGCACTGAAGTTCAATATGCCCCCGCTGGATTCGCCTTATCCGAGGGCTTCCCGGATACTATTACGGCCACCCGCGGCACCTATATCTATTCGCGGACCTATCGGGCCAACCTGGACTACACCGTAACGCCCACCATGCTGTTTCACTTTGGCGCCGGTTACGTGGTGAACGATTTCGGAGACACCGCGCCGATCACCAATTTCGACATGGTCAAGACCCTGGGGATCACTGGCGGTACGCTGGGACCGCAAAATGGTGCCCGTGTCCCGGTCTTCGGACAGGGTGCGACGCCCCAAACGGGCACGCTAATGGGGCCGCTCAGCCTGGGAGGAGTACAAGCCCTGGGTCCCTATATAGGACAGGTGCGTGCGTTCCTTCAAAGACCCACCGGCAACACGAGCCTGAACTGGGTAAAGGGGAACCATAGCTACAAATTCGGCGGGGAAGTGCGGTTTGACGGCTACCCCACGGTCACCAACACCAACACCAGCGGAAACTTTGCCTTCAGTACGAATCAAACCGATAATTCCTTCTTCGCCCAAAACCAGGCGAAAGGTGGTTCTTTCACCGGATTCCCCTACGCCAGCCTGTTGTTGGGCGCAGTGAATTCGGTAACCATTGCACAGCCAGCCGACACGCGCGGAGGACGTGGGTTCTACGCCTGGTTTGCACAAGATACGTGGAAGATTACCCGCAAGCTCACCCTCGATTACGGACTTCGTTGGGACCTGATGACGTATCCGCGCGAACAATACGGCCGTTCACCCGATTTTTCGCCAACTCTGGCTAACTCAACGGCGGGCGGGCATCCCGGCGCGACGATTTATGAGGCCACCTGCAACTGCCGGTTCGCCAACAACTATCCGTGGGCGTATGCTCCGCGGCTGGGCAGCGCCTATCAATTGAATTCCAAGACCGTGCTCCGCGCGGCCATCGGTCTCAGCTACTCGATGTCCCAAGGCGGCGGACAAGGCTCCGCGGGCGCCAATGAGACGGTCACAAATCCGAGGTTCGGTGACCCGGCCATGATCCTAAGCCAGGGCATCCCGCTCTCTCCGGTTTGGCCCGACCTGCGGCCGAATTTGTTCCCGTCCACCGTGAACAGCATTGTTGCTGGTCCCCCGGTTGTCGATCAGAACTACGGACGTCCCGCTCGCATGCTGCAATACAGCGTAGGCGTCCAGCGCGAGATCTCTAGGGATCTGGTGGTAGAAGCCAGCTACGTTGGTAACCGCGGCGTCTGGTGGAGAACCGCATCGTTGCTCGATTACAATGCGCTGACGCCACAGCAACTACTAAGTCAATACGGTCTGGATTGGAGCAGCCCCGCGGATCGCACGATCCTCGCTTCGCCGCTGAATTCAGCCGCTGCCGGCCGCTTCCAGAACAAGGTTCCCTATGCCGGTTTCCCGACGACACAAACCGTGGCGCAGTCGCTGCGGCCCTTCCCGCAGTTCACCAGCTTGAGTGCAACAGGAGCCCCGTTAGGCAAGACCTGGTACGATTCGCTCCAACTGAAGGCCACCAAGCGCCTCTCGCACGGGGTAAACTTCACCTGGACTTACACCCGCTCGAAAGAACTCCAGTTGGGTGCCGAGGATTACACCGGCCTGGGTGTGATCAATGACGTCTTCAATCGCGATAACAATAAGCAGTTGTCGGCCTCCTCGCGGCCGAATTGGATGACACTGGCCGTCAATTACACCACGCCCCATGTGAGCCAGAACCGCTGGCTCAGTTACGCTACCAGGGATTGGATGCTGGGCGCCGTGCTCCAGTATGGCAGCGGCTTGCCGATCCAAGCGCCGCTCAGTCCGAACAACAACAACGCGGCGACGCTCCTGCGCGGTACTTATGCGACGCGCGTTCCAGGAGTGCCGCTCTACCTGGTGGATATAAACTGCCACTGTTACGACCCCAGCAAGACGCAGGTGCTGAATCCCGCGGCGTGGACCGATACTCCTAACGGAACGTTCAGTCCCTCAGCGGCTTATTACAACGACTATCGTTATCAGCGGCGCCCGTCGGAACTGGCCAGCTTCGGCCGGACGTTCCGCCTTAAAGAGCGCGCCGCGCTTTCCATCCGCGCCGAATTCAATAACGTATTCAATCGGACGCTGCTCCTCGGCGTAACCTCTGGGACGTACGTTAACCCCAGCACCGCCCTCAATACTCCCGTCAAAGCCGGTCCCGATGGCCGCAACATTAGCGGATTCGGAACCATCAACACCACGGGCACGGTCAGCGGAGAACGCCAAGGCACCATCGTGGCGCGCCTCACGTTCTAGCGGTACCCGGTGGTATTATCAATTCGATTCCTGGAGTAAGGGAGGAGCCTGATAATGCCCGATAAGATCAGCCGTAGGGAGACTCTACGTCGCGGACTGGCCGCCACCAGCCTGCTTGCGCTGCTGCCGGATTGGTCCGTTCCTGCTCTCGCTCAGGGCGAGACCGATGTCCCGTTTACCGACCTTCCTAAGAATTTCAATCCGGCCGGAGTCCCCGGCGCCGCGACGCGCCAACTCGATATCCGCACGATCGACGGCATGCTGACGCCCAAGGATCAGTTTTTTACCACGCAACATTTCACGAAACCCGAAATCGATCCTGCCAAGTACCGTTTGAAGTTCACGGGCATGGTGAACAAGCCAGCCGAATTCACGCTAGCCGATTTGAAGGCCATGAAATCGGTCGAGCTGGTCAATGGCTTCGAATGCTCCGGCAACAGCCCGCGGGCGATTCAAGGATTGTCGTCCTGTGGCAAATTTACCGGAGTGCCGTTGAGCCGCGTGCTGAAACAGCTCGGAGTCAATCCGAAGGCCAGGGAAGTAGTCTTCTTCGGCTACGATCATGGACCGCTGGACATCGCATTCCGCCAGCAGACGTATAAACTCGATCAGCAATTCGGCCGCAGCGTTACTCTTGAGCATGCCCTGAAGCCGGAACCGCTGATCGCCTATGCGCTCAACGGCGAGCCGCTCACGCTTAACCAGGGATTCCCCGTCCGTCTCATCATGCCGGGCTGGTACGGAGTGGCCAACGTAAAGTGGCTGGGAGAGGTCCATCTGCAGGAAGATCGCTATCTCGGCAATTTTCAAGCCCGTTGGTATCGGACTTTGCGCGGCGTAGGCGGGACCGGCCAGGATAACGATCCGGACACGCAATGGGTGGAAACAGAAGTCACCCATATGCAGCTCAAGTCGGTGATCGCGCGGGTGCGCAAGACCGGGAGCGCGTACCAGGTCCTGGGCTTCGTCTTGAACGACGGGACGCCGGTGAAATCGGTGGAAGTCCGGATCGACAACGGTCCTTGGCAAAGAGCGACACTCGATTCCGCGAATTCGCAATTTTCGTGGAAGCTGTTTACTTATCGTTGGGAAGGCGCTCTTCCCGGCGAGCACACGCTGGTTTCGCGCGTCACCGACGTGAACGGAGTGGTCCAGCCGACCACTTCCGAGCTGTCCAGGAAGAAGACGTTCCTTGAGGACAACTCGCAGTTTCCGCGCAAGGTCATGATCGCCTAACTGCGTCGCCGCCCCTCCAATCGCAGAAGACAGAAGTTCGCGCGATAATAGAGGGATGTCTACGGTAACTACTAAGCCCGCCCGCGATGTTTCCAAGCCGCTAAGTGCAAATAAGCACCTTCTCCGCTGGGTGGAGAAGATGGCCGAACTCACCACGCCGGCAAACATCCATTGGGTGGACGGCTCCCAGGAAGAGAACGACGCCCTTTGCGCCCAAATGGTTGAAAACGGGACGTTTATCAAGCTGAACCAGGATCTGTGGCCGGGCTGTTATTACGCCCGCTCGGATGCCAGCGATGTCGCCCGCGTGGAGGATCGCACCTTCATCTGCTCCCTGTCGAAAGACAACGCCGGGCCCACCAACAACTGGGTCAATCCGGTGGAAATGCGCCACAAGCTCAAAGAACTCTTCAACGGCTGCATGCGCGGGCGCACCATGTACGTCCTGCCTTTCAGCATGGGACCAGTCGGATCGCCGATGTCCCAGATCGGCGTCCAGCTTACCGATTCTCCGTATGTCGTGGTCAACATGCGGATCATGGCGCGGATCGGCAAGGCAATTTACGCGGAAATCGATAAGGTCGACACGCGGGTAGTACCGTGTATGCACACCGTGGGGATGCCCTTGGACCCAGGTGACCGGGACGTACCGTGGCCGTGCAACGACGAGAAATATATTGTTCATTTCCCCGAAGCTCGCGAGATCTGGTCCTACGGATCGGGTTACGGCGGAAACGCGCTGTTAGGCAAAAAGTGTTTCGCGCTGCGTATTGCCTCGAACATCGCGCGCGATGAGGGCTGGATGGCCGAGCATATGCTGATTCTCGGTGTCGAGGATCCGCAGGGTGAAAAGACCTACGTGGCGGCGGCGTTTCCCAGCGCCTGCGGTAAAACCAACTTTTCCATGCTGATCCCGCCTCGCGGATTCGAGGGCTGGAAGGTCTGGACGGTCGGCGACGATATTGCCTGGATCAAGCCGGACGCCAACGGGCGTCTGCGCGCAATTAATCCTGAAGCCGGATTCTTCGGCGTGGCGCCGGGAACGTCCGTGAAGACGAACCCGAATGCGATGACAACGCTTTCAAAGAATACGATCTTCACCAACGTCGCGTTGACGCCGGAAGGTGGAGTGTGGTGGGAGGGCATGACGGACGATCCGCCGGCCGAGTGCACCGATTGGAAGGGCAACCGCTGGACTCCCCAGATCGCCAAGGAAACCGGCGCCAAGGCGGCGCACCCCAACTCGCGATTCACGGCCCCGGCATCGCAATGCCCCACCATCGATCCGGCCTGGGAAGCGCCGGATGGCGTGCCGATCAGCGCTCTGATCTTCGGTGGCCGCCGCGCGACCACCATGCCACTCGTTTATCAAGCCTTCAATTGGTCCGGTGGCGTTTACACCGGCGCGACCATGGGCTCGGAAACCACTGCCGCGATTGTCGGAACGGTTGGGCAGGTTCGCCGGGATCCAATGGCCATGCTGCCCTTCTGCGGCTACCATATGGGCGATTATTTCCGGCACTGGATCAAGATGCAGCGCACCTTGACGGAGACTCCGCGAATCTATCACGTGAACTGGTTCCGCAAGGATGCTGAAGGCAAGTTTCTATGGCCGGGCTTCAGCGAGAACATGCGCGTTCTGAAGTGGATCGTCGATCGCGCTCACGGACGGGCTCTCGCGCGCGAAACTCCTATTGGGTGGATGCCCCGCTATGAAGACATCGAGTGGGAAGGTCTGGGCTCGTTCACCAAAGAGCGATTCGACGATTTACAAGCGTTCGATCGCGACGCTTGGCGCAAAGAAGTGATGGCGCATGAGGAACTATTCCTGAAGCTGCACGATCATCTGCCTCCGGAAATGATTTACGAGCGCGAACTTCTGATTTGCAGGTTGTAGGGTCGGGCATCCCCGACGCTCACCGTCGGAAAAACACGTCGATGAGCTCGATCACCAGGATCGCTACCACCATGACTTCCAGGATGAATGCGCGTGCCTGGTGAAACTCGTTCACCATGACTTCGTACAGCTCCCCGGCGATTCTTAGTTTCTGATCGACCAGATTTCGATAGTCGGGAACGCCGACGCGATTGGCCGCCATGCGGTACGCGCGCGCGTAAAACATATCGCTCAGAAACTTGATGGAATTGTCCGCCTTCTCGGCCAGCTCACGAACGTCGAGGCGCATGGCGTTGAGACGCTCGGCTTCGCCTGCCATTTTCCAGCGGCGTAGAAATCGCCCGCGGTGGCCCAGCATCCGGTATACGTTGTTCAGCACGCGAGTCAGAACTTCGTCGTAATGGCGGAATTCCAGTAACTGGGTGTTGGCATACTCCAAAAGCTGAATCGTGGGGGCGGCGCCCTCCGGCGTATCGTAGACCAATGCCCCTACCCATCCGGCTACCAGCAAGTCGCAAGGATAGTAGGAAAGCGCCGCCTGGAGAGCTTCGTTCTGTTCAGGCTGGGCCAATGCCGAGGCTTCCCCGCGGACGATCTGCGCGGCCTGTTGTCCATGCTCGGCAAGCATAGCGGCCGCGGTCAGCGGCTGGCGTTGATCGTCCAAAGCTTCCCGTATTTGAATGATGTAATAATCCTCGTTCAGCCAGTTCTCGTAGGGATCGACGAGCGCCGCTCGCGCACGTTTCAAACATCCTCGGACCATCTCGGATGTCTGCTTCTCAAATTCCGGCTCGGCCAGCAACCGGCTGGATAAGCGCACCAGATCGTCCCAGCCGGTCTCGAAATCCAGCTTTAATTCGACGCTGACCACGCCATACTCGAAGTATTTGATGCGAGCCTGAAACTGTTCGCCACTGTTCATGGATACTAAGCCGAGGTTCTCGACCACCGGTGGGCTTTCAAAACGGACGTAGTCGGGGACCGGGTGTTTGAACACCGGCTCCCTGTGTGCCGCCTCCATTCCGGACTGGGGCCGCAGAGTATCCAGACGGATCTGCTCCGCAACATCATAGAGAACCAGAGCCAGGAAAGAACCGCGGAGCGGAGGCTGCGTGGGCATCCAGTCCAAGCATGCCACGACCCAAGCGGTTGCGTTACTATGGCGCAGGGAGGCGATCTATGACGCGATTTGCCTTGCTAGTCCTGACGGCCGTGGCGATGTTCGGTCAAGCAAACCACGATCTCGGTTATGACGATACTCCCATGCTGCCCGGCCTTCCATTCCACGTTCACGATCCTAAGCGCCCGCATCCGCCCGTGGTGACTCCCGCGGCGCAGGCCGGCGGCGCACCCTCCGATGCGATCGTGCTCTTCGATGGTAAGGACTTATCAGAATGGCAGAGCGGCAAGAGCAATTGGAAGGTGGCCAACGGATATCTGGAAGTCGCGCCCGGTGGCGGCGATCTCGTGACCAAACAGAAATTCGGCGATGTGCAATTGCATGTCGAATGGGCCGCGCCCATGGAAATCCGCGGCAACAGCCAGAGTCGCGGTAATAGTGGAATCTATTTGCAAGGCCGCTATGAGGTGCAGGTGCTCGATTCCTACCAGAATCCGACCTACGCGGATGGACAGGCTGGAGCGCTTTACGGACAGTGGCCGCCGCTCGCCAACGCTACGCGCAAACCCGGCGAATGGCAAAGCTACGACATCGTCTTCGAGGCCCCAAAATTTGAGGCGGGCAAACTAGTCAGGCCCGCCTACGCCACCGTGTTCCTCAATGGAGTGCTGCTGCACAATCACAAGGAATTGATGGGCCCGACGGTCCATCGGGAACTTGCGAAATACGTCGCGCAGCCCGCCGAGGATTCGCTGGTACTTCAGGATCATCAGCAGCCAGTGCGCTATCGCAACATTTGGATTCGCCGCTTGCGCGGTTACGATCAGCCGGAGAAATAGTGTTCAAGATCCTCACATTTGCGCTAGTCGTGGCGATGGCTCCCAGAGCCGCCGGGCAAGGCGAAGCCATCGAGACGGCTGAGCGCCTGAGCGCATCCGCTCCCAAAGGTCCCGCGCCGCGAACGTCTTCCGGTAAACCGGATCTTTCGGGAGTCTGGAGCCCCGACCGCACGTTCATCTACAACATCGAGACTGCGCTGAAGAAGGGCGAAAAGCTCCCGATCCAGCCATGGGCGCAGAAGCTAACCGCCCAGCGTATGTCGAAAGACGATCCCGAGGCGAACTGCCTGCCGACCGGCGTCCCTCGCATGGCTCCCTATCCGTGGCGGATTGTGCAAACGCCCACGCATATCTTCTTCT
>Ga0105240_10015374_pt1 | contig 10407 bp, 16 predicted proteins | sample KBSC54metaG_FD_80426 | JGI IMG/M metagenome (GOLD analysis project Ga0105240, IMG submission 80426) | Corn rhizosphere microbial communities from Kellogg Biological Station, Michigan, USA - KBS C5-4 metaG | ecosystem: Host-associated > Plants > Roots > Rhizosphere > Soil | place: Michigan, USA... | reverse complement strand
CGATATTTGGTTAACAGCGAATTTAACAGATCTTCCTGGCGATCCACTCGCAAAATCATTATGAACACAAAATAGAAGAATGAAGGTTTTGGCTTCGTTCTATCGGATGCTTTGAAGCGCTCCCTGGAATGTTTCGTCGGGTTGAATTAGAATTCAGCCAAAATAAACGAGGATTTCGGTATAAAGAATAATTTTTGAAGCGGGACCAACACTATTTCAAAGCAGCTGGCAGCGAATCGCACCTGTAGCACAAAACTAGGAAGCTTCCGCCAGGAAATATCCCGGTGCATCCGCGGGTGGTGTCCTTTTTACTTTCGGCTGGCTATCCAAAAAGGAATATTTCTTTCTCAGTTTACGCAAAAGCTCAAAACTGAAAGCGTCAGCGATCGGCAAATGAAATTTAGTAATCGTTGTTGCATGCAGCTTCAACCTGTCGGAAGTCACTTTCAAATTTCCATGGTTAACATGCGTCAGACCTGTTTCGGGGTCGGTATCAAATATCACGAAGGTATCGATCTTTCTTCCGGAGCTATCAGTGTAGACGACCGAAGCATTAGCAAAAAAATGTTTCATTGTTAATTGTTTACCTGGAGCGGACAATCGCCAAGTCGGCGAGTATCAAACTTTTTAGTTCGTTTTCAACCGCTTTTATTAATATAAGCGTGGCTTGGTTCAAATTTTCCATAGTGATACTTTTGATAATACAAGTTACCAAAAGCATGCCACAACACTATTCTGCATAATTATTTACAGATGTTCATTATTTCGTCCCTTTTAAGATACAGTGAAGAGGGTTTAAAAAAATCAGAAAATATAAGAGTGTCAGGAGGCAGCAAATCACATCCTGGGTGAAATTGCCTTTTTGGCCCGACATCATCATTATACGAACGGGCACTTTTCGCATGGTTTTTAACCGATTTGTTAATGATGCGCTTTGCAGGCTTGCACATGAAGTAATTATATCTTATCTGCCGTGTCAATATAATTGCAGTAATTCAAACAATTAAGTATTTTTTCGGTTTTTGAATGGAGGGCATTTTCTTTAGCCTTGGACGAAATGGAAAAGGAGGAATATAAACTATGCCTGTATATAGCTGGTTATACGCAAAAATCGCTTAACGCAATTGAAAACCTCCAAAATTACTGTAAAGAACATTTGGATAACCTCTATACCATTGAAATTATTGACCTGCGGAAGCACCCGCACCTTGCTGAAGGAGAGCAAATCATAGCTGTTCCGACGCTGGTAAGAAAATTACCTGCGCCAATCCGCAGGTTGGTTGGCGACTTAAGTAATGAAGAAAAATTTTTGGTTGGTTTGAACCTGATCCGCACTACCGCTGTTAGTAAGCCAACCGGGTGAAGACCAACGAAAAGGGAGACCTTATTGATCATAACTCCTACCCCGGATTATATTTTTGCGGGACCAGCAACCTTATGTGGCCAATAGCTATGCCCCTGTGGCAATGGCTTCAGGATCGGGGATGGGCGGCCTAATGGCCGCTTTAAACAGCGCAGCCGGGCAGACAGCTGCTGAACATCAAATAAATAGTGAAAAATACCTTTGAAAGTTCCACGGTACGAAAAACGCGCCACGGTGACCCGGGACGGAAAACACGCCCCCGGCTCCCTAGCTTGTAAACAATTCGGTTTGATTTAATCCCGGCGTCACTTCTTTGAAGGCATACTTATTTTTAATGTGCCGGTTAAACCAAATGCCTTTAACCATCGTTGCTTTGAACAGGCGGTATTCGCTTTCCGGCACATTTAAATAATGATATACCTTTCCTGAATGATACACGACCTCAAAGATCAGTGTATCCCCATCATATCGATAGGATTTGATCACCGCCGAAGGCATGTTATTTCTTGTTTTTTGGAATTTCTTCCGGGTGATGCTCAAAATGAATGCGTGCCTGCTTGAGGCCGGTAGCGATCGCTTCGCCTTCGTTGCCGGTCGTCTTCAACACCTCGTTCGCGATTTCGGTCGCTTTATCCCGCAGATATTTAGGTTGGTTCTTATAAGATGGCGGGTAATCACCGTTATACCAGGGCATAGCTCCTCCTTTTTTTATAAAACCATGAAAACACTTTTGTGTTTAGCCTTAATGGAAAATACAACGACAAAAACAGCGCCGACGCGCTACTCAGATACAGCATTAGGCGAATTCAAACGATTGATCCAGAATAAGCTGGAGATCGCCAGGGCAGAATATAAAGATTTACTGGATGTCCTGAACGGCAGCGCCAGCAATGATGATAACAGCGGCGCCTACGCCACTTTGGAAGACGGTGCGGCCACACTGGAAAAGGAAACCATTTACCAGATGGCCGGGCGCCAGCAAAAATTTATTGAGCAGCTGGAGGCCGCGCTGGTACGCATCGGTAATAAGACCTATGGTATTTGCAGGGCTACCGGCAAACTGATCCGGAAAGAACGCCTGATGGCGGTGCCGAATACGACGCTGAGCATAGAGGCCAAATTACGCCAGAATTGAAACCCGCTTATCTGAATTTTGACCATGATCGTCAATTACGGGAACATTCGGAACTTTACCATGTTGGCAAAGGTGAGCAGGGCGTACTGATCTGTGAACCTTATAAAAGTGCGATCATACTGGCGTTTTAAAACGCCGGAAATCGCTGACAAAAGCAGCGCGGCTATATTTGCCCTGTTTAAAAATTACCTGGAGCAGGGTGATTTTATCGGGGCGGATATGGCACGGAAGTATTTGCAAAGGGGATTTACCCGTGCACGGCGGTATGCGAATTATAAAGGGGGCAAGAAATATGACCAGACCAATAATTATTTATTGCTGAGGCGCGGTACCGGCGAAAGCGACAACGCGGAAGCCGCCCGCATTTTTAAGGAACGATGGAAGGCCGCTGAAGGCAATGAGATTTATGCGCGGCAAAAAAAAATGGGAACAAGTAAGGGGCTGATCGCGGGCACGGGTCGAAAAAGCCGGGCAATTTAATGTCTCCATTTTAAGAATAGCAACAATTTTTTTGATAAAAATTCAATTGCGGCTTAAGGTCTCCACTGCTTTTCGACGTAATTCCTGGCTGCCTTTATCCAGCGCTGCCAGTAACTTGAGTTTTCGCCGGACATACCGCGGCCATTTGTGCGGTTCATATTTCCGCACCCAGGTGGCGTTATCGATCAGGTCAGCATACTTGATGGTTTGGGCCGCGCGACTGATCGTTGCGAGCCGCTCATTTTCCAGCCTGCGAAGTTCCTTTTCGCTAAAGCCAGGGAAGTGTTCCGCCGTAAAAAAATCGCTCAGTTCAATGACCATAGCGACGATCTGTTCGGTTTCCGGGAGGGAATAGCCTGCTTCCAACAAGGCCATTCGCAATTCTTCCACGGTAGCGATGTGATCTTCTAACAGATCATGACATAACCCGGCCTCATGCCCCCAGGCAACATACGGGGCCGCTGTTTCCGCTACGGCCAGGCAGTGGGCGAAATAAGGTTCACCGCTAAACGGGATATGTCGCCCGGCATATTTTCCGGCTATCCAGGCGGTCAATGTTTCAGCCCGCTGTTCCACTGGTTGAGTTTAAGATAACCTAAATGAATTTCATCGTTAACTAAATCTGGTTCCGGCAACAACTCGATATGGTATAATGCTTTACATCCCGGTGAAAGCAAGTCTTCGATATGATAGATCTCGTCTACATCGATGCCGTATTTCTCATCAATGTGCGAGGCTGCGGCTTTGACCTTTTCGATGGATGCCGTCTTAAAAAAATCCGTAACGGTCGAAGCTTTGATGGCGTGTTTCCGGTCTTCCTGCACGGTGAGTAAGGTGTAATGCTGTTCCTCCAGTTTACCGGTCCGGTAACCGCCAAGATTGATAAAGAATAAATGTTTGCGGTTATGAGGGTCGGCCAAATTTTTAGGAATAATATTTATGCTGAAGCCTTCTACGCAGGTCACTTCACGCCAGCCATCGATATGCAGGCTGTTCCCGGCATCGGGCCAGAATTCGCGTATGGACGGTATTAGTTCAGCAAGCGAAGCGCCGATGCCGAAGAAGAAATCGTGCTGTTCGACATTGCGGTTCGGCGCTTTGGACCCTAATAAGACCATATAGAGTTTCAGATTCATGCGCTCATTGCTTTGTTCAGTAAACCATCCAGCACCAATTTGGAGGCCGCTTCGCTAAAATCCAGCCCTGAATAATCCGGGTTATAACCGCCGATAAAGGGAACAGCCATAATGTAAATGCGTTCGTTCAGCCCCCCGTAAGCATCCAGCAACTGGAAACGGTCGTTGATCGCCAGGCCGGGGACGGTCAGGTATTCATCGGGCTGATCCCGATAGCCCAGGCGCGCATGCGTGCCGGCGGCTTTCAGCCCTTTAAAAGGAATATCGTCAAACGGAATATGCGGCTGGCCGATACAGTCGATGAAGAGCCCGTAATGTACGCCGGCATAGTCCGCACCTCCCTGTTCACTGGGTTCAGCTTCTGCGCTGTGATCCACAATTTTCATTTCCAGGCAGCCCGCCTCGTGCATAGCCATCAGGGTTTCCGCCGAGCTTTGCGGGACGAAGGCGATGACCACAGAGATCAGCGGCATCAGTGTCCTGTGTAGACGCTGGTAGTCTTCGGCCGAAAAATATTTAGCCGGGTAATTCATGGCGAAACTGAGAATCGCCAGCATTTCCTTCCAGTAAACCGATGTGTGCGTTTTGATCGAGCGTTCGGCTTCCTGATATTCCGCTTTTAGCAAGTCGAAGGGATCCTGCGCTTCACGTTTAGCCATCATGTGATCGACAAAAGCCTCCATATTCATGTCTTTGATTTCTTCGTAACACGCCGGATCATGTTCGCGGATACCTTTTTTGAAGTTTTCCTCGAAAACATAGTCCAGGGACAGAAACCCCGCATTGGCTTCACGATTAGCGGCAATCTTTTCCGGTGACAACACGGTGTCTTTGCCTAAATGTGAATCTTCCAGGTGGAAGCGTACGGCGGGCAGGAGCCCGTTACGTGAGTGCATCACGATCTTAAAACCAGGACTTTTCGCATAAAAATGCAGCCGCCCTTTTTCGTCCTTTTCAAAACGTCCGTTGTGACGCCCGAGGGTACGTATGGCATCGATGGCCGTCAGCGAAGCGCCTCTCACCGCTACCGGATAACCGGCTTTGACCGCGATCTTTTCCGGCGGGTAAGGTGAATCGAACCAGCCCGGCGCCCGGCCTTCATGCTTTTTGGGCCAGAGGTGGCCGGTACAGACGATCACATGATCATAAATATCGGCGCCTTTATTGGTTACTACTTCTACTTGTTGCTGGTCAGGCTGGTCAACGATGTCCTGGACAATGGTGTTGTAGTACACCTGTGTTTTCAGGCCATCACCTTTGGCTTGCTGTAACAACACTTTAAACTGGTCACATAGATACTGGCCAAAAAGCAGGCGCGGCAGTACTTTATAATCATTGAACTTTCCGGGATCGAGGTGGTATTTATCCAGCGTATCTTTCGGCACTTTTTTCACCCAGTCAGCCATGTCGGCGGGCAATTCCGGGATCTCGTTGCCCGAAACGTTGGTGACGTGTTCATCGGCGGAGCCATCGTGCCCGTAAGGCATCCCGCAACCCAGCTCGCCGCTTTTTTCATAAATGTCCACGATAAAATCCGGGTGCCCGCTTTCCAGCAGGCGTTTGAAAATAAATAAGGCTGAGGGGCCGCCGCCTAAAATAGCGATGCGGCGAAACGGACTTTTATTCCTCATCGCTTTCGGCTTTAGCTTTTTCTTCGGCCTCCAGCAAATTGGTACCGATAGGGTGATCTTGTAAGAGCTGCGCGAACCAGGTGAGGTTTTCGGTCATGTAACGCAGGCTCTTGTTGGTATACAAATAACGCTCGCCGCCGGCTTCCACATAATCTTCTTCACCACCGGCCAAACCCACCCAATACGCATTGACATTCGGCGGGATCGTGAAGCCCAGTTCCTGTAAAGACCAGAGTACCTGCGCGGCGCAGCTATGTGCACCATCTTCATTGCCCGTCACCAGGCAACCGGCCACCTTGTTATACGGCATGAACTGCCCGGTCTTCTCATCGATCAGGTCTTGATCCCGGAAAATGGCATCCAGGCGTTCGATCAGCTTTTGCGCGGTCGAAGCCAGGTGCCCCATCCAAATAGGCGTGGCAATAATAAAGATATTGCAGGCCTTGATCTTCTCCAGTATCTGCGGCCATTCATCGCCTTCACCTTCATCGGAGCTATTACCGGTCAGCACGGTATAATCATTAAGGCGTATGATCTCGGTTTCAATGCCTTTAGCCTGAAATTGTTCGGCGGCTTTTTTTGCCAGCGCTTCCGTATTAGAAAATGCGGGCGCACGCTTCAGCGTGCAGTTGATGAATAAAGCTTTCATGGTTTCACCGTTCCCTGAATGCTGTCATCCAAAGTTTTGCCGGTAATTGCGCCGGCGATCATCTTGAGGAAGGCGACCATTTTGCCGTGTTTGGTATCCCAGTAATAGCCCTCATCGGGCACTACTTTGATCACTGTGATGCGCGGGTCATCCTCACCCCCGGTAAACCAGGTTTTGACGACGGGTTCCCATAGTTCTTTGATCTTTGCCTTATCGGTGCTGATGCTGGCCTCGCCGCCCAGGGTCAGGAAATCGGAATGGGCCGAACCCATAAATAAAAGCTGAACGCGGCTGTCTTGTTGAATTTCCGCATTTTTATGGCTGTCTACCGCCCTCAGGAACCACCGGTTTCCCTCGCCGCCGATCTGCTGAGCGGACATAGGGCGTGTTGCGGCCGCACGTCCGGACTTCAGGTCGGTATTGAAAAAGCAGGTCTGCGTTTTGCCGGCCAGTTCTTTGATCTTTTCCACGGCTGCAGCACCGCTTAGGTTTTCCCGGTTTTCTTCGGGTTGTTGTTGATCTATACTATTCATGGGTAAAAAAAGTAAGGCGCTGCCACCGGCAGCGCCTGTTAAAGATTGAACGATTTATTTGGCGGCGTCGCGCAAAGCTTTTACTTCATCATGAGCAGCGTCGATACCGCTTTGCTGGCGGCTGACGATGGCACGCGCCTCTGCGGTTAGATCTTCGTCTTCGAGCGCATCACGGTAAGCTTTTTTGATCGCATCTTCACCGCGCTCGGCTTCGGACAAAATACTTTCGCGAGTGCTGCCGCCGAAGAGCGATTTCACATCGATCCAGGCGCGGTGCAGACTGCCTGCTACGCTGGTCCCGGTTTCTACCGGCTCGCCTTCAGCGCCAACTATACCGGCCAGTTCTTCGCTGTTCTGACGGCTCTGCGCAGCATAGCGCTGAAATAATTCCTTCAGATCGATATGCTCGTCATTGATATCGGCTATCGCTTTTTCAAAACCCGCGACGCGGTCGTTGTTGATCTCGATCAGGTCGTTGATCACGCCTGTTGCATTTTCGGTAGTTGCCATAATGTTTTTCATATTAGATTAGAACTTACCAATTACCAATATCATGCCATTCCGGGAAAGTCAGCGCGGGCGGTGCCCGCCTCATTTTTTTTGATCGCATGCGCCCGCGCCGATAGAAATCCCGGAGAAAATTGACCTTGACCTGTCGGCATAACAGGAAGGCCAGTCTTTTAAAGTAGTCAGTTGCGGCCGTCAATCCGCCGTATTCCGGCAGCATTGAATCGTATCGACTAATGGCATTAAAGTTGAACTGCTCAACTTATGAAAGTGATCGCATTAAACAACATTCCGGGGCCGGCTGCTGAAAAACCGGTTCATGAAAAACGGGTTCAAAATCTGTTGGCGCGTATGCTGATGAAGGATATCCATATCTTTAAATCCACCAGCCGGCAATTTCTGCATAATAACCAGGGTTACGGTCCATTCCACCCGGGCCTGATCGCGTAGGGAGGTGCTAACGCATTAGCGCCCGGGCATTAGCGGTTTGCTTCTGCAAATTGCCTAAGCGTACGGGCATTGGGAATAGCCGCAACCGCCGCGTCATTATTAAAATAACACCAGGTATCCCTGATATTTTCATCTTTAAGCAGCTTTTCCGTAAAAGCCTGCAATTGCGCATCGCTGTAAGCAGATCGGTAGCGCTCCGGTACTCCATGAAAACGATAGTAAACGGTCGGCGAGGTCACGATGATATCATCGGGCAGCCCGGGATAACTCATTCCACAGAACGTTACGCCCCGCTGCCTCAGCGCGTTGTAAACCGCATCGCACCACCAGCCCGGATGCCGGAACTCCAAAACATTATGGAATGAAGGGTCAAGCTGGTTCAGCACACGTTCAAGCCGGTCAGGCTCATAGCGAAAACGTGGAGGAAACTGAAAAAGAACCGGACCTAATTTCTCCTGCAGGCCATCACCCGTCGTGCGATAAAAATCTGTCAGCATATCCGCTGTACCGTGGAATTGTTTATAATGCGTGATCGCTTTTGGCGCTTTCACCGCGAAACGGAAACCCGGGGGCGACTTATCGTACCAGGCGAGTAGTACCGGCAATCTTGGAAAGCGGTAAAATGTAACGTTCATCTCTAATGTCGGAAACTGAGCCGCGTAATAGGCAAACCAACGGGCTTGGGGTAGGTCAGCCGGGTAAAAGCTGCCTTTCCAATGCTTGTAATGAAACCCGGAGCATCCGATCTGCCAGTTCATCCTATCCATTCCCGCTTAGTTAAAAAGGCCCGGAATGACCGGACCTTTTGGTATTTCTTCGATTAAATAACTTAAACGACGGTGGTATCGCGGCGCAGAAAACCTAATATCAGCGAAATAATGGCGATAACCAGTAAAATGTGGATAAGGCCGCCGGCGGCGTAAGCAAAGGTTCCGATCGCCCAACCTATAATCAGGATGACAGCGAGAATATACAATAATGATCTCATGGTTTGATGTTTTAGTTAAATATTAACCAAGGCCTGCAAATGTGATACCAGCGTGCCGTATTGCCTGATTTGGCTTCGCTTTTAGGATTTAGTGTAGCAAAGCGGGGCCTGAACGCTTATAATAACAGACAGAGCAGAGCGGACCGACGAGCATTGCTACACAGCGATCTTTAATTCACCCAGGTAAGGCAATACGAGGGCTGTCTGGTCGAAAGCCCGGAAACGGGTGATGAGTTGGCTGCGGTTATGAAAGTATACTTCCACGTAGAAGTAATCGACATTATACAGCTTCACGAAATATCCTGCGGCTACGCGGGTGGCCAGGAAGGTCCCTTTCAGGATAGCCTCCGTTTTACGCGTGTAATCTAAGCTGTCGAACTGTCTGACGTCCATATTATGCTTACAAATGCAATTCCCATACCCGCATTAATGAATCACACCCACTTAATCAAGCCCCGGCGCCAGCAGGTCCGGATCCGTATAGCCCTCATTCGCCCTCGTGATCTTATGCAGGTTATAATGCATGGAGCCGTCCTTTTCGCTGCCGTTGAGCAGGCCCCGGTCGAAAAGCGCCTGGAGCGTCGCGGGTATAAAGGCCTGTTGCTGCTGGTCGAGCCGTGCCCCCTGTAGCTTTTCTACTTCCGCGGCCACCTGCACGGCGGTCGCTTCACCCAGTTCCGCCAGGGCGTAGATCAGGTGGTCCTGCTGGCTGCCTGCCGGATCGAAATGGGCAGGAACCTGCAGCGGATGATATTGTTCGCGAAATTCTTCGTCGGTAAGTTTCATAATATGTTTTAATTAAGTTTTGGGGAAGCGCCGCATACCGCAACCGGGTGCGGGTGTTCCGGCTGCGCAGCCCGGCTGTTATCGCATTTACCAAGTGCCACATAAATAAGCACAAAAACCATGATGGTTGAAACGCATCCGCCGCCTGATTTTTTGGCGCCCCAGGCAGCGATGACAGCCCTGAAGAACTTATTCACAGGGAACAGAATTACGGTTTCGCGATTCAATATGGCTGCAGATGCTTGCGAAGACTTCGGGATGCAGCGGCTCCCCTGAAAGCTGTTGCCATTGGCCATCATTTTTTAACTCAGCGACCACCACACCATCCTGCTCAATACCATAACTACCCAGGGCATGAGTGATCCGGTAAAAATGTGTATGACCGCCGACAGTGGCCTCGTAAGGAAAACTTTTCAGTTCTTCATCTTGTCCCATACCGTTTAAACAATAAGGGTTTCAAATAGTTGTAGCTATATGGAAAATAATAACATCACGATCAGTAAGCACCAGGAGGTTCTCAAAAAGCTCAAACCAAAGCCCGTCAAAAGTGACGACCTGTACGATCAGCTGATGAACAGCTTGACTGCAAAGAAAGGAGGCTGAACGCATGGCCATAAAAAAAACGAGAAAGGTTAGTACAGCCGAGCCATTGAAGTCGAACCTGCAGGATAAAAAAAGCGGGGCCGATAAACTGGCGATACTCATCACCAATACATTCGGAAGTTTACGGTTCCTTTGCCTTTGCCTGG
>Ga0105240_10015373_pt1 | contig 10407 bp, 6 predicted proteins | sample KBSC54metaG_FD_80426 | JGI IMG/M metagenome (GOLD analysis project Ga0105240, IMG submission 80426) | Corn rhizosphere microbial communities from Kellogg Biological Station, Michigan, USA - KBS C5-4 metaG | ecosystem: Host-associated > Plants > Roots > Rhizosphere > Soil | place: Michigan, USA... | reverse complement strand
ATGAACGCGCCATCGCGATACTTGGCTGGAAACTGGCGCCCGGTATAGAAAATCATATCCACCGGAGCCCAGTGCGCCGGAAACGCCGCCACCGGTGGAGTGAATTCAGTACAGCGGCCCACGGCCTTGCCATCGCCGCCGTACTCCGGGTTGAGCAGGAATTTCTTCTCCCCGAAGTCATAGAAGCAATAGGGCCAGCCGAAGTTGGAGCCCGCAACGGCACGATACAACGGTTCCGCAGGGCGTTCGGCATTCTCCTGAGCGGTGAACTTGCCCGGCCACATAATGTCGAGCTGATCGCGGTTGTTCATCGCAATGTATAACGCACCGTCGTGCCAGGCGATGGCCGGCATCTGGCGTAGGCCGGTGGCAAAGCGGGTGCCACTCGCCTGGGTCTGACCCAGTTTGTTTTCGTCGAACTTCCAGATGCCGCCGTGTTCTTCGAGAATGGGACAAGGGTCCTGCCCCGGGGATTGCGCGGTGCGGTCCTTCACCTGACAGGCATTTGAAGGCGCTCCCACATTCACATACAGTGAGCCTTTGCCGTCGAAGGCAATGCCCTTGTCGCCGTGCTGGCGGACACCTTGCAGATCCTTAACCACGATTTCAGGCTCGCCGGCAGGCTTCAATTGGCCGGGCATCATCTTGTAGCGTTGGACCGTGTTGGGCGTGGCGATGTAGAGGTAGCCGTTGCGCAGGGCGATGCCGGTGACGCTGGTGCTGCCGAACTTTTCTTTCATGTCAAAGCGGCCGTCGCCCTTGGTGTCGCGCAAGGCCATCACGCCGCCGTTCTGTAGCGCCACATAGAGATCGCCGTTGGCCGCCGTTACCATGTGCCGCGCGGTACCCAGGCCATCGGCGGCCACAAATGCGCAGAAACCGGCGGGAAGCGTGATGCCGGCGTTGTTGGGATCACAGGCCGTGACACCGGCGGCTTGTATAGCGGGGGTCAGCGCAGCGGCGCCGCAGCCAGCCAAAAAAAGTCCCATCGCAAAACGATTGTTCCAGTTCTTCATCCAATGATTCAGACAGCGGGTCATGGCGTTTTCCTCACAAGATCCAGGGCGCAAGGCGCTCGTTCCTCACTGTAGGGAATCGACACGAAGGGTGTCAAGGGCGGTGTTATGGTTTGAATATGGGATCAATGGGGTACGCCAAAACCATATGGTTAGCGGGAGCCCTTGCGCTCGGGAAGCTTTGGGCGCAAGGGCCGGCGTCCGTGTGGGACGGTATCTATACGCAGGACCAAGCCCACCGTGGCGAGACGCTTTACAGCCAGAAGTGCGCCTCCTGTCATGGCGAAAAACTGGAAGGCCGCGGGCAGGCTCCTCCGCTGGCGGGCGCCGATTTCATGATGGAATGGAACGGGATGACGGTCGGAGACCTGTTCGATAAAATGCAGACCTCCATGCCTGCCGATCAACCCGGAAGCCTGAGCCGGGAACAGAACGCGACCCTTCTGGCGTTCATTCTGAGCGCCAACAAATTTCCGCCCGGTGCTGTGGAGCTTGCAAGCGATGGCGAAACCCTGCGGCAAATCCGTTTTGAAGCCGCCAAGGGGAAGTAAGGCGGGATTCCACCCCTATTAAACGACGTCGTCAAGGTGGACGCCAATGTGAAATCCCGGGCTGGCGGGAACACAGTAGCGGACTTCCGCCACAGCAAAGTCACTAGTGCTTTGAATTTGCACTCGCATTCCAGGGTCCAGGGGTCGATCCGCCGCTAGCTGAAGGCCGTCCGTCGAGACATTCAGAATCCGTGCGGGAAACTCGACGGGTGAAAACGGATAGAGTACTTTCAAAGACGCCGTGTCATCGGATGCAAAACGCGGAGCGCTGCGGCGATCCTTGGCCAAAGGGTAATCGGTCGCTGTAATCTGCGTCGGGTTGGATTCTTGGCGGGATTCGCTGGTAGTATCGGAGGAAGTCGCTACGGTGGGGAAGCGTCCGGTGAAGTGGAATGAGCTTCCCGAGCGGCCGTCGCTGACGACCCATATATCCCCACCCATCATCTCCACCAATTGCGCGGAGATCGCCAGGCCCAGTCCGGCGCCTCCGAATTCCCTTCTGGAGGATGCGTCCACCTGGGTAAACGGTTCGAATATCCGCTGTTGCTGGTCCGCAGCGATGCCGATTCCGGTATCGCTAACCTGGAAGTGCAACTTTTGGGAGTTTTCCGACGAAATTCCAACTCGAACCGTCACCTCGCCGCTAGTGGTAAATTTGATGGCGTTCCCTATCAGATTATCGAGAACCTGCTTTAAGCAAGCGGGGTCGCCCAGCAGCACATCCGGAATCTCGCGCTGGATGTCGAGTTTGAGCCGGAGTTTCTTTTCGCGTGCGGCAATGGCAAATCCTCTAACGGCGCTCGAAACCAGATCCGCGGGCCAGAATTCCTTGGGATGCAAAATCAGCTTTCCTGCCTGGATCTTGGAAATGTCCAGGATGTCACTCATGATGTGCATGAGAGAAGCAGCGGAACTCTTAACCAGACTCAGATACTCGCGTTGCTCGGGATTCAAATTGGATTCGAGTACCACTTCGGTCAAGCCAATGATGCCGTTCATGGGCGTGCGGATTTCATGGCTCATGTTGGCTAGAAATTCGCTCTTGGCGCGGCTGGCGACTTCGGCCACCTGTTTGGCCAGGACCAGCTTGGCTTCGGCTTCCTTGCGCGCGGTGATATCCACGCCGAAACCCACCACACTGACGATGCGGCCTTCCTGGTCCCGCAGGGGGCCAAAGGTGGTATCAATGTCGATTTCCCTGCCGCCTGCCACGCCGCAACTCTCATAGCGCACCACCTCGCCAGCGGCCGCCCGCGCCATCATTTCGCGGAGACGCGTGCGTTCGTCGGCACTACTGCCCCACCAGCGGTTTTCAGCAAAAGGCTTGCCGACTATATCTTCGAGGCGAACTCCCGCTGCCTCAAGCGGAGTACGGTTACAGTCGATCAGCCGGCCGTCGAGCGTGAACAGCCCAACGAATCCGAAGAAGGCATCGAGAATGTCCCGGAGACGCTTTTCGCTGGCAGCCAACTTCTCTTCAGCCTCTCTGCGCTGGGTAATATCGCGAATGGCCCCGACTACTCGGATAGCGTTGCCTTCACTATCGCGCACCAACCTGCCGCCGGAAGCCACCCAGCGGTAACTACCGTCCTTACAGAGGACCCTCACTTCGCTCTCGAACGCTTCGACAGTCTTATCCTTGGTATTGCGGGCGGCGTTTTCGAGCAGCCGCGGACGATCCTCCGGGTGGACACGGTCGAAGAACGACGAGGCGACGTTCGGCAACTCATCCTCTTGATATCCCAGAATTTCGCTGAAACGCTGTGAGTGATAGGAGTATCCGGTCAGCAGATTCCCGTCAAAAATCCCGTCACGAGTGGCCTGAGTGACCAGAACATAGCGCTCTTCACTCTCCCGCAGCGATGCCGCGGAAGCTTCCGCCGCCTGCTTTGCCGCCAGAAGGCGCGCTTGGGACTCGTTGCGCTCGGTCACGTCGGAATAAATCGACGCCACGCCCAGCAGTTTTCCGCAAGCGTCTTTAACCGGTGAAACGATCAGGGACACCGGGACTGGGGTCCCGTTTTTTCTGACTCGCAAGGTTTCATAACGCTCGATCGGCTCATCTCGCTGGATGCGTTCGATTGTATCAGCGTACTCTTCACTCCGGCCTTCGGGAAACAGAATACGATTATTTTTTCCCAGGACTTCCTCGGCGGTGTATCCCCACATTCGCTCGGAGCCGGCGTTCCAGCTCAGAATGGTGCCGTCCAGATCCGTTCCAACAATACTGTTGTCGGAGGACTGCACAATCGCAGCCAGGAAAGCCGACGCTTCTTCGGCCCGCTTGCGCTCCGTAACATCGCGAATAGCACCTATGAATCGCGTAGGGTGTCCCCGCGAGTCCCGAACCACCTGACCGCGGGAGACCACCCAGCAGTATCCGCCGTCTTTGCGCCGCAGGCGCACTTCATGATCGAATTTTTCTATGCTCCGGTCTGCGTTTTGTCGGAGCACCCGTTCGCTTAACCAGCTGAGGTCATCGGGGTGGAGGCGGCCGATGAACGAGGAAAAATCATCGGATAATTCGTGGTCACCATAGCCCAGAATTTCCTTAAACCGCGGCGAAAGATGAGAACCGCCGGTGGCCAGGTTCCAGTCAAAAATCCCATCGAGAGTGGCCTGTGTCACCAGAGCATAACGTTCTTCGCTTTCGAGTAAGGCGCGGGCAGTCTTCACCCGGTCGGTCACGTTACGCGCACTCCAAAGCACATGCGTGCAGTGACCGTTTTGATCTACTACCGGTGAGACCTCCATCTCAGCAGCATCGCGTATTGCCGATTGCGGGCTCTCATAGCGCACGGTGGCGCGATCACGAGTCACTTTCAGATATAGGACTCGTCTTTGCTCGATTTGTTCGGGGGTGAGGCCGGTGGCAGCGAGTAGGTCCTCAAACCGCTTCCCCACAAAATTCGCGACGTCCAGCCCGGTGCTCCCTTTGAAATTTTCGCTGAGCGCCCGGTTGACAGTTTCGGTTAAAAAACTGTCGTTAGCTTGCACGCGTAAAAGGGCCTGCAGATCGGAAGTAGCATTGAAGATCAACTGCAGTCGGGTTTCACTCTCTCGCTGCGCCGCTTCCGCCAACTTACGTTCCGTGATATCAAAACAGTGACCCACAATCTCCAGGGGTTTGCCGGCGGTATCCCTTAAGAGACGGAGTTCGTCACGCACCCAGCCATACTCCCCGCTGCGGTTGCGAAAACGGTATTCGTGGCAATGCTGGCCCGCTTCCGCTACGCGCGCAAGTCCCTCGCGGACTCGCGCCCGGTCTTCCGGGTGGACGAGATCGAGCCAGAAGTTAGTGTCGTTTAGAAACTCCTCAGGCCCGTAGCCCCAAAGACCTCGCACGCCTTCGGTAATGAAAGTAGCGTGGAAGTCACCTTCCGCCTTGCAGGTGTATATCACCACTGGGCTCGTGCTGATTAGAGATTCTAGGCGTTGTAATTGATGTTGTGAATGCTCATCAACCTTCCCGGCGAGCGAAGTTAAAGAAGCTTCCATAACCCACGGTCCTTCCGCTCCTCCGAGGAGAACCTTCCGATGCTGTAATCAAGCAGGTTGTAAGTGTTTATCGGCTTATCTCCGGAGCCCCTTTAGGCCTTTTCTACCCCGTGAGACTGCCAGGCCCGGCAGGCGTCTGTCTGATACGGAGCCTAAAACCGACTGTGATAGACTAGACCACTTCGGCAACATTGTGCTCACACGTCGCTTTTTGTTGAAAAGCTCGGCGTTCGCTCTAGGTGCACCGATGATCAGTCGGGGGCGATTCGCGCTATTTGCTCAGAGCGCCGAAGAGTATTCAGTCCGCGCCGTCGACCTGGTTCGCCGCTCGACGGTCATCGATATGCTGGGCTTGCTCACGCTGGACTACCGGAAGATGTCGGTCTGGCAGAGCCAGCCAAACTCCTTTCGGGTCGCCGATTTTCAGCGTCTGAAGGATTCAGGAACTACCGTATTCCATCCCGCCGTCGGATATGTGGCTGGGGACATCTACGAAGAGTCGTACCGGGACATTACCGGGTGGAACGCCTTCATTACGGCACACCCGCAAGAGTTTCTGCGCATCGACGCCGCCGCAGATCTTGAACAAGCCAAGACACTCGGAAAAATTGGCATTCTGATCGGGCAGCAGAATTCTGAACATTTTCGGACTGTCGACGATGTGAATCGCTTCTACGACCTGGGGCAACGCGTTTCGCAGCTCACCTATACGGGCAACCGGATCGGCGGCGGATCGTCAGATGCACACGACAGCGGGCTGAGCCGGTACGGGCTGGAAATCATCGAACGCATGAACCAGGTGGGCATGGCGGTGGATGTCTCGCATTGCGGCGATCGAACCACGCTGGATGCGATCGAAGCGTCGCGAAAGCCGGTGCTGGTGACCCATTCCAACTGCCGCGCGCTGGTTGCCGCCGCCCGTTGCAAGACGGATGAAGCCATTCGGCGCTTGGCCGCCAAGGGCGGTGTCATGGGCATCACCATGGTCCGCGGCTTTGTGCGAGCCGGAGGGCCGGCCACTATCGAAGATGTGCTGAACCATATCGACCACGTGGTCAAGCTCGTGGGGGTGGAGCACGCGGGCCTGGGAAGCGACGTAGATCTGGACGGACGGGACCTTCGGTCCACCAAGAGATATGACTTGGACGGAATCAATTATGCGAAGAAGATTTTCGATCTGGCCGAGGGTCTGGTCCGGCGGAAATACTTGAGCGCCGACATCGAGTTGATTCTCGGCGGGAACTTCGAGCGCGCTCTGTCTGAGACCTGGACGCCTGATTCAGCTTGATTGGCCGGAAGAGTGCACTACGCCAGCTATGAGTGCAAAAGCCATCCTACTGGTCGTAACAGCGCTGATAATTCTCGGCATAGCCCTAGTTCGATACCGCGCCGGAAGCAGTCTGCAAGGGATCGACCCTCATGCCGCCGAAGAAATCGAGAAGGCCAAACAGCGATAGGCCTGAGCAACCGGGCGCAAAACTTAAGCGCGAGCGGCAGTCGCCGGGTGAACTGGATAGTGCTCGGTCAGCCACTTCTCAATTTTTTCCTTTTGCGTGGCCAGCACGACGCGTTGCCAACTCACCTTACCCGTCCGCTCACTGTATTCGGCCATGACATACGAACCTTCGTTGAGAACCTGGATCAGGCCGTCGGTCTTGGCCCGTTTAAAGTGATATGACGAGGGAGCCGCGTGGTGTTTTTGCATATGCCTCTATAATAGCAGGTGCCTGAAACGGCGTGATTTCCCTGCCCCGGGAGGGTTCTTTTGTCAGCCGAGAGACCGATTTTTCAGCTGTGGGCGGTGTCAGAGGAGGGGGGACGCCATCCGGTGCCATTGGGAAATTCGATTCCTATCAGGAACTGGTTTTTGGCGAAATGGCAGTAACGAACCGAACCCCGTCCGCGGATGCCGAGCCGAGTGTCATTACACGATATATAGGTGCGAACCGGGATTTTACCTTCTACTCGCAGCTTCAAGCCCGAAACGGAGACATCCACAATCTGCGCCTTGGAAATGACTTCGCGCCCGTCGCTGTCTTCCCATAAGATCCGCAGCATTCCGCTGAGCGGATGCCTGGCCTCCCGCCTTAAGTCGACTTTAACAGCTGGATTAGAGGGCATACGGTGCTATCGAAAGAATCGGCCTGGTCCGGTATAGCACACTTGATTTTTCCTGCGGTACTCTCGTGACAGGTAACCGCAATCGCAAGTCTTAGTGCGGGGCTGTGAAGTCGCTTCCCCGGACGTCTGTCGTATACTAAGGAGGTCTGGCGCTATCGTCTAACGGTTAGGACGGAGCCCTCTCAAGGCTTAAATACGGGTTCGATTCCCGTTAGCGCTACCATATCTCCTCTATTTTCATTGATTTGCAAATTCATTGATCACACCCCGCTCACATCGTAGTGGTTATTTTTCAAGGGTTTGGCGATCCTGCAAATACGGGTTATAAGCCCGTTAGTGAAAATGGAGGTTCCACTCTACGTCTCTGAAAAGTGACAAGAGAACCTCCGAAGCCTCGGGACTTGCCACCCAAGGCGGTTCTTTGGGAGCGGTAGATTAATTTGACTTTGTGGGACGTTTCTCGGACGCCTTCTTGTCCAGGTATGCCCTGAGCTTGGAATCGAAAGCGAGAGGCTTTTGACTGGCGCAATCGAAAGCAGGCAGCTGCGGTTCTGGATCACCTAATGCGGCAAAAACTGTTCGAGCCTGTTGTAAGGTCTTCCAATCAACATAGGGCGCTCCAACTCCCCACGCCTTCTTGTAGGCGGCGTGCGCTTGTCTCCGGGCATTCTCCTTTTCACCGACCGCCAGATACAAGTCAGCTAGTGGAAGGTACGGAGGATCTTTTGCGGTTGAAAGCCGATGTGCCAGTTCCTGAAGCGGTATGGAATACCCCATTTTCACCTGAGCGAGCGCTAGACGGGCTTCCGACCACGAAGGAATTAGACTCACTTCACGCGTCATTTTGACGTGCTCTTCGAAGTCAGTAGCCGCTTGCTGCCATTCGCCGCGGGATAAATGCCATTCGCCGCGAAGCCAGAGCACCTCGCAAATCAGTCCTCTACTATTGCCTTCTCGCGCAAGGCGTTCGACTTCTGACAGGTCGTCGAGGTCAAGGCGCGCTTGAAACCAGCGGATGCGTGCAAGAGCGAACTCTCCCCATCCAGGTCGATAGATGCTCCGAGTAGTAGGCCGAGGCAACGCCGCGAATTGCTGCCAGTAGGATTCGGCAACTGTGAAGTCACCGATCGTGCAACTGTGATTAGCTTGCGCCAGGTAAGCTAGAGCCAAGTCCTCCTCGTCCCCTAGGATTGCCGTTGCCTCTGCCGCACGGGCAGTGATCCCCAATGTGTCCGCGTAGTTGTCAAGTTTATCAGCCTTGAGCGCCAGATTTCGCAAGCTCACAAGGACACCATGAGGACGGTCGAGTTCAATAAAAAGGTCAAGCGCTAGCTCTTGTATCGCCCGGGCATCCTCGTGCTCGTCGCAGGCGGAAAGGGCTAGTGCTGTGTTGTTCCACAACCACGCTAGGTCGGTACCTTCGACGCCGAACGGAGCTTGATGCCATCCGTTGCGAAACAGAGCCCGCGCCAAGGACAAATATAAGGAGTATGCGTCTAAGCTCCAGAAGAGTGCCCCATGAACGTGCGTAAGCGCATCTGCCGCTTGTGTCGTTCGACCCAAGTGTAAGAGCGTGCGTATCACCTGAAGAGCATTCCGTACGTCATCGATTTTTGTGACCTGCTCGTCGGAGACATCTGCGCGAGAAGAAAAATGATCCACTACGCGCTGTGCGACTCCATCGCGTTGATCGCGTGGAATTGAACCCACGGCGTAGCCACGTACGACCGGATGGAGGTCGCATTTTTGTGCCATCGCGTCGGAGAGAAGCAAGCCGCGATCCGCCAAGTCACGAATTGTCTTGTGCAAGAATAATTGCGCCTCCGCATATTCCGCAGAATTTCGCCACCGATTGCATTCAGTCAGATATCGCTGATAGGCAGCTTTGTCGGCTTTGTATTCGTCGACGTATTCGGGATATTCTAAAAGCCATTCGGCTGGAGGAAAAACCTCTTGTGGGCGCTCAGGAAGACGAGGGTTTAATTCCCTTAGAGTCTCGAAATCGATTGCCTCCGACACGAGTGCAATGCGCGCCAGCAGAGTACGGGCATCTTCGCTGAGATCATCAAAGGCGGCCCAAAGAATGCGATGACGGGCGCGCACAACGTCCGCTTCTGGACTCAAGGCATTCTCATCGGCTTGGCGGTTCGCCCAACGATCGAAATCTCCTGGTGCCGAAGCGAAGTTCTTGACGAGACCGCCGACTATGCCCGCAATGAGCGGGTGGCAACCGAAATTTCTGGTTAAATAGCCCCGTATACGTTCGGAATCTCCTTGAATGCCAATAATCCGTAACATGGTCTCGGCATCCTCAGCATCAAGGCCTTCCAGAACTGCGTGAGCTACCCCGCTTCTGGCACGGCCGAGACTGTCCATAAGCGGTGCCGGCATCAGGCGAGAGGAAATCAGGATTTTGCTTGGCGTCGCCTCACTGAACCCGCGAACCAAGGCTGAGTCTGCTGGTTGAATACACTCCTGTGCCTTACGCTTAGATTCGACTTCCTCGTCTTGAATATGGGCCGCGTCGTAGCGATTGTACGCGACCAACACGCGCTCTAGACCGTCAAGGACAAACAACCATCGCCGGCTGTGCAGAATTGGCAGAAGTTCGCCGGCGAGCCCGGAGGTCTTGCGCGATCTGTACTCTTCAACTGGACGCCCCTGAATAAAGGCGAGCGCTGAAGCACAAAAGTCGCTCATGTCCGCGCCGCGCTCATAGAAGCTATACCAGAAAATGCCTTCGAAAGGTGGCAGCACTTGCTCTGTCAGTCGGGCGGCCCACTGCCAGCAAAGCATGCTCTTGCCCATACCGCCAATCGCTTCCAGAACAAGCACAGGATTGTTCGCCGATGTCGCCCATTCCGTCAGGAACTGAAGTTCACGTACGCGTCCACTAAAGACGTGTCCTGGGGTGTAGGATGGTATGGCTAGAAACTTAGAGGGCACCATCATCAGTATGCCTTCTTTGTTCTCCTCCAGGTCTGGCCCTCGGGACCTGAAAATCTTGATCACACATTGATCACACCGCAGGCTTCCGTTGGGGGCATTGCCCAGAAAAGGCCGAACTGCATCCACGTGGAATCAGCTAGTTACGATTGCATCGGACCAGATCGGACAAGGCGATTCGGGTTCGATTCCCGTTAGCGCTACCATATTTTCAATCAATTACAACCGGCTTCAGCCTAATTCCCGTTAGTTAAGCACTTGATTCCTAGAAGTCT
>Ga0105240_10015370_pt1 | contig 10409 bp, 6 predicted proteins | sample KBSC54metaG_FD_80426 | JGI IMG/M metagenome (GOLD analysis project Ga0105240, IMG submission 80426) | Corn rhizosphere microbial communities from Kellogg Biological Station, Michigan, USA - KBS C5-4 metaG | ecosystem: Host-associated > Plants > Roots > Rhizosphere > Soil | place: Michigan, USA... | reverse complement strand
GCGATCCCCGGCATCATGGCCACGCGCACCATCGCCGACCAGCGCGACCGCATCGCCACCATCCTCATCGCCCCGCTGATGACGTGCTCGGCGCGGCTGCCGGTGTACGCGCTGCTGATCGGCGCATTCATCCCGGCGCGCACGCTGGCGCTCGGCGTCAACCTGCAGGGCCTCGTGCTGTTCGTGCTGTACATGGCGGGCATCGTCAGTGCCATGGCCGTGGCGTGGGTGCTGCAGCGCCTGGGCCGCCGCACCGGCCCCGCCCACCACACGCTGATGATGGAACTGCCGGCCTACCGCTGGCCCAACCTGCGCAACCTGGCGATCGGCCTGTGGGAGCGCGCGCGCATCTTCATGACGCGCGTGGGCACCATCATCCTGTCGCTGATGATCGTGCTGTGGTTCCTGTCGACCTTCCCCGGCCCGCCGCCGGGCGCGGCCGGCCCCGCGATCGAATACAGCCTGGCCGGGCGCCTGGGCCACCTGCTGCAATACATCTTCGCGCCGATCGGCTTCAACTGGCAGATCTCGATCGCGCTGGTGCCGGGCCTGGCCGCGCGCGAAGTGGCCGTCGGCGCGCTGGGCACCGTCTACGCGCTGTCGGCCTCGGGCGATGCGGTGGCCGAGCAGCTGTCGCCGCTGATCCACCAGACGTGGTCGCTGCCCACCGCGTGCGCGCTGCTGGCCTGGTACGTGTTCGCGCCGCAGTGCGTGGCCACGCTGTCCGTCACCAAGCGCGAGACCGGCGGCTGGCGCCATCCGATCATCATGGCCAGCTACCTGTTCGCGCTGGCGTACATCGCCTCCGGCCTCACCTACTACGGTGTCCGGTATTTCTTCGGAGCCTGATTCCATGACCCAGACGCTGATCACCCTGCTCATCGTCCTGGCCGCGGCCGGCTACAGCGTGTGGAAACTCGCCCCGGCATCGCTGCGCCACAAGCTGGCCGCGCAGTCGGGCAACCTCGCGCGCGCGACGGGGGCGTCCGAGCAGACCGCGCGCCGCATCGAGATCAAGGCGATCGACGCCGCGGCGAACGCCAGCAGCTGCGGTGGCGGCTGCGGCCCGTGCAAGGGCTGCGCCACCGGCCAGGACAAGGACGACGGCGCCGCCGCCTGAAACGCCGGCTAGCGCCTGAGTCCCAGCAGCGCGAGCGCGCTGCGGTGCAGCCGGCCGTTCGGGTCGGCAAGGTTGTGCAGGATGGTGAAGTGGTTGGCGCTGGGGATCGTCTCGCTGACCGGCACGCTGGTGGGCCCCCACTGGTCGCGGATCAGCGCCGCCTGGCGCTTCAGCTCGGACGTCTCCTCGCCGCCGACGGCCGTGTACAGCGGCTTGCGCGGGCGCGGAAAGAACGCCGGGCTCAGGCGCTTGACGCTCGCCGGCGCCAGCCGGATGTCGTCCTTGATGAACGGCGCCAGCCGCAGCGGCTCGAGGTCGAACAGCCCGGAGATCGCCAGTGCACCGCTCACCAGCTGCGGTGGCAGCGACGCGTCGACGTCCTTCCAGCGGCAACTGAGCATCATGGCCGCCAGGTGCCCGCCCGCGGAATGCCCGGCCACGACGATGCGCGACGGGTCGCCGCCGTAGATCGCCGCATGGCGGTACACCCACGCCAGGCAACGCGCCAGTTGCAGCGCGATGTGCTCGATGCCCACGGCCGGGCACAGGGCGTAGTTGGGGATCATCACCAGCGCGCCGTCGGCATTGAACGCGGGCGCCAGGAAGGCGTGCAGCGACTTGTCCGACGAGCGCCAGTAGCCGCCGTGGATGAACACGAGCACCGGCGCCGAGGCCGCGGGCGTGGGGTAGATGTCCAGCGTCTCGCCGTCGCCCGGGCCGTAGCGCACGTCGCGCCGCCACGACTCCAGGCGCTGCACGAGCGCGGAGGCCGTCTCCCAGCGGGCGCCGATGTCGACATGCTCCGGATGCCGGGCGCGCTGGTCGTACTCGGCGTCCAGCCAGGCGGGATCCAGGCGCGCGGTGCGGGAAGGGACGGTCAGGCTCACGACGGGCTCCTGCTGGGCGGTTGCGACGAAGGCGCGCCCATCCTAGTGCAATCGGGCAAGGCCCCGCAGGCGTCCAGCGCTGTCATGTCCGGCGCGCTATGAAAGCGCTTTCTGCTTTAGGGGCTCTCAACCGCTTCCGGAGGCTCCACAATCGATCCCGCTCCGAACCGGCGACCACCGCCGGTCGTGACCGCCGCGTCGACAGCGCACGGGACACCTCGAGCGTTCAGCGCGCGTCTGGATCGGCCGTTCACCCTGGGACAAACCCGCGAAAAGCTGAAGAAGTGTTGCCCGGATAAGTCGAAACGCAACGGTATGCGGGTGTTCCCTAGCTGACTCGCTGGACAGCTGCCTTACATTTGAAACCGTTTTCAGAGACAGACGCAACCGCCTCTGAAAGCGCTTTCAAACCCGGTCAACAACGGGCAAGCATGGGGCGCACGTTCCCGAACGGCGACACGGCTCACCAAAACATCGGAGACTAGTCAATGAAGATCCACCACGCGCCGTCGTTCCGGCGTACCCGCCTCGCTTCTGCCTGCGGCCTGCTGCTGGCGGGGGTCACGGCGGTACACGCCCAGGGGGCGGCCCCCGCTGCGCCGGCGGCCTCGGCTGCCGACAAGTCGGACGTCCAGACCGTCACGGTCACCGGCATCCGCGCCAGCCTCGACACCTCGATGGCCCTCAAGCGCGACGCGCACGGCATCGTCGACGGCATCACCGCGGAAGACGTCGGCAAGTTCCCCGACACCAACCTGGCCGAAGCCATGCAGCGCATCAGCGGCGTGTCGATCGACCGCGTGGCGGGTGAAGGCTCGAAGGTCACGGTGCGCGGTTTCGGCCCCGACTACAACATGATCCTGTTGAACGGCCGCCAGATGCCGGCGACGACGGTGCAGGACACCGGCCCGTCCGGTTCGCGCGCGTTCGACTTCGCCAACCTGGCCGCCGAATCGATCTCCGGCCTGGAAGTGTGGAAGACCAGCAGCGCCTCCAAGCCGGCTGGCGGCATCGGCGCCACCATCAACATCAAGACCGCCCGCCCGCTGGAGAACTACAGCGGCCGCGTGGCCTCGATCGGCGTGCAAGGCCTGATCGACCAGTCGAACCAGCGCCTGCCCAGCGACGACAAGGGCAAGGCCCTGACGCCGGAGATCTCGGGCATCTACAGCGACACCTTCGCCAACCACACGTTCGGCATCTCGGTGGTCGGCAACTACGAAGAGCGCGACGGCGGCTACAACAACGCCAACGTCGGCAACGGCTGGCACAACAACCCCGGCGTGACCAATCCGCCGGTCACCACCAGCATCTACGCGCTGCCGCAGAACATCGACTACGCCGTCACGGGCATCCACCGCGAGCGCGTGAACGGCCAGCTGACGCTGCAGTGGCAGCCGGTCAAGTCCTTCACCGGCACGCTGGACTACACCTACTCGCAGAACCGCCTGGACTCCAAGCGCAACGACATCTCATCGTGGTTCAGCTACGGCCCGTCGAGTGGCACATGGACCACCGGCCCGGTCATCTCGCCGCTGATCTACACCGAGTACCTCAACGATCCGACGCACCTGGACGCGCAAGGCCACTTCCCCGGCCTGGCCGACGTCGCGATGGGCGTGGCCAAGTTCGGCGTGGAGACGACGCTGCGCTCGGCCGGCGTGAACCTGGCGTGGAAGGCCTCCGATGCGCTCAAGTTCGAGCTCGACGCGCACAAGTCGAACTCGGTCTCCGGCTCGGACAACCCGTACGGCACCAACAACGTCATCGGCACGGCCGCCTTTAACCGCGGCAGCACGACGGTCGACTTCTCGAACGACTTCCCGGTGATGAGCCTGGCCAACACGGTGCGCGACGCGTCGCTGCAGCAAGTCACGGGCTCGGCGTTCCGCAACAGCTACATGAAGTCCAACGTCGACCAGCTGCAGCTCAAGGGCACCTGGGAGGCCTCCGAACAGTCGTCGGTGGACTTCGGCCTGAACGTCACGCACGTCAAGAACCGCACGGCCTATGCGAACGTCCAGCGCGACAGCTGGGGCGGCGCCTCCAGCCCCGCGGACTACCCGGATTCCGTCTGGCATCCGGACACGCTGGCCAAGTATTTCAGCCGCATGAGCGGCAGCGGCAACCCAGCCCTGTTCAACACCTGGTTCACGTCCGACTTCAACCAGATCCAGGCGCTCGCCGCCGCGGCCAAGGACAGCCAGGGCAATGCGCATCCGGAGCTGTACCAAGCCTCCGCGGACTTCGGCACCGACCGCCGCACCAAGGAGAACACGCTGAGCCTGTACAGCCAGTACAACCGCGACTGGGAGACGGCCGGCATCCCGATGAACCTGACGGCGGGCCTGCGCTACGAGAAGACCGACGTCACCGCCGCGGCCGTGGTGCCCACCCCCAGCGGCGCGGTCTGGCAAGGCGTCAACGAGTTCGACCTGACCTACAACGGCGCCGGCGCGACCACGCAGACGGGCAGCTACAAGTACTTCCTGCCCAACATCGACTTCGATGCCGAACTGCACAAGGACATCAAGGTCCGATTCAGCTACGGCGACACGATCGCGCGCCCGGGCTGGGACCAGATCCAGGGCGGCCGTACGCTCGACCAGTTGTTCCGCCAGGACGGCGGCACCGGTTCGTCGGGCAACCCGGCCCTCAAGCCGCTGCTGTCGCACAACCTGGACGCGTCGGTCGAGTGGTACTACGCCAAGTCGAGCTACGCCTCGATCGGCTTCTTCCACAAGAACGTCAAGAACTTCATCGGCCAGACGCAGGCGACGTACACCCAGGCCGGCGTGAACACGCCGGTCGGCGGCAACTACTGGAACCAGGCGGTGGCCAACGGCTGCAGCAACCTCGATCGCCAGTGCATCAGCGACTACATCTACAACAACTTCAACGGCCAGCCGGGCGTGACCATGACGGGCACCAAGAACGGCCATCCGGTGGGCACGATCAACGCGCTCGCGGCTGACCCGGCCCTGGTGTTCAAGATCAACACGCCGGTCAACCAGCACTTCGCCAGCCTGCACGGTTTCGAATTCAACGTGCAGCAGGCGTTCGGCAACTCGGGCTTCGGCGTCGGCGCCAACTACACGGCGGTGCTCTCGGGCCTGAAGTACAACAACAGCAACCTGAACGACCAGTTCGCGCTGGTGGGCCTGAGCAATTCGGCCAACGTCGTCGCCTTCTACGAGAACGAGCACGTCAATGCCCGCGTGGCCTACAACTGGCGCGGCCAGTTCCTGGCGGCCACGCAGGACGGCGCGGGCGCGAACCCGGTGTACACCGAGCCCTACGGCCAAGTGGACATGACGCTGGGCTACAACGTCAACAGCCACCTGTCGTTCCAGCTCGACGCGATCAACCTGAACGACGGCGTGCAACGCCAGCACAGCCGCACGAAGCAGGAGCTCGAGTCGATCACCCAGACCGGCCGCCGCTACATGATCGGCGCGCGCTACAAGTTCTGAGCGTGATCGCCTGAGGCGGCTGCAGTCCGGGTCGCCATCCAATCCGCCATCCGCCGATCCCTTCCCCTGGGAATCGCCGGGTGGCGTCCTTTTTTCCAGACCGGCATGATGTTCGGCAGATGATGATGCGCGCGAACGAGGACGTGAGACACGTCGTGATCCTGGGGGGTGGCTCGGCCGGATGGCTGACCGCGGCCCTCCTTGCCCGCGAGCACCATGCGGGCGAACCGGGCGGCCTGTCGGTCACCCTGGTCGAATCGCCCAACACGCCGCCGATCGGCGTGGGCGAAGGCACCTGGCCGTCGATGCGCGATACCTTGCGCCGCATCGGCTTTTCCGAGACGACGCTCGTGCGCGAGTGCGACGCGGCCTTCAAGCAGGGATCGCTGTTCCGCGGCTGGATGCACGGCCGCAGCGCCGCCGAAGGCGACCAGTACCGCCACCCCTTCACGCTGCCGCTGGGCTTCGGCGACGTCGACCTCCTGGCCGGCTGGCTGCAGCGCCACGGCGACCGGCCGTTCGCCGAGGTGGTCAGCGCGCAGCCGCACGTGTGCATGGCCGGCCACGCGCCCAAGCAGGCGAGCACGCCCGAGTACGCGGCCGTCGCCAACTACGGCTACCACTTCGACGCCGGCAAGTTCGGCGTACAACTGCGCGCCCACGCCGTCGCCAACCTGCACGTGCGCCACGTGCTCGACGATGTCGACCTGGTCGTCCCGCACGACGACGGCGACATCGCCGCGCTGCGCACGCGCCACCACGGCGACATCGCGGGCGACCTGTTCATCGACTGCTCGGGCATGGCCTCGGTGCTGCTGGGCAAGCACTACGGCATCGGCCTGCACTCGGTCAAGCACCTGCTGTTCAACGACACGGCGCTCGCGCTGCAGGTGCCCCATCCGGCGCCCGACACGCCGATCGCCTGCGAGACCATCGCCACCGCCCAGCCCGCGGGCTGGACGTGGGACATCGGCCTGCACAACCGCCGCGGCATCGGCCACGTCTACTCGAGCGCGCACATGTCGCACGACGAGGCCGAGCGCCACCTGCTCGCGTACGTGCGCGCGAGCGGGGGCACGGGCGACCAGCCCACGCCGCGGCGCATCGGCTTTGACCCCGGCTGGCGCGAGCGCTTCTGGCATCGCAACTGCGTCGCGGTGGGACTGTCCGCGGGCTTCGTCGAGCCGCTGGAGGCGTCCGCGCTGGCGCTGGTGGAGCTCTCGGCCGCGATGATCAGCGACGAGATGCCGGCCACGCGCAGCGACATGGCACTCGTCGAGAAGCGCTTCAACGACGCATTCACGTACCGCTGGGAACGCGTGGTCGATTTCCTCAAGCTGCACTACACACTGAGCCGCCGCGACGACAGCGACTACTGGCGCGCGCACCGCGACCCCTCCACGCAGCCCGAGCGCCTGGCCGACCTGCTCGCCCTGTGGCGCCACCGCGCGCCCTACCGCCAGGATTTCTTCCGCATCGAAGAGGTCTTTCCCGCCGCCAGCTACCAATACGTCCTGCACGGCATGGGCTTCGTGCCCGAACCTTCCGCGCGACTGCGCCACCCGAGCCTCGGCGAAGCGGCCGAGCCCCATTTCCGCGAGACCGCCCACCTGGCACGGCGCATGCTCGGCGCCCTGCCACTGCAGCGCTCGCTCATCGACCACATCCGCGCCCACGGCTTGCCGCGCGGCTGAAAGCAGAGCCTTCCATGAAACCCGTCCAGCTCGACAACAACACCCATCGCGACCTGCGCATCGTCACCACCCGCGGCGCCGCCTTCGGCGACGACCTCATGTCCACGCCGGTCTTCCCAACCGAGTTCCGCGACGTGCAGGCGTACTACCCGATCGTGTTCCAGCCGGCCGACAACGGCCCCGGCATGCAGCCCGTGGCGCTGCTGGGACTGCGCATGGGCGAGAACCTGTTCCTGGAGCCCTACGGCTGGGACGTGCCCTACATCCCGCTCGCGCTCGAACGCGGCCCGTTCATGATCGGCCGCGCCGGCTCCGAGCTGACAGTCCACGTCGACATGGACAGCCCCCGCATCGGTCGCGGCGAAGGCGAGGCCGCGTTCATGCCGCACGGCGCGCCGTCCGACTACCTCGAGCGCATGAACTCGGTGCTCGCCGCGATCCACCAGGGCGTGGAGGCGACGGCGCCCTTCGTCGCCGCGCTGCTGCGCCACGACCTGATCGAGGCCTTCGCCTTCGACATCGAGGCCGCGGACGGCTCCAAGAACCGCCTGTCCGGCTTCAGCACGGTCAACGAGCAGCGCCTGGCCAAGCTCGACCCGGCGGCGATCACCGAACTGCACGAGCAAGGCTGGCTGATCGCGATCTTCATGGTGGTGGCCTCGACCGCGCACTTCCGCGACCTGATCGAGCGCTACAACAAGCGCCTCGCGCGCAAGGGCTAGAGGAGCGCCATGAGCCCGATCCGCGAACTCGCCGGCGCGCCTGCGGACGCGATGTCCGACGAGCGCCTGTGCGACACCCAGCCCTGGGTGCAGCGCGGCCTCGTCGCGCACTGGCCGATGGTGCAGGCGGCCCGCCGCTCCCCCGCCGACGCGATGGCGTACCTCAAGAGCACCTGGGGCGGCGAGGCCGTTGGCATGCTGGTGGCGCCCCCGCAGACGCAGGGCCGCTTCTTCTACAACGACACGCTCACCGGCATGAACTTCGTGCGCCAGAAGGCGCCGCTGGACGTGGCGCTGGACGCGCTCGCGCAGATGGCCGACGACCCGCAGGCGCCGGCGCTGTACGTCGGCTCGACCACCGTCGACACCTGCCTGCCCCGCTTCCGCGCGGCCAACGACCTGCCGTTCGGCGAACGCGATCCGCTCGTGAGCATCTGGTTCGGCAACCGCAGCCGCATCGCCGCGCACTTCGACCTGCCCGACAACGTGGCCTGCGTAGTGGCCGGCCGCCGCCGGTTCACGCTGTTCCCGCCCGAGCAGATCGCCAACCTGTACATCGGCCCGCTGGACCTGACGCCCGCGGGCCAGGCCATCAGCCTCGTCGATTTCGCCAACCCCGATCTCGAACGCTTCCCGCGCTTCGCGCAGGCGCTCGAGCACGCGCAGGTCGTCGAGCTCGAGCCCGGCGACGCGGTGTTCGTGCCCAGCATGTGGTGGCACCACGTCGAATCGCTGACGCCCTTCAACGTGCTGGTCAACTACTGGTGGCGCCAGTCGCCCGACTGGATGGACTCGCCGATCGGCACCCTGATGGCCGCGCTCCTGTCGATGCGCGACCTGCCGCCGGCCCAGCGCGAGATCTGGCGCGGCATGTTCGACCACTACGTGTTCCGCGCCGACGACAGCACCGTGGCCCACATCCCCGAGCACGCGCGCAGCGCGCTCGCGCCCCTGACCGAGATCGGCGCGCGCCACCTGCGCCAGGCCGTGCTCCACCGCTTCAAACGTTGAGGCCGCCATGACCACGCAACCTTCCGATCGCGCCCGCGAACCCGTCCGACGCGTCGTCATCGCCGGCGGCGGCACCGCCGGCTGGATGACGGCCGCCTGCCTGTCCAACACGCTGGGCAAGGGACTGGACATCCAGCTCGTGGAATCCGACGAGATCGGCACCGTGGGCGTCGGCGAGGCCACCATCCCGACGCTGCTGACCTTCAACGACCTGGCCGGCATCAACGAGCAGGAGTTCATGGCCCGCACCCAGGCCGTGTTAAAGCTGGGCATCAAGTTCGAGGGCTGGCGCGACGTCGGGCAGGACTACATCCACAGCTTCGGCAGCACCGGCCAGGATCACTGGACCGCCGGCTTCCAGCATTTCTGGCTCAAGGGCCGCGACCGCAAGCTGGCGCGCACCTACGGCGAGTACTGCCTGGAACTGCGCGCCGCCGAACAGAACAAGTTCGCGCACTTGCCGCGCAGCGGGCTGAACTACGCGTTCCACCTCGACGCCACGCTGTACGCCAAGTACCTGCGGGGCCTCAGCGAGGCCAAGGGCGTCAAGCGCGTCGAGGGCAAGATCGCCGAGGTGCTGCGCCACGCCGACGGCGACATCGCGGCGCTGCGGCTGGCCGACGGTTCGCTGCTCGAAGGCGACCTGTTCGTCGACTGCACCGGCATGCGCGGGCTGCTGATCGGCGACACGCTGGGCGTCGCGCTGGAAGACTGGAGCCAGAGGCTGCCGTGCGACCGCGCGATCGCGCTGCAGACGACATCGGTGGCGCCGCCCATCCCCTACGTGCGTGCCATCGCGCACCGGTTCGGCTGGCAATGGCAGATCCCGCTGCAGCACCGCGTGGGCAACGGCATCGTGTTCAGCAGCGAGCATGCAAGCGACGACGAGGCGCTCGCGACGCTGCTGGGCAACATCCAGGGCGAGGTGCTGACCAAGCCGCGCGTGATCCCGTTCAAGCCATGCCAGCGCGAACGCGTGTGGGAGCGCAACTGCGTGGCCATCGGGCTGTCCAGCGGCTTCCTCGAACCGCTCGAATCGACCAGCATCCACCTGATCCAGCGCGGCATCATCCGCCTGCTGCAGTGCTTCCCCAACCAAGGCGTGCGACAGGTCGACGTCGACGAGTACAACCAGCAGACGCGCAACGAGATGGAGCACATCCGCGACTTCATCATCCTGCACTACAAGGTCACGAACCGCAGCGACAGCGCCTTCTGGAACCAGGTGCGCACGATGGACGTGCCCGCATCGCTGCAGCACCGCATCGACCTGTTCCGCGAGAGCGGCCGCGTGTTCCGCAGCCCGCACGAGCTGTTCGCCGAGAACTCGTGGATCCAGGTGATGCTGGGCCAGGGCATCGTGCCGCAGCAGCACCACCACGTCGCGGACCTAATAGACGACCGCGAGCTCAACAACTTCCTAAAAGAGATCCGGACCCAAATAGAGCACACCATAGCACAGTTGCCGTCGCACACCGACTACATGACACGCTACTGCAAGG
>Ga0105240_10015368_pt1 | contig 10409 bp, 6 predicted proteins | sample KBSC54metaG_FD_80426 | JGI IMG/M metagenome (GOLD analysis project Ga0105240, IMG submission 80426) | Corn rhizosphere microbial communities from Kellogg Biological Station, Michigan, USA - KBS C5-4 metaG | ecosystem: Host-associated > Plants > Roots > Rhizosphere > Soil | place: Michigan, USA... | reverse complement strand
AGCGGCGGCGGCGGCATAAGCTGCGCATAGTTGCCCCGGCGGGGCGGGGCGGGGCACTCTGGCCTTGCCAGGCGGGAGGATGGCGCCGAATGGTCGCGATCCCAGCCCCGACGGACGAACCGCCAGCCTTGCCGCGCCACCTTGCCCTCTCGCCCAACTGGATCGGCCGGCTGAACACGCCCGGACGCTATCTGCTGTCGCTGGCGATGGTGGCGATCTCCACGGGCGCGGCGCAGCTGCTCTACGAACTGACCGGCTCCAACCGGATCGGCGGGGCGTTCTTCGTGGGCGTGCTGGTGACCTCGTTCCTGGTGGGCTCGGGGCCGGGCTATCTGGCCGCGATCATCTCGTTCCTGATCTACAACGCCTATGTCGCCGCGCCGCACTTCGCCCTGACCTCCTACCGGCCGGAAGACATATTGGTGCTGCTGACCTTCCCGACGGTGGCCTTCATGATGGGCAACCTGACCGGGCGCCTGCGCGACGAGGCCAAGCGGGCGGAGGCGCGCGCCCTGGCCACCGCGGTGCTGTTCGAGGGGACCCGCGAGTTCTCGGCCTCGGACGACGCGGCCCTGATCCGGGCGAGGCTCGCCGACCACCTGGCGGCGGCGGCGCGGGGACAGGCCTTCGTGCTGGACGGCGACATCCTGTGCGCGGCGGGCGGCGAGGCGCCGACGCCGATGGTGCTGTCGGCGGCGCGCGCCCTGGCGGCCGAGAACGTGGGCTCACCCCGGACCATCGAGGCGGCGGGCTGGCGGGTGCGCAACCTGGCGGGCGGGGCGGTGGCCGGCTGGCGCGCCGACCTCCCGCTGGGCCCCGACGAGGAGGACCTCCTGCAGATCCTGGCCGACGCCGGCGCCACGGCCACGGCGCGGGCCGGGCTGGCGGTGGGCAAGGCCGACGCCGAGGCGCGCGCGCGGACCGAGGACCTGCGCAACGCGCTGCTGTCCTCGATCAGCCACGACCTTCGGACGCCGTTGGCCGCGGTGCTGGCCTCGGCCACCTCGCTGCTGGAATTCGGCGACAAGTTCGACGCCAAGACCCGCCACGACCTGACGGCCACCATCCAGGAGGAGGCCGAGCGGCTGAACGCCTTCGTGACCAACCTCTTGCACATGACCCGGCTGGAGAGCGGGGCGCTGGACGCCGAGACCGCGGCCTTCGACCTGGCCGAGGTGGTCGACCGCACGCGCCGGCGCTTCGAGCGGCTGCGCGGCCAGCGCCGGATCGCCTGCACCCTGGGCGAGGGGGCCGGCGTGGCGCTGGGCGACCCGGTGCTGCTGGAGGTGGCGCTCTCCAACGTGCTGGAGAACGCCATCCGCTACAGCCCCGACAAGGGGACGATCTCGCTGACCAGCTTCCTCGAGGACGGGCAGGTGGTGGTGCAGGTGGCCGACGAGGGGCCGGGCGCCTCGGAGGCCGAGCTGCCCAAGCTGTTCGACAAGTTCTATCGCGGATCGGCCGCCAAACGGACGCCCGGCACCGGCTTAGGGCTTTCCATTGTCCGCGGCGTCATGCAGGGCATGGGCGGGCAGGCCTCGGCCGCGCCGCGGCGCGACGGGGCCGGCGGCCTGGTGGTGTCGCTGCGGCTGCCGGCCGCGCGCGCCGCGGGCTGAGGGGCGTCATGGTGGGGATCGCGATGGGTTGCGGACGATGAGCGGGAACCTGGGACGGCTGCTGATCGTCGACGACGAGGCGCAGATCGTGCGCGCGCTGACCCCGGCGCTGGCCGCGGCGGGCTTCACCGTCACGGCGGCGGAGAACGGCGAGGCGGCGCTGGGCCAGCTGGCCGGCGAACCCGCCGAGGTGGTGATCCTCGACCTCGGCCTGCCGGACATGGACGGCAAGGAGGTGATCCAGCGCATCCGCGAATGGTCCGACGCCCCGATCATCGTGCTGTCGGCGCGGGACCTGGAGAGCGAGAAGATCGCCGCCCTCGACCTGGGCGCCGACGACTTCGTGAACAAGCCCGTGGGCGTGGGCGAGCTGCTGGCGCGGATCCGGGCGGTGATGCGTGGGCGCGAGCGGCGGTTCTCCGCCCAGCCGCGGTTCCAGTTCGGCGAGCTGGAGATCAACTTCCCGGCCCGGCGCGTGATGATCCAGGGCGAGGAGATCCGGCTGACGCCCAGGGAATACCAGCTGCTGCGGATCCTCGCCGGCCACGCGGGCCAGGTGGTGACGCACCGCCAGATCATCACCGCGGTCTGGGGCACGGAGACCAACGCCGACGCCCAGTTCGTGCGCGTGCTGATGGCCCAGCTGCGCCAGAAGCTGGAGGCCGACCCGTCGAGCCCGGAGCTGCTGCTCACCGAGCCGGGGATCGGCTACCGGCTGAGCTGCGAGGACTAGGGGCCCGGGGCGGCGATGGCCGGGACGCGCGAGACGGAGGTCCTGGTGCTGGGCCTGGGGGCGGTGGGGGCCGCGGTCGCCTACCAACTCGAACGGCGCGGCGTGGCCTTCATCGCGATCGAGCGCCAGCCGGCGGCCGGTCACGGCTTCGGCTCGTCGCACGGCGAGACCCGCATCACCCGCGAGGCGGTGGGCGAGGGGCCGGAATATGTACCCCTGGTCAAGCGCAGCCACGAGATCGTGGCCGAGCTGGAGGCCGGCGGCGCACGGCTGCGCGAGGAGACGGGCCTCATCTACCTGGCGAGCGGGGCGGCCGGGTCGGCGCGGCACGGGGTGGCCGACTTCATGGCCGCGACGCTGCGGGCCGCCGAGGTCGCGGGCGTCGAGCTCCAGCGGCTCGACGCGCCGGCGCTGCGCCGCGCCTATCCGCAGTTCATCGTCGGCGACGACACGGTGGGATACCTGGAGCCCCGGGCGGGGTTCCTGAGGCCCGAGCGGTGCCTGGAGGCGCAGCTCGGCGCGGTCGCCGGGCCGCAGGACAGGCTGAGATTTGGCGAGACGGTGCTGGGGCTCGCGCAGGCCGGCGCGGGCGTGGAGGTGACCACCGACGTGGGCGTCTATCGCGCGGCCCGCGCGGTGATGGCCATGGGCGCCTGGACGCCGGCCTTCGCCGGGCCGCCGTTCGAGGACGGGGTCGAGGTGTTGCGCCAGACCCTGCACTGGTTCGAGGCCGAACCCGGCGGGCCCTGGGCGGACGGCGCGGGGCCGGTCTTCCTGTGGTTCCACGGGCCGGGCGAGGGCGACGTCTTCTATGGCTTCCCGCAGGTGGCGGGCGGCCGGCGCGGGGTGAAGGTGGCGACCGAGCAGTACGCGCAGGCGACCGCGCCGGATCACACAGACTGGACGGTCGGCGAGGCCGAGAGCGCGGCGATGTTCGAGGCCCATGTGCGCGGGCGGCTGGCAGGCGTGAGCGCGCGGCGGACCGACGCCAAGGCCTGCCTCTACACCTGGAACGGACGGCCGGACGCCGAGGGCCGCCAGGGGCGGTTCCGGATCGGGCCGCACGGGCGGGTCCCGGGCGTGACGGTGATCTCCGCCTGCTCCGGCCACGGCTTCAAGCATTCCCTGGGCCTGGGCGACGCGGTGGTCCGCCAGCTCCTGGGCGAGCCGGCGTTCTGCGACCTCGCGGCGTTCGACCCCGAGCGCTGAGCCCGTTGACGCCCGGCGCCGCTTGATCTCCCATACCGACGTTGGCGGAGCGCGGGTATGGGAGAGGTGCTGGACCTCGACGGCGGGGAGGCCGCCCAGGGCGAGGCGACGTTCGAGACCGACAGCGCCGCGGTGGCGATCGCGCTGGAGCGGGCGCGCACGCGCCGGCGCAAGACCCCGGCCGGGGAGACGGAGGCCGACCGCTTCCTGGCGGCGCAGGAAGGCCTGATCGCCGATCAGCGGCGGCATCTGCACGAGCAGTTCAGGCATCTCGGCCTGAAGCTGTGGAGCGAGCGGCTGAAACTGGGATTGCAGGCGCTGACCATACTGGTGGGCGTGTTCGCCGTGGGCGTGGCGGCCTCGATGGCCTGGGCGGCGCATGAGGCCGACGGTCTGGTCATCAAGCCCTTCTCCATGCCGCCGGCGCTGGCCCAGCGCGGCGTCACCGGCGAGGCGGTGGCCAACAAGATCATGGACCGTCTGAGCACCATGGCCGAGATCGCGCGGCCCTCCGAGCGGCAGAAGACGGTCGACGCCGACTGGGGCGAGCACATCTCCATCGAGATCCCCGAGACCGGCGTCTCGCTCTCCCAGGTCGACCAATGGCTGCGGGAGAAGCTCGGCGGGCAGCGGCGGATCACCGGGGAGGTCAGCCTCAACCCCGACGGGACCCTCACCGTCGACGCGCGCATCGGCGGCCATCCCCTGCCGTCGCAGACCGGGCCGCAAGCCGACCTCGACAGGATGGAGACCAAGGTGGCCGAGGCGATCTACGGCCGCGAACAGCCGCTCAGCATGTACCAGTACCTTGGGAACCAGGGCCGCTGGCGCGAGGCGCTGGACCGCGCCTGGGCCGAGGCGCGGGCGGCCAAGACCCCGGAGGCGCGGGCCTTGTCCCTGAACGGCGTGGGCTTCGCGGTCCAGAACCTGCAGGGCGACCTGGCCGCCAGGCCCTACTACGAGCGGGCGCTGGCGATGACGCCGGAGATCAACGCCTTCGTGCCGCGCAACCTGTCCAACGTCGAAGCCGATCTCGGCCACATCGAACGCGGGCATGCCCTGGTGCGGCTGGCCCTGGCGCGCGAGCGCGTCTCCAAGACCGAGACGCCGGAAGCCCAGCGGACGAGCGAACTCAACGATCAGGCCGCCATCGCCGCCGACCTCGGCGATTTTGGCGAGACGCTTCGCGACGTGACCGCCATGAGCCAGACGAACCTGTCGGGATTTGTCGGCGAGAACGGGCCGGATCTGCTCATCGCCTGGATCAGGGCCAACCTGCACGAGACGGGCGCGGCGACCGCCATGCTTCAGGCGTTCGAGCCCCAGGGGAAGCAACTGGCCTTCCTGCGGGCGAGCTACCTCGCGCAGGCCCATGTGGCGGCGGGCGACTGGGCCGGCGCCGCGTCCCAGGTGGATCAGGCGTCGGCGCTGGCTGCGATGGCCCCCGACCACGGGGCGGCCGCGGCGTTGCGGCTCAGCAGCCTGAAGGCCCGGACGCTGGCGAGGCTCGGGCGCCTGGCCGAGGCGCAGCGGCTGGTCGAGCCGCTCCCGCCCGACTGCGCGTACTGCCTGCTGGCCCGCGCGGAGGTGGCGCAGGCCGCGGGCGAGGATCGCGCCGCGGACCGTTGGTATGGCGAGGCCGTTGGCCTGACGCCGTCCCTGCCGGCCGCCAACGAGGCCTGGGGCCGGGCGCTGCTGGCGCGCGGGGATGCGCGGGGCGCGCTCGCCCGGTTCGACGCGGCCCACGCCAAGGGCCCGCGCTTCGCCGACCCCATCGAAGGCCGGGGCGAGGCCCGGCTGGCGCTGGGGGACGCGCAGGCCGCCGCCGCGGCGTTCGCCGAGGCCGCCAGGCTCACCCCCCGTTGGGGCCGGCTGCGCCTGAAGTGGGGCGAAGCGCTGGCGCGGCAGGGGAAGGCGGCGGAGGCCAAGGCGCAGTTCCGGACCGCGGCGGGGATGGACCTGACGGCGGCCGAGCGCGCCGAACTCTCGGCGCAGGGGGGCTGAGCCCGCGCCCGCTCCCCCTTCGGGACCACCCCAGCTCTCAAGACGATTGCGCCGGCTTGAGGGAACCTCTGCCGTGGCTGCGGCTTTGGCTCGCGGGCGCCGCTGGGGCGCAGGATCGAACGAGGACAGGACATGCTTGGGATTATCGCGCTGGTGCTGGTGGTGTTGTGGCTGCTGGGCTTCTTCGCCTTCCACCTGACGACCGCCGCCATCCACATCCTGCTGGTCATCGCCGTCGTGCTGGTGGTGCTGCACTTCCTGCGCGGCCGACGCACGCTCTGAGGGGGCGGGCCCTCACAAAAGGTTGCGCCAGGGCCGCCTGACCGAGTCGGACAATCTGTGATTGAGTGACGCCAGGTCGGAACGACTGGGGCTTGGCGTGTTCGGTTCAGTGCGGCGTTTCGGCGGGCGGTCCCGGCGGCGGACCTATGCGAGTGCGGCCTCGCTTGCCCTGCACGTGCTCGTGCTCGGCTCCATGCTCTCCTGGCGGGTGGCGAGCCCGCCCGGGGCGGCGGGCCCCTCGCAGGGCGCCGGGCTGGAGCTCGCCCTGGTGAGCGCCGCCAGCCTGGGGCTGGCGGCGCCGCACGCCGCGCCGATGAACGCCATGGTCACCTCGCCCGCGCCCGCGCCGCCGGCCGCGGAAGCCGCCACGGCGGCCGCCGACGCCGGGCCCTCGACGGCGGCCTTCGCGCCCGACGACGCCGCGCCCAGGCCGCCGGCCCCCTCCCAACCGCAGACCGTCGCCTGGGCGGCGGAGGGAACCTCGAGGCTGGCCGCGACGGACGACGCCGAACGGCGAGGCGCGCGAGAGACCGCCGGGGGCGACCCCAGGGCGGCGAGCGCCCTGCTGGCCCAGATCGCCAGGTGTCTGCCGCCGCAACTCCGTCCGCGGATGCCGGCTCAGCGGCTGGTGCTGAAGATCGGCGTCGACGGGGCGCTCGGCGCCGCCCCGGCGATCGATTCCCTGATCCCTCTGCTGACCGCGACGGAGCGCGCCGAGGCCGACCGCGTGGTGCAGGCGGCCCTGCAATGCGGGCCCTATCGTGACACGCCGTCGGCCGGCCAGGCGGTGTCGCTGACCGTGGATTTCTCGGCGATCGGCCCGGTCGCGACGGGAACCCAGGGCGGACTACAATAAGTTGTGATCGTCATTTACATCGTCTCAGGGTTGATCGTCCGGAACCCGCTTTCCTAAGCTCGTGCGGCGCCGGAGCCGGCGCGGTGATGGGGCCAGAGGCCCTCCGAGGGGGCGGGATGTGCGATCAAGGCGTCGCCAGCGGTCAGGAGCGCGGCTTCGCGGTCGTTCGCCTAGGATTTCGCCGCCTGCTGGCGGCGCTCGGCCAGGCGATCGGCGGGGCGGGCCTGGCGGCCCTGATCATCGCGCCGATCATCGCGATGTCGGCGGCGGCCACGCCCGAGATCGCGCACGCTCAGACCGCGGCGTGGGTCCAGGGCTGTTGGTATCCCACGTTCCAGCAGGCCGGTTCGTGCTACGGCAACGCCGGCCAAAGCCCAGACGCCAACTTCGTATGCCAGAGCTGGGCCCCTGCTTACGGGCACATGTATCTGGGCGGAATGCACTTCCTGCCCAACGGCGGCATCAATATTGATTGCTACGGAGACATATACGCCGCGGGCACTCAACAATATCGACCGACGTTCTCGTTGCTTTGCCCCAGTGGGTACAAGCTGGTTCCCAACGGTTGCTCCAAGATCTCCCAGGCGACGAAGAACGCCACGGCGGTCGGCTGCGACTGCAAGGTGGGCGAGCCCATCGACGTGGCCACTGGGGACCTCGCCGAGACGGTCGTGGACTTCGAAACGGTCGGCCCCCACCCATTCCGCTTCGAGCGACAATATTCGTTCCAGAACCCCGGGCCCATCGACGGCGGCGTCGCGACCCTGCCCGGAACGCCCGGCCAGCGATCCAGCTTTGGCTTCAACTGGACCTCGATGATCGACCGCCAGCTGGCCGATCAGAACAACGGCGGCTGGGACGAGGTCTTCCTGGAGGGCGGCCAGTCGTTCAAGTTCTTCGTCCTGTCGCCGACGACGGGGGGCCGGCGCGACACGCTGGTCCACAACAGCTCCACGACCTGGACGTGGACGTCCGCCGAGGGGGAGATCAACCACTTCACCCAACTGGTCTCCGGCGGTCCGTTCGTGATCACCAGCATCGTGGAGGTCGGCGGCCACACGATCACGTTCAACTACAATTCGTCCGGCGTGCTGCAGACCATCACCGACGACCTGGGGCGCACGGCGACGGTGACCTGGTCGAGCGGACAGATCAGCCACATCGACTTCCCCGACGGGATCGGCGTCGACTACGCCTACGCTTCGGTGACGGCCCCGACAGGCCTGTTCGTCAAGAACCTGACCAGCGCGACCCGGACCCAGTCCGGCGTCAGCCGCGGGGTGACCTACCAATATGAGGACACCGTCTTCGCGACCGCCCTGACGGGAATGACCGACGAGCGCGGCGTGCGGTTCGCCACCTGGACCTATGACGACACGGCGGGCCGCGTGACCAGTTCCAGCCACGCCGGCGGCGCCGACCTGACGACCATTTCCTACAACGACACCGCCATGACCCGGACGGTGACCAACCCGCTGGGCAAGCAGACCGTCTACACCTTCGCGAACTTCAACAGCGCCCTGATGGTGACGCAGATCCAGGGCCTCGCCTCGGCCCATACGCCCGCCTCGACGCAGACCTACGCCTATACGAGCGGCGGCTTCCCCACGAGCTCGACCGACGCCAACGGCAACGTCACCCACTACACCTACACCGCCGGCAAGGAGACCAGCCGGACGGAGGCGTTCGGGACGCCGCTGGCGCGGACGATCAACACGACCTGGAGCAGCACCCTGCCGCTGCCCACCCAGATCGCCGAGCCGACGCGGACGACGGACTATGTCTATGACGCCGTGGGCAACGTGACGTCGAAGACGGTCACCGACAAGACGACCTTCACCACGCCCTACGCCACCAACGGCCGCACCCAGGTCTGGTCCTACGGCTATGGGACCGGCGGCCTCCTGCAGACGGTGACCAACCCGATCGGCGGGGTGACGACCTTCACGTATGACGCCTCGGGCTACCTGACCAGCGTCACCGACGCCTTGAGCCATGTGACCCAGGTCACGACGCGCAACGGGCGGGGCAAGCCCACCACCATCGTCGACCCGAACGGGGTGACCACGACGATGACCTACGACCTCGACGACCGGCCGCTGACGGTGACCGTCAATCCGGGCGCGGCGCAGTCGCAGTACCAGTTCGCCTATACGACCGCCGGGGACGTCTCGCAGATCACCCTGCCGGGCGGCGGCTACCTGCAGTACACCTACAACGACGCACGCCGGGTGACCCAGATCGCCAACGACCGCGGCCAGACCCAGGCCTTCACCTATGACGCCAACGGCGGCCAGCTGACCGGCCAGATCAAGGACGCGTCCAGCACCGTCACCCAGCAGGAATCGGCGACCTACGACGAGCTCGGCCGGGTGCTGCAGGCGATCGGCGCGGGGTCGCAGACCTGGACCTTCGCCTACGACAAGGTGGACAACCAGGTGCAGGCGACGGACGCGCGCAGCAAGGTCTATGGCGCGACCTTCGACGCGCTCAACCGGCTGATCGTGCAGACCGACCCGGAAACCCACACGGTCCAGCTCGCCTATGACGCCGCTGACAACCTGAACAGCCACAAGGACGGGCGGTCCCTGCAGACCACGCGGGTCGTCGACGGCTTCGGCCGCACGATCCAGGAGGTGAGCCCCGACCGCGGGACGCGGGTCTACAGCTACGATGCCGCCGACCACCTGACCAAGGTGGTGGACGGCGACGGCCAGGAGACGGACTACGCCTACGACACGGCCGGGCGGCTCTTGGGCTCGACCTATGTGGGCCACACGGGCGAGGCCATCACCTACACCTACGACTCCGCGGCGGGCGGCAACGCGGGCGTCGGCCGGCTGACCGGGGTGACGGAGGAGTCCGGGGCGACAGGGCTGACCTACGACGCCCAAGGGCGGGTGGTCGGCGACGCCAAGACCATCCAGGCCCGGTCCTATGCGGTGCAGTACGCCTATGACGCCAACGGCAAGGTGACGGGGATCACCCTGCCGTCGGGCCGCACGGTGAGCTATGCGCGGGCGGCGGACGGTCTGGTGACGGGGATCACGACCCAGGCGACGCCCACCGCGTCGGTGGAGACCCTGGCCTCGGGGGTGGCCTATCTGCCGTTCGGTCCGCTGCAGGGGCTGACCTATGGCAACGGGCTGGTGCTGACCCGGAGCTATGACGCCAACTACTGGCTGACGGGCACGCAGGTGGCGGCGGGCGGGGCGACGCGGCTGGACCTGACGTTCGCGCGCAACGCCGACGGACAGCTGATCGGGGTGACCGACAACGCCTCGAGCGGACGTGGGGCGAGCTTCGGCTACACCGACGCCGGGCGGCTGAACGCGGCGAGCGGACCCTGGGGGGCGGACGCCTTCACCTACGACGCGGCGGGCAACCGGACGGACAAGGCGCGTACGATCGGCGGCGTGACGGTGCATGAGACGCCGGTGCTGGCGTCGACGAGCAACCGGGTGAGCTCGGTGCGGAGCGGCTCGGGCGGGACGATCCGGACGCTGACCTGGCAGGCGGGCGGGGACTTGGGCCAGGACGCGGTGACGGCGGGGGCGACCTACAACTACGGCTATGACGCGCGCAAGCGGCTGGTGTCGGCCGGGGCGGTGAGCGGGGACGCCGGGACCTATGGCTACGACTACCGGGGCCGGCGGGTGTGGCGCACGGTGACGGGAAGCTCGTCGATCGTGCAGACCCACTACATCTT
>Ga0105240_10015366_pt1 | contig 10409 bp, 10 predicted proteins | sample KBSC54metaG_FD_80426 | JGI IMG/M metagenome (GOLD analysis project Ga0105240, IMG submission 80426) | Corn rhizosphere microbial communities from Kellogg Biological Station, Michigan, USA - KBS C5-4 metaG | ecosystem: Host-associated > Plants > Roots > Rhizosphere > Soil | place: Michigan, USA... | reverse complement strand
TCGCTCAAGGACCCTTCAGGACTATTCAACTCCAGCCTTGAAGGCAACGTCAGGCGCGCTATCGATATCCATGAGGGTGATGAAATAGATGAGGATGCCTTCAAGACGCTGATACGCGCCGCTGCAGCCCTGAACAGGTCATCGACCCGATAGTCGAATCCGGCAAGCAGTCCGCCGGGATGAAAAACCCCGGCGGAACTGTTGTTAAAGCCGTCAGTCTTATTTAAGCGCAGCCTGTCCGGCCAGCGACACCACATTGTCCTGCGCGCCGGAGCCGCCGCTCACGCCGATGGCGCCGACGACCTTGCCGCCGACCATCAGCGGATTGCCGCCGCGTGACGCGATTACGTCATCCAGCGTCGTCAGATAGGCGAAATACGGCCCCTTGCCGATCAGCGTTTCGAACACCAGCGTTGCACGACGATAACGGGCAGCCGTGCGCGCCTTGTGCTGCGAGATCCCGACCGATGCATATTGGCAATTATCCTGCTTCTCGAAATAAACCAGATCGCCGCTCGGGTTGACGACCGAGACGCAGAACGCATTCCAATTTCGTTTTGTCGTCTCCGCGATGGCGGCGGCGGCCACCTTCTTGGCGGTCTCGAGATTGATCGGCTCGCCATAGGGCGGCGGAGTAAATGCATCCGCGACGGTGTCGTTGGGATTGTCCGGATTCGGTGGCACCTGGGCAAAGACTCCGGTGCTGATCAAAAGAGCGACAGATGCAGTGCACGCCAGCGCAATCAGACGACGCATTCATTCCTCCCAAAGATTGTTTTCCGACCTTTTCCCGGCTGAATTCCGGGGGCCGCCTGGACGATAGCAACTGGTTGGGTTCTCCGGAAGCCACATCGGGCGCTATTCATGGCGGAGCCGCCAAAGCCGTCTTTTTTCGCAACAAGTTGAGAGCCGGTTGCGATGTCCGGTGTCGGTCAACCGCGTCGTTCTGACGGTGTGCCGATCACTTCCGGTGTGCCCAATTCACATGTGGGCCAGACGCGGACTGGTGCGCCGCAGTGATCGAAGCCTTATTCGATCACCTCCTCGGCGGTGGCGAGGATCGTCGGCGGGATGGTCAGCCCCATCGCCTTTGCGGTCTGGAGATTGAGGACCAGCTCGAATTTCGTGACTTGTTCCACGGGTAGATCGGCGGGCTTTGCGCCTTTTAGAATCTTGTCCACGAAGTATGCGCCCCGGCGATACATATCGGGAAGGCTCTCCCCGTAGGACATCAGACCGCCGGCCACCACCCATTCTTTCGCGACAAACATCCCCGGCAGCCTCTTCTGTGCGGCGAAGTCGATGATCTCTTTCTTGTGCTGCAGGGTGAGGGCGTCCTGCAACACGATAAGTGCATCGGGCTGCTCCTGGGCAATCACGGCAAAAGCGGCCTCGATGTCCTTGGGGTCCCGCACTTCGACGGATCGAAGCGTTACTCCGAGCGCGTCAGCCGCACTTTGGCTCTGTCGCCATGGATATGCGAGCGCGGGGTTGGCCGCATTCCAGAGCACCGCCCCGCGCGAAAGCCCAGGCACCACTTCCTTGAGTATCGCCAGACGTTTTGTGCTGAGTGCCGCTGTCTGGGCTGCTCCCCCCGTCACATTGCCGCCGGGATGTGCAAGACTGGCCACCACGCCGCTCTCGACCGGGCTGATGGCGTTCGGGAAGACCACCGGGATGGTGGTGGTGGCATTCTTGACCGCGAGCGCGGCCGGCGTCGTCGTCACGATGATGATATCAACGTTCAGCCGAACCATCTCCGCGGCAAATTCCGGGAATCGATCCGCGTGGCCTTCGGCATACCGGCGCTCAACCATGAGATTGCGGCCCTCCGCGTATCCCAATTCCCGAAGGCCCTCGAACATCGCGTCGTAAAATCTCTCGTATCCCTGGGCGATAAACCCCATGCGCCAAATTTTGTCTGAGGGCTGCGCGCGTGCGACGAGCGGCCAAGCGACCATTGCGCCGCCTACAAGGGTAACGAACTCCCGACGCCTCATTGCCTCCCCCATGGCACGGACAAGACAAGTACCGGCTCAAGCTAGCACATTAGAATGGGTTCGCGCGACATCACCTACGGTAATGAGCGGAGACCTAAATTTCAAATTTAGACACGACCTGCGCGTTGTGTTACCGTCGCAATCTCAAAAAACATCGGCATAAGCCGGGCTGGCCATCAAATCCTGGGGAGGAAACAATGGACCGTACGCTCGAACGATCGACCATGCGCAAGGTCTATCTGCGGCTGTTGCCGTTTGCGGTCTTGTCCTACGTGCTTGCCTATATCGATCGGATCAATGTGAGCTTTGCCGGGCTCACCATGCGCGGCGACCTCGGCATGTCGGCCGGCACCTTCGGCTTTGCCGTCGGCATGTTTTACTGGGGCTATTTCATCTTCGAGGTGCCGAGCAACGTGATCCTGCAAAAGGTCGGCGCCAGGATATGGATCGCCCGGATCATGATCACCTGGGGGATCCTGGCGGGCCTGACCGCGGTGGTAACGGGTTCGACGAGCTTTGCGATCGTGCGCTTCCTGCTCGGCGTTGCCGAGGCCGGATTCTTTCCCGGCATCATCCTTTACTTCACCTACTGGTTTCCGAGCCATCATCACGCACGCATCGTGTCAGGCTTTCTGATCGGCCTGCCGGTCGCGGTGGCGCTCGGCGCGCCGATATCGACCGGGCTTCTCGGTCTCGATGGCCTGTTCGGTCTGCGCGGCTGGCAAGTCATGTACATCGCCGAAGCGATCCCAACCGTGGTGATCGGGGTGATCACATTCTTCGTGCTCACGGATCGGCCCGAGCAGGCGAAATTCCTGACGGCGGAGGAGCGCAACTGGCTCGTCGCCAGGATCGCCGCCGAACGCCGCGCCACCGAGGCGGTGCGCACATTCACGCTGTGGCAGGCGCTTTACAATCCCAAGGTGCTGCTCCTGGCATTGAACTATGTCGGCATCGTCACCGCCAGCCTCGGCATGCTGATTTTCATTCCACAGATGATCAAGTCGCTCGGCGACTACAGCAACATGACGGTCGGATGGCTCACCATGATTCCCTATACCTGCGGCGCCATCGCCATGGTGGTGTGGGGCCGCATCTCCGATCGCATGAACGAGCGGCGCTGGAATCTGTTCATCGGTTGCGTGTTCTCGACCGTCGGGCTGGTCATCGCCGGCATGACGATGGGGACCTGGTGGGCGCTGGTGGGAATGTCGATCGCCGCGATGGGTTTTTATGGCTCCAAGGGGCCGTTCTTCGCCATGCCGCCGATGTTTCTCAGCGGCGCCGGATTGGCGGCAGGCATTGCCTGGATCAACTCGCTCGGCAATCTCGGCGGCTTCTTCGGGCCCTGGTATGTCGGCGTGATGAAAGACCTGACCGGAAGCTATGCCGGCGGACTTTACGGGCTCGCCTTGCTTGGTCTGATCGCGGCAATCGTTTGCGCGCTGTTTCTGCACATTCCGGTTCGCACGCCATTGTCGACGGTCGCCGCACCCGCCGAATGATCGCAATCACTCCCTGCGTGATCGAGGCCGCCCAACCTGGGCGGCCTTTCGCTTAACGGTTCGTCACGGTCGAAAAGACCAGCGACTGATCCTCAAACTCCTCGATCGGGAGATTGTTTACACCAGCGGCGGCGTAGAGATCTTGCAACGACATCATGCCAGCCGGCCCAGCAGGAGGACGCTGGATCGAAGGCGAACCCGACCACAGCATGGCCGCGAATGCGGTAATCATCAGACGCTTCATGGGAACCTCCATTTCCCCCTGCCAAAAATGTGTCAGCGGAACCGGCGGGGAGGTTCAGCGGTGACGTGCAAAAAATGCGGGCAGCATCAAAATTCCGGGCCAGCGAATAAAAGGATAATAAAAAAGATAATGCCAACATCTCGCTGCAAAGATGATCACTCGAATGACCCGCGGAGCTTGATAGCTCCAATTCAAGCCAAGGCATATGAACTGCTTCACACCGCCAGGATTATTCGCCGCCCATGGAACCAATCACAGACATCGCCGGCTTTCCGCGCACCGCCAGCGGCCAAGCCGCTGCGCCATCAAGTATCGTGATGAACTGGCGCCGTTGCATGGTTCAGTCACGGGGTTCAGAGCTAACCGCGTCAGGGGTAATCTCGGACGTGCCGGCGGCGGCGCCAGCGCCATGCCGCAACCAGCGTCACTACAATCGCGAGCTCAACAGCGATTGCCTTGCTCGGGGTGATTAAGCGGCCTGTTTCGGTTTTCTTATTTTGGTTTCTTGGCGGGCTCTGCGGGCCGTGCGACGCCCCACGGATCGTACTTTTCCTTCGCCTCCGGAATCCTCTCGAGCGCCGCCTTGTAGGCCTTCTCGTCGACTGCCGGCTTCTTCGGCTCCGCCTTCTTTTCGTCGCCCTGATGCCGCTTGCCGCCCATCTGGGCGTGCGCGGGCGCAGCGATCAACGCCAGCATCGCGACCGCAACCGTGAAGGTCTTCATTGCCGCTGTTCTCCCCGCCATGCCCGTCGCCGAACTTACCCTGCAATCTGATCGTGGCAACAGGGGATCGGCGGAGCGTTCAGCAATTGTTGATGGCCAAGGCGCGGGAATTGACCGAGATGCTCGTAATTTTAACCCGTGCGGGATAAAATTGGCGGATGCGGCGGGTCATTATTTATGCGGCGTTGATGGCGGGCGGGGCGCTGATGCTGGCGGGCTGCGGCATCGCCGACAGCCGTTCGCCGGTGCCGGAGTTCATGCGCGCCAAAGCCAGCGATCCACCGCCGCCCGAGCCGCCGCCCGATGTCGGACAACTGGTCCGCAAGAATCTGGATTCGGTGTTCGTCGCCAATTCATACCCGCGCCAGGTGCGGGTCTCGCCGCCGCGCCACGAACTCGAGGGATCGGGCTGGACGGCGTGCGTCAGGGCCGAGCTGACGTCCGCGATGGGCAAACCGCTGGGCGCCCAAACCTATCGCGTCACGATCAGCGGCGGCGTGATCGTCGACCGGCGACGCGTCGAGGCCGACGATACCTGCGGCTCCGAGACCTACGCCCCGGTTTAGGACTCGGTCAAAGAATTAGTTCGTGTGAACGACCAGATTTTCCTCGCTGAAAAACTGGAGCGCCCCGTACCCTTCGATGTCGACGGCATAGCGAAAATTGCCGTCCGCGGTTGAGAACACCGCAATGACGGTGCCGCCTTCATGGTCGTCGGCTGCTTTGTCGACCCGGTCGCCGATTGCAAACTTCGACATTGAAAACCCTTCTGGAATTGTCGACGCGAGTATCCCCACAAAATGATTAACGCTTCTTAAGCATATGCCGCATGAGATCAGGCATCCCTGGCGGCCAATTCGCACAGCGGGGGGCAACACGGGCTCCCGCGGGGGAACCCGCGGTGATTAGCGGGGATAAGGGTCGCGGCACCCTCCCGCACCCTTCAGTTTCCAGCTCCGGCGCCCATGATCGGCGGCATTATAAAGGCCGTCACCTCTGGAGGTCCGACATGCCCGTTCGCCCCCATGATTTGGCAGCCCGGGTGTCCGGCGCGCAGCAGCCTGAGATATTCAAGCTGCCCATCGACGCCGCGCGTCGCAAAGCCCGCGAAATCATCGATCAGGCTCCGCAGGGAAATTACACGCCCGTCGTCGAGAACTGGCGACAGCTTCCCAACGGCCAGATCGAGTTCACGATGCGGCACCTGCCGACCACGGACTGAGCACCTCAAGGAAAGACCGGCGTGGCGCAGCAAGCGAGCAGGATGGGCATCGCTAGCGCTGTAATTAGACGCCACCCGGCGCGACATAGCAGTACACATAATCCGCCCGGCTCAGGAAAATGATGCCGTGGCCTGTGGGGTTGCTCTGGTCGTATTTCAGCTTGTGGTTCGGAACGACAATCCTTGTCCCGATATCGATATGCTTGCGGCGCAGTGGCTCATCGGGTCTGGGGTCGGTAATGATGGCGACGTATTTGTCGCCATCGACTTCGAACGAATCCGCCCAGTAAGCGTCAGCTTCGCCGCAGCATGAAGCGGCGGGATTGTCGGGCTGCATCAGTGCCTGATACCATTCGCGTACTTCCGGATTTACTAATTCCCATTGCCCGAGGTCGCGGGCATTCGCGACGCTCATCAAGCAACCCAACGCTGCACCGAGGACGAGGCGTTTCATTGCCGCACTCCCAAGTTTTTCCAGTCGGATTACTCAAAGCAATGTTCGTGCCGCGAATCAACGCGGTGTGATAGACTGTACCGGAAAAGGTATCTGACTGCGGATTGCGGCTTAAGTCCAATGTCCGAGTTTCAGCGCGATGGCCATGGCGGCCTCGCGAAGCTCATCGGCGAGCGATCGGTCCTCGATCGCTCGCGCGAGCACCATGCCGCCGACGCATAGCGAGGTGAGTGCAAGGGCGCGTTGCCTTGCCTGCTGTGCCGACGGCATCATGCCATGCTCGAAAATTTCGATCATCATTCTGAGCGCTGATTCCTGCGCCTCCCTGACCGATTGGTCACTTCGGGAGAGATCATTGGACAGGCCGATCAGGGGACAATCGGTTTCGGTCTCTTCGAAGTGTTGGCGGGAAAGATATTCGCGCACGATCTGGGCCGCGCGACCCGGCGCCTTATCAATGGCGTCGGCGCCTTTCCGCTTCTCATTGACAAAGCTGCTTATCGCCTCCGCATAGAGCTCGCTCTTGCTTTGAAAATAGCTGTAGAAGCCGCCTCGCGTCAGCCCCGCGCCGGCCATGATGTCATCGATCGAGACGGCTGTGAAACCGTGGCGATTGAACAGCTGGGCTGCGCTCTGGATGATTCGTTGCCTGACCTGTTCGCGTTGACGAGGCGGATTGGCCATCCTCATCCTCGTGCTGGTGCTGAATTGTCACTGGCCAAAATATGTTCCGGAACATGCCGCCGTATGTTCTTGATCATAATTTCCCCAAATCGTTTCTGTTGGCGCGGGTGTGCGGGTGTTAGGGACCTGCCGGAATCCGGTGCAATTTCGTTGAGGACGCCTCAGCAGGGTGATCATTCCGCAATCACGAAAATGTGCTTGGGACCCCATCCCGTAGGCGCCGCAAGGCAACGAATGGGCAGCAGTCCCCCGCGCCGCCCAACGGTCGGGCGAGTTAAGGGAGGGTTCGGTGCTGGGTATCGTGGGGCTGAGGCGTGCTGGCGGTGAATTGCCGGATTCATTGATGCCGCGATGGTATCATTCGCCAACCGTGACCCGTGTGGCACTGGGCGTCGGGATTTTGGCGACCCTCTTCATTCAGTCGGAGACCGCGCTGGCGCAATGCGCCACTACCGGGACAAATCCCGTCACCCTGACTTGCGCCGCGAACACAACAACGACGCAGACATCCAACACCGTAAGCCCGAATCCTGCGACCAGCGACCAGACCCAGGATTTAAATGCCAGCATTATCGGGCAGGTCAATACCGGTGTGACCGTCAACGGATTCGGCCTCAATATTGTCACGACGCTTCCGGGTTCGACGGTGTCGATGACCAACAATGGCACGATCTCGACCGCCCAGGGCGCGGGCAATCGCGCGCTGCAGATAGCGCCGGGAGCGGCCGGCAATTTCGGAACTTTCAGCTATTCCGGCACGGGCAATCTCACCAACACGGGGGGTGGCGATGCCCTGAGCATCAGTAATTCCGGGACCGGCAATATCAGTATCAACATCAGCGGCACCTCCACGGTGAGTGCGTTGAATTCGGGAAACGGTATCGCGACGGGAGCCGTCACGGGGACAGTCGATGTAACCGTGCAATCGGGCGGCACCGTGCAGGGCGGTAACGCCGTCACCTTCGGCGGAACGACCACCGCCAATACATTGAACAACTTCGGAACGGTGCAAGGAATTGGTTCGCTTTCGTCCGGAGTCAGCGCCGGGACCGCGACGATCAACAATTCCGGAATGATTACCGGGCTAAGTAGCGGAGCATTTGGAGACAATCTCACGATAACCAACAATACCGGCGGCACCGTCCAGGCAACGGACGTGGGCGGCGTGGCCGTGCATGCTCAAGGGGCCGTCGGATTTGCAAACATCACCAACAACGCCGGGGCCACCATCAGCGCGACCAACACCAATGGAATCGCGATCGCGACCACGACTGCCATCATCAATAATTCCGGGACAATTTCGGGAGCGCTTGACGGCGTCAATACGCAGAATACGACCGTGCTGACAAATTCCGGCACGATTACGGGCACCACTCGCTCGGGCGTCCGGGTCGGCAGTAACGCAACCATCGATAATAGCGGGACCATCACCGGCTTGACCGGGATCGTGTTCAGGGATGCCGGCGCCGGTTTCGGTGCGCCGACCGGCGGAAGTGTGTTCAATTCAGGCACGATCGTAGGGACTTTGGGCACTGCGATCAACTTCGCGTTCACGCCGGGCGCGGGCCCGTTCACGCTCACCATCGCACCGACCAGCATCATCAGCGGCACTGTGCTCGGTACCGGAGCCGATACCTTTCAGCTCGGCAGCACGGGTACCGGCACGTTCAATGTGAGCAATATTGGAGCGGCCCAGCAATATCGCGGCTTCACGACCTTCAACAAGATCGGAACCTCCACATGGACCCTGACCGGGGCGGGCGCGCAGAACTGGACCATCAGCCAGGGCACGCTCATCGGCGACACCAATAGCCTGGCAGGAACGGCGATCACGAACAACGCCGCACTGGTATTCAATCAAAACTTCGACGGCGTGCAATCGGGAGTCATCAGCGGATCCGGCACGTTGACCAAGAATGGTACCGGAGCCGTGATATTAGCGGGCGATAACCTCTATTCTGGCGGCACGACCATCGCTGCGGGCGCCTTGCAGCTGGGCAACGGCGGCACCACGGGATCGATCCTGGGCGATGTGCTCGATAACGGCGTCTTCGCGATCAACCACTCCAACGCCTTTACGTTTGGCGGTGCGATTTCCGGCACCGGCGCGTTCCAGCAGATCGGCGCCGGCACCACGACCTTCACCGCCGACAACACCTATGGCGGTGGAACTACCATCAGCGCCGGCACGCTACAGCTGGGCAATGGCGGCACCACCGGATCGATCCTCGGCGGCGTGCTCGATAACAGCGTTTTCGCGATCAACCACTCCAACGCCTTTACGTTTGGCGGTGTGATCTCCGGCACCGGCGCGTTCCAGCAGAACGGCACTGGCACCACCGATCTCACCGCCATCAACAGCTTCACCGGCGCGACGACGGTGAATGGCGGAGCGTTGCAGGTGGACGGCTCGATTGCTTCGTCCAGTCTGACCACGGTTAATACCGGCGCCACGCTGACCGGCGTCGGCACGGTCGGCAATACCCTGATTGCCAATGGCGGAACATTCATGCCCGGCAGCGGCACGCCCGGCTCGTCGATGACGGTGGCAGGCAATCTCGCGTTCCAATCGGGGGCGGCCTATCTGGTGCAGCTCAATCCCGCTACCGCATCGCTCGCCAACGTCACCGGAACCGCTACGCTGGGCGGCGCCACCGTGAACGCGATCTATGCCAATGGCAGCTATGTCGCGAAGACCTACACCATCCTGACCGCCACAGGTGGCGTCAACGGCACCTTCGGTTCGCTGGTCAACACCAACCTGCCGGCGAACTTCGGCACCAGCCTGAGCTATGACGCCAACGATGCCTTTCTTAATCTGACGCTGAGCTTCCTCCCGCCGCCGAACAGCGGCCTCAATCAAAACCAGCAGAATGTCGCCAATGCGATCGTTGGCTTCTTTAACGCCAACGGCAGCATTCCCCTGGCGTTCGGCGGGCTGACGCCGGCGGGCCTCACGCAGGCTTCCGGCGAAGTCGCGACCGGATCGCAGCAGACCACCTTCGATGCGATGACCCTGTTCATGGGGCTGCTCACCGATCCATTCATCGCAGGACGCGGCGATCTGCTGACGTCATCGACCGGCGCGCCACAGTTCGCCGAGGAGAATGATGGCGCCAGCGCTTACGCCGCGAAGGACAAGCCGCGTTCCGGCGCGGAGCGCGACGCCCATGCGGCGATCTACCGCAAGGCGCTGCCGCCGACGGTCGATGCGTTCGCGCAGCGCTGGAGCGTATGGGCGGCGGGTTATGGCGGCTCGCAGACCACCGACGGCAATGCGGCGCTGGGATCGAACACCGTGACCAGCCGCATCGCAGGCGGCGTGGTCGGCGCCGATTATCGCTTCTCGCCGTTCACGCTGGCGGGTTTTGCGCTCGCCGGCGGCGGCACCAACTTCAGCGTCAACGGGCTGGGCAGCGGGCGGTCGGACCTGTTCCAGGCCGGCGCGTTCGTGCGCCATTCCGTCGGACCGGCCTATCTCTCCGCGGCACTGGCCTATGGCTGGCAGGACATCACAACCGATCGCACCGTCACCATTGCCGGTGTCGACCGGCTGCACGCGCAATTCAACGCCAAT
>Ga0105240_10015365_pt1 | contig 10410 bp, 10 predicted proteins | sample KBSC54metaG_FD_80426 | JGI IMG/M metagenome (GOLD analysis project Ga0105240, IMG submission 80426) | Corn rhizosphere microbial communities from Kellogg Biological Station, Michigan, USA - KBS C5-4 metaG | ecosystem: Host-associated > Plants > Roots > Rhizosphere > Soil | place: Michigan, USA... | reverse complement strand
GCTTGACAAAAAGTAAGGCCGGCCTCATCTTTACTCTTCCACATCCAGTAAGATCCTCCCATGCCTATTCTCAGCTCGAAGCGGCAGATAACCCTTCCCAAGGAGCTCTGTGACCGTCTGGAGGTCGCGCCAGGCGATGCTCTGGAAATCTTCGAGCACAGGGGCACGATCACCATTGTGAAAAAGCGGAGGGGAAGCAGTGACGGCGCGCTCAAGCATCTCAAAGCGGACCGGCGGTATTCGGACGATGTATCGCTGCGCGGCGCCCTTGCCGGCAAACGCACCAGGCTTGCCACAAAGCGATCTGCGGCATGATCGCGGTCGACACGAATGTCTTGCTGCGCCGCCTGCTCCAGGATGACCCGGAGCAGGCGGCGCGAGCGCGTCGTTTGTTCGACCGGAAGGAAAACGTGCTGATTCCTGACATCGTACTTGCCGAGACAATCTGGACCCTGAAGGGAAAGCGATATAAAGCAGGCAAGGACGACCTCGTCGCCATGGTCATGGGCCTGTTGGAAGAGCCCAATGTCGTGTTTGAAAGTCGTCAAGCGGTCTGGTCGGCCGTGAACGACTACATTGACGCTCCGGAAATGAGAACTGCGGATGGACCGCGGACGGCAGATCTTGCTGACGCATTGGTTGTGAACAAGGCAAAGATAACCGCACAACGTCGGGGTGAATACTATGGTGGTACTTACACCTACGATCAGGCCGCGCTCGCCCTGGAGGGAACGAGACGGCCTTGAGACGAGCCGCCAGAGCATCGAAACGCCCCGCACTGATCGTATGAAACCCTCGAAAGGGATCGACCAAAATGACTACCTCGTCACTGGTCACATTGTCCGCAACCGAGCTTCGCCGCCTGATCGGCATCAAGGAAATCTCGCCGGTCGAATTGCTCGAAGCATGCATCGACCGGATCGAAGCGCTCGACCCGGCGGTCAACGCGATCGCGGCGCGCGCGTTCGAGCGCGCCCGCATCGAAGCGAAGGCCGCCGAGGCCGCGGTGCTCAACGGCGATGCGCTCGGCCGCCTGCACGGCCTGCCGATCGGCATCAAGGATCTGCAGGACACCGAGGGTGTGCTGACTACGCACGGCTCGCCGCTCTACAAGGACCACGTTCCAGGCGCAGACTCCGCGCAGGTTGCGCTGGTGCGCGCCGCGGGCGCGATCGTCACGGCGAAGACCAACGTGCCCGAGTTCGGCGCCGGCGCCAACACGCGCAACCCGGTGTGGGGCGCGACCGGCAATCCGTTCGACCCGACGCTGATCGCCGGAGGATCGTCGGGCGGATCGGCAGCAGCGCTGGCCTGCGACATGCTGCCGCTCTGCACCGGATCGGATACCGGCGGATCGCTGCGGCTTCCGGCATCGATCTGCGGCATCGTCGGCTTCCGGCCCTCTCCCGGCCTCGTGCCGATGAATCAGCGTCCGCTCGGCTGGACGCCGATCTCGGTGCTCGGCCCGATGGGTCGTTGCGTCGCCGATGCGCGAATGTTGTTCGCCGCGCAATTGGGCGTCGACGATCGCGATCCGCTGTCGCACGCACTCGATCCGGAATCCGCAGCACGCGCGCGCCTGGCGGACCTCGGCCGCCTCAGGGTCGCATGGACCACCGACTTCAACCAGTGCCCGGTCGGCTCCGAAATTCGCGGCGTGATGCGCAGCCGGATGGCAGCGATGCGGCACCTGTTTCGCGCCGTGGACGAAGTCGCCTTCGATCTCGGCGACGCCGATCGCTGCTTCGACGTGATTCGCGCGCTCAACTTTCTCGAACGCTACAAGCATGCGTATGACCATGATCGGGACAAGCTCGGTCCCAACATCCGCGCGAATTACGAGATCGGCAGCGCGATGTCGCTGGCCGACGGCGCGTGGGCGCACGGCGAGCAGACGCGGATCTTCCGCCGCTTTCAGCAGACGTTGCGCGACTACGATGTGGTGATGTCGCCGACCGTGCCGGTGTCGCCCTTCCCCTGGACGCAGTTGTACCTGGCCGAGCTCGACGGCGAGAAGCTGAAAAACTACTACCACTGGCTGGCGCTGGGCTACATCGTGACGCTGACCACGAATCCGGCGATCGTGCTGCCATGCGGTGTCGACGACCATAGGATGCCGTTTGGATTGCAGGTCGTCGGCCGGTTCGGCGGCGACATCGAGCTCCTCGATATCGCGGCGGCGCTCGAGCGCGCGTTCGAAGCCATCCCCGGTCTCGGCCGGCCGACGCCCGACACCGGCGCGCTGGCGCTGCCGCGGCCCGAACTGAAGTCGATCGTCACCGATCCGCCGTCGAACGCCTGATCCGCGGGCGTCGAAGAACGCGCGCCATTCTCTGTGGTATCGTTTCAGGCCGCATTCCGTTCTCCGGAATGCCATCAGAAACGCCGATGCAACCCGGCGGATTTCAATTGCCGGTTGCCTGTCCGTCATCCTGGAGCGATCACAATGAACTGCACTCAACGAAATCTTCGTACGACAAAATCCGGCATCGAATCGCTCGTGCGCAGCGGATCGGTCGCCGCGGCAATGGCACTGACCGCGCTGTTTCTGACGACACCTGCGCATTCGGAAGAATCGCGGCTCGACACGATCATGAAGCGCAACAAGCTCATCGTCGCGGTATCGAGCACGACGCCGCCGAACGGCTTCATCGATGACAAAGGCGTTCTCACCGGATTCGAGAACGAGTTCGCGAGGCTGATGGCGAAGGCCCTGCTCGGCGATCCCGAGAAGATCGAGTTCATGGTGGTCACCACTGATGGAAGATTTCCCGCGGTGTTGTCGGGGAAGGCGGATTTCGGCATCTCGACCGCCACCATCTATCCGGACCGCGTCACCAAGGTCGCCTTCACGCGGCCCTATATGGATTCGGGCACCGCAGTCGTCGTCCGCGCCGGCTCGCCGATCAAGACCCTCGCCGACCTGAACAACGCGAAGGTGACGCTGTCTTCGGTCAACAGCTCGGCGATGGTCGATCGCGCGAAGCGGTTGGCGCCGCTGGCCACGCCGCTCTTCTTCGACGGCGACGCCGCGGCGATTCTCGCGCTGAAGAGCGGGCGCGCCAATGCCTATCAATCGGACGTTCCGGTCGCCAATTATTTTGTCGCGCAGTCCAAAGGCGAGTACATCAAGCTGCCGGGCCTGCTCGGCAACGTGAACAACAATGCGATCTTCATGAAGCCGGGCGACTTCCAGCTGTGGCTGGCGCTCGATACCGTCGTCCAGGAGTATGTCGCCGGTTCGCGTTACGACGAATACAAGGCGCTGTACCACAAGTGGTTCGACAAGGATCCGCCGCCGGCGCGCTCCTACATCGTCAACTGATGCAAGCACTGAGAGTGCCGGCTGCGCCATCCGTCGCCTAGCGGGGAATGATGGACTACGGTTTCATCGTCCGTAGCTTCCCGCTTTTTCTCGACGGCTTCTGGCTCACCATCCAGATCGCGGTGCTCGCCGTCGCCGGCGCGCTGCTCGGCGGCGGGATCGTCGCCCGCTGCACGATGGCGCGTCGGGGACCTCTGCACGGCGCCGGCGTCGCCTTCGTCGAAGTGATGCGCAACACGCCGATCCTGGTGCAGATCTTCATCCTCTATTTCGGCCTGCCCTCGCTCGGCCTGCAGCCTTCGGGCTTCGTCTCGGCGGTGGTCGCGCTGATCCTGCAGAACAGCGCCTACGTCGGCGAGATCTATCGCGCGGCAATCCGCTCGGTGCATCCGAAGCAGACCGAATGCGCGCTGGCGCTCGGCATGCTGCCGCGCACCGCTCTCTTGCGCATCATTCTCCCGCAGGCGCTGCGGCGGGCGCTGCCTCCGCTCGGCAACCAGCTCGTGTTCATGATCAAGGATACGTCGATCGCATCGATCATCGCCGTCGCCGAACTGACGCACACCAGCAAGCTGCTGCTGGACCAGACCGCGGCGCCGTACGAAATCTTCGCCATTGTCGCCCTCTGCTACCTCGCTCTTTGTTCGGTGACGCTCGCCGGCGTCAAGATGCTCGAGCTGCGCTTTCCGGTGCGAGCCTGACATCGACGCCTCGGCCATCCTCGCGGTGTTCGTGGTGCTGCTCAAGGGCGCCGCGGTCACGGTCGGTTTGGCTGTGTGCGCCATCGCGCTCAGCATCGTGCTGGGGCTGCCGGTCGCGCTCGGCAGGCTGTACGGTCCGCTTCCGGTTCGCACGCTGGCTGCGGCCTACGTGTTCACCATACGCGGCGTGCCGCTGCTGATCCTGCTGGTGGGCGGGTATTTCTGCCTGCCGTATTTGGGTGTCGACCTCCCGGTTGCGCTGTGCGCGATCCTGATCATCGGCTTTTATTTCGCCGCCTATACCGCCGAAGTATTCCGCGCCGCGATCATGTCGATTCCCCGGACCCAGTGGGACGCCGGCCGCAGTGTCGGCTTCCGTCGGCTGGACGTGTTTCGCATCGTCATTTTCCCGCAGACCATCCGCTTCTGCGCCGCGCCGCTGATCAACATTTCCGCGATGATCGTGAAGAGCACTTCGCTGGTGTCGGCGATCGGCGCGTGGGAGCTTCTCACCGCCGGACGCGAGATTGCCGAGCGCACTTATGTCGTGTTGCCCATCTACATCGGGGTCGCGGTGATCTACTTTGTGATGTGCTTCGTTCTTTCGCGCATCGCGAACAACGTCGAGAGGAACTATGCCCATGCCTGATCCGGCCGCCCCTGGCGCGAGCGCGCCGCTGGTCGTCATCGACCGCCTCGGCATGTCGTTCGGCGCCGCCAAGGTCGTGAAGAATGTCAGCGCCACCGTCGATGCGGGCTCGGTGTTGACGCTGATCGGGCCGAGCGGCTCGGGCAAGACGACGCTGCTTCGCTGCATCAACTTTCTCGAGCGCTACGACGAAGGCCGCATCACTCTCGCCGGCGAGACCGTCGGCTATCACTTCGCCGCCGACGGCACGCGCAAGCTGCGGCCGGACCGCGAGATCGCCGCGTCGCGCGCCGAGGCCGGCATGGTTTTCCAGAGCTACAACCTGTTTCCGCATCTCACCGTCGTTGAAAATCTGATCGCGGCGCCGATGCGCGTGCGCGGGATCGGCGCATCGGAAGCCCGCGGCGAAGCGATGGCGCTGCTGCGCCGCGTCGGACTGGAGTCGAAAGCGGATCAGTATCCGGCGGCGCTCTCGGGCGGCCAGCAGCAGCGCGTCGCGATCGCACGCGCGCTGGCGATGAAGCCGCGGCTGCTGCTGATGGATGAAGTCACCTCCGCGCTCGACCCCCAACTCGTCGACGAAGTGCTGGAAGTCATCGGCACGCTCGCCCGCGACGGCATGACGATGGTGATCGCGACGCACGAGATGCACTTCGCGCGGCAGGTATCGACCAACGTGCTGTTCATGACCGACGGCGAGGCGATCGAATACGGGCCGCCGGCGCGTCTTTTCGAGGCGCCGCAGACGCCGCAGCTGGAAGCGTTCCTCGCCCGTTATCGGATGTCCGGCACCAGCGGCGGCGCCGCCGCCGTGCGGCATCCGCCGACTCACCATCCCTCTACCGCACCCGACACGAGACCTTGATGATCCAATCGACTGAGCAGTTTCACCGCCCGACGTGGTGCGAAATCGACCTGTCCGCGATCGACCGCAATATCCGGCTGACCAGGGAAATCGTCGGGTCGTCGGTGAAACTGTTCGTCTGTCTCAAGGGCAACGCCAGCGGTTGCGGCGCGATCGAAGTCGGTTTCGCCGCGCAGCGCGCGGGCGCCGACGGGCTCGCGTTCGGCAACATCGACTTCGCTCTCGAAAGCCGGCGCGCCGGGATCGATCTGCCGATCCTGCTTTACCCCAGCTGCCTGCCCGCATCCGCCCACGTGCTGGAGGCGAACGGCATGATCGCGACGCTGTCGACGCGCGAAGATATCGTCGCGTGGTCCGCGCAAACGCGGTCGCGCCTCGAGGTGTTCCTGAAGGTTGACTGCGGGGGCCTGCGCGCAGGCGCGCTTCCCCGCGATGCGGTCGCGCTCGCCACCGCGATTGCGGCCGATCCGAAGCTGTCGCTGGCCGGCGTCTATGGGCACACGCTCGCGACCTACGGCAAGCACGTGCCGGGCGCCGTCGAGGAACAGATCGGCATTTTCCGGAACGTGATCGCGCAGATCGAGCAGGCGGGCATTCGCGTGCCGCTGAAAATGTTCTCGAGCTCGGAATTGATCCCGAAACATCCCGCAGCGGATTTCAATGCGATCGATCCGGGCCGGCTGATTGTCGGCATCGGCTTTCCGGCGGTGCCCGAGCGGCAGCGGCAATGGTCGCCTGCGCTGGTCGGACTGAAGAGCCGGCTGGTGATGAAGAAGGCGCTGGGTCCGGCGCCGGAGTTGGAATCGCCGCCACCGTTCGACGTGCGCGCGAACATGGTCATCGGCCTGATCCCGTTCGGCTGGAGCGACGGTTATCCGCGGCAGATGCCGCCTTCCGCGACGGCGCTGGTCAAGGGTCGGCGCGTGCGCATCCTGGGCCCGACGCATTCGGAGCTGATGCGCATCGACCTGACCGATGTTCCTGGCGCAGAGGTCGGCGACGAGGTCGTGCTGTTCGGAAAATCGGAAGGCGAGGAGATCACGATGGAAGAACTCGCGCAGCAGTGGGGCGTGGGCACATTCGACATCTACAACCGCATCGGGAAATCGGTGGCCAGGCGTTACGTATAGCGAGCCGGGAGATACAGGCGTCGCCCCACCACTCGCAACTGTCCTGCGTCCTTCATCCGGTTCAGCAGCCCGCTGACGGTCTGGCGGCTGGCGCCGATCATGTCGGCCAGGTCCTGCTGGGTCAGCGAAACGTCCACGCAGATTTCGTCTCCAGCCGGACGGCCGTACTGATGCCCGAGGCGCCGGAGGAGGTTCTGCAGACGGAATTCGGCGGACTCGGTGGTCGCGTTGAGCAGCGCGTCGGAGAGCAGATAGAGTCGCCCCAGGATCAGGTTCAACAATTCCAGCGACACCCGTGGATTCATCATCAGTATCGAGAGGAACTTCGTCCGCTCGATGCAGCGCAGGCGCACTTCGGTGCACGCCCGCGCGTACACCATTCGTGGCCCGGTCCCGGGAACCGCCGAAAGACCGAACAGCTCGCCTGGGAAACAGAACCACAGGATGATCTCGCGCCCGCCGGGTGCCGTCTGCGCGAGCTTGACCCTGCCGGCTTCAAGGATGTAGACATCATCGCCGCGAACGCCTGCGGAAAAAATGAGTTCGCCTTTGCGAAACATCCGCACGCTGGCGATTGCGAGCAGACTCGCGCGATCGTCCGGCTCCAGATGCTGCATGAAGCCGCCGCTTGCCGTCATCCACGGCAGGCCTGAAGCTGAGTGCGTGACGCGTTCGGCTTTTACCGGCGTCATGTCAGCTGTCTGACAGATTTATATGGCACGGTTCCCTATAGTACAAATCGCGGGGGCACAGCGTCAAACCGGCCCCGCTAGAGGAGTGTTATCCATGCGCGATGAAACGGCGTCGGTGATTCGCAAACTGCGCGGCGGCGTGCTGGTCGGCAAGACTCTTCGTGAGAAGGGAGTCGACTGCGTGTTCACGCTCTCGGGCGGTTTCATCAACCCGATACTCGAGGGCCTGCAGCTCCATGGCATTCGTGTCGTCAACGCACCGCACGAACAGATCGCCGGACATCTCGCCGACGGCATGGCGCGGCTTACGCGGCTTCCAGCGGTATGCCTGGCGGGTCCCGAGGGCATGGGCAATGCGGTGCCCGCGATGCTCGAAGCCTTCGGCGCGCGCTCACCGGTCGTATTCATTACCGGTTCGAGCACACTGAAGCGCCGCGGGCAAGGCGGTTTCAAGGAAGTCGACCATGTGCGCATCGCCGAAGCGCTGACCAAATCGTCGGTGCTCGTCACCGATGGCAACCGGATACCCGACTTCATCGACAAGGCGTTCGAGATCGCGGTCAGCGGCAATCCGGGGCCGGTTCATTTGAGCATCCCGACCGACCTGCTCTACTCGTCGTTCGCCGAGCCGATCGAACGCACCGAGCGCCCCTTCGCGCATGCGATGGCGACCGAGCGGCTCGCGTGGCCCGACCCGGCCGGCATCTCGGAATTGGACGCGATGTTCCGCCAGTCGCGCCATCCGGTGATCGTCGCGGGCAGCGGTGTCTGGTGGGGCCGCGCCGAGCTCGAGCTTGCGCGCTACGCCAACGACCGCGGCATTCCGGTGCTGATCGTCCCCTATCACCAGAATTTGTTCGCTGATCACTGCCCTGCTTATTGCGGCCTCGCCGATGTGCATCAATTCCCGCCTGCCGAATATGCGCTATCGGAAGCGGACCTGATCGTCACGTTCGGTTGCCGCCTCGATAACATGCTGAACTTCGGCAGCCCTCCGCTGATGTCTGCGCAGGCCAGGCTCGTCTGCGTCGACGGGTCGTCCGACGATGCGGGGGCGAATCACGCCGCGGACTGGCGCCTGCTTGGACATCCGCGGGCAGTGCTGCAACAACTGATCGGGCGCGCGGAAGCCCGGCCGTGGACCACCTCGCCGTCATGGCTCGAAGACAATCGGCGCGCCCGCGCGCTGTGGATCGAAGGCCTCCATGCGTTGCTGCAACGCGAAGGCGGCGAACGTCCGATGCATCCGCTGTTCGTCTCGATGGCCGTGATCGATGCGCTCGGACCCGCCGACTACCTGGTGATCGACGGCGGCGACACGCATTACTGGGCGGAGATGGCGCTCAATGCCGCTGAATTCGCGGGCAAGACACTGCGCGGCGTGTTCCATCCGGGTCCGATGAGCCTGCTGGGTTGCGGTATCGCCTTCGGTCTCGCAATCAGGATGAAACACCCCGACAGCCGCGTCGTGGTGCTGTGCGGCGACGGCGCATTCCTGTCGAGCGGCCTCAGCATCGAAACGGCGTTCAACGAATCGCTGCCGATCACGGTAGTCATCGACAACAATCGCGGGCTTGGCTCGATCGCTCAGCAGCAGATGCGAGTCTGGGAAAGCGGCAAGCCGATCGGCACGGCGTTCCGCGACATTCCCTTCGATGGTCTCTTCAACGGACTGGGCGGACACGGCGAGACGGTGGAAGCGCCGGAAGAAATCGGCGCCGCGTTGCAGCGGGCAATGAAAAGCGGTTTACCGGCCTGCGTCAACGTCAAATCGCGCAGCGTGATCAGTCCGCTCGTCGCAGCACTTACCGATCGTCGCGCCAAGGCGTCGATCGAATGATGGTCGGCGTGTCGCATGCCGGCTGCCGTCGAACGATCGAACGGCTCATCGCAGTGCGGGGAGCCTCGGATGAATCGAAAGCCGGTCGTTCCTCGACGGTCGCCGAATGAACTGGAGATGAAATGAATCGCAGATATCTGCTCTCGCGGCTGTTGGCCGCGCTGCTCTGCTTCTCGAGCCTGACGGCTCACGCGCAACAATGGCCGGCCCGGCCGATCAAGGTCGTCGTCCCTTACGCGCCGGGCGGCACGATCGACATCATCGCGCGCCAGCTTTCGGAAGAGCTCGCGCGTCTGCTTGGCCAGCCGGTCGTGGTTGAAAATCGCGCGGGCGCCGGAGGCGTCGTCGGCACCGAATTCGTCGCGCGGCAGCCGGCCGACGGCTACACCGTGCTGCTCACGACCGTGAGCCACACGTTGACACCGACGCTGCAAAAGCTGTCGTTCGATGCCGAGAACGACTTCCTGCCGGTGATCCATATAGCCGACAGCGCGCAAGTGCTGTTCAAGCATCCATCGTTTCCGGCGAACACGCTGGGCGAATTGCTCGAGATGGCAAAGAAGAAGCCGGGCGAGCTGAGTTACGCCCACGGCGGCAACGGCTCGCCGGCCAACATCGCCGCCGAACTGTTGAAGTCGATGGCCGGCGTGAACATCGTCGCGATCCCGTACAAGGGCGCCGGACCCGTGGTCACCGAGGTACTCGGGGGACACGTGAGCCTGGGCATCGCCAGCCAGCCTGCGGTGCAGGCCTGGCTCGCCGCCGGCAAGCTGGTCGCTCTCGGCGTATCCACCAAGCGGCGTTCGGGCTCGCTGCCCGATGTGCCCACGTTTGCCGAGCAGGGTGTGCCGGGCTACGAGTTCAATACCTGGTTCGGATTCCTGGTTGCAAGAGGCACGCCGGCCGATATCATTGCCCGGCTCGCCGATGCAACCGACCGCGCATTGAAAAAGCCGGAGATCAGGGACGTCATGAGCAAGCAGGGAGCCGATCCAGTGGGCGGAGGACCCGAAACGCTGGACCAGCTGCTGAAATCGGAATTCCGGCGGTGGCCGCGAGAACTCAAGGCAGCGGGGATCAAGGGCGAATGACCGGCGCGAGCCAGACTAGGGCCTGTTCACACTAAATGCGCGCTTACGCCGGGCATGGATGGGTTGGAGCGCAAGGCGCAGGCGAAGCGGTGTGCTGGTTGCACACCGCGAGGCTGC
>Ga0105240_10015363_pt1 | contig 10412 bp, 11 predicted proteins | sample KBSC54metaG_FD_80426 | JGI IMG/M metagenome (GOLD analysis project Ga0105240, IMG submission 80426) | Corn rhizosphere microbial communities from Kellogg Biological Station, Michigan, USA - KBS C5-4 metaG | ecosystem: Host-associated > Plants > Roots > Rhizosphere > Soil | place: Michigan, USA... | reverse complement strand
CTGTCGAAAAATCCTGGATCGCTGGGAATTCGTAAGGCCGCACATAGCTGCACCCTCTCCCCGCGGGAGAGGGCCGGGGTGAGGGCGAACCGGGCGTGCTCCGGGGTACCGCCGGGATGCCCCAGTTACCCGGTGGCTCATACTTCCGCGGAGTCCACCGTTTCTTCACCTCCAGAGCTCGGGCTTAACGCGGCAAAATGTAAAACGCCGCGTCTTCCAATTGCCAACGCACAAGATTTAGGCGAAGGTAAAGCTAGAAAGTAAAACCTATGGAAGCAGCAGAACGTGGAAATGATAACGGGGGCGATTTGCGAGTTAAGCTCGAATCAGCCGTCGAAAAAGCCAAGGTCCTCTGTGAGCGGTTGCAGGAACAAACCACCGCCGCCGCCAAAGCGGCTGACCGCACCGTGCGCGAGAATCCCTACCAGGCCGTCGGTGTTGCCTTCGGTTTGGGAATCCTGGCCGGGCTTTTGATCTCTCGCAGCCGCCGCGATTAACCCAGCCCCGACGCCCCGAGCGTCCAGCAGGCTAGCCCTGCACCAGCAGCGAGCATCCACGCTGGGAAGAGCGCCTTCAAGCGCTGTAATCTCCCGCTGGCAGCTGCGCGCTGATCTGTGACGCGTCGCCGGCTCATTCCTGAATTAAATGGGATACTGCCGGGATGCGCCCATCCAGGCTTTTGGCCTACCTCTGGACGTGTGATGATTCTGTAAACATGATTTTGTGAGTCCTTGGCGCTCGACCGTCCCCGCCCGCTGCCTGAGTTACAAAATCATCCTTACAAAATCATTTCCGAGAGATGCCCAGAAGGAGCCGCGCTTCGAAGGCTCGGCTTGACCTCGGCGAGTCTATTTTCGAGAATAAACGCATAATGATATTGAGAAGCGTTTGTTTATTAGGAATAGCCTCAGTTTGTCTGGTGGGCTGTCAGAAGGACGAGCCCGCCGTTGCCCCCAAAGAGGCTTCGAGCGCCTCGACCCCTTCCACGCCCGCTGCGCCGAATGCGCCCGCAGGGGAGATGACGACGACTGCCACCGGGCTGAAGTACCAGGTCATGAAGCACGGATCCGGAACCGTCTCCCCGAAAGCGTCCGACACGGTAAAAGTTCATTACCACGGCATGTTGCTCGATGGCACGGTGTTTGACAGCTCGGTCGAGCGCGGCGAGCCGATTAGCTTTCCGCTTACCCGTGTGATCCCGGGCTGGACCGAGGGGCTTCAACTCATGAAGGTGGGCGACAAATTCAAATTTGTTATTCCTCCGGATTTGGCCTATGGAGCGAACAGCCCGAGCCCCAAGATTCCGCCGAACAGCACGCTGGTGTTCGAGGTTGAACTCTTAGGAATTCAATAGTCCGGCCGCGCCCTGACCGCGCAGGGCTACATCCACCACTTTGATTCTTCCGGAGCACCGCTGGTCTTCGGTTTGAAGCCCGGCGCGTTCTTTTCCACGATGCGTTGGAGGGCGCATAAGAGATCCGACATCAGGAATGGTTTCCAGAGCATCGGACCGTGGACACGCCGGATGAACTCGTCATATTTGGGATCCGCCTGGTGGCCGGTCATGAAGACGAAGCGGTTGCATAGCCGTGGTTTGATGCGCTCGACGGCCAGGTAAAACATGTCGCCTGGCAAATGGGGCATCACCATGTCGCATAAAAGAATGTCGAAATCTTTTTCCACGACATGTCTCAAACCCTCCGCCCCGTTGCTCGCACGCGTTACGCGGAACGAGTGGGATCCCAGGAAGAGGTGGATCAACCTGGCGAAGTCGAGATCATCCTCGAGCATCAGAACGGTTTTTGGGCCCCGGGCGGCTGGGCGCTCGGCCAGTTCATAAACCTTTTCTCCCGCCAACTGCTTGTCGACAGACGCTGAGCGGGTGGATTTGCGAAAGATGTTCAAGCTGCGAAACATCGGGGATGAGTCTTGAATCTTCATTATTACTGCTTTGAAACATCTTAAGCGCGCCGGTTGGAGCAGCAACAGGGGCTGCAACTGATTTTTCCCCCGGTGCAATGCCCTAGGGCGTCCCCGGGGAAACCCCGGGTCACTTTCCAAAGGGGTCGGCAGATCGAGTGGAAGAGTTTTGCGCAGTCAACTCAGGAAACTGGAAATCACCTTGTCAAAAGCTGAGCCGTGACGCCGTTGTTTTGTGACCCCGCTTCAACCCAAGCCCGGAGGGCTTGAATATGCATAGCCCCGGGTACAAACCCGGGGAATGCATCCGCAACGATGACCAAACCACGGAGTGGTTCAACCAGCCTGATACACCAGCAAAACATCATCTTCGGGGCATTTCAGATCCCCCCCTTTTTTGAGGCAGAAACGAGGCAGAAACGGTGCATTTTTATTTTTTCGTGTATCATCGTGTAACATCGTCGGTGGCCACTCTCCAATGACGTTTCACCCCCCCTCTTTGGTCGGTTTATGGCCGTTTTGGCCAGTGTGTGGACATGGGTGGACGTGCCAAAATCGCGTGTAGGGCCCTTTCCGCTCGTCCATCGGGGTGCCCAAGTCGGCTTTCGGCCATGGTTTTGGCTCGTTTGGAGTCGGCTTTCGCTTGTTTGGGTTTTGCCGACTTGGATCGGCTCGTTGGCCGGTTTTGCTCGTCTCGGATGATCCCTTAGCCGCCCCTGCCGGATCACGGTTTCTGGAGGGTCTCTTTTACTGACGTTCCCGGCCAGCGGTGGCGCGGGTGTCGGAAAATTCGGATCGTCTCGTGTCCGCCGTGGTAATATCAGGCATGGCTGACCAAGACCTTGTTGCTCGTCTCGCTGACTATCGACGGTTGGAACACCTTATTTCCGTGCTGAAGGCTGACCGGGTGATGGTGTTTTTCACCTCGGAAGGCGTTTTGTTCGCCCGTGACAGCTCTCCGCAAGGGTGGTTGTTCGCCAAAGATGGTGACGCATGGAAGGCCAAGATGGTGCCGATGCCGGGGTGACTCACGCGATCCTCTTCCATCGCTTGAACGCAGCGACATCCTCAGGCGTAAGATCGAACCACTCGCCCTCGCCTCGCTTACTATCGAATCGCCTGTGCCAGTAGGCTTCGACTCCGGCTGGATCATCCGTTTCGATGCTGTGGACGGTGGTCGGAGGGATGGGAATTTTGATCGCCAACTGCCTCTCCCGGCTCCCAACTGAAACCGTGTGCCCAACCTTGTAATGACGGCCCGACCTCATAAGGTAGACAAAACCGGTGGATGGCTTGCCGGTCCGTTCCCCAGCAGGTTTCGGGGTCGCTCGCGCCTCGATGATCGCGAGGACGTCATCGGAGGAAAAGGTGAGGCCATGGAGAAAGCTGCGATCCTACAGGCCATCAAAGACATCACCGAGCAGAAGGGAGGCACCCCACCGGGAGCCGCCTCCTTCGGGCGGCAGACGGGCATTGGCAGGTATGACTGGTTTCCGCACTTCTGGATAAGGTGGGGAGACGCGCTGACCGAGGCAGGGTTCGAACCGAACAAGTTCTTTGAAGCCTACACCGCCTCAGCTCTCATTCAGCAATACATCCGGCTCGTGAGGGATCTGAAGCACGTCCCGGTGGATGGCGAACTCCCGCTCCGAGCCAAGACAGACAATGAGTTTCCAAGCACCGCAGCCTTCCGGCGCTTTGGAGGAAAGGAAAAGCTATTGGCTGCGGTGTTCGCTTTTTGCAGGGAGAGCCCCGGCCACGAGTGGCCTGCCTCCCAACTTGCCGTTGCGCCGTGCGGCTCGGGCTTTTGCTTTGGACTTCACCCTGCCCATCAGCATGGCCGCCTTCTGTAACCGAGTTTTCACGGGGGGGAGCGTAACCGAACGGTCGCTTTGGGAGCAAGACCTGTAGCGAATTGGTCCAACCGCCAGTTAAAAAGGATTTGACATTCTGCTCGGTCTGAGTTTTAAATGTTCTACTTCAGAAGAAACCAATTCTGGAGACATGAGGAAACCGTGAGAACCCCAAAAACGACAACCTGGCTGACATTCTCGATCCCACTCACGAACTGCGCGGCCACGGGGCTTCTGGCTCAAAGCCTTCAAACAGTGTCGGTCTCGAACCCCGCCCAGGCATCTCCAGCGGGAGGAAGCGGCGACTCCTGGGCACCCATTGTCAGCGCGGACGGGCGTTATGTTCTCTTTGCCAGCGCCGCCGACAACCTCGTGTCAGGCACCAATGATAGTTCGCTGACCGCCCGGCTTCCCCCCGCCTTAAACGTGTATTTGCGGGACCGTACGAACCGGACCCGACAGCGATACCAGGGGTCCGAGTGTTGCCGTGCAGCCGCGCAAGGCGGACACGGGACGCCCAAAAGCCGGCTGCAAGGCGGCGCTCCGGGGGCCTGCTGATTTCCGACCCGCGTTTGAAGATTGCCCGCTCGAAACACGTCGCCTACTATGGGGCGATTATGGATAAGCCGGAATCCGCCCCCGTTTCAACAGCACCGAGAGCCGATGGCCGAGTGGCCAACCAACTGCGTCCGATCTCGTTTCGTAACGATATTGCGCCGTATGCCACTGGCTCCACGTTGGTTGAATGGGGAAATACGCGGGTTATTTGCGGAGTCAGTGTCGAAGACACGATTCCGCGATGGATGAAGGAACAAGGGGTGACTGGCGGTTGGATCACCGCGGAGTATTCCATGCTCCCCTACTCCACCTTGCAGCGTAAGCAACGGGACAGCACCAAGGGCAAAATCGACGGCCGCTCGCAGGAAATTCAGCGCCTGATCGGCCGCGCGATGCGGGCCACGCTCGATTTGGAGAAACTGGGGCCGAAAACGATTTGGATCGATTGCGATGTGTTGCAGGCCGATGGCGGCACCCGGACCGCCGCCATCACCGGCGCCTACGTGGCACTCAGCCTCGCCCTGCGCAAATTGCGCGCTAGCGGCAAGTTGCTCGCCGACCCGCTGCTGCACGCGGTCGCCGCCGTGAGCGTCGGAATTGTCGATGGGCAATGCCTCTTGGATTTATGTTACACGGAAGACGCGGCCGCGACGGTGGACTTGAACCTCGTCATGAATTCGTCGGGTGATTTCATCGAATTGCAGGGCACCGGCGAGGAGGCTACCTTCAGCGAGGCGGAACTCGCTGCCATGCTCAAAGTGGGCAAGCTGGGTATCCAGGAATTGTTGCGGGCCCAAAAGGCCGCCCTGGCCTAGGCACCGCTTTCGCGATCCGAACGCTGGGTCCAAGGTCGATGACCGGACCGATACCGGATGCTTCCCCTGCACGCCCGAGCCACCGACAAACACACGCCGCCAGCTGTAGAAATCTAGCTCATGAATTCCGACGCCGCTAAAGGCACCCGACCCAAGCCACCGCTCGCCACTACGCTCTGGCTCATCCGCCATGCCGAGGTTGATGAAAAGTATCGGAACGTCTTTGGGGGCCGGATTGACATGGGACTCTCGCCCGCTGGCCACGAGCAGGCGGCCGCGCTCGCGTCCTACCTGCACGGGCGCAGGTTCGATGCGGTCTATGCCAGCCCGATGAAGCGGGTCCAACAAACGTTGGCCGCTTGCCAGGGGAACGGCCTGCCCGCGCCAGTCGTGTTAACCGATCTGCGCGAGGTAGACTTTGGAGATTGGACGGGACTGAGCTGGGAACAAGTCGAGCTACAGTTTGGAATCAGTCCACTGACATGGCTGGATCAGCTTGAATGTGAGGGCATAAAGAACGCTGAGTGCGCTCCCGCGCTCCGGGCACGGCTCGAACCGGCCATCCGGCAGGTCCTGGCCAGCCACCAGGGCCAGGAGGTTGCCTTGTTTTGCCATGGCGGAGTCATTCGCATGCTGTTGGCCATTCTGCTGGAGTGGCCGCTCTCGAAATTTGCCGCGGTCGAAATTGATTACGCCAGCGTCACCCAGGTCATGGCCGGCAAAGACCGATCGCGTGTGCAGCTGCTGAATTTTTCACCCTGGCGAGATCTGGTCTCATGAGCCGCCGACCTCTCTGGACAATTTCCGTTCTCACGACCGCGGAGGGCGAAGACGCGGTTTCCAATGTCCTGACGCGGGTGATGAGTCAACCCGCCAGCTCGTATACCGACTTGGAAACGGGCGCGACGCGGGTAACGGTTTACCTGGAGCGCCGGCCGAAACGCTTCCCTGTGCTCAGCGAGAGTCTCCGAACAGAACTGCAGCGCCTGGGCACTTGCGGACTCGATGTCCGCCCGGCCAAAATTTCGTTGAACCGGGTGCAGCCGCAAGACTGGGCTGAGTCCTGGAAACGACACTTTAAACCGATCGAGCTAGGGGCCGCGCTGCTCATTCGCCCGAGCTGGAGCCAACGAAAACCACGCCGCGGGCAGGAACTGCTGGTACTGGACCCCGGCTTGAGCTTTGGGACCGGCCACCACCCGACGACCTTGTTCTGCCTGCAACAGATCGTGTCGTTTCGGCGCATCTCGAGCCATCCCTCTTGCCTGGATTTGGGGACGGGTTCCGGAATCCTCGCGCTGGCCGCGGCGAAGCTGGGATATCGTCCGGTGGAAGCCATGGACAATGATCCGGATGCGGTGCGCATCGCGCGCTCGAATGGGCGGCTGAACCGGCTGCCCCGCGCGATTCAGTTCCGGGTTGCCGACCTTACAAAACTTCCGCTCCGGCCGCACCGCACTTTCGATTTGGTGTGCGCCAATCTCATCGCGCCGTTGCTGCTGGCGCACCGGAATCGGATTTTGGCGCGTCTGGCGCCGGCTGGCCGGCTGGTGTTGGCCGGCATCCTGCGAACTGAATTGCCCCGCATCCGCTCCGCCTACGAGGCTGACGGACTGGAGTTGGTTGCCAGCCAGTCCAAGAAGGAGTGGTCCTCCGCGGCTTTTGCCTGGAGAGTGACCGCTTGAGTCTTGACACGCCGCCTGGCGAAGGGCCAACCCCCCAGCGAAAAGCGGGCGCCTCTCCCCTGCCCTCTCGCATTCCCGGAACGTCGGGTTGCCGCCGGCTGATTGCTCCCGCTCATTTCTGGCGCGCTCACGCGGACCTTGGACGGTTAAAGCCGGCTGCAAGCCGGCGCTCCGGGAGCAGTGCGGGGAGTCGCTCCGCGATGATCGAAGCGGAGCTTGCTCAGCCCGGAGAAACCGTTAACCTGAGAAAATGATGATGGTGAATCGTTTTACATTAGCACTTCTGTTGCTTTGGGTCGGATGCGTGCGCCCGCTGATGGCGCAGCCGAGCGAGGCAGATCGGAAGGCGTTTGCGCGGGTTAAGGAGAGCGCCGACAAAGGCAGCGCTGAGGCGCAACTCCATTTGGGCACTATGTATGCGGATGGGGTCGGGGTGAAGAAAGACCTGGCCAAGGCTGCGAAGTGGCACCGCCGAGCAGCGGAGCAAGGCCTGGCGCGCGCGCAATTTGAGCTGGGGCTGGACTATTTGAACGGCGACGGTGTGAAGCCTGACCCCGAGGAGGCGGTGAGCTGGTTCCGAAAGGCGGCGGGGCAGCAACTGGTGGACGCGGAATGTGAACTGGGTGTGTGCTGCCTGTCGGGCCGTGGGACTCGACAAAATGGGCCGGAAGCCGTCGAATGGTTCCGAAAAGCGGCCGCCCAGGGTTCGGCCTATGCCGAGTATCAGATCGGAAATTGCTATTTCGAGGGCACCGGCCTGTCCAAGGACGTTGAGGAGTCGATCAAGTACTTTCGGGGCGCGGCGCAGAAGGGCGTAGCGGCGGCCCAGGACCGGCTCGGCGCCTGTTACGAAAAAGGGCAAGGAGTGCCGAAGGATTACGTGCGTGCCTATAAGTGGTTCGCGATCGCGGCGGGGCAGGACGACGCGCACGCCTTGGATATTAAAGTCAGCTTGGCCCGCTTGGAATCCTTGCTGAGCAAGGACCAACTCACCGAGGCACAACGAATGGCCAACAATTTCAAACCCGGCCAAGCTGACGACCTCGCGGCGCCTCTCCCCAGCGGTGGGTCAGTTCTACCTCCCGAGCAACACTCGGAAAGAACTGATTCCGCTTCTGTCACCGGAGCATCCACCGGTCGAGTGGACATCAAGGGAGACGACCAGAATTGTGAAATATTTGTGGATGGCGCCTTCGTGGGGAATGCCCCGGCCAAGCTTAAGCTCACGGAAGGATCCCATGTGATCGAGGTGAAAAAGACCGGGTATAAGGATTACCGCCGCGATCTGAAAGTTCTAGCCGGGTCCGATTTGACTTTGGCTCCGGCATTCGAGAAACCCTGAATAACGGGTTGACGCTGGGCCGCGCTCTTCGCCTCAACTCCGGTTGAGGCGACCTCGCCCAACCAGGAGGGTTACCCCCCCGTCTTGACAGCTTTCCTTCCTGGGTAACTGTACCTTGTGGGCAGCTGGAGGATGACCGTATGGAAAAGCGCAAAAACCAGGTAGGGGGAAGGCGAACCTTGCTGATTCTGTTTCTGGCTGGTGGATGGCTCCTGACCAGCCTGCCTTGTTCCGGGGCGGCGGATACATTAACCAATTCGAGCCAGGCATCCCTGCCCCCGGACATCTCTCGACTGCGCTTTACCCCGGGCATCGCAGATGTGTTGAAGCTGGTCAAAGCCAACGTTGACGCGGAGGTCATCAAGGCTTTCGTCAAGCACTCCCCAATTTCCTATAACCCCTCGGCCCAAGAGATCATCGTGTTAAAGAGGTTTGGTGTTCCGAACGATGTCATCGAGGCCTTGCTAGCTCACCAGCCTTGGCGGCCGCAAGAGCCGATGCCAGCCTACGAGGCCCGCTCGGAACCGCCCCCCCCGGAACCTGCACCAGCAGGCATGGGGTTCGCGCCGCCGCCCTTTCCCCAGTACTATCCTCCACCAACTCCGACCACCGTGGTGATCCCACCGACTGGTCCGCTGATCTCGTTTAATAACTCCTACCCTACCTTTGTGAATGGGCAGGCTGTTTACTCGGGCTACTACGCGCCTGGTTATGGCGTTCTCTGGTAGGATCGGGTGAGGCGGGTAGGAGAGTGCGGGAAGACGGACGCCCCGGAGCCCCCAGCCGTCCTCGTCTGCGCTACGTAGGGCGGGCCTCCCGAAAAGCGTCCCGACGTCCGTTTCGGTGCGATTTTTGTTTTGCTCCGGTCATTTCCGGTCGATACTACGCGCAGTCATCCGCCACCAAGAACGCGAATTATGGCCGGGAGCCTCGCGAATTTTCTGCTGCTGCTCGTCCCCAGCACTGGGCTGGCCGTGTTCGCATGGGTCACCGCGCAGCGTCTGACCCCCGAGCCGAAAAAAGAAGAAATCCGACGTTGGTTGGTGTCCTGGTGCGTTAAGGGAGTCTTCGTCCCGTGGCTACTCTGGGCGGTGATGAATTTCGGGGTCTCGTGGAGCCTCCAGCCTTTCATGCCCCAGATCCAGGCCGCCCAACACGCGCGCGGCCCGTGGGTGCCGGAATTCATCCATGTCCTGGCCGTCGGCCTGTGGGTGGCCGCTTCCTACTGGACAGCGGTCACGCTCGGATGGCTGGTCGTAGTTGCGTCCCAGGTACTGGATCTCAGCCGGCAACGCGAATTCAAATCACTTTGCTGGACCTGCTCACTGGGGCTGCTTTTGCCCGCGGCCGCTCTCGGTTATTTCGGAGGTTGGTTCTGGATGGGCGCGGCCGCAGCCCTCATCCTGGCACCCATCGCGGGCGGCTCCATCCCTCTCGTCAACCCGGAGAAGCTACCCCCCATTTATGCGCGCGCGGTTGCCCGGATGAAGTTCGGCAAGTACTCGGAAGCCGAGTGGGAGATCATCCGCGAGTTGGAGCGGTGTGAGGACGATTTCGACGGCTGGATGCTATTAGCCGAGCTCTACGCCAATCACTTTCACGACCTCGTCGAGGCTGAGAAAACCATTCGTGACATTTGCGACCATCCCAAAGTTTCGCCCTCTCAGTTCGCCGTCGCCCTGCATCGCCTGGCGGATTGGCACTTGAAGCTGGCGCAAAATCCGGTGGCGGCGCGGGGGGCGTTACAGCTGATTGTTGATCGGTTCAAGGGGAGTCACCTCGCGCGAATGGCAACGCTGCGCCTAAACCAAATTCCCTCGACGGTCGAGGAGTTCCGCGAAAACCTGGGCGTAAGCAAGTTTCCTATGCCGGCCCTGGGCGACACGTTGGACGCCAAACCCGGGCCGCCGGCCTCGAAGCTCGAACGCAAGCAGTCGGCTCGGATGGCCGATTCGTATGTGCAGCGGTTGCGGCAGAACCCCAACAACGCTGAGGTGCGGGAACGATTGGCACGGATTTTCGCGGAGCGGTTGGATCTAGCGGATCTAGGAATCGAGCAGGTTAAACTGCTGCTGGGCATGCCTGACCAAACCGACACGAAACGGGCCGAGTGGCTCGGCCTGATCGCCGCCTGGCAGTTCAAGTACCGACACGACCGGGTGACCGGTCGAGCGACTCTCGAAACCTTGGTAAACAAATACCCTCAAACACCGCAGGCCCAGGCGGCCCGCTATCGGTT
>Ga0105240_10015362_pt1 | contig 10412 bp, 10 predicted proteins | sample KBSC54metaG_FD_80426 | JGI IMG/M metagenome (GOLD analysis project Ga0105240, IMG submission 80426) | Corn rhizosphere microbial communities from Kellogg Biological Station, Michigan, USA - KBS C5-4 metaG | ecosystem: Host-associated > Plants > Roots > Rhizosphere > Soil | place: Michigan, USA... | reverse complement strand
CGCCTGTCCAACTCGAACCTTGCCCCGCGGTATTTGCCATGCTGTTATTACCTTGGAAATAAACTGCATCATTGGTGGTTTCACGCCACTGAAAACCTAAAGCACTTAACAGAGTAAGTTTATCCGAAGGCTTAAGTGTCAGAGATGGTTTTATGTGAATAATATTGCTGTAGCCACTGTAACCCGCCAAAGTAAAGTATGAGCCGTTTGCAAAGAGCTGGTTAAAGGTATTGAGTTCATTATCGTTGGCGTTTTTATCACCTGTGGCAATATCAAACTGGACACCTAAACGCGGCGACCAAGCTTGGTCAGCGAACGTGTATCCTGTAATGCTACTGAGTCCCCATGCTTGAATAGATTGTCCACCAATCCTTCCATGTTGAAACATGCCTTCAACATCCCAATCAAGATTATTCTTTTTACCCATATGACGAGCATCATATAAGTCTCGAATTTCATTACCCTTAACGCTTGTAAAAGATGCATTATCTCGTTCATAACGTGAGTAATAACCAGATAACTCACCTCCCCACACATTTTGTTTATCTACGCGAAAGCCACTAAAACTTAAATTACGTTTCGAGTGATCGTTAAAAGTTGAATCTTTTTCAATTTGAACAGGTCTGGTGAGATAACCTAAAACTCTCCAATCGCCATATTCATAACCCGACCAAATGCCATCAAAAGCTTGCCTAACGTTTGGCCCCTCGCGATTTGAAATAAAGCGTTGTAAGTCAAAAGCCATCTCTTGGCGACCTACTCTAAATTTAAAAGTTCCATTATTTAAAGGACTCACCCACGCAATAAAAGCTTGCTCTACATCGAGTCTATTTTGATCGGTACTACTAATATTCTTTTTATCAAACGCTCGTGCATCACTGAGCTGAGTAAATAATTGTAAATGATCGCCAATACGTGCATCTGCATGAACTTGTAATCTTTGAATTAAATAACGATCGGCTTGATTATTTCCGCTACCAAATCTCGCATTATTATTGACTTCAAAACGCTCACGAATATTCGCACCCAATGACAAATAATTATTATTGCCAAAGGGTATATATTTGAAATCATCGCCTATTTTCTTTGGTACACACGAGTTTTTTAAAACGTCCCAATTTTCTTGCCAACGATTGGTTGAGATTTTTGGGCGAGTTGGACATGCATTTGTGTTTGAAGCCTCATTTTCTGCATGCGCAAATTCATAAAAAAATAAACTCCCCGTAAGCAAGACGCTCATTTTTATAATTTTGAGATAATTTTCTGAGGTCTTAATGCGATATTTTCTATCATTAGAAATAGGCTGAGCCATATGGTTATCCACGGTAATAAACAGGTCATTGCAGAGACTTAGTCTTTTACACTCACACCGCCCTTAGGCCATATGAGTGTCGGTTTCTCACAATCATTAAGCGAATAAATTACTTTGTAGCAGCATGAATTTCGGCAATATAACCACCCGGGAACTGTACCATCGCCGCCTCACGACCATCCGATTTATAGGTATTCACCAATACAGATACACCTGCTTTTGTGGCTTTATCTAAAGTCTCAGATAAATTTTTGACTTCATAACCCGTCATATCGTGCCCATATGGATATGGAAGATGACCATCGGTGACTAACACTGTCATTTTGCCGAAGTCAGACTCAACGCGAATACGTCTATACGTTTCATTTGGGCGACCAATCTCTACACCAGCTGCCTTTGGATTATCTGAAACCACTTTTCCGTGCGAGAAACTCACGAACTTTTTAACGAAAGAATCAGCACTTTGTTTTGAAATATAAATACGATTTTCTGGAACAGTCTCTAACTGCTTATAGTTAGGCTTAGTCGTGTGCCAATAAAGCTGCATATTTACGCCACCCGGCCATTGAATGACTGCATCACGCCCGATTGGGTCAGGAAATGCTTCAACAATCACATCTGCGCCATTTGCTTTAGCAGACTGAACGGCTGCATCCATATCTTTGACTAAATAGCCTGTTCTTTCTAAACCAAACGGATATGGAATTGGAGTTTTAAAACCAAATACAGACAGTGTTCCTACTGGAGTCAGTACAAGCTGGGAAATGGTCTGGCTTGGTGTTGGCGTCACCTGAAAAACGCCCTGTTTAGATTTGGTCCCGCCAAAAGTCGCGACTAAGCTGTCGGTAAATTTATCGAAGTCTTCGGGGTTAACATATACATGCGTTGTATCGTATTGAGGAGCTACACCGGGCGCCTCACTTTTTACACTGGTTGTTGTTTTGGCAAAAACTTGAGGAACAATGGCAACATTGGTGCCCACTAGCATTGTGCTTAAAAACAAGGCTGATAATGATTTACGCATAAAAGACTCCGTAAGAATTAAGTGCTACAACTTATTGTGACTTTGTTTGTTGATTAGAAAGAATGGTGACCATCACTAGAGCTGCAATGAGACCGAGATGTTCAAAGAAACTATTAAACGTGCTAAAAAATGCTGGACCTGTATGATTCCAAAAATCGTTGGCAACCAGCATCGCTATTGCGGTTAGACAGCCTAAAGCTCCGGCTCCTAACCAGACAAAACGATTAAAAATAACCAAGAGTGAACCCACAATTTCAATCGCAATCGCTGTAGATGCCCAGAGCCAAGCAGGCTGTAAACCGAAACTTGCCTGCTCTTCAATCGCCGCATGAAATCCAATTAATTTATTCATTCCACCGACTAAATAGGCTGAAACTAATGCAAGTCGAAGAAGTGGGAGCAATCCATGAATTGATAAGATCTTTTTTACCCACACAGGATTATTATTAATTAAGTCACTCATCTATTTACCTCATTGGTATTTCGATTTTTTAACAACCCTACAAAGTTATAAAAATATTAATATTTATAAGAACCATGATTTTAATTTAGATATTTAAAATGATTATTTATATGATCCACCAAAAAATTAATAAGTAGACTATATAAAATCAAAAATAACCGTAAACTACTAGACACCTATTTAAATACAAACTGTATCCTTAAAAGATACAATGATTGATAAGTAAAAATTCATAATATAGTTTAGCGAAACACCAACTTAGCCTTTCAAAATTTAATGGATAAACTAGACTGTATTTATACTTTCATTAGCGTTGTTGAAAGTGGAAACTTCAGTAATGCCTCTAGAAAATTAGGTATTACTCGAGATCAAGTTTCTAAAAGAATTTTTTATTTAGAAAGTCTATTTAGTACATCATTGTTTATTCGTAACACTAGAAAGATGGACCTGACTCGTTCAGGGGAAAAGTTTTATCAACGGTGTAAAGTTATTGTTAAAGAATTAGACTTAGCTGCTAATGACTTCATATATGATCAAAAATATCCTGAAGGTATATTAAAAATTAGTGCACCCCATGTTTTTATTCAAACATGCTTTTCAGATATTATTTCTAATTTTTTAATTCAATATCCTCATATAGAAATTGATCTACTATTTTCAGAAAATTCAGTAGATATCAATGAACATAAATTTGATATTGTTTTAAAAGTTGAAGAAGAAATTAAAGACGTAAATAGTTTTACTCTAAACCGCTATAAAAGAAACTTCTATGCAACTCCTGCATTTTTAAATAAATATGGAAAACCTAAAAGCATAGAAGAATTGAGAAAACATAATATATACTTATATTCAAGATCAGATTTAAAAGATAAGATTATTAACTCAGCTCCTCAGTTAATCTGTAATAATATAGAAATCCTTTTAGAGCTATGTAAGAAAAACAAAGGTATTTTATTTATTCCCGATTTTTTAGCAAAAAAATATGAAGATGATGGCGTTATTATTAATTGCTCACAAAACATCTTTTCATTAGAACTTCATTTTTATGCGACTACACTTTATGGCTCAAAAATTCCAAAAAAGGTTGAACTTTTCTTAGAGTCGTTGAGGCAACATTTTTCAAACTTAGAGCATTTTCAGTCATACAAAGCTATCTCTCAGTAGATCGCTTTTTTTCTTATAAGTATATAAAAAAAGCTCTAATCACGATTAACACTAGTTAAATATTTTTGTTATATACTCAACAAAATATGTTGAGTATATAACATGAATATATCATTACTCATATCTTCACTCCCTACTCAGAACTCAACCGCTCGTATGAGAGTCTGGCGTTCACTCAAAGCAAGCGGAGCCGCAACTATTCGTGATGGGGTCTATCTATTACCCATAACGCATTCTGAAAAGTTTGAAGCTATCGCGCAGGATGTAATCTCCGAGCAAGGTTCAGCTTATATCTTTCAAGCAGAAGCGTCATTAAACCTTGAAATTGTTTCACTTTTTAATCGTAATGAAGAATATGAAGCTATACGTAAACAGCTTGTTGATTTAAATCAGAATCAAAATGAAAGTGAAAAAAAAGAATTACTTAAACAAGTTCGAAAATTAAGAAAGAGCTTTGATGCCCTTGTAGAAATTGATTATTACCCTAGCGAAATCCAAGGGCAAACGCTTAATGAACTGGTTTCACTCGAACATTCTATTGCTCGACTGGGTGAAATCAATGAACCCGTTTTTACTCAAGCAAAGATAAAGAGACTTCTAAAGAAAGATTATCAAAATCGAGTCTGGGCTACCCGCAAGCATCCATGGATAGACAGATTAGCGTCAGCTTGGCTCATCAAAAATTTTATTGATGAATCCCCTCAGCTTATATGGCTAGAGTCTCCTTCTGAGTGCCCCGCACATGCGTTTGGTTATGATTTTGATGGGGCCGCTTTCACGCATATTGATAACTTCGTTACGTTTGAAGTTCTCTTACATAGTTTTGAACTTGAAACACCTGCATTAAAAAAGATTGCGGAAATTGTGCACTATCTTGATGTAGGTGGTTTTGAACCACCAGAAGCAATAGGCATAGAAAAAGTAATTCAAGGTTTACGTAGTCAGATCAGCAACGACGACCAATTATTCGAATTGGCTAATTATATCTTTGATGGCTTATATGCCGACTTAAAAAGAGAATGCTCATGATACAAGAAAAAGAAAATTCACTGCACTCGCCCGTTGACCCCGTCAGCTTCTGGCGCGCATTTCTGTTTTGGCTCAAATTAGGATTTATCAGCTTTGGCGGGCCAGCAGGACAAATCGCAGTTATGCATCAAGAGCTTGTTGAACAAAAGCGCTGGATTTCAGAAAAACGTTTTTTACATGCGCTTAACTATTGCATGCTGTTGCCCGGCCCAGAAGCACAGCAGTTAGCGACCTATATTGGTTGGCTTATGCACCGTACCGTTGGAGGCATAGTTGCAGGTGTTTTATTTGTTCTTCCCTCGCTGTTTATCTTGATCGGACTATCATGGATCTACATTAAATTCGGTGATGTTCCAATCATTGCTGGCCTGTTTTATGGAATTAAACCCGCAGTAGTCGCTATTGTTTTTCATGCGACTTATCGAATTGGTAGTAAATCACTCAAAAATAAATTTTTGTGGTTAATTGCTGCTCTCGCTTTCCTTGCCATCTTTATTTTAAATCTACCCTTTCCACTTATTGTTTTGGCAGCTGGACTTACGGGTTATTTTACAAGTAAGAAGTATCCTGAGCTATTTTCAAACAATGCTGGACATAAAAATAGCCAAAAAGATTATGGTATTGCTTTAATTGATGACGACACACCAACACCAGATCATGCAAAGTTCAGATGGTCACACCTGACTAAAATTCTGATTATTGCAGCGCTGCTGTGGTTTATTCCCGTGCTTGGGCTTGGCCTTTATTTCGGTTGGGATCATGCATATACCCAAATGGCATGGTTCTTTACGAAAGCAGCTTTACTTACTTTTGGCGGTGCATATGCAGTACTGCCCTATGTCTATCAAGGTGCTGTAAACTATTATGGATGGTTAAGTCCAACACAAATGATTGATGGTTTAGCACTTGGTGAAAGTACACCAGGCCCTCTAATTATGGTGGTTGCTTTTGTCGGTTTTCTTGGTGGCTTTAACCATGCCTTATTAGGTTCAGAACACTTATTTTTAGCAGGCGCAATCGGCGCGACTATTGTTACTTGGTTTACCTTTCTATTCTCATTTGTTTTTATTTTGGCAGGTGCGCCTGTTATCGAATCAACGCATAACGAGCTTAAATTTACTGCTCCATTAACTGCAATTACTGCTGCCGTAGTTGGCGTGATTTTAAATTTGGCACTGTTCTTTAGTTACCATGTTTTATGGCCTCATGGATTTGGTCAAGCTTTCAATTATGAAGCGGCTTTAATTGCAATTGCTGCATTCATTGCCCTATTCCACTTTGAAGTAAAAGTGATGTATGTCATTTTAGCAGCAGCTATTTTCGGTCTATTTTTATACATTGGAATATAAAAACTTTGTGATATAAAAAGAGTAATCATTAGGCTTACTCTTTTTTATGTTGCTGCTTCAGAACATGGTGAAAGTATCTGAATGCCTTGTTTAATCTGAGCAGTTTCATATTAAAAACCAATCCAACACCATATCTCTTTCATCCAAACTGTTTGAACTTAAAGTCTGTAGCATCAAACCATCTATCAAGTTTAAAACCATATTTGCATCGGGTTTGAGTGCTCTGCTTTCCAGACTAAAGACCAGATCAAAAAGTTCTCTAAGCAGCCATTTTCGATATTCAACTGCCATGCCGTAGGCTCTTGGATAAAGCTGTTTTATTTCAAAAATGGCTTTAAATAAAAGAAGGTAAAAGCTATTCACATCGACATGTAAGCAGACAATTTCTTTGATTTTATCGACAGTCTTTGGGTAACGGTGTGAATAGACAATTGCCAGCACTTCTTCTTTCAGTCGGCTTTTTTGAAGGGTTAAGCATGTTTCAACAAGGCGTTCTTTTGAGTGAAAGTAGTTATAAAAGGTGGCTTTGGGAATTTCGGATTTTTTGACAATTAGGTCTACGCCTGTATTGTGAAATCCATAGATATTAAATAGATCTACTGCTGTATGTAGCACTTTTAATTTTTTTGAAGATGTTTCTAAATTTGGCATAGTTTTACCGTTATAAATTCTTGTTGTTTCTAAACGAGATACTTTTTTGGGAGAAAAAAAGGCATAGCAAAGCCCGTAAAGACTGTGCTTGGCACATCTCAAGTTTTATTGTTGAAATAAGTTTTTAGCCGTAATGACTTAAAGCCTGAAGACCCTAAAGGTAATCAAGCTGATAAATATGATTTAAGTCGTGTCGTTATAGCTTTTGGCAAAGGCTGCCAAGAAATTAAGAATGTGCAAAGCCAACTCCTTTTTATTGGGAGTTCTGCCAGACATTTATAGAATTATGGTGGCAGAACGGAAGAAGGTTGACAGACTAGTAATAACTCAAACTAGCACACCCAAAGGTGTCCCTCTCCCGTCCTACCGCTACGGGAAAGAGACGAGTGGTCCACCACACAAGGCTGTTCCTCAGAAGGAAAAGCTCTGATGCGGGAGTTATTATTCAGCCTGTCAAAGCCGACTGGCAATGTGGCCAGCAGGCAAAGGATAGTGCTCTGCCCTTTAGCAGTCAAGCACACAAAATGACATTTGCTTTAAATTAGATCATTAAAAAGTAAGGATAAATAATGCGTGAGTTATTGTTTAAGAGGGGTTTATAAAGGTGGGAATTTTGAGATATAGCGGTTTAGGAAACTAGAAATGCGCTAGTGCGGCTTCCGCCACCTGCGCTTTATTATTAAAGTTATTGTTTAATTGAGTATTTGCAATATGCCCTAAAGCTATGAGGTTTTTCTATTTTTAAAAGAACGCTATCCTGCAACGTTAAATGTACTGCGTGGATAGATTAATTTATTTTATCAATTTTAAAAATTTTACCACTTAGAGTACTTTGAAAAAACATTTCAAAACCCGGTCGTATATCTTCACCTTCAACTGTAATGTATTTTAAATTAGAAAAACATTGAGTATTAGCGAAGTAACTATCTACTGTTGCCTGAATGACGTATTTAATTCCAAACTGGTCTTTGACACTGATATTTTGTTTAAGCATGACGATATCCTAATAAAATTATGGCAGAAATAATGGACCCGCCTAAATATCCAATAGCAAACTGAGTTTTAACTAACTCTATAATCTAATTTAAATAGTTGATTTATAGACGCATAAAAGGTACGCCCATCTAAATTTAAATCAACTTCAATTCCAGAGGAAAGAAGAACTCTTTTACCAACTTCAACAGTTTTAAAACCTTGACGTGTATTTTGTATTCTATTTAGAGGAATTAAAGACACTAAAATTTCTGTACCATTTTTAGATTTTGCAATTAAATCATTTATTTTTAACAATTTATATCCTAAATTAAAATTTACTTATAATCTTAAAATAATTTTAAAATTAATTTAAAGTGAAAAGCACTCATTAGTGCTTTTTACTTATGACTGCTTATAATTATTTATAGAGCAACAATATTTACAGCATTTGGGCCTTTTTGGCCTTGTGCAACACTGAATTCAACACGTTGACCTTCAGCAAGAGTTCTGAAACCTGAGTTAGCGATTTCGCTAAAATGAGCAAAAACGTCTGGTCCTGATTCTGGTTGGATAAAACCGAAACCTTTAGCTTCGTTAAACCACTTAACAGTACCTTTCATGATATTTGAATTAGACATAATACATCCTAGTTTTTTTAAAAATTTAAACCATTTTATTGGTTATGAGTAACATCGAAATAATAAAGAATGGAGCTGAAAATCTGAAAAAAACGAAGGATTATGACTAATACTGCGGTACTTAGAGAAGATTTACCAAACATGACTTTTTCTAGTTATGTTCATTGTATACGAAAAATAAAATTAATCAAGTTTTCTAATATATATATTTATTTTATTTATAAAATAGGTGATGTTCTGGATTCTGAATGTTTATAAGGGGGGGTGCTCAATGCAGGCAGGCAAAGGACTGTGCTCTACCCTTTTGCACTCAAGCAAATGACATTTGCTTTAAATTAGATCATTAAAAAGTAAGGATAAATAATGAATAAGTTATTGTTAAATTGGGGGTTATAAAGGTGGGGGTTCTGGGAGTTACAGCTTTATAGAGCAAAGTTTTGAGGGTGTAACCTTTTTAGAAAGTACAAAGGTTACAGATTTCTGAGGTTACACCGCCCAATTAACTTATAAATAGAAATTAGACTTAATCTATTTTCATAAAATATAAATCGGTGCCTTTTGCAATGACCTGCTCTTGAAACGGAACCATCACAATACAGTTCGCTTTGACAAACGGTTCAATTTGATATGGCTGCTGTTGCTCAATAATTTCTAATAAATATTCACCATTTTCTTGAGCCTTATAACTTCCCCATAACAATTTTCTGTTTGTCGTATCAGGAACAATCTCTATGTCAGCTTTACCTTTAAAGTAAGCATGATCAAAAAAGTCTGAGATGTGCTTATTCAAAATATATTTCACAAAAGCATGCATCAGAATTACAATATCTTGGATATCACCCGGTAAATTAATAATAGTCGCTTTGTCTTCTGTAACGACTACTCGCATACCTTTATGATTACCGCTTTCATCATATATCTGCACTGTCTCCCGACTAGGTGGAGTCCTATCTTTGCCTTTTAGAATTTTAATTTCATTCGCTGGTATACAACGAGTATTCAAAGCCGATGACATGCTGCTTTGATCAAAGATAGGAAGTTTTTCAAGCTGAAATAAAGCAGAATGGTTATTTTGATATGTGCAGCAAAGAATGACATCAAAATTCGAGGTTTGTTCTTCAAAGAACTTTATATAATCGTCCCTGCTTGTCGTTAATGAGTCATCTAAAGCTGGGTCATTATCTTTTTTAAGATTATTAAATGCTGCATCGAAACGTTCAGGTTTAAGCAATTTTATTTCTACGTGTTCATATCCCCATGTTTTCAAGACATCTTTAACATAGAGACTTTCCTCACTCATTTCATCTTTATCAAAAGAATGCATACTTACAATGAGAATTTTAGGATTCTTATATATAGATAATTCTTTGATTCCAGCCCGTCTTAAGGCAATTAATTTTTCAGGAGTTAGCTTTTCATCTTTTTTTAAAATCACATCGCCTTGTTTAAATATACTGCCCTTAGGAATAACACCATGCATAGCAGGAATGGAGCCAGTAATTTTTTTAGCATCGGTATCAGAAAGATCTAATCTTTCATCTTGTTCAGCAATGACTGCATCTAAAGACTCTGGTAATTTTATATAGGCAGGAATCTCTAACAAACTTGGAACATTTAGGTCTAATTTATAGGGATTAATTGATCTATAAAGCTGTTGTCCCCAATAGTACCAACTAGTAATTAGTAAAGGGCTTTCTTTACTTGCAGTTTGAGTTATTTCTGAATTAATAGCCCATCCTGCATATCCTGATAAATTATGTAGAGGATAGTCCTGTAAAGCATACACATCACTTGCATTAACTTGATT
>Ga0105240_10015361_pt1 | contig 10413 bp, 6 predicted proteins | sample KBSC54metaG_FD_80426 | JGI IMG/M metagenome (GOLD analysis project Ga0105240, IMG submission 80426) | Corn rhizosphere microbial communities from Kellogg Biological Station, Michigan, USA - KBS C5-4 metaG | ecosystem: Host-associated > Plants > Roots > Rhizosphere > Soil | place: Michigan, USA... | reverse complement strand
GACAGCAAGGCGGTGGCGTTCCGCAACGCGCTCTACATCGTCGGCCCGGCCTGCGTGCTCACCCACGCCACCGCCGGCGTGTCGTTCATCGCCCTGATGTTCTCGCAGTCCGACCTGATCCGCGCCTTCGGCGAGGCCGGCCTGGTGGCGGTCATAGTGGCGATGGTGGCGGTGCTGATGCTGGTGCCGCTGCTCGGCATGCTGCTGGTGCGCAACGAGAGGCGCTTCGCCGAGGAGATGCGCGGCTCGGACACCGGGCTGGATTTCCTGCGCCGCTTCTGCTCGTGGATCGCCACGCAGATGGTGACGCGGCCGGGCACCTACACGCTGGTCGGCCTCGCGTTCGTCGTCGCCCTGTCGGCGGTCTATCTGCAGCTCGAGCCGCGCTATCGCCTGGCCGACCAGCTCCCCGACCGCGAGCAGGCGGTGCAGGCCGCGCACCGGCTCGACGCCAAGCTCACCGGCGCCAATCCGATCGACGTGCTGATCGAGATTCCGAAGGGCAAGTCGCTGTACGACCCCGACACGCTCGGCGCCATCGCCGAGGTGCATGCGATGGTCGAGAAGCAGGCCGGCGTCGGCAATGTCTGGTCGTTGCAGACCCTGCGCAACTGGCTCGCCGAGAAGCTGCACGTCAGCGACGTGGCGACGCTGAAGAGCTATGTCGACATCCTGCCGAAATACCTGACGCGCCGCTTCATCTCCGCCGATGAGGACGCCGTCATCGTCAACGGCCTCGTGCCGGACATCGATGCCAGCCAGCTGCTGCCGGTGATCCGCTCGCTCGACCGCCAGCTCAATCGCGTGCGCGCCAAATATCCCGGCTACACCATCGCCGTCACCGGCCTGTCGGCAATCGCCGCGCGCAACTCCGCCACCATGATCGACCGGCTGAGCCACGGCCTGACCATCGAGATCGTCTTCGTCGCCGCCTTCATCGGCATCGCCTTCCGCTCGCCGGTCGTCATGCTGGTGAGCATCCTGCCCGGCATCTTCCCGATCGTCGCCGCCGGCAGCCTGCTGCTCGCGCTCGGCATGGGTCTGCAATTCGCCAGCGTCATCGCGCTGACGGTGTCGTTCGGCCTCGGCCTGTCGGCGACCATCCACTTCCTCAACCGCCTGCAGCTCGAGGACACGGTCGAGGACGACCCCGGCGTCGGCGTCGAGCGCGCCACGGTGCTGGTCGGCCCGCCGCTGATTCTGACCTCGGCGGTGCTCGCCTGCGGCCTCGCGATGACGGTGTTCTCCAGCCTGCCGTCGTTGCGGCTGTTCGGCTGGCTGTCGGCCTTCGCCATGATCGCGGCGCTGTTCGCCGACCTGTTCATCCTGCGGCCGGTGGCGATGTACTTGAGCAAGGTGTTGCGCCGCGCCGGCGGCCGGCACCTGTCCGGCCCGCGGCACAAGCGGGTGCCGAAGGCCTAGTTGCGGGCGAGCGAGATCGAGGCGCCGCGGATGGTGGAATCCGGCGTCTGCGACTTGATCGACACCGATTGCCGGCCGCCATGCGTGACCAGGCCGAAGCTCGCGGTGAAGACCGGGCTCGTCGCCAGCACCTTGATGTTGGAGCCTTCAGCGCTGCCGGACAGCGAGCCGGAGACGTTGAGCGTCGCCTCGCTCCAGCTTCCGGTGACCTTGCCGCCGGCCTCGTTGGCGTTGCCGAGCAGGTCGATCCTGTAGCTGTCGCTGGCGCAGCGGATGGAAAGCTGCAGATTGGCGCCGCGCTCCAGCACGTCGTAGGCGGCGCGGCAATGCAGCGTCTCCTTCGACTTGTTGGAGAACTCGATCGTGCCCTTGCCGCGCCATTGGCCGGCAAGCCGGGTGAAGGCCTCGCCGGCCGAGGCCTGGCTGAGACCGCCGGCAGCGCACAGCGCCGCCGCGAGGATGATGCGAAGCATGGATGTTGCCCCTGGTCGTCGCGCCCAAATCAATAGTTTGCACGCCCATCACATGTTGGCCGCCTCCCGCGGTTGCAGGCCGGCCAGGACAGATCCCGGCGCGTACACGTCCTGAATCGCGTCGAAGAGACAGTATCGCGCAGGACGTTCGATTTGGAAATGCCGCCCGCGACCGCCGGGCCGCGTCAGTCCCGGCGCCGCAGCATCATCGGCATGCCGCCGTCGGGCCGCAAGGTCATCTTCTGCACCGGCCGCACCGTATGGCCAGGCGCCAGCGCCACGGTGAAATGCCGCGACAGCATCGCCAGGGTCACGCAGGCTTCCTGCAAGGCGAAGGCCGAGCCGATGCAGACGCGCGGACCGGCGCCGAACGGCAGGTAGGCGAAACGCTCGATGGTCTCACGCGCGCCGGGCAGAAAACGGTCGGGATTGAAATAGTCGGGCTGCGTCCACAGCGCCCGATGCCGGTGCAGCACATAAGGCGCGATCACCACCATCGTGCCGCGCCGGACCCGGTGGCCGCTCAATTCATCATCGCCCCGCGCGACGCGGCTGATGGCGCTGATCGGCGGATAGAGGCGGTTCGCCTCGTCGATCACGGCGCGCGTCTCGACCAGGCGATCGACCAGCGACGCCGGATCGCCGCGATCGAGCTCGCGCTCGGCCTCGGCGCAGACCCGCTCTCGCCACTCCGGCGACTGCGACAGCAGATAGAGCGACCAGGTCAGACAATTGGCTGTGGTCTCGTGGCCGGCAGCGATGAAGGTGAGCACGTTGGCGCGCACCTCGGTTTCGGTCAGGCGCTCGCCGGTCTGCGGATCGGTGGCGGCCAGTAGCAGCGTCAGCAGATCCTGCGGCACGTCGCCCGGCGCCTCGGCGAGGCGCCGCCGCCGCGTCGCGATCAGCATGTCGATCGTCTTTTCAAAGAACCGCAGCGTCGACCACACTTTCAGTCGCCGCGGTCGCGGAATGCCGGCCGGCAGGCCGAGGATGTCGAACGGATCGATGCGGCTCGCCACCTCGAAATAGCGCTGCATGGCGAGACGGATATCCTCACGGTCGGCGCCGACGCCGTCGGAGAAGATGGTGTGTTCGAGCACGTCGAGCGTCAGCCGGGTCACCTCGGCGGCCATGTCGACAGCCCCGCCCGGCTCGCTCACCTGCCGGTCGAGCCGCGCCACCAGATCCTCGGCGGCGGCGACGACGGCGCTGGCAAAGGTCATGACGCTGCGGCGGGAGAACAACGGCGCCAGCGCGCGGCGCTGCACCCGCCATTGGTGGCCCTCGGCGCTGAGCAAGCCGTCGGCGAGACCGGCCGACAGGATGCGGCGCTGCATCCAGTCCTTCTCGTAGTTGCGCGGATTGTCGAGCAGAACGCGGCGGACCGCCGCCGGATCGCTGACCACGATGGCGCGGCCGAACGGCAGGCCGCCGGCAACGATGGGCTCCTCGAAATGCGCCTCGGTCCACGCCTCCAGCGGGTTGGTGGCGAGGACCTTCAGAAGCGAGACGACGCCGAGCGGCCGCGGGCGCGGAGTCGGCGCGGGCGGTCTCGGAAGAGAGACGGATTGCAGCATTTTCCCCCAGCGCTCGACTTTGGAACTGGTCTTGGACGGACAACAGCCTCGTCAACAACAGAGTTCCATCCCGGTTCCCCGGCCGGCAAGCAGTTTTTCGAGCCGTCCGCCCCGTTCGGCCGAAATCGAATGAACCATTCGGCGGCTTCGTCATTGCTTGACTACGAGCTTTTCATTGCCGCTCAGGGATTTGCCAATGCTGGTGCGATCTCGACCAACGCCCGCGCGCTCACGCCGGTGGTGTCTGCCAGCCCTCGCCGCCGGCGCCCTGTTGGTTTCGGCCCTGGCGGCGGCCGCGCAGCCCCAGCCGGCGGCGACGACAGACGGCCCGGTCGGGACCTGGATGGTCGAGAAGGGCAAGGCCATGGTCCGCGTCGTCGACTGCGGCGGCCAATATTGGGGCGTCGTCGCGTGGGAAAAGACGCCGGGCACCGACAGCAACAATCCCGATCCCGCCCTGAAGACGCGCTCGACGCTCGGCATGCCGGTGCTGCTCGGCATGCACGGCAGCGGCCAGGGCAAGTGGACCGGCCACATCTACAACGCCGAAGATGGCCAGACCTATGAAGGCCACATCAGCCTGGCGGGCGCCAATGCCCTGCGCGTCGAAGGCTGCGTGCTCGGCATCATGTGCGGCGGCGAGACCTGGAGCCGCAGCGCGCCGACCGCCGCGGTCGCGCAAGCTGACCGGCACGCCGCCGTCCGGAGCACCACCGGATCCGGGCGCGCGCACCGATCGGTCGCGGAGGAGCCGCCGGCTCAGGTCTGCTCAGCCATCGGCCGGCGCTGAGCGGTCGGCGGCGTCTGCGTCGCCATTGCCTTCGCCGTCGTTGCGCGGCGCGCCCATCAGGGCCGGCTGAAACAGCACCGCCGCGCCGAGCGTGCAGACGAGCGACAGCGCCAGGAGCTTGCCCATGCTCGAGGTGCCGGGATGGCTCGACAGCCACAGGCTGCCGAAGGCGGTCGCGGTCGTTAGCGCGCTCCAGATCACCGCCCGCGTCAGGCTCGATTGCAAGAGCTTGGTCTGCCCCGCGCGCCACGCCATGATGTAATAGATCTTGAACGCCACGCCGACGCCGAGCAGCAGCGGCAGCGCGATGATGTTGGCGAAATTGAGCGGCATGCCGATCAATACGCAGAGCTCGAGCGTCACCACGCCGGCGAGCAGCAGCGGTACCAGCGTGAGCAGCACGTCGCCGATCCGGCGCAGCACGATCCACAGGATCACCGCGATCGACAGCAGCGCGAAGATGCCGGCGTGCACAAAGGCCGAGACGATGGTTTTGCCGGACTCGACGATCGAGATCGGGCCGCCGGTTGCCGTCGGATAGGCGTCGATCACCGCTTGTGCAAAATTGCGCAGCACGTCGGTGTCGTCGGGATTGCCTTTCGGAAGGGCCTGAACGCGCGCCTTGCCGTCGGCGGCGATCCACTGTGACTTCAGCTTTGCAGGGACGGTATCGACCGTGATCGGCGCGGCCTGAAGGTAGCTCGCGAGCCCGCCCAGACTGACCCGCAATGGCACCAGGAACGCCTCTGCCGCGCGCTGCCGCAGCGCTTCATCGCCTTGCGCCAGTTTCGTCAGATCGGCGGAGAGCCGCCGCGCCGCCGCGGCTCCCGGCCCGGTCGCGGTGCCGGCCATCCGCGTGAGCCGCGCCGCCGTCTTCGTGAGCGCCTCGACGTTCTCGGCGTCGGTCGGCCGGTCCTCGTCCGGCGGCGACCGCACGATCCCGCCGATCTTCTGGTCGAGCGCATGGATCGCGGCCAGCTTCTGCGGTTGATCCGCCGGAATGAGGCTTTCGATCGTCATGGTCCGGTCGACCTGCGGCAACTTCGCCAGCCGCGCGGCCACCTGCCGCGCATCGGCGATCGACGGCGTAACGACATTGACGGCGTTGACGCCGACGCCGGGATCGCGCTGCACGTCGAGCAGGGTCGAGACCGACTCGACCTTGGCGCTGCGCAGATGGATCGGGTCGAAGTCGAACGAGAGATAATAGAGCAGCGGCAAACCGGCGAGCGCCACCGCGACGGTGCCGACGACGACGCCGATGCGGTGACGCTGCAGAAATTCATCCACGGGCGCCAGCGCCGCGTAGCCGACCGGCTCCGGCTCGCCCTGCGGGTTCATGACGGTGATCAGTGCCGGCAGCAGCGTGATGCTGGTGGCATAGGCGACCAGCATGCCGACACCGGCGATCTGGCCGAGCTCGGACAGGCCGCGATAATCGGTCGGCAGAAACGACAGGAAACCGGCGGCGACCGCGGCGGCGGCCAGCGTCAGCGGCACGCCGATCTCGCTCGCCGCCCGGCCGAGCGCCTCTTTGAGATCCGGACAGGCAAATCGCTCGGCGCGGTAGCGCACGCAGAACTGGATCGCGAAGTCGACACCGAGGCCGACGAACAGCACGGCGAAGGCGACGGAGATCAGATTGAGCGCGCCGACCATCATCAGGCCGAGCGCCGCAGTGATGGCGAGCCCGGCGAACAGGTTGATGAACACCGCGCTGATGATGCGTTTCGATTTCAGCGCCAGCCACAAGATCACCAGCACGATGACGATGGTGCCGATGATGTTGAGCGAGGCGCCCTCCTGGACAGTGGAGAACTCCTCGTCGCCCATCGGCACGGTGCCGGTGAGCCGCACGCGCGCCTGGAACCGCTCGTGCAAATGCAGATCGGCGGCCGCCTTGCGAATGGCGTCGTCGGCCTTTTGCCCAGGCTCGAGCGCCGAGTAGTCGAGCACCGGATCGACCTCGACGAAACGGCGAAGCCGGCTCGGCGGCGGCTTTTCTCCGCTCAGCATCTCCTGCCAGGAAAACACCGCCGGGCGCCCGGCCAGCGCGCTGTCGAGCGTGTCGGCGGCCATCGACATCGGCCGGTTCATCTGGTCGAGGGTCAGCTTATTCTGCACCACACCGGCAAGACCGAGATTCAAACCCGACAAGAGGCCGCGCAGGCTCTGGTCCGCATGCAGCGCGTCGATCAACGGGGCCGCTGCGCCGAGCCCTTGGGCGAACTGGCCGACCTGCTCGGCCGGCTGGAACAACAGCCCATTGCGGGCGAAGAACGGCGCACCGGTAAAATCGTCGATGGCGTGAAACAGGTCGGGGTGACCCCCCAGCCGCTTCACAAGTTCCGCGGTGGCCGCCGAAACCAGCTCCGGTGTCGGCGCATCGATCACAACCAGCGTCGAGGCGAAGTGCCCGGGGAACTCCTTTTCGAAGGCCGCATCGCGGTGCCGCCACGGCAGATCAGGCGAAATAAGCTTGTTGATGTCGGTATTTATCGCAAAATGCGTGACCGTATAGGCGGCCGAAGCGGCCGTCGCCGCTGCAACAACCAGAATGACCAACCAGGCATATTGCGTGCAGAAACGCACGATCCGGGACACCGCGGCAACCAACATGAGGCAATAGACCTATTTTACGCGCCGCAGCTGTAGTTCCAGTACCAGGTCTTGAATCCGGAAGGCAGGGGAACCATTAAGAGCGAGCACTATTATCCCCCATCGAACGCCATTTCGAGGCGTTTACATGACGCAACCACTTGGGGGGCAGTCAAATAGCGCCGGTTCGGGGACTTCGCCCTCCGCGCTTAGTAGTGAAGGGTGATTTCCCAAATGTCAGCACCCACTCTCGCCGCCGATCACGCACATCCAAACTCCATCCTGGAAACGTTGCAGACCCCCTCCGACCTGCGCCGGGTCGATCCCGGGCAATTGCAGCGGGTCGCCGATGAGTTGCGCGCAGAAACAATCAACGCCGTCGCCGTCACCGGCGGCCATCTCGGCGCCAGCCTCGGCGTGATCGAGCTTACCGTCGCGCTGCATTACGTGTTCGACACGCCGCGCGACAAGCTGATCTGGGACGTCGGCCATCAGGCCTATCCGCACAAGATTCTCACCGGCCGCCGCGACCGCATCCGCACCTTGCGCCAGGCCGGCGGTTTGTCCGGCTTCACCAAACGCGCCGAGAGCGAATATGACTGCTTCGGCGCGGCGCATTCGTCGACCTCGATTTCCGCCGGCCTCGGCATGGCGGTGGCACGCGACCTCGCCGGCGAGGATCACAACGTCGTTGCCGTCATCGGTGACGGCGCCATCTCGGCCGGCATGGCCTACGAGGCCATGAACAATGCCGGCGCCCACGGCCGCCGCCTCATCGTCATCCTCAACGACAACGAGATGTCGATCGCGCCGCCGGTCGGCGCCATGTCGAATTACCTGACCCGGCTGTTGTCGAGCCCGACTTTCCTGTCGCTGCGCGACATCGGCAAGCAGATGGCCGAGCGGCTGCCCGAGTTTCTGAAGGAGCGGGCGCTGAAGGCCGAAGAGCTGGCGCGCGGCTTCGTCACCGGCGGCACCTTGTTCGAGGAGCTCGGCTTCTACTACGTCGGCGTGGTCGACGGCCACGACCTCGACCAGCTCGTGCCGGTCCTGCAGAACGTGCGCGACGCCGAGCAGGGTCCGATCCTCGTGCACGTGCGCACGCAAAAGGGCAAAGGCTACGCCCCGGCAGAGGCGTCCAAGGACAAATACCATGGCGTCGTCAAATTCGACGTCGCCACCGGCAAGCAGACCAAATCGGCCTCGACGGCGCCGTCCTACACCAAGGTGTTCGGCGATTATCTGGTCAAGGAAGCCCAGCACGACGACCGCATCGTCGCCATCACCGCGGCGATGCCTGGCGGCACGGGCGTCGACATTTTCGCGCGCTCGTTCCCGGAGCGCGCCTTCGACGTCGGCATTGCCGAGCAACATGCGGTGACCTTCGCCGCCGGGATGGCGACGCAGGGCTTCAAGCCGTTCTGCGCCATTTATTCGACCTTCCTGCAGCGCGCCTACGATCAGGTCGTGCATGACGTCGCCATCCAGCGCCTGCCGGTACGCTTCGCGCTCGACCGCGCCGGACTCGTCGGCGCCGACGGCCCGACCCACGCCGGCTCGTTCGATCTCGCTTATCTCGGCTGCCTGCCCGGCTTCGTGCTCATGGCCGCGGCCGACGAGGTGGACCTGGCGCACATGGTTGCGACCGCCGCAGCCATCGACGACCGCCCCTCGGCGTTCCGCTACCCCCGCGGCGAGGGCAGCGGCCTGCCCCTGCCCGTGCGTGGCGAACCCCTGGAGATCGGCCGCGGCCGCATCGTGCGCGAGGGCAACACCGTTGCCTTGCTGTCGCTTGGCGGACGGCTGCCGGAGTGCTTGCGGGCGGCGGACATGCTCGCCGCGCAGGGCATTTCCACAACCGTGGCTGACGCCCGTTTCGCCAAACCGCTTGATTCCGCGCTGATTTCCCGCCTCGCCCGGCACCACGAGCTGGTGATAACCATCGAAGAGGGGGCTATCGGCGGGTTCGGTTCCCATGTGCTACAGTTCCTTGCCGGAACCGGCGCGCTAGAGCAGCCAGGATTCAAGGTTCGATCGATGTTTTTGCCCGACGCGTTCATCGACCACGACTCGCCGGCCGCCATGTATGCGCGGGCCGGCCTCGACGCGAACGGCATCGTCGCCAAGGTTTTCGAAGCCATCAGCGGCCGCACTCCCGACTTGCGGACCGCAGGCGCGGCGATCGGCCGAGGCGCCAACGGAGGCGCCCGATGAGGGTCGTCCTCGCGCAGCCGCGCGGATTCTGCGCCGGCGTGGTGCGCGCCATCGAGATCGTCGAACGCGCGCTCGAGAAATACGGGCCGCCGGTCTATGTGCGTCACGAGATCGTGCACAATAAATGGGTGGTCGACGCCCTGAAGGCGCGCGGCGCCCGGTTCGTCGAGGACCTGTCGGAAGTTCCGCCCGACGGTATCACCGTCTTCAGCGCGCACGGCGTCGCCAAGAAGGTCGAGCTGGACGCCAAAGAGCGCGGCCTGCACGTCCTCAACGCCACCTGCCCGCTGGTGTCCAAGGTGCACACCCAGGGCCGCCATTACCTGCGCAAGGGCCGCACCGTCATCCTGATCGGCCACGCCGGCCATCCGGAGGTCGAAGGAACCCTCGGCCAGATCCCCGGCGAGGTGCTGCTGGTGCAGTCCGAGAAGGAAGTGGACCAGCTGACGCTGTCGCCGGAGACGCCGGTCGCCTATGTGACCCAGACGACATTGTCGGTCGACGACACCAAGGGCATCATTGCCGCGCTGTATCGCAAGTTCTCGGACGTGGTCGGCCCTGGCACCGAGGACATCTGCTACGCGACACAAAATCGCCAAATGGCCCTGCGCGAACTCAGTACGCTCGTGGACGTTATCTTCGTAGTGGGCGCCGCCAACAGCTCGAATTCGAATCGCTTGCGCGAAATCGGGCTGGAAGCCGGTATCCCGACCCACCTCATTGCCAACGGTAATGAAATCAAGCCGGAATGGGTCGAAGGTGTGGAGGCTGTGGGCATCACGGCGGGCGCCTCGGCGCCGGAAGTGATGGTCATGGATGCGATCGAAGCGTTGCGCAAGTTCGCCCCGGTGGAAGTCTCCTTGCTACCGGGCCGCGAGGAGAATATGGAGTTCCGCGTTCCTGTCGAACTGCTTCAGGTCAAGAACGCCAGCAAAATAGGTAAGGACGGAAGTCTTGGGCATTCCACTTTTGCAAAAGTTGATTGTGGGTAGCTACGTCGTCCGGCAGCGATTGACCGGACGCAAACGCTATCCCCTCGTGTTGATGCTGGAGCCGTTGTTCCGGTGCAATCTTGCTTGCGCCGGCTGCGGCAAGATCGATTATCCGGACGAGATTCTCAATCAGCGCATCTCCGTCGCCGACGCCCTCGAGGCCGTCGACGAATGCGGCGCGCCGGTCGTCTCGATCGCCGGCGGCGAGCCGCTCCTGCACAAGGAACTGCCGCAGATCGTCAAGGGCATCATCGCCCGCAAGAAATTCGTCTACCTGTGCACCAACGCGCTTCTCATGGAGAAGCGCATGAAGGACTACGAGCCGTCGCCCTACTTCGTCTGGTCGG
>Ga0105240_10015359_pt1 | contig 10413 bp, 10 predicted proteins | sample KBSC54metaG_FD_80426 | JGI IMG/M metagenome (GOLD analysis project Ga0105240, IMG submission 80426) | Corn rhizosphere microbial communities from Kellogg Biological Station, Michigan, USA - KBS C5-4 metaG | ecosystem: Host-associated > Plants > Roots > Rhizosphere > Soil | place: Michigan, USA... | reverse complement strand
CATACAGCAAACCGATCGCGATTGCCGCCACCGTCGAGCCGCCCAGTACGAGCAAAACCGCTCGCGGGTACTGATAGACGCTCACCATCTGTCCGTAGATCGTGGTGAGCCCAAACGCGACAAACGGCCAGCCACCCCAACGCATCCAATGTGGAATGGCGCGTCCTCGCCCATGTTTGCTCGCGAATTCCGACAGTGCGCCTTCGGGGCAGAGCACGCCGCACCAGAAGCGGCCGAGCATCACCATCGAAAGCAAAACGAACGGCCACCAGATCCCCCAGAAGACGAACTGGGCGGCAAGCGTCAAATTGGTCCAGAGATGAGCAGTGTTGTCGGGCAGCGGCATGCAGGCTGGCACGACAATGAGGAATGCATAGATCGATACGACAACCCATTGCACCGCACGAATGACCGCACCGTGACGCTGCATCCATGCGCCAACTTGCGCGAGCCGACTCGAACCCGACATCGTGACGGCGGGGCTGCTCATACCGGGCGGCCCGCTGTAGTTGCCGGCATGCGGCTCGCGCGGCGCGCAAGCCAACCGACGACCGCCCAATACAAAACGTAGGCGACGAGATTGGTCAACGAAGGATGAGCCCGGTAGCCCGTCAATGCGGCGACGAGCGAGCCGACCGTGCTTGAATCGTCGATCAAAGCCGACGTGTTCCACAGTTGCGCGATCCCGAGCGGCAATATCTCCTTGTCGATCAACTTATCGACACCGGTCTGCAGCAAGCCCGCACCGAGCAGCAGCAACATGATCTCGGTAACGCGGAAAAAATGCCGCCACGAGAAGAACCGGCCGCCCAATTGCAGGCAGTAGAACGTGAGAAACGCCAGTGCGAGACCGAGCACGATCGCGAGCACATCGGCGCCGCCGACATGTCCGGACTGCCCGAATCCCAGGCCGTAAAGAAAGATGACCGTTTCGCTGCCTTCGCGGGCAATGGCGAGCGCGACGAGGATCGCGATGCCCCAGCCGTTGCCGTCGCGCGTATGGGTCTGCAGCGAGCGCTCCATGTCGCGCTTCAACGTGCGCCCGTGCCGCTTCATCCAAAGCACCATCTGCACGATCAGCACGCAGGCGACGAGCACCATGCCCGTCTGGAAGTAATCAGCCGCGTCGCCCGAGAGGAATTCGCTGAATCCGACGAGTGCAGCACCCAGCGCGACAGCCGCCAGCACACCCACGCCGACGCCGGCCCAGAGAAACGGCAAAGACCGACGCGCGGACATATCGCCGTTTTTCAGCCACGCATAGAGGATACCGACGACGAGCAACGCCTCGACGCTTTCCCGCCATACGACGAACAATACCTGCCCCATCCAAACTTCTCCGGCACGCGGCAAACGCGGGTTGCGTCCACCGCGCGCAATGCTCGACTCATCCCACTACTTTGCGACGATCACACCCTGCGCGCTCTGATGGAAATCGTCGAAGAACTTGTACTCCCCGGGCGTCAGCGGCGCGATCACGACGAACGAATCCGCGCCCGGTGCGAGCACCTTTTCCTTGCGCAACTGCACGCTCTCGAACTCGACGGCGCCTTTGCCCGTGTTCCGGATTTCGATCTTGATGCGTTTGCCCGCCGGCACCTCGATGCGCGCCGGCTCGACTTTGCCGTCCGCCATGTCGAGCTTGAATGTCGGCAAGTCTTCCGCATGGACCGAGGCGCCGGCCAGCCCGAGAACGACGCCGGCGAGCCATAGGCTGAGACGATGAAATTTCATACGTGCAATCCTTCGTCAACGGATCAATATCCGCCCTTCTTGCCGATACCGGCGAACGGGAAGTCGTATTCGATCGTGATCGGCTTGAACCACGGGCCGACGCCGGTTTCCTTGTCCACATGCCGGCCGAATGCCATATGGCCCGTTTGCATCGGTGGATTGACCACGAGCTTCAGGTGATACTTGCCCGGGCCGGCGAGCTTGACGTTATCGCCATAGTGCGGACCGTCATCGGCCACCATCGGCATGAGGTCGCCCGTCTGCTTGTAGCTCGCACCTGCTTTCGTGAGCTCGTACTTGACCTGCAGGTAGGGCATCCAATCCCCTTCGGCAAAGCCCGTGGGGTTGTTCTTCACCGCGTGGATGTCCGCCTCGAGATGGACGTCAGAATCGGACGCCTTGCGCATCATCCCTTCCGGATCCATCGTGATCGGCTGCAAATAGACGGCGCCGATCTCCATTCCCCCCTCGATCTTTTGTTTGCCAATCGGGTATTCGGCGGCCGACGCCACCGTGGCGGCCATCGCGGCAGCCACGATCAGGCCCCCGCGCATCCAGGAAGAACGCTGCATTTACACTCCTTCGAAAGACGACCGCGGGCCATGCCGCCCGCGCTGAACTGTGACTCGACGTAATCCGATCGCCGTTCGCATTGCGAAAAGTAACGCGAATGCGAACGATTATCAATTGCGCATAAGTCTAGCATCGTTCCGTCGGACAAACAAACAAAAGAACGACGGCGAAACGTCTCAGTCGCCGCCGACGATGGAGTCCCCGACGTTCGCGCCGAATACGCGAGCGCGGAGTACGGCGAGTTGATCGCGCGCCTGCGCCGCCTTTTCGAATTCGAGATTCTTGGCGTGCTCCATCATCTGCTTCTCGAGCCGTTTGATTTCCTTGGCCAACTGCTTTTCCGACATGTCCTCGAACTTCGCGCGCTGCTGCATTTCCTTGAGCTCGGCACGCGCGTCGTCGGCGTTGTAGACGCCATCGATGATGTCCTTGATCCGCTTGACCACTCCGCGCGGCGTGATCCCCATGCGTTCGTTGTGCGCCAGTTGCTTCGCGCGCCGACGCTCGGTTTCGTCGATCGCGCGGCGCATGGAATCCGTGATGCGGTCCGCGTAGAGGATCGCACAGCCGTTGACGTTGCGTGCCGCCCGCCCGATCGTCTGGATCAGCGAGCGCTCGGCACGCAGGAAGCCTTCCTTGTCCGCATCGAGAATGGCGACGAGCGACACTTCGGGAATGTCGAGCCCCTCGCGCAGCAAATTGATGCCGACGAGGACGTCGAACGTCCCAAGTCGCAGGTCGCGGATGATTTCGACGCGCTCGACCGTATCGATATCGCTGTGCAGGTAGCGGACTTTCACGCCATGGTCGGCCAGAAACTCGGTCAACTGCTCGGCCATCCGTTTGGTCAGCACGGTGACGAGCACGCGTTCGTTCACCGCGACCCGGACATTGATCTCCGAGAGCACGTCATCGACCTGCGTGCGTGCGGGGCGCACCTGCACTGCCGGGTCGACGAGCCCCGTGGGCCGCACGACCTGTTCGACGACCTGCCCGGACGTTTTCCTCTCGTATTCCGCGGGCGTTGCGGTCACGAACATCGCCTGGCGCATCTTGCGCTCGAATTCGTGGAACTTGAGCGGACGATTGTCGAGCGCCGACGGCAGGCGAAAACCGTAATCGACGAGGTTTTCCTTTCGAGCGCGGTCGCCGTTGTACATCCCGTTCAACTGACCGATCAACACGTGCGATTCGTCGAGAAACATCAGCGCGTCCGACGGGAGATAGTCGACGAGCGTCGGAGGCGGCTCGCCCGGCGCCGCGCCCGAGAAATGCCGCGTATAGTTTTCGATGCCCTTGCAAAAACCGAGCTCGTGCAGCATTTCCAGGTCGAAACGCGTGCGCTGCTCGAGCCGCTGCGCTTCGACGAGCTTGCCTTCGCGATGGAAGAATTCGAGCCGCTCGCGCAGCTCCGCCTTGATCGTCTCCACTGCACGCATGACGGTCTCGCGCGGCGTCACGTAATGCGAGGACGGATAGACGGTAAAGCGCGGGATCTTCTGGCGCACGCGTCCCGTGAGCGGATCGAACAGATGCAGCGATTCGACCTCGTCGTCGAAAAGCTCGATGCGTACTGCCATCTCGGCGTGCTCGGCCGGAAAGACGTCGATGGTGTCGCCCCGTACGCGAAACGCGCCCCGCTGGAAGTCCGCCTCGTTACGGCTGTACTGCATCGCGATCAGCCGCGCGATCACGTCGCGCTGGCCGATCTTGTCGCCCGTGCGCAGTGTCAGGATCATCTGGTGGTATTCGCTCGGATTGCCGATACCGTAGATGGCCGAGACAGTCGCGACGATCACGACATCGCGACGTTCCATCAGGCTCTTGGTGGCCGACAGCCGCATCTGCTCGATGTGTTCGTTGATCGACGAATCCTTTTCGATGAAAAGGTCTCGCTGCGGCACATACGCTTCCGGCTGGTAGTAGTCGTAGTAAGAGACGAAGTACTCCACCGCGTTGCGCGGAAAGAACTCACGAAACTCCGAATACAGCTGCGCGGCAAGCGTCTTGTTGGGCGCGAAGACGATGGCGGGCCGGCCGAGCCGCGCAATCGTGTTGGCCATCGTAAAGGTCTTGCCCGAGCCCGTCACGCCCAGCAACGTCTGATACGACAGCCCGTCGTGGATGCCCTCGACGAGCAAGCGGATCGCCTCCGGCTGGTCGCCGGCCGGCGGATACGGTTGGTACAGGTGGAACGGGGAGCCCTCGAACTCGATGAATTTCGATTCGTCGAGTGCATCGGCGGCATGAGGCTGATGTTCGGACATGAGGGAAAAAGGGGCATCGTTCGCCGAAGAAAAAAGCTATTTTAGCGTTTTACGGATAGGCAAGCAGCGGAGCGACCCGACGAGCGCGATATACGCGAAAAACGAACGCCCGTCCGGCGAAACGCCGCATGCCCGGGCACAAAAGGCTCCGACGCCGGCCCCGGATTCGTTACAATTACGATCTTCAGCGCTCGCCGTCGGTTCAAGCTCCTGGCCCGTACTCCCGGGCCAACTGCTGCCGGCATGCACGAAGCCGCCGCTTTTCTACTCAGCCGATACAGACCATGTCACTCTTTTCCGCTGTCGAACTGGCCCCCCGTGATCCGATCCTCGGCCTCAACGAAGCCTTCAACGCCGATCCCCGCCCGACGAAGGTCAACCTGGGCGTCGGTGTCTATACCAACGAAGAAGGCAAAATTCCGCTTTTGCGCGCGGTGCGCGAGGCTGAAAAAGCGCGCGTCGAAGCCGCGCTGCCGCGCGGCTACCTGCCGATCGACGGCATCGCCGTCTATGACGCTGCCGTGCAAAAGCTGCTTCTCGGCGAAAGCTCGCCGCTCATCGCGGCCGGGCGCGTCGTGACGGTGCAGGCACTCGGCGGTACGGGCGCATTGAAGATCGGTGCGGATTTCCTGAAGCGCGTGGAACCGAACGCGAAGGTCGCCATCAGCGATCCGAGCTGGGAAAATCACCGTGCCCTCTTCGAAAGCGCTGGCTTCGAGGTCGTCGCGTATCCGTACTACGACGCCGCAACACACGGCGTGAATTTTCCGGCGATGCTCGATGCGCTCAACAGCTACCCGGCAGGCACGATCGTCGTGCTGCATGCCTGCTGCCACAATCCGACCGGCGTCGATCTCAGCGAAGCACAGTGGAAGCAGGTCGTCGAAGTCGTGAAAGCACGCGGGCTCGTACCGTTTCTCGACATCGCGTACCAAGGCTTCGGTGACGGCATCCAGGAAGACGCATTCGCCGTGCGCCTGTTCGCCGAGGCTGAACTCAACGCATTCGTTTCGTCGTCGTTCTCGAAGTCGTTTTCGCTTTACGGCGAGCGTGTCGGTGCGCTGTCGGTCATCACCACGGGCAAGGACGAGGCTGCGCGCGTATTGTCGCAATTGAAGCGTGTGATCCGCACGAACTACTCGAACCCGCCGACGCATGGCGGCTCCATCGTCGCGGGCGTGCTGGCCACGCCAGCGTTGCGCGCCACGTGGGAAACGGAACTGGGCGAGATGCGCGATCGCATCCGCGCCATGCGCACCGGGCTGGTCGAACGCCTGAAGGCTGCCGGCGTCGCGCGAGACTTCGGCTTCGTCAATGCGCAACGCGGCATGTTCTCGTATTCGGGACTCAATGCGGCTCAGGTGGATCGTCTACGCGAAGAGTTCGGCATCTATGCGGTCGGCACGGGCCGCATCTGCGTCGCCGCCCTCAATATGCGCAACATCGATACGGTGGCAAATGCCATCGCTCATGTGTTGAAGTAATCCAAGCGCTGCCGGCCGCGCCCTCCACGGGCGGCCCAACGCCCGCTTCGCTGAACGGCACGCTCGCTGCGTGCCGTTTTTTATTGAACGAAAGCGCCGAACCGGCTACCCGCTCTCCGGGACGGCTTCGGAGGCACGGCTCACCGCGAGTCGCGGTGGATGTCGTGTGTAACGAAGCCGGCGTCGTTCTCGGGCATATCCAGCCATCCGGGCTGCGCCAGGCTCGCGCGCATATCCTGCAAGCCGCTTTCCCAGTGGAGCCGCATCGTCGAGAGCCCGAACTGATAGTCCTTGTAGTTGCCCTCGAATTCCTTGTCGCGATAGACGAGTTGAAATACGTTATAGCGACGCGAAGTTGCAAGCTCCTCGGCAAGCTTGCACCAAGGATCGTCCCGATGCTCGGGCGATACGCGCGCGAGTACTTCGCGCAGCACATGCCTGAACCGCTGCGAGTGCTGCAGCATATCCGTGACGAGCCTCGTGCGGCTCGAATACTGAATATCCTTGATGCGGCTTTGAACATCGGTGAGCGTATTCGGCGCAGGGCCGCGCGCGCTCCATAGATCAACCTGGAATGCGAGCGTGTCGCGGCGCGGCGTTGTCTGGACGACCTCCGAAAGCGGCGTATTCGACATCAAACCGCCATCCCAGTAAAACTCTCCGTCGATCTCCGTGGCGGCAAAACCGGGCGGCAGCGATGCCGACGCCATGAAGTGCTCGGCCCGCAGCTTCGTATGCTGATTGTCGAAATAGGCGAAGTTACCGGTCTGGACGTTGACAGCCGCCACCGAGACGCGCGTCTCGCCAGAATTGATCCTGTCGAAATCGCACAAACGTTCCAGCGTTGCTTTCAGCGGAGCGGTGTCGTACCAGCTCGCCGTATCGGGCGTGCCGACCGAAAACGGCAACGGCGGCGGCACACGCGGAACGAAAAACCCCTTTTGCCCGTCAACGAGCGCGCTGGCCGCCTGCATGGCGGTGAATGCGGTCCGCACCACCTCGGTCGAATCGAAGAATGCCTGTTCGACCGCGGGCGGCAGCGGCAACCCGTAAGCCGGTTGGCAAATGGTTTCCCAGAATTCTCGCAAGCGCGCGACCCGTCGCTCGGGTGCGTTGCCGGCAAGGATCGCGGTGTTGATCGCCCCGATCGAAATGCCGGCTATCCAATTCGGGACGACCCCGGCTTCGTGCAGCGCCTCGTAGACGCCAGCCTGATAAGCGCCGAGCGCACCGCCACCTTGCAAAACCAGCGCGATCGTCTCGTAGGGCGGCAACGCAATGCGTGGCCGTTCGGCTGTTTCCTGCTCCCGTGCGCGCACATGTCCCTCTCGGGACGGAGATTGCGTCTGCGCGTGCAACGGCTGAGCGTTGTGCTCCGCCATCGTGGCTCCTTTTTTTCAGTGCATGTGCCAACCGTGGCTGAGAACGATCGATTGCCCCGTCAGGACCGCATTGGGGAACGCTGCAAGGAACAATGCGGTTTGCGCGACGTCCTCGACCGTCGTGAAAACGCCGTCCACGGTCTGCCCCAGCATGACCCGCTTGACGACCTCCTCCTCGCTGATCCCAAGCTCCTTCGCTTGCTCGGGAATCTGCTTGTCGACGAGCGGCGTACGCACGAAGCCAGGACAAATCACATGCGAGCGCACGTTGTGCGGGGCGCCTTCTTTCGCCAGCACGCGCGCCAGTCCGAGCAAGGCATGCTTGGCGGCGACGTAAGCCGATTTCAGCGGCGAAGCCTCGTGCGAATGGACCGAGCCCATGTAGATGACAACACCGCCGCGATTGTCGCGATACATATGCTTGAGGGCCGCTTTCGTTGTCAGGAATGCGCCGTCCACGTGGATCGCCTGCATTTTCTTCCAATCGGCGAACGAGTAGCTTTCGATTGGGTTGACGATCTGGATGCCGGCGTTCGACACCAGAATATCGACCGAACCGAACCGCTCGGCCACTGCATCGATGCCCTGGGTGACAGCGGCTTCGTCGGTCACGTCCATCGCAAGCGCAAGCGCTTTGCCGCCGGCTTTTTCGATCTCCTCCACCACGGCCTGCGCCCCGGCGATGTTCAAATCGGCAATGCCGACGGCTGCTCCATTCGCAGCGAACGTCAGCGCGATGCTTTTGCCAATGCCGCTTGCCGCGCCTGTCACGACCGCGGCCTTACCGCTCAAATTGCTATTCAACGAGGACATTCAGATCTCCATCGACTCGAGCACAATGACACCATGACGCACGATGCGGGACAACCTGGCCGAATGGCATATGCCGTCCGGTCGACTCGCGCGCCAGGATCGACTTCGCTATTGTGCATGAAGGGACGGCCGGCGCGTGGCGATTTGCTCGACGGCGCCGGATCGCCGCTCGAACTCCGAGCGCCGCACTCGAACCTGCACGGGAATCGCTCGCGTACAATGACGCGCCCGTTTGCAGGACGCAATGCGGCGCACCCATACGCTGTCGGCGCGAGTCTCGTGTCGCGGTTCAACTCTCGTTCGATTTGCCATGCTCAGCTATCGCCATGCGTTTCACGCCGGCAATCACGCCGATGTCCTCAAGCACGCTGTCGTCGTACAGTTGCTGCGCTATCTTGGCCAAAAAGAAAAGCCCTACTGGTACATCGATACGCATGCCGGTGCGGGCGTCTATGCGTTGACCGAAGGCTACGCGGCCAAGACCGCCGAATTCGAAACGGGCATAGCCCGACTGTGGAATCGCAACGACTTGCCAGCCGCGCTTGCCGATTACGTCGAGCAAGTGAGCGCCATCAATGCCGACGGCAAACTGCGCCTTTACCCCGGCTCGCCCTATCTGGCCTGGCGCTTGATGCGCCCTCAGGACCGCATGCGCCTATTCGAACTGCATAGCACGGAGATCGAGGTGCTGCGCCATAACTTCCGCGACGCGGGCCGTCGCGCGATGCTCTACGCCGGGGACGGATTCGAAGGCATCAAGGCCCTGCTGCCGCCCGCACCGCGGCGCGCGCTCGTGCTGATCGATCCGTCCTATGAAGACAAGCGCGACTATGCGCGCGCCATAACGTGCCTCGAGGAAAGCCTCGCCCGATTCGCCACGGGCGTGTACGCGGTCTGGTATCCGCAGGTGGTACGCCCGGAGTCGCAGCGGTTCCCGGAGCAGTTGAAGCGCCTGCAAAGCACGGACTGGCTACATGTGAGCTTGACTGTAAGCCGGCCGCCATCGGACGGCTTCGGGCTGTACGGCAGCGGAATGTTCGTGCTCAATCCGCCCTATACGCTCGCGGCGTCAGTGCGGGAGATGTTGCCGTTTCTGAAGGATGTGCTGAACGAGGACGGCGAAGCGCGCTTCGAGATCGAAGCGCGCGTGTCGTAGCGCGCGTCACTGCCCTGCGGCCGGGCGCGGCCGGTACACCGCGCGCCGATCCGACGCACCGGGCAATTCAATGTAAGGTGCAATCACGATAGGCTGCTGGGCTTCAGGCGCCATCTCCGGCAGCGTGGCCGTGGGCTGCGTGGGCACCATCGCCCGGCGCGCAAGCGGAGCGTTTTGCAATACAAGGCCGCTTCTGCCGTCGTGGATGCCGGTTTGAGTATCGAGCACGACGGGCGCGCGGTCCGAGTCCGCCAGAACGGGGCTCGCTGCAACGGCAATCGAGAGTCCGGCCGCCGCCGCGAGTGAACGCGCAGGCGCGGAGAAAAAAGAAATGAGGTGCATGGAGAACTATCCACAAGGCGCGCGACGCAAAACGCGTACGCGACGCTCACACCTTAGCGCGGCCCGGACATTCCGGCTACCGGAAACGCGCGAAACACCGGTTCGAGCCGACGCCGATTGCGATGACCGTGCTCGGCGAGCTGGGCGCACTCAACGCTGCCCTGCTTGCTGCGATTACACAATTACAGCGTATAGCCGTTGCTTTCGAGGGCGCGCAGGCGCTTTTCGAGATCGACGATATCGGACGACGAGGCGAGATACGCTTCGCGGCGGGTGCGTTCGGCCGATTCGAACCAGTTGCTGAGCTTTTCGATGATATAGGCGAGCATGACGTTTCTCCGGGGCCGGGAAACCGCTGCCGAAGCTAGGGATTTCCCGCAAAAGGGTTAACCCGGATTATATAGCGGCCACGGAAAGTCGCCAGTGAAATGCACGAATGACGTGCATTCCGCTATGGAATGGTGCCGGCAGTCGCCCCATTGAGCGAGAATGCACCAGGATGGTGTAAAGAGCGTACGAGCGTCATTTTTTTCCAAGCCTCACACGACCTTTGCGGCAAATGTCGAATGGCTTTCTTGAGATGCGACGGGATCCTCGCTCGCGAGTTCCTCGAGGATCGGGCAGTCGGGGCGCGCGTCGCCGTGACAATGGCGCGCGAGGTG
>Ga0105240_10015358_pt1 | contig 10415 bp, 8 predicted proteins | sample KBSC54metaG_FD_80426 | JGI IMG/M metagenome (GOLD analysis project Ga0105240, IMG submission 80426) | Corn rhizosphere microbial communities from Kellogg Biological Station, Michigan, USA - KBS C5-4 metaG | ecosystem: Host-associated > Plants > Roots > Rhizosphere > Soil | place: Michigan, USA... | reverse complement strand
TGCTGGTATCAGGCGACCGGGAATCGGAAGTCAAATATCTGGCCGGATTGGTAGGCATCGAAAATGTGATTTTTTCCGCTAGTCCCGAGGACAAAGTTCAAATTGTGCGAAAAGAAACTGCGTCGGCAAAGACCTTGTTCGTTGGAGATGGAATCAATGACGCTCCGGCGATGCAGGCGGCCACGGTGGGAATTGCGTTTGGACTGAACAGCGACATTACCGCGGAAGCCGCCGACGCCGTGATTTTGGAACCTTCCTTCAGTAAAGTGGACGAGTTGATGCATATTGGCAGGCGCATGCGTTCGATCGCGCTCCTGAGCGCCGTCGGCGGCATGTCGCTGAGTGTCGTGGGAATGTTGGCGGCTTCCTTTGGGCTGCTGTCGCCGATTGAGGGAGCGGTTGCCCAAGAGATCATTGACCTGGCGGCGGTGCTGAACGCGCTGCGCGTGGCATTTCCATTCGATCACATGACGGATTTCTAGCGAATTCTCCTCAATCTCCCGTACCATTCAGTCGATAGGCAAACCAGGATAGCTCGCGCCGTGACGCCATAGGAGACAGACGGCTATGAATCAACTTGATATCAAAATTCGAGAAAGCCGAGGAGCGAAAGAAAATCGCTCTTCGCTCGATAGTCTGTTTGCTCCCAAGTCGGTCGCCGTTATCGGTGCGACCGATCGCGAAGGAACCGTGGGACGGACGGTGCTGAAAAACCTGCTTGGGGGAAAATTTTGCGGCTCCGTTTACGCGATTAATCCGAAACGAGCGGAAGTGCTGGGCCTGCGAACCTACGCGAAGATCGGAGAGGTTCCCGAAAAAGTAGATCTGGCGGTGGTGGTTACGCCGGCGGGTACGGTGCCCGAATTAATCGGAGAATGCGTGGACGCGGGTGTTTCCGCGGCAATCGTCATTTCGGCCGGATTCAGGGAACACGGCGCGGAGGGCGCGGCGCTGGAGGCAAAAATTCAGGAACAGTTGCGGCGGGGCACCATGCGCATGATCGGGCCGAACTGCCTGGGGGTAATGAATCCCTGGCTGGCCATGAATGCGACCTTTGCACATGATATTGCCAGGCCCGGCAGCGTGGCATTCCTCAGCCAGAGCGGCGCTTTGTTGACAGCCATCCTGGATTGGAGCTTTCAAGAGCAGGTCGGATTCAGCGCCATCGTTTCCACCGGGTCGATGCTCGACGTAGGCTGGGGCGATCTGATCGATTTTTTCGCAAACGATCCCGCTACCGAAAGTATTTTGCTTTACATGGAGTCGCCCGGAGATGCCCGTTCGTTTCTATCCGCGGCGAGGGAAGTAGCCCTTCGAAAACCCATCATTGTAATCAAAGCGGGGCGCACCGCCGAGGCTTCCAAGGCCGCCGGTTCGCACACCGGCGCGTTGACCGGAAGCGACGAGGTTTTTGACGCCGCCATGCGTCGCTGCGGCGTGTTGCGAGTTTCCAGCATCGCCGATTTGTTCTACATGGCCGGAGTGCTGGGGAAGCAGCCTCGGCCGCGTGGACCCAAATTGTCCATCCTGACGAATGCGGGAGGCCCGGCGGTATTGGCGACCGATGCGCTTCTGGCGTCCGGCGGGGAATTGGCGCCGCTTTCCGATTCAACCACCGAGGTGCTCAATAAACTTCTGCCGCCGCATTGGAGCCACGGCAATCCGATTGACATTTTGGGCGACGCCGACCCGGAGAGGTACACCAAGGCTTTGGAAATTGCCGCCGCCGATCCCAACAGCGATGGATTGCTGGTCATACTTACCCCGCAAGGGATGACCGATCCCGAGATGGTCGCACAGCGCTTGAAGGAACACGCAAAAATACCCGGAAAGCCTGTGCTGGCCAGCTGGATGGGTGGCGAGACGGTGGCCAAGGGAATTTCAACGTTGAACGCCCACGGAATTCCCTCGTTTTCCTTTCCAGATACTGCCGCGCGGGTTTTTTCCTACATGTGGAAATTCACATATAACCTTCGCGGCATTTATGAAACTCCGTTGCCCAGCGACGATTTGGCATCGATGGAAAAAGTACAAACGCAGGTCAAGTCCTTGGTGCAGGGAATTCGTGCGGCTGGACGAACAATTCTGACCGAAGCAGAGTCCAAGCACGTGATGGCGCTTTATGGAATACCCACGGTTGAGACTCGCATCGCCGCAAGCGAGTCTGAGGCGGCAGCCTGCGCGTACGCGATTGGGTTTCCCGTCGTGCTGAAAATTAATTCCGAAACCATCACGCACAAGTCCGACGTTGGGGGCGTGCAATTGGACTTGCACGATGAGCGCTCCGTGCGAGAGGCATTCCGGGCAATCGAAGGAGCAATCCGCGAAAAATTCGGCGCGCAGCACTTCAACGGCGTCACCGTGCAACCGATGGTGAAGCAAGACGGCTACGAATTGATTATCGGGAGCAGCGTGGACGCGCAGTTTGGACCGGTCATTTTGTTTGGGTCCGGCGGTCAGTTGGTCGAGGTATACCGCGATCGCGCGCTGGCGCTTCCGCCGCTGAATACGACTTTGGCTCTCAGGCTGATGGAACAAACGCGAATCTTTCTGGCGCTGCGAGGTGTGCGCGGACGCGCCCCCGTGGATGTGCCCGCGCTTGAGAATGTCTTGGTACGATTCAGCCGGCTGGTGATCGAACAGCCCTGGATCAAGGAAATGGACATTAATCCGCTGCTGGTTTCGTCGGAACGGATCATTGCGCTGGACGCGCGAATCCTGCTCCACGATCCGGCGACGCCGGAGGGCGAGCTGCCGCGCCCGGCGATACGTCCCTATCCCGCGCAATACGTCTCGCCGTGGACCGCGAAAAGCGGACTGCAAATATTGCTCCGGCCAATTCGTCCGGAGGACGAACCGGCAATGATTAAATTCCATGAAACGCTGTCAGAGCGCAGCGTGTACCAGCGCTATTTCCACATGGAAAAATTGAGCACGCGCATCGCCCATGAACGCCTGACCCGCAACTGCTTCATCGATTACGATCGCGAGATGGCGCTGGTGGCCGATTGGGAGAATCCAGATGGGCAGCATGAGATTATCGGCGTCGGCAGGCTGATCCAATTGCGCAATTCCGGAAATTCGGAATTGGCCATCATTGTGGCGGACAAATTTCAGAGCATTGGGATCGGTTCCGAGTTGATGGGCAGGCTGATTCAGGTGGCGCGCGATGAAAAGTTAAATCGCATCACCGTGACCATTTTGACGGATAACACGGGAATGCGCGGTGTGGCCACGCGATACGGATTCAAAGCGCAGCAGGGTACGGATGCGGATATTGTGCGCGCCGTGTTAAACCTTTAGCATCTTTTCAACCTCCAGCCTCTGTGAACCTCTTACATCTTGCGACTGTCATGTTGCGACAGTCGTTCGCGATGCAATGTTCACTTCACTGCATGGTGATATCCGTCACATCTTCCGTGTCTTACCTGGGGCATCCTGAATTGTTAATATGGGGTAGGAGGCAAGTATGTCCATGGCAACGCATTCCCCCATTATCAGCAACAAGAAAACTTCCACGATTATGAAAGGCCTCGTTTTTCGTGGGCCAAACCAAATCGCGATCGAATCGGTCCCAGTGCCCAGGCCGGGTCCGGGTGAGGCGGTCATCCGGGTAACCCTCACCACCATCTGCGGAACCGACCTGCATATTTTAAAAGGCGAATATCCCGTTGCGCCCGGCCTGGTCATTGGACACGAGCCTGTTGGCGTCGTTCACGAACTGGGTGCCGGCGTTACCGGCTATGAGGTTGGAGACCGCGTTTTGGTCGGAGCGATCACCCCGTGCGGCCAGTGCGATTACTGCCTGGGCGGAGATTTGTCGCAATGCGGCGGGCCGATCGGCGGATGGAAATTCGGTAACACCATCAACGGGGCGCAAGCCGAATATCTGTTGGTGCCCAGCGCGCAGGCGAACCTGGCCAAGATCCCTGACGATCTCACGGACGAACAGGTCATTTTGCTGGCGGACATTGCGTCCACAGGAATTTCCGCGGCGGAAAGCGCCGACCTGCAAATTGGAGATACCGCTGCGGTATTCGCGCAGGGACCGATCGGGCTTTGCGCGACGGCGGGAGCGAAGCTGAAAGGCGCAGGACTGATCATCGCGGTCGAGTCGGACCCTGTGCGCGCACAGATGGCCAAGCGGATGGGCGCCGACATCGTGTTAAATCAAAAAGAAGTCGACGTGGCCGCGGAAATCAAGAAACTAACCGGTGGTAAAGGCGTGGACGTCGCCATCGAAGCCCTGGGAACGCAAGAAACATTTGAAAGCGCGTTGCGCGTGCTCAGGGCCGGCGGAACGCTCTCCAGCCTGGGCGTCTATTCAGGCAAACTCGCAATTCCCCTGGAGCCATTCGCCGCCGGACTTGGCAATCACAAAATCATCACCACGTTGTGCCCCGGGGGCAAGGAGCGCATGCGCAGATTAATGGAACTGGTCCGGCACGGACGGTTGGATCTGGTACCGCTGATCACCCATACTTTTTCCCTGGATAAAATAGTGGATGCCTACAAGCTGTTCGGTGAGCGCAGGGAAGGCGTGATCAAGGTGGCCATCCGGCCGTAGCGGATGAATTCGAGTGTTTCGGGTAACGGGGATAGAAGAATCCCGAGCGGGTCTCGCAGCCCACTCGGGATTTTTCAGTGTCGCCATCAAAACAATTAAAAGCCAAGGGATTTCCCAGAAATGCAACGATGTCGGCCAAACTATCCCGCCTCCTTCTCGCATGGTCCGTAGGGGCAGGCCTTGCCCCTACCAACTTAAATATTTCTCCAGATCAATTTGTTTTGGCGGCTGCGAGACCGTTGAAAGCGGGCAATTCCTGCAGCTCCTTAGCGGCGGGGAGCAGCGGCCAAAGTGCGCGAATCGAAACGCCCTGTTCCGGGTCATAGGTGAGTGTGTAAAGGCTCGAGCATTTTTCGCAGAGCCAGAAATGTTTCACGAGTTGAGATTGCGCGGAATTCGCGGAAAGTTCGGCTTTTCCGCCGGATGGCTCGATCGGTCTGGAACTGCCATTAAACCGGAAGAGCCGGCCGCCGGCCAGCCATTCAAAATTTGCGGTACAAGTGGGATTGGCGCACTTGGGATGTAGATTGGGGAACATCGATGACCTCCATTCTTGCGGTGTGTTCACGTTCCGTTGGGAAGCGCCGCGGAAGTCCGGGGATCAGCGGCGTTTCCTGTGTTTTCTCTTTTTGCAGTTTCTTCGAGTTCCGCGATTTTTTGACGCAACCAATCGGCCACGGCATCCTCGAGTTCTATTTGGGTCGAACCGCGGTACAGGTCCAGCAGCGTTTCACCGTAGGGAGTTATGGGAATGTGGCGGCAGGGAACTTTCTCCGTCCTGCTCGCGGGGGGCACAAACTGGAGCAATGCGCACTCTGCGCAGGGCCTGGGGTCCGACTTCCGATCATGATTTAGGCACGAAGGGGAATCTTCAAAGAATAGTTGGGCCCGCCACGGTTCGCGGGCAGACCACGAGTAGCCGCTTTTCTTAACAAACTCCAATTCGGATTGTAGGATATCGAGGAGGTCACGCCGATCGTGTGCCATTAGGGCATCTCCTATCGAGGTGATTGTAAGAAGACCGCGTCGGAAACTCTGTGACTCTGGTCACCAAATGATGTGACCCGCATCACGGTCCCCAAATAGTTCTTTAGGTAGATTTAATCAGGAGCGCTTCATCGCCGGACATGCAACCACCATCCATGGGCCGCTTTCATTTTGTTTCGCGCGGGAGGGGACGTTCCATTCCCGCGAGCCAGCCGATGCGTTCTCCTTACGGATTGCAGATCATAGAAAGTTGTCTGGCATGTCCCCATAGCCAGGATCGCCTGTTTTGTAATTTGGAGCCGGCAGCGTTGCAGCGGCTTTCGGAAATTACCGGGACCGCTTCCTACCCGAAGGGCGCCACCCTTTTCGTCGAAGGTCAGGCGTCACGCGGCGTTTTTATTCTGTGCTCGGGTCACGTCAAGCTATCGACTTCCGCCGCGGATGGCAAGACGCTGATCTTGCGAATTTCTGATCCCGGAGACCTGCTCGGATTGCCCGCGACGATTTCCGGTCGCCCCTATGAGGTCACCGCGGAGGTAATCGAGCCCACGCAAGCGAATTTTATCGGTGGCGCGGAATTTCTCAACTTTCTGCGCGAGCATGGCGAAGCGGCGCTGCGCGTGGCCCAGGACCTCAGCGAGAGCTACCAGGCGGCCTTTGCGGAAATGCGCACGATCGGGCTTTCCCATTCCGCTGGAGAAAAGCTGGCGCGATTTATTCTGGATTGGAGCGCGAATCACACCTCCGGAGAGGATGTGATGAAATTCAAGTTGACCTTGACGCATGAAGAGATCGCGCAAATGATTGGCGCATCGCGGGAAACGGTGACGAGACTCTTTGCGGACTTCAAGAAAAAAAACTTGTTGCAAACCAAAGGATCTACCCTTACGATCAAGGACAAGCTTGGGCTGGAGCAACTGGTCCAAGGTCACTAGGCCCGATTTACCCCCCTTCCTTAAGTAGATTTCCAAATCACGTACAGATTTGTTCTGATCCGCGTCACGAGCGTTTCCTCACAGGCTCTGCTGGACGAGGCCGTTTCCATCCAGCCGTTGCCAAGCGATGAATGCCTGTTGAATGCCTCCTCTCGATCAGAAGTTGCCCGAGGTTGACTGTAATTTTGCGAGCAAACTTTTGTAGATGGTGAGGCACATGAATTCTCAGAACAGATCCGTAGTTTGTTGGTTGCGTTGGATCCTGATTTTGTTTGCTCCGTTGTGTTTGTCCGCGCGTGCTGGCGCCGAACCTGTTCCGCCTGGCAACAACCCGCAACAAATGCAAGCTCCCCGCGTGGATCAGAGCGCGGCCGCGGATTCCTCCGACTATGTGGGGGCGGAGACATGCAAAACATGTCATGAGGATCTGTATGACAAATGGGCCAAGAGCCCGCATTGGAAAACCACGCTCGATAGCAAGGGCGGACCAGCTCATCAGGGTTGCGAAGGTTGTCACGGACCCGGAGCGGCGCACGTAGCCGGCGGCGGCGATAAAACCAAGATTTTTATTTTTAAGGATCACTCGTCCAGGGAAGTCAACGCCCGGTGCTTGACGTGTCACGCTTCCGGACCGCAGCAAATGAATGCGCTCAATTCAGTTCACGCCAAAAATGACGTCTCCTGCACCTCCTGCCACTCGCCCCACCATGCAAAAGATTCGGAGTTCCTGCTGGTCAAGGCGCAGCCGGAGCTTTGCTTTGGCTGCCATGTGGGGCAGAAGCCACAATTTGAGATGCCGTTTCATCATCGCGTGAATGAGGGCCTGGTCAATTGCTCGGATTGTCACAACCCGCACGGTACGGTGGGTCCGAAACAGGTGCGCACTTCGGCGGCGCAGGACGCTGTTTGCTACACGTGTCACGCGGATAAGCGCGGGCCATTCGTATTTGAGCATGAGCCGGTAAAGGTGGAGGGCTGCCAATCCTGCCACACCCCGCACGGCTCGCCCAACGCGCACTTGTTAAAGGTCAGCAACGTCAATCTGTTGTGCCTGTCCTGCCATACTTTATTCAAGTAGGGAGCGACCATGAATTCCAGCGAAGCGATCACTAACCGGGAAAAAAACGACAGCCGTCGAGGGCGGTCCGGTTCGCCGCCCGGCAAGCAAATCAGGGCGAGGCGATACTGCTGGCTTTTCGTGCAGGCTGCGATAATTTGTTGTCTGCTGCCGGCGCCGGCGCGGAGCCAATCCGCCAGCGAGTCCGCCGGAAAGAATTCGGGCAACTACAATATTCATCAAACCGTGGAGTTTGGATACCGTGACAGCCTGATCAGCGGAAATCTGAACAACTACGACACGTTTGTCGATTTGAATACGGGAGTGCGCCTGTTCGATTACACCGCGGACATACGCTCGATCGATCACCGCGGAATCCTGTTCGACAATTTGTCGTTCAGTAATTTCGGTTATGGCGGCGACCCCAATAACGTTTCGCGACTGCGGATCAGCAAAAATAAATGGTACGACCTTCGCGCGACCTACCGGCGGGACAAGGACATCTGGAACTACAACCTGCTGGCGAATCCGCTGAATCCGGCGAGCTTCAATCCGGCCACCCCAGTCGTCAATTCACCTCATACCTTGAACCTGTCGCGCCGCATGCAGGATTACGATTTGCTGTTGCTGCCGCAGTCCCGGATCAGGCTTCGCTTGGGATACAGCCGCAACGCCAACGACGGCCCGGCGCTCTCCACCGTTGAGGGCGGCGAGGAGCCGTTGCTGACGGAAAACGTTCGTTACACCACCAATTCCTACCGCATTGGCGCCGATTACCGCGGAATTTCCAAAACAACGATTTCGTTCGATGAATTGCTGACCTACACCAAGATAGACAATTCGCTGACCGACAATAACCTCTCTTTTCAGCTTTCCAACGGCGTTCCCGTGGATCTGGGACTGATTTTTACGGGCACTTCTCCGTGTGCGAGCCCGGTGACCAATCCCGCTACAACTCCCAAAACCGTTACCTCCAACTGCAACGGCTACTTGTCCTACAGCCAAGTGGAAAATCCTCGCTCGAGTTTCCCGACCGAGCGGGTCAGTTTTCAATCCAACTACATTCGAAACCTGTCCATGGCCGGTTCGGCGGGCTACAGCAGCGGCAGCAACACGGTATCGGCGTTCCAGGAAGCGATCAATAGCTGGACCAGCCGCACCGCATCGCGGGGAGGCACGACGGGCGGCCCGGCGCAGGCCAAGAGGGTCTCAGTTAATGCGAATTGGTCGGGCGATTATCGGATCACTGACAAATTGAGCGTAAGTGACGAGTTTCGCTATGACAATTGGCGAATTCCATCCATGTGGGCGACTGCTGCAACTAATTTGTATCCCACGCGTGCCGCCGTCGTCGGGCAGACCGGGTTATTACTGCCCATTGCCGTCGTGACGCCGGCTACATTCGCGACGGTGTGTCCCGCGTCGCCTTATAACGGTCCCGCCTGCCCACAGCATAATGCGAGTTCACTGGCGGACGTTACTAGCGAGCTGGTGTCACGATTTTTAGGGCAGAATCTTCGCTCCAATACCGTCGAGTTGAAGTACGACGTGATGCCGCGATTGAGCGCTCGCATCGGCTATGTGTACACGGCCCGAACCATTTCCGATTTCAGCGCCACGTTCGACACCGGTGAAATCTACTTTCCGGGCGGCTCCGCAGGCACTCTCGCCAATCATTTTTTAGCGGCTCGCGCGGATTGCGCCGTGGTCCTGGGAGCACTGCCCTTGAACTGCACCGTGAATCCGGACGGCTCCATTCAGGAGGGCTCCCCAACAAATCCCGTGCCGGACGCCGCCAATGATACCGCCCGCAATTTGTATAACATTCATGAACACGCGGGCCTGCTGGGAATTTCGGCGCGGCCCACCGACACATTGCGCCTGAGTGCGGACTTGCTGTTTGGTTATAACGACAACTCCTTCACGCGTATCAGTCCGCGGCAACTGCAAAGCTACAAATTGCATGCCGTCTACAGTCCCAAGCCCTGGGCAACGATCGATGGTTCGGTGGACATTCACGAAAATCGGGACAATGTAGCCACCGTAAATAACCTGGAGCATGGACGCAGCTACAGTTTCGTGACTACGCTGGCGCCCAATGCCAGGCTATGGGTCGATTTCGGGTACAGCTATACGGACAACTACACCCAAACCGAGATCTGTTTCCCGGATACAGGCTCGATCATTTTTACGACTCCGTGTCCAATTGCGGGCGCCAGCTCCCCGCTGGGCACGCTCTCCATCTACTCCAGCATGGATCATTACGCGTTCGGCGATTTGATGTGGAAGCCCTACAAACGGGTGACCGCCATGTTCGGATACGGCGGCAGCATCGTTCGCGGTAACACAACATTCCTGAATCCGCTGACGCCCACGGGCACGCTGGATTTTAATTACCTGAAGCCGTATGCCAGCCTGGCATTCGATATATACGGCGGCTTGTCCTATAAAACGGCATGGAATTATTACGGATACAACGATCGCGGCATAGCCAACCCGCCGGGCCTTGCGCCGCTGCCGTTGCAGGATTTCAACGGAAGCAACGCCACATTTTCGGTTCGCTACGACTTTTGACCTTTTGTTATGTGTGAATAAATCGCACCCGGATTTTTTTCTAAAAGGAGAATTGCAATGAAAAAGTATTTCGTGAATAGCCGCAGAACCTGGTTCGTGCTGATGGCTCTGCTGCTGTGGTTTGCGCCCACGCTGCGCGCCCAGGGCGAGGCCGAAAAAAACTATAAGGCAAAGTGCGCGGGTTGCCATGCGGCGGATGGGACCGGCAGCACAGGGGCGGGCAAGGCCATGGGTGCGCACGATTTTCGATCTCCTGAGGTGCAGAAGGAAACCGACGCCGAGATACAAGGCATGA
>Ga0105240_10015351_pt1 | contig 10416 bp, 4 predicted proteins | sample KBSC54metaG_FD_80426 | JGI IMG/M metagenome (GOLD analysis project Ga0105240, IMG submission 80426) | Corn rhizosphere microbial communities from Kellogg Biological Station, Michigan, USA - KBS C5-4 metaG | ecosystem: Host-associated > Plants > Roots > Rhizosphere > Soil | place: Michigan, USA... | reverse complement strand
GGATCATCGGCACCAATCCGATCGTGTCCTATCCGAATATCGACGTGCTTCGGCATGCCTTGGGCAATCTTGATTTCCTCGTCGTGCAGGACGGATTCCATCCGACGCCCACGTCAGAGCTTGCCGATCTTGTTCTTCCCGCTGCGATCTGGGGCGAGAAGGAGGGCACTTATACAAACTCAGAGCGTCGCGTAAGCAAGGTGGACAAGGCCGTTGATCCGCCGGCAAACGCACGTTCTGATTTCCAGATCTTTCTCGATTTCGCCGACAAGCTTGGCTGCCGCGAAGAGCTGCTTCCACAATGGCAATCACCTTCCGATGCTTTCGAAGAATGGCGCCACGTTTCCTTCGATCGCTTGTGCGACTACTCGGGAATGACTTATGAATCGATCGAGAATTCCGGGGGGATCCAGTGGCCTTTCAAGCAAGGCTCGCACGATAACCCGGCAGGCACGCGCAGACTCTACACGGATGGCTCATTCGAAACTGAGGACCGCCGCGCTCGTCTTATTCCCACGCACTGGTCGCCCTTCCCCGAACAGCCTTCAACTGAGTTTCCCTTCGTACTGAACACGGGCCGCACGGTCGAGCATTGGCACACGCGAACCAAGACCGGCGCGATCTCAATTCTGCAGCAACTTTCGCCGCGTGCGTGGCTCGAAATGAATCCTGCTGATGCCGGTCGACTCAACCTCAAGCCCCACGATCGTGTGGACGTCGTCTCCGCTCGTGGCCGAGTGAGCCGCGTAGAGCTCCGGGTCACAGAGATCATCGCTCCGGGGCAAGTGTTTCTGCCTTTTCACTTCGCTGAAACCAACGCTAACCAGGTTACGCAAAGTGCGTTCGATCCCATCTCGCGGGAACCAAACTTTAAGCAATGCGCGGTCCGCGTCGAGAAATCCCCCGCTGCACGTTCCTGACTTATCAATCCAGAGGAGACATCATGAACAGGACATCCTTCGCAAAAAGCGGCCATCTTCCTACCCTGATCTCTGCTTTCTTTTATTTTGATATTTCGTTCATGGTCTGGGTTCTCTTCGGCCCGATGACTCCCTTCATCGCCGAACAGCTTCACCTCTCTGCTACGCAGAAGGGGCTGATCACAGCTTTACCGCTGCTCGGCGGATCGTTTTTTCGTCCGATTCTGGGCTTGCTTGCTGATCGGCTGGGAGGCCGTCGCGTAGGGATTATCGGGCTTTCGCTTACTCTCGTCCCTCTCGTTCTCGGCTGGCAGTTCGCAACGCAACTGTGGCAACTTTACGTCGTAGGATTTCTCTTGGGCATCGCAGGCGCGAGTTTTGCAGTAGCTCTACCTCTCGCGGGTCGCTGGTATCCGCCAGAGCACCAGGGGCTTGCCATGGGAATCGCGGGAGCCGGAAACTCCGGCACTCTCATCGCAACACTCTTCGGTCCGCGTCTCGCGCAACACTACGGGTGGCACACGGTATTCGGTGTCGCACTTTTGCCAATCTCCGCAGTTCTCGTGGTGTTCTACTTTCTCGCCCGCAACAGCCCTTCGAAGTCTGCTCCGAAGCCATGGAGCAGCTATGGCGCACTCCTCTGCACCGCCGATACCTGGCGGCTTTGCCTGCTCTATAGCCTCACCTTTGGAGGATTCGTAGGTATGACCAGCTTTCTATCTGTCTTCTTCCACGACCAGTATCACCTCAGCAAAATCATGGCAGGCGACCTCACTACGATTGTCGTGCTCTCCGGTAGCTTTCTGCGCCCTGTCGGAGGCTGGCTTTCCGACCGTTTTGGAGGATTCCGCCTGCTGATCGGCTTGTTCGCGGGCGTCGCACTCTGTCTGATGTTCGTGTGTGCGCTCCCTTCCATTGCGGTCGTGGTTTCTTTGCTCTTTGTCGTTATGGGGATGCTCGGGATGGGCAACGGAGCAGTCTTCCAGATGGCTCCTCAGCGCTTTCCGCGTGAGATCGAAATCATTACTGGAATCGTGGGCGCTGCGGGCGGACTTGGCGGCTTCTTTCTGCCGTCGCTTCTGGGAATGCTGAAGGACCTGACGGGCTCCTACGCCGCCGGTCTCGCGTGCTTCGCGCTGTGTACAGCGGGCATGTGCATGGTCTTGCTGGAATTTGGCGTGCGGTGGAAACTCTCCTGGCCGGCAAACGCAGTCATAAGAGCCCAGATCTTCAGCTATCGTGCTTCAGGCACAACACCGACGATTTGCGAAATGGCGAGCGAGTGATTCGGCAGTGCCCTCGGATCATCAGATGGATTTAAGAAAGCCTTCTCGAACCAGACTTCAAGGATAAGATCGCCAGCGATAAGCATGCGTTCGATCCGTAACCATGACCTCAGCGCTCCAGCGCAATCCTAGATTGTCACAGATCCTTTAGAAACTGACTTTGCTGCCACTCCCCATCGGGAAGTTTTGGGCTCCAGGAATGTCATTTGGCTGTAGAACGGGCAAACCATTCCTTGATGAATTCCGACTACGAGCTGCTCTCACTTGTACGTGTCGGCGGCTATACGTCAAACTGAGTTGCTCCAGGATTGCGCACTTAGGAAGAAGATCCCAGGCGGCTCATCACATACCCGCCCCGGTGAACGAGGAGGATGGATTCAATGACCCATTGACACCCTCGAAACCAGGAACCTAGGCTGCGGGTAAATCGATTTGATCGCAGTGAGGGGGTGCTTGGGATGCAACCGATCAATCGCAGAACCTTTGTCAAAGCAGCGGCATCTGTGGCCGGTGTTCAGGCCCTCAACGCCATTCCCGCGCTGGCCCAGATGAAACCTCGGCTCGTAGCGGATTCTACGCCACTCGGACTATTCGACTATGCAAACGTTGAATTACATGACGGGCCGATGCAGCGCCAATTCGAGGAGAACCACGCAAGGTTTCTAAATCTGGATGATAATCGAATGCTGAAGGTATTCCGCCAGGTCGCGGGACTGCCCGCGCCTGGAGAAGACATGGGCGGCTGGTACGACCTGAACGGGTTCAGCCTTGAGCGGAACGACTTCCATGGATTCATCGGGGGACACGCGTTCGGACAGTACGTTTCTGGGCTGGCACGCGCATATGCTGTGACGGGCGACGAGGCTACGCGGCAGAAAATCAAGCGGCTGATCAAGGGGTATGGGGAGACGCTCGATGCAAAAGCGAAGTTCTTCGTTGATTACCGGCTGCCCGCGTACACCTACGACAAACTGTCGTGCGGCCTGATCGACGCGCATGAGTATGCACATGATCCGCTGGCTCTGGACATCCATGAAAAGCTTACGCGTGCGGTGGTTGCCTACTTGCCTGAGAAAGCCCTGTCACGGGCAGAGCAGCGTTCGCGCCCGCACAAAAGCACGCCATACACCTGGGATGAGACCTATACGCTGCCTGAAAACCTGTTCCTCGCCTATCAGCGGAGCGGGAAGCCTCTCTACCTAGATATGGCAAAGAAGTACATGGAAGATGACACGTATTTCAATCCATTGGCGGAAGGTAACAACGTGCTTCCGTTTGAGCATGCATACAGCCATGTCAATGCATTCAGTTCGGCGAGGCAGGCCTACATCACCCTCGGAAGCGAGAAGCACCTGCGCGCGGCAAAGAATGGCTTCGAGATGCTCCAGAAAACGCAGAGCTTCGCTACCGGCGGATGGGGGCCGAACGAGGCGTTTGGGGAACCCGGGGTCGGTCAGCTAGGCGACAGTTTGAGCCAGACGCACACGAGCTTCGAGACCCCATGCGGCGCTTACGGCCACTTCAAGATCACACGGTATCTTCTGCGCGTCACCAAAGACGCACGCTACGGCGACAGCATGGAGCAAGTGCTCTACAACACCATCCTGGGTGCGTGGCCCATTCAGGCGGATGGGACCTCGTTCTACTACTCGGACTACGCAAATACCGGGAAGAAAGTCTGGTACAAGGACAAGTGGCCGTGCTGCTCCGGGACGTTCCCGCAACTCGCTGCTGACTACCACGTCAGCACTTATCTGCGATCGCATGACGGAGTTTACGTCAACCTGTTTACGCCATCGAGCGTCCACTGGACCGATGGGGGTAGCAAGTTCCAGCTCACGCAGACAACCAGATATCCCTTCGACAACAAGATCGAGATTCAGATTTCCGCGTCGCAGCCGCATGAGCACACGGTCTACGTTCGCATTCCCGCATGGGCTACGCCGGATCCGGTTGTCATGGTCAATGGCCGAACAGTAACGACCCAGGTCGAACCGGGATCATTTGCCGCGCTGCACAATACCTGGAAAGATGGCGACCGGATCCAGGTTGAACTTCCAATGCCGCTCCGACTCGAAATGGTGGACGCAAACCATCCCAATCTGGTGGCGCTGGTCCAGGGACCGCTTGTGCTGATGGCAATCGCTGACTCCCGGCCCACGTTTGATCGGCAGGCCCTTCTCCAAGCAAGGGCGGCAAACAATGAGCGCGGGGACTGGACCGCCATTTCTGCCTCCGGCGGCGACGTGGCGATGAGGCCATTCAAGAAGATTGATAAGGAGAGCTACAGCACTTACGTTCAGATCAGAAGCTAGCGTGTAGAAAAAAGTTGTTATCAGGCTCAACTCGAATTTGGCGTATACCGGATCAATATCATTTGAAGACTCGAGACGCGGGCAGATTCAATCCGCATCTTTTCAGCCTCATCGGGACTGCGAATCCTCCTCGACAAGCTTGAAGCGATTCTCTTCGCGCTTCTTGTTGTTCGCCTGCTGACGAACGGCCGCAAGCTGCTTCAGCAATCCGGGAATCTCGTTCTTCTGATCAGTTTTTCGCAATGCACGAACGAGATCATACAGGGCAGTTTGGTCTGCCGGATCATCCTGCAAAGCTCTGCGGCACTCCGCGACGGCTTCGGGATACTGTGCAGTTGCCATGTATAGCTTGGCAAGCACGGTGTGCGCTGGGCCGAGACTCGGTTTGATCGAAACAGCCTTTCGCGCGGAACTCAGTGCTTGATCGAACTCCGGTGTTCCCGGTTGCGGGTCCTGCTCGGTGAACACGTCGGCTTGCATGTAGAGCAGGATTGGATCGTTTGGTCGCGCCCGAAGCTTCTCCTGAATCCCAGCAAGAGCCTTCTTGAAGTCGTTCTGCTGCACCGCAGTTAAGCCCTGCGCTGCTGCTGATAACGATGACTTGGGATCGAGTTGGTAGGCCTTGTCAAAATCAGTTTGGGCCCTGTCGTACTCCGAGAGTTGAACGTACAGCATTCCCCGTGCGAAATAGAGCGCAGCGGCATCCGGCTGCAGATTGATGCCGTCGTTCACCACATTGATGCCAACCTGGACCGACTGGTGCTTCTCCGCTATCGCGGCAAACTCGAGATACAGATTTGTGTTCTTCGAATCACGAAGGATCGCTTCGCGCAAGGCATCAACCGCCTTCTCCGTCTCATGAGCCTGCTCGAAGGCCTGTGACGCAAGTTCCAGTGTTTGTGCATCGGGATTCGCATCCAGCAAAGGCTTGAGTGTCTCAATGGACTCCGTCGGCTGTTGCGCCATCAGCTGAACTGAAGCCAACACCCGGCGTTCTTGTGCATTCTCAGGATTAATTTTCACGGTTCGCCTGAGGACGGTTGTTGCCTTCGCGAATTGCTTTTGTCTCACGAGACAGGTGGCATACGCATGAAGTCCAGCAGGTCGCGCCTCAAACACAGATTGAGCTTTCTCAAAGTGAGGTAACGCCGAGGCACAGTTGCCCTGCTGATACTCAAGGACCGCCAGCATGGCGTGGCTGGTTAAATCGTCCGCACGCAGCTTCAGCAGGTGCTCGATAAGCGGAATGCCGTCGCCCTCCCCCAGATCGAATTCGATCTGCGCCGCGCCCTGCAGAGAAGGGATGTCATCTGGAGCGAGTTTGATCGCCCGCCTGAAGGAAGCGAGCGCGTCTTTCGTGCTTCCGACTCCCTTCAACGCGAAACCTTGCATGGTCCAGAGCTCTGAGTTCCCGGGTGACTCCGCCAGGGCTGGTTGCAGCAACTTCAAGGCATCTTCAAACTTCTCGCTGCGAAGCGCCGATGCTATCGACGCTATCCGGTCACCACTCTGCTGGGCCACCAGAAGTGAATGCAGAAATACAGCAACGACCCCAACCAGAAGTACCCGCCGAAGGCTGAAATCGCTTGTCATAACGTAGGGCAGCTAGAGACTGCGAGAGTGCTCGATTCTTGAAATGTGATGTTACTCAAAAAGAGCGGGCCGGCCAACTCTAAGAGCTAGCCGGCCCTATTGTTCGATCTGAATTCAAATCAGAACGAAAGCTTTCCTCCCAGTTGCCAGAATCTTGGCTCGTGGGAACCCGTAGCCGCACCAAAGCTTCCGTCCGGGATGTTCGTGTCTGGGTTAGCATAATTTGCCCGGTTGAACAGGTTGAAGAATTCAAACCGGATTTGGAAGTTCAAGCGTTCCGTGATCGCAGTGTCTTTGTAGATGTTGGTATTCGTCTCAAAGAAATTCGGCCCGCGGAACTGCATTGGTTTCTCGTTGCCTTCTTGTCCGAAAGCTGGAATACCGAAGTTGGATTTCGGTACCGCGCCGGTCAGCCACGCCTTATTGCCACTTAACTGCTTGTAGCTCGTGGTATCCGGATAGTCGAGGTTGTTGCCATCGGCGTTGTAGTCGCCACTGTAGGACTGCAGACCGACCGCAGGATTTGCCGGGGAGGGACATGCAGGCGCGTTCGCAGCGGTGTTCGCGCAGATCGGGGCAAATCCGTTGAAGTTTGCAGCCGTGAACGGATATCCCGACTGGAAGACAGTTGTACCGCTCAGACCCCATCCTCCGCTCACTCTGCCGACTGCACCTTTGCCTTGGTTCACTCCCTTGATCGAATAATTCCAACTCAGAGAGAACCGATTCGGCACGTCAAAGACCGATGGTCCATAGTACTGGGCTGGATTATCCGCTGTCGGATACGCGAGGCCATCGTCTTTTGAACTGGAGCGCGTATACGATGCATCGATGAAGCCTCGCGAGAAGCGGCCCCTTACATCGACGTAAACACCGTGGTAATTGCCGTAACGGTCGTTATCTGCATACGATATCGATCCGAAACTGGTATTGAGGCCGGTTATCACAAAGCTCTCGTGCGCGATTAAATCACCGGGAACTGCGTTGATATCGACACCATAAGACACATTGCCTACGGAATTGCCGTTGCCAACAATGTTCCACGAGTGTGATCCGCTGTAGCCCACCGTCGCAGCTATATCGCGTGTAAGTCTTCGCTGGACACTGAGAGACCAGATATCGGCCCACGGTGATTTCAGCAGCGGGTTGATTGCTCCGATAGCGAAGTTGCCTCCAACTTTGCCTCCTTTGGCATCCAACCCTCCTTGGAATGTGGGAAACGTGAATCCAAACGGCGGCTTGTTGCTCGTTCCCAGTTGGAAAATTGGAGGAGTAGAAGTGCCGGTGGTGAACGATGCGAGAACGAGTCCCGGAGGGCTCCCACGAAACTCTTCCTGAACGTTTGCCGAAGTCAACCAGTTAGCGTACAGGCCCCATCCACCGCGAACAACCCAATCTCCATTGCCGGTCGGATCCCATGCGAATCCCGCTCGCGGACTCCAGAGGTTGTCGACCGAATGCAGCAGCGCATTGTGCGTGGGTTTTGCATATCCGTTCGATATCTGCTCCTGCTTCGTAGTACCGGTTCCGAGATAGAAGTTTCCGAACACTGTCGAATTGCTCTTCGACCACGGATTGCCGCTATCGTCGTAACGCAGCCCCAGCGTGAGCGTCAGGTTCTTGCGAGCCTTCCACGTATCTTCGACGAACAGCCCGAAAGTTCGAGCAGCGGCATCCCAATTCCAAAGCTGCTGCGTTCCGGTCTGCGGGTTGTACATGATGCCCCCCTCGTTCGTGGGGGCATCTTGCGCAAGTTTCAACAGATTGTCGAAGGCGAACTTCGGCTGGGACCACGGACCTTGGAACGGCTCGACGTCATCGCCATACCAGCCCTCGTATCCAAACTTCAGAGTGTGCGCGCCCTTCACATGCGTAAGCACGTCACGCCAATGCCAGTTGTGCTGAATGAAATCGCCCTGAGCGAAGCCAACGCCGTAAGCCTGACCGCCATCGGCATTGATTCCGTTCACTGAAATCGATGGCACGGTATAGTCCTTGGCGCCGCTGCCCAGCACGCCTTCAACACGGCTCTGACCGGCTGTGACTTCGTTTAACGTGCTGTCTGAAAACGTGTGCGTCCAGGCCGCCTGTCCGGCAACCTGCCACGTGTGGTTCAAGGCTGAGAAGTCAGGCATCGGAGACGCCGCGCCGGTTTCCAGCAACGTGCGGAAAAGACTGACGTAAATGCGCTCCTTGTGGAATGCCTGATCGATGCGGGCGAAGTATTGGGTGCCGTTGCGAACCTGCGTGGCGCCGAACGATCCCTGAGCGATCATCGACAGGGTGCATGGTACGCCGTTCTTGCCTGCACCGGTTCCACAGGCAGTGCCGAAGATATCAGCAGCCGTTTGCTGCACGGTCACTGATCCCACTCCAGATGGCACATACTTCGCGAGGATTCCCGTTCCCACCGTACCGGGATAGTTCGCCTGCGCAAAGGAAATGAAATCCGGCGCAGCAAATGTTACGAAGCCCCCAGCGCTCGCGGAGGAGCGCAGCGGCTCAATGGCGAAATAGAAGAAGCTGTTGCGATGCGGAATGATCGGACCGCCAATCGCAAAGTCCATGTTGTTCGAATGGAATGGCTTGTATGGACTGTCTTTGGAGGAGACAAAATGCTGGTTAGCGTACATCTTTTGATAGTTGAACCAGTCGGACGCAGAACCGTGAAATGAATCCGTGCCGGATTTCGTCGTGAAGATAGTCTGCAGGCCGGCCGCGCGGCTGTGCTCCACCGAGAAGGTGTTCACCTGTACGCTTGTTTCCTGAATTGACTCAGGCTGGGGGGTGAGATTCAGCACGCCTTGCCGGATGCCGCTAGTCACATCGAGCCCATCGATCACATACTGGTTGTTGTTCTGTCCCTGCCCGTTGGCGCTCGCGTCCACCTGCTCTTCCGTCGAGTAGTTATCGACGCCTGAGGCGGGGCTACCGGAGGTGCTCGTTCCAAGGCCCGAAACACCAGGCGCCATTGTCACGAGAGTCACAAGGTTTCTGCCTATAATTGGCAACTGCGCCACGCCCTTGTTGTCCAGCGTCAATTCGGTGCGGCTATCCGCAGTGTCAACGATCGGTGCCTCCGTGCTGACGACCACAGACTCACTCGCTGACCCGACTCGTAAGGAAATAGGCAAATTGACGTTTTGTTCGGTAAGCACGGTCACCGACGCCTCTGCCTTAGAGAATCCCGTGGCCTGGACGGAAACTTTGTAATTTCCTGGGGCTAGACTCACGAACCGGTAGTTGCCGGAGTTGTCAGAAGCCGCAGCCTTTCGCTCTCCCGTAGCAACATTCTGCAGTTCGATTTGCGCTTTTGCGATGCCTGCTCCTGTTGGATCCTGGACGACTCCCTGGATATTCGCGGTGAACTGTGCGAAAGCGGGAACGGCCAGGAAAGCCAGTAAGGAACACAGCGAGATGGCAAGGTAGAGCACCCTGCGTCGTGACATGTACACCTCCTGAAAACACGGGTCGGGGTATTTTGGATTGATGTCAGAAAACGTTTCCCCGATTTCTCAACCTTGTAGAAGATGCTCGGAACGGGTGTCAATGGGTTCTATGTACCATTGGCCCTGTCTAGCGTCCCCATCCGCGGTTCGGAACCACACCCGCACCTTCACGAATGGTCACCAGGCGATTGGCCGCAATCTGCCGGTAATTCTCATGCAATCCGCTTGGCCAATAAATATCTACGTCTGCTTCGATCGCAGCACCCAGACCAAAGTGGAGCCGCGGATCATTGCACGAGTAATAACTGGACTGGCTCACGAGCGCCTGAGCCTGGCTCTTGCCTGCATAGTGCGCAACGACGCGGGCGCCGATCGCGCTTCGATTCGACTTCACGCCTTCCAACTTCACCTTAAGCCAATTCTGCTTCACCTTCTGATCATTGCGCAGCAGCGATGGGGGCTCATTCATGTTCACGATCAGCACATCGATATCGCCGTCATTATCGAAATCACCAAAGGCGCAGCCCCGGCTGCTGTGTGCCGCCGTAATTCCCTCTCCGCCTTGCGATTCCAGTTCCTCAAATGTGCCGTTGCCCAGGTTGCGGAACAACACTCGGCGGGTCCTGTACGGGTACTGCGGAAGCTTCTTCTCCACTTCCGGATAGACACTGCCCGTCACGAAGAGCACATCCGGGTAGCCGTCATTGTCCAGATCAAAAATTCCCGCTCCCCAGCTTGTAAACCGCGTTTCAACGCCGATCTTGGCGGCTCGCGTCACCTCATCGAAGTTTCCTTTACCGTCATTGCGGTAAAAGCCGCTTGTGTCGTCGATGAAGTGCGTCTTGAATAGATC
>Ga0105240_10015348_pt1 | contig 10417 bp, 10 predicted proteins | sample KBSC54metaG_FD_80426 | JGI IMG/M metagenome (GOLD analysis project Ga0105240, IMG submission 80426) | Corn rhizosphere microbial communities from Kellogg Biological Station, Michigan, USA - KBS C5-4 metaG | ecosystem: Host-associated > Plants > Roots > Rhizosphere > Soil | place: Michigan, USA... | reverse complement strand
TTCCTCCATAAATGTCTCTTGGAAGTCAGTCGAAAAATTGCCCTTGTCTCGAACGATCTGATCGTCCCATGTTTGGAGGAGTCCAACTACTATACGAAAGTATCGATCACACTAAGGTATTGATCGGACAAGTTATGCGGCGAGGGCGCCTGACAACCGAAGGTAAAAATCTCAGGCAGTGCTCCTTGAGCTCTTTATCGAAGATGGGTTGTATGCAGGGTCTTATTCGGGCACTAGAGGCTCTTCCAGATCATAGCGAAAGTCACAAGCTAGTTCGGCGCGCCAGACAGTCTCCGTGATGTAAATATTCTAGCGTTGGCGCATCGTCCCACGAAGTCAATTCTGCATAATGCTTGAGGCAGTCTAAGCCGCGCACTAGCCAGATCACTCTAGAAATGTTGAGAATGCGCGAATTCGTTCTTTCCAGGCTCGAAGTTCCATGCGTCTTCGAGATCACTGTAGAAGCGATTCCCTCATTGGCGGTGCGGGACGATGGGGCTCGAACCCGCGACCTCTGCCGTGACAGTATTGTGCCCTTATTGTGCCCGCGACCTCTGCCCTAACGACCTCTGCCCAAACCCTTGCCCGATTCTGAAGATGAACTCCAGTAAGTTGACTGTCTAGACTCGCGCCCGGGTTCCGCAATTCCTGCCCGGACATCCGTATTGCTACCGGCAAAGATTGCTAGACTGAACACCGTCTACTGTTACCTATCCGGGTTTTGCCGAGCGAGCCGTTTTGGATAAATGACTCGCCCTGAATGCAACAGCTGACCTGAGTCCTAGATCCGTTCGGTCTGGATCGCTTCCCAGTTGGAATCGTCGTAAGCGGGTGCGGCCCAGGCGAGATTGTCCGCGGGATGGAATTGCAGGAACCAGCGATTGACAAGGTGTCCTGACCCAAGCTGTCGAGAACAAGCGGAGAGGAAACCTGAGCGCGCGCACCGATCAGGAAGGCTGTGTACAGAACGCCATGACAACCCCGTGCGGGGGAATGTTCTGCGGGCGCAGTTCAGGCATGCAGCACCTCGGCGGGGGCGAACGTCAGCGTGAGCACAGTAATGTCGTCTTCCTGACCCTTGGCCTGGGCGGCGGCGGCAATTGCTTCGGCGGATTTCGTGGAGATTTTGCGAGTGCGGTCAAAGCCGAACAGCTCGCCGGTGGCGGATTGGGCTTCGACGACGCCATCCGTGAGGAGAGTGAGGCGGTCACTGGGAGCTAACTGGATGGCCAATTCACAGTATTCGGCTTCAACTGTGATGCCGAGCGGCAGGCCGGATTCGAGAGCAATCTCCTCCCCGTTTTGGTATGGAGGCAGATGCCCGGCATTCGCCAGCTTCAGTATTCCGTCAGGGGAACTGAGGACGCAGAGGCAGGTGACGAATCCGCCGTCAGCGGACGTCGCCAATTGAGCGTTGAGCCGCGAAAGCATCTCTGCAGGCTCAAGAGGTTCTTGCGTCAAGATCTGCAGCGCGCCCAGAGCGAGAGTGCCGGTCATGGCAGCCTTCAGCCCCTTGCCGCTGACATCGCCAATCACGATCCACGTGGACCCGTCTTTCCGCGAAAGCACCTGGTAGAAGTCGCCGCCGACCTCCTGCGCGGGCAGATATACCGCTTCTATCTGGAAAGAATCGATCGACGGAAGGGCGGCGGGCACCAGCCTCTGCTGCACCTCTCGGGCAGCGCTAAATTCGACGCGTAGACGAGTGACCTCGCGCCACTCGGCGAAGGCGCGGCGCGCAAGCATGACCGAGAGGAAGATCCCGACGAAGAATACGCCGGCCTGGAATAGTTCAAGGTGGGGAATGCCGAACAGGTTGGTCGGATCGAGGCCCGACACCGAGAGGCAAGAGGCGATTGGAATCACAGCCATTGCCGCGGCGATAGCGCGGTTGGGGCCGGTGACCAGATACCGCAGTTCGATCAGCAGAGTTCCGAGATTGAAGACGGTAAGTGAGACGATCACGATGGGCATCATCCACGCCAAAGCAGGCGAAGGTGTGGTGGCGAAGATGGTCATGAAACTAACTGCATTCCAGATAATCCAGGATGCATGCAGCACGATGCTGAGCGGCCGGACCCGAAGGTCAAAGAGAATCCAGAGGAACTTGACCGTGATGAACATCGCAGGGATGTTCCCCGCCACCAGGAGACAGGCCCAGAGATGAGAAGTGATCGGGAGTGATGCAATTACGGGTAGGTCGATGAGTAAATGATTCAGGGGATAAAAGATCAGCAACAGCGCAAACCACAGCAGGTCCCGGCGCCCCACCCAGCGCCACAGTCCGAGGAGGCCGAATCCCAGCAACGCCAACAGCGCGTCGAGGGAAAGAAGCGGAACCCAACTGAGGATGAGCGAAAGGCGCTCTGCTCGCTGCCGCTCCTTCAGCACCGCGGTAGAGCCGAGTTCACAGGCGACGTGGTCCTCTCCGCCCGAGTACCGAAATGCAGGTGGGTACCAGAGGCGCAAGGCGATGGTGGCGAAGGACGCCTGCTGCGAGATCCCTGCAGGGTCCAGAACGGTGAACATCGGCAGCCGCACGCCCTTTGGCTTGGGCGGAAGTTCTCCGCTTTGTCTGATCAGCTTCCCGTCAAGGAACACCTGCTCCGATACTGCGTGCGGATTAAACAGCCAAAGAGAGGCTCCCGCGGCATTATCGGCGGGAACAGGCACTCTGAAGCGTACCCAGACGATCCCATCGGAGTGAAAGGGCGGGAGGCGAAACAGACCGCCCAGAGCAACTGCCCAGGAGCTGTCGTTGAAGCCCGGATCCGCCCAAGTGACATTGTCTCCAAAGTGGTAACGAACTTCGGCCGTTGCCGATATGGCCGCGGGAACCACAGCGGCAAACACGTTGATGCAGCATAAAGGCGCGAGCAGAAAGAGGAACACGCGCTGGATCGTGCAGCGCACAGTGACCTCGGGGAAGAGGAAGTGAACCCATGGTTCCATACGAACCAGACGTATGCAACGGGAAACGCAGGAAAGGTACCGCGTTGTCGCTTTGGTTTCCCCGGCGGGACGCTGATCACCTGGATCGGGCCACAAAAAGGTTCTGTGCGCGCTTTGCAAACTCGACATCGGCGATGCGATTGCGATAACACTGACGACGGGAGAGGATTTACGCGATGGCAAGTTGATCGGTAGTGAAAGCCGGCCTCGTTGTCAATTTAGGCATCATCGCCGAGTCGCTCGTCGACGGCGGATTAGTCCTGGAATGTCGGCTTGGTGGACTGGATGAGATTCGTCGCGGCAGTTGCGAGTGGCAACCTGATTTCGTTCCGCATCCATCCAAATTGCGGATGGCCCTTGATGCAAAGTCGGTGAACAAGCCTTTTCGCAAACTGGGAAATCTGCTGAAGCATTTGCCCGATCTGCCATCACCGGAAGATGTCCACGACGTGCGCACTCAAACGCGCCGCATCGAGGCCGTCGTTGGTGCTTTCAATCTGGGCAGCAAGAAAAGTGGAGGTTGCCTCCTCGAAGACCTCAAGCCCATCCGCAAAGCCGCCGGAGACGTCCGCGACATGGATGTGCTGACGGATTTTGCAGCCTCTCTCGATCCCGAGGGCGACGGAAACTGCAGGCTGAAACTGATGGAACATCTTGCCGGACGGCGACGGAAAGCTGCATCAAAACTCCTGAAGAGGGTGAGCGCAAAAGAAAAGCATGCGCGCCCACTGCTGAAGGAGTGCAGCAAAGTAGCCGAGGCGGGGCTCGATTCGGCGAACTCTCGTAATGCAGAAGAAAAGGACAAGGCCAGGAGCCGACGCAAGTCCGTCAACTCAATGGCCTCCTCACTGCAGATTGCGCAGGAACTGCGGTCTTGGCCGAAGCTGGATGAAAGCAACATTCATTCATTCCGCCTCAAGGTGAAGGAACTCCGTTACGTGCTCCAGCTCGGGCCGCACAGTGACTCAAAACTGATCGATGAGCTTGGCAAGGTGAAAAATCAGATCGGTCTCTGGCACGATTGGAACGAACTGTGCGGGATTACGGCAGAAGTTCTCGATCACGGCGCCTCATGCCCAATCGCCGCCCAGATTCGCGAGCGAACCAGGCACGAGTTGCGGAAGGCCCTGGATGCTGCGAACAGGATGCGCGCCGAATACTTATCCGCTGGTTCGAATCGAAGTCCGAAAAAACGTGCTGTGGCTGATCTTCATCCAGCCGTGATCAAAGCCACATCGCGGCTCGCGAGTTGAGAGTTCAATGGCGACTAAAAAGAAGCAAAAGAACAGTAACGCATCGGAATCCCGGTCAGTTCAAGTCGTTGTGGAGACTCCTGGCGGCTCTCGAAACAAGTACAAGCTCGATGAAGAGACCGGTCGCATGATGCTCTCGAAGGTGATGCCGGAGGGCATGGTTTTCCCCTACGACTTCGGTTTCTTCCCTGGCACGAAGGGCGAGGACGGTGACCCTTTTGATGTGCTGATCCTCGGGGATGCTCCCACTTTCTCTGGCTGTCAAATCGACTGTCGCCTCATCGGCCTCATCCGCGCAGAACAGAAAGACGCCGCCGGCAAACAGAAGCGCAACGACCGCTTGGTCGCAGTGGCACAGGCGTCCGTATTGTTCGCAAGCGTGAATGAACTCACCGAAATAGAGCCAATGCTCCTAAAGCAGGTCGAAGATTTCTTTGTGAACTATCAGAAAGTACGCGACGTCGAGGTTAAGCTGATCGGTCGTGGAGACTCACACGAAGCCAGAGAAAAGCTCGGGGAATCGATCCCGTGACCGGCGTGCTTGCCCCAACGGAGGTCATCGTGCTGCAACTCGTCAAACTGGGGCGCGTACGATGCACCACAGCAATTCGGGCATGTCTGCACCTGGGAAGGAGCCCGACTCCTACCAGTTCCAATTCGGCAGGCCGATCCGCCAGACATTCCGAGGGGAGCTGGAAACCGGGGAATTGTACTGAACTAGTCAAATATGAACAGGTCCGAAACGTTCACTCTTGTCGCCGCCTGGACCGGAGTGGAAGTTGCACGGTCCGGAGCGGGGTCGACTACGGACAAGCGGCAGGCGTCCACAAAGTGCCTCGCGCAAAGGCCCGCTCTATTTTTGCCCTTCCCATAGAAGTTCGAGTGGTGTATGATTTCTTCCCATAGAAGTTCGAGCGGAGAGATAGGTGCGCAAAAGCAGCGAGCCACAGAATGAAATGCTCAAGGGCACCCTGGACATGATGATCCTGCGGACCCTTGTCGGCGGTGACGCACACGGCCATACCATCGCCAAAGTTATTGAGCGCACCTCTGAGGATCTTCTGGAGGTGGAGCAAGGCTCGCTCTATCCAGCCCTGCACAGGCTCGAGGACCGAAAGTGGGTTTCTTCCCATTGGGGTCCGAGCGAGAACAATCGCAAGGCCAAGTTCTACCGTTTAACCGCGGAAGGCCGTAAGCAGTTGGTTCGCGAAACCAGTCGCTGGCGGCAGATGACGCGCGCCATCGGCCTCGTGATGGGCGAAGAAGGCGGTGCGCAATGAGTTGGAAGAGATTCTTGCTTCGCAAACGCTCCGACTTCGAGTTGCAGAACGAGATCGAAGCCTTTCTTGCTGAAGAAGCAGCTGACAACGAGGCGCGCGGCATGTCGCCTGAAGAAGCCCGGCGTGCGGCCCGGTTGAAATTCGGCAACACGCAGAAGGTGCGCGAGTCGTTGTGGATGCAGAACACCCCCCAACGGCTGGCCGGTATCGCCCGCGACGTAAAATACGCCTTTCGAACTTTGACCCGCACGCCGGGGTTTTCGATTATCGCGATTGTGGTCATGGCCTTGTGCCTGGGCGCTGCCACGTCGCTTTTCACCGTCGTACGTTCGGTGCTGCTGCGGCCGCTGCCTTTGTAATAAATATTCCCTTCGACTCTGCTGCGCAGGCACTCTTGGCCCGCTTCCCGACACCGACCAGCCTTACGGCAAAAGCCAACAACTACACACGGACCGCCAACGATATGGATCATCAAAACCAGTTCGATTTCCGAGTCGACGGATTTAAAGGCACTCACGACGTCGCCTTTGGACGGTATTCGTACTACAACGAGGTCGAACAGCCTGTGACTCCTTTGCCTGATGGAAGCGGCGCGATAACAGGCGCGGTCATTGGCACAGGCGGAGTGTCAGGGCTGTCGAACGTGCTCGGTCAGCAGGCTGTGGCGAACGAAACACACATTTTCACTCCACACCTTCTATCAGACCTGCGCGTCGGCTATACCCGTCGCGGCAACACGATCAACGGAACCACTCTCGGCGATACGGCGTCTGCGGCGTTGGGTATTTCCGGAATTCCAACCAATGCAGCCTTCAACAATGCGCTGCCGCTTTTTACTTTCTCCGGCTTCCAGCAGCTTGGCCCCTCAGCGAGCACATTCTCTCAGTACCAGACCGCAGTGTGGCAGACGGTCGATTCCGTTACCTACACGCGAGGGTCGCATCAATTGAAGTTCGGGCTCGACTTTCGCTGGTACCAACTGAACGCAGTGGCCCCGCCGAATCCAACTGGTTCGTTTGCGTTCACTACGACCGGAACCGATCAGCAGGGTGTGACTAACAGTGGCAATTCTATTGCCAGCTTCTTGCTTGGCCAGGTCGACACGTTCCAGATCGATCTGCAGCAGAGCAGGATCAGGCCGCGCGATCACATCTTCGAGTTCTTCGCCCAGGATGATTGGAAGCTGGCCCGGCAGTTGACGTTGAACATCGGTGCCCGCTATACCCTCCATTTCCCGTCTACAGAGAAGAACGACCAGGGTGCTGTCTTCAATCTCTCAACCCAACAGTTGGACTATCTCGGAAAGAATGGGTTCTCGCACAGCGCACGTGAATTACACTACGACAACCTCGCCCCACGGATCGGACTCGCTTACCTGCTCACTCCGAAGACTGTTGTACGTTCCGGTTTCGGAATAGTCTTTATCGACCAGTCGGGCATCACGACACCGTTCACCACCCCGCAATTTCCGTTTATTCAGAACGTGCAGCAGCGAACTCAGGACAACTTGCGCCCGGCCTTCATCCTCTCTCAAGGTCCATCAGTGGCTCCGATTCCCCTCACACCGGATGCGGGTCTTGGGCAGAGCGTCTATACAGCGGACCGTAAGGCGGGATCGGGGTATTCGCAGCAATGGAATCTGGCCGTCCAGCGAGCGATTACGAATAATCTCTCAGCGGAGATTGCGTACGTCGGGTCACACATTGTTCACGTTGGGATTCCGGACTCGAATTTGAATCAACTCACCACCGACCAGCTTGCACAAGGTCCGGCCCTGCTCAAAACTGTGCCTAACCCGTATTACGGCCAGATTCCGTCTTCCAGTTCGATCGGTGGAAAGACCATCACCGAAGCACAGTTGATGAAGCCCTATTCTCGTTTCCTGAATATCGCAACCTACCGGCATAACAGCGGCCAAACAAACTACAACGCCGTTGAAGCGAAGGTTGAGGAACGTCTGGCGCACGGAGTTTCGTTCCTGTTTGCTTATACGCATTCGAAGCTCATTGACGACGCGTCAGCGGTGTTTTCGACCACGGTACTGTCTTCGCCGAATTCAAGCAGCTTGATCGCCGCCGATAGCTACCGACCCTGGCTAGAGAGGGATTCGTCGAGCGGAGACATGCCAAATGTGACCTCGTTCAGTGGAACCTATGATCTGCCCGCCGGCCATGGACATCGGTTCTCTTCGAGTGGCATCGGGGACTCGCTTCTTGGCGGCTGGCAACTGAATGCAATTTTGTCGTTGCAATCGGGAATGCCCGTCACGGTGACGCAGGCCACGAACTTTAACTCCTTTGCGGGGTTCTCCATTCAGCGCCCCAACTTGGTTGGCAAGCCCTCTCTCTCACCAGAGGATCGGACTCCGGCGCACTTCTTCAATACGAATGCCTTTGCGACTGCTCCTCAGTTCACGATCGGCTCGGCATCACGGAATCCTGTGCGGGGTCCAGCCTACCGAGACCTCGATCTGGCTCTCGTGAAGCACACAACGTTATTCCACGAAACAGGCATGGAGTTTCGTGCCGAGCTGTTCAATGTCATGAACACACCGGCTTTTGGTCAGCCAAACGGGAGCTTCGGCTCGGCTGCCTTCGGAAGCATCACCAGCACGACGACAGATCCAAGGGTTATGCAGCTAGCGATCCGATTGAGCCGGTAGTCTCCAATGGAAACGGGATTCACGGAGGTCGATTGGTGCCAAATCGCCAAACATATCACTCTTTGACCAGTCGACCTGTGACCGGAGAAGCGACAGCCATCTAGTAGATCGTGACATCTCTGTGGCGCAGATCTCACAGGGGAAGCGTAGCAGACGTCGGTCCGCTTTGAGTCGGAGGCCAGTCGACACTCAGTTGCAACAAAACAGGGCGTGGAATTGACATAGGTATGCGATCACTCGCTTTCCCTGTCACACCACCGTGCGTACGGGTCCGTACACGGCGGTTCGGTAGGATCAAGCACCAGAAGTGCAGTGCAGCATAGGAAGTCCCAAGCGGTCGAAGTACGCGGCGGGCATGGCATAGGAGAGAGCCGTTGTTCGGCTAAGCCGCCACGGTCCCCACTGATGTCCTGCCGTGCGAGCAGCCAGATCATGACTGAGATTTAGCTTTCGCAATCGGGCGTATCGCGTCTTCCCTGTTCGCCAGTGCTTACAGGCGGCAGAGCGTATACGACGCCTGATCCACTTATTGAAACGGTCCAGCACGGTCGGAGTTTGGCAGAACCCGAAATAACTCTGCCACCCATGAAGGTAGCGACCCAAGTCGTAGACCATTTTCTCGATACTGATACCTCTGGTCCGACGAGTGAGTTCCCGGATTCTTGCCTGGAACCGGAGCACCGCCTTAGGCGCGATTCGACGCTTAGGCACTGTCCTGTTCGTAAAGCTAAACCCGAGGAACTTCCGCTCCCATGGTCGTGCTACAGCACTCTTCTCCCGGTTTACCCTCAGCTTGAGTTTGCCTTCGAGGAGTCTGATCAGTCCCCTCATTAGGCGCTGGCCCGCTCGTTGACTGCGGACATAGATATTACAGTCGTCCGCGTATCGAACAAAACGATGCCCTCTTCGCTCCAACTCCCGGTCAAGCTGATCGAGAACGAGATTGGATAGCAAGGGAGAAAGAGGTCCGCCTTGCGGCGTACCTTCCTCCGTCGGCTCCACCAATCCGCTCTCCAACACTCCTGCCGTGAGCCAGCCCCGAATCAGTCGCAAGAGGCGTCGATCTTTTACCCGCCTTGCAACCTGACCCATCAGTTTTACCCGCCTTGCAACCTGACCCATCAGTTTGTCGTGGTTCACTCGATCGAAGAACTTTTCCAGATCGAGATCGACCACCCAACGATGCCCAGCAGCGATGTGCTGCTGAGCACGCGCTACTGCCTGATGAGCCGAGCGTCCGGGTCGAAACCCATAGCTCGATGCAGAGAAGGTGCGGTCCCAACTACCCTGCAGAACCTGCATCACTGCCTGCTGAATCAGTCGATCCAGCACCGTCGGGATGCCAAGCTTTCGCACCCCACCCGACGCACCGGTTGCGGTTGATAGGTCCCACTCAGCAGTTGCTCCCGGATGGTTATCCAGTGCTGCTTCAGGTAGTCCGCAAAATCATCGACTGTCATTCCGTCGACGCCCGGACTGCCTCCGTTTCCTTTCACACGCTTGAACGCCTGCCGGAGGTTCTCTCTCTGACAGACCTTCTCCATCCATTGCTCTTCCGAAGCCAGGCTTTCTGCACTGCGCTTCGCCACGGTGCTTCGGTCCCTTCAGAGGACGGACTTCGAGCTTCACTCTTCATCCCTTCCCCGAAGGCCAGCTCCAGCTGGTTCTTCTGCCGCTTTGTACCCCTGAGTCGCGCCACCTACTTGCCTCTCCTATCGTTCAGGCCTTCATCCACCGTTCCCGGCTCTGCCTAGCTGTTGACTCCGCCTTTCGGCCTTGGAGTGCCTCATTAGCCTTGCCGACGACATGGCTTACTATGCCTTCTGCTGACTCCTGCTACACGTTCAAGAAGAATCGCTTCCTCTCCAGTCGTGAAATCCACGACATGCAACAGATCTCCCGTGGTAAGTTCGACCGTCTTCAGCGCACCACCGCCAGATTTACCTGCACCCGCCTTGATGGATATGGGCTTCGCTGCTCATTGCCAACTCGCCCACGAGTACAGGCCTCATATCTGGTTCTTGTCCATCGGCGCACGCTTTTGCTCCACGCTTCCTTCAGACCCCACCTCGCGATGACGCCCTTGCGCTTCGCTAATCCTTCACCTCCATCAGGTTGGATAAGGGACTCGCACCCTCAAACTGTCGAACATGCACGGCACACAAAGACGTGGGCTCCGCCCACTTTGAAAACGCCGATGGCGTTTCCAACTTTCCCACAGCTTCGGCTGCGGCTGGCCAAGAAAGATTACCGTGCGGAAAATGGGGGCA
>Ga0105240_10015347_pt1 | contig 10418 bp, 13 predicted proteins | sample KBSC54metaG_FD_80426 | JGI IMG/M metagenome (GOLD analysis project Ga0105240, IMG submission 80426) | Corn rhizosphere microbial communities from Kellogg Biological Station, Michigan, USA - KBS C5-4 metaG | ecosystem: Host-associated > Plants > Roots > Rhizosphere > Soil | place: Michigan, USA... | reverse complement strand
GACCGTCGAAGGCGAGGCGACCGCGCACTACCTCGCCCAGCTCGCGCGCCAGCACAAAGTCCAGCCCAGCCGCATCGCCCACGGCGTCCCGCTCGGCGGCGAGCTTGAATACATCGATCGCGGTACGCTATCGCATGCATTCGGATCGCGCAGCGAGGTTCCCAACTGACATGGCTACTCCGTCTCTCGACATCATCAATGCATGGCGCGCGCACCAGCTGGTCGCCAGCGTGGACTTCGCGTACGACGATCTGGTGACGATCCTCGCGGGCGAGCACGCCGGCAACGTCGGCTCGCTCGTTTCGATCGAGCAATTGGAGCCTGAAGTCATCTTCCTGATAGAAATCGACTCAGGGTTCAATGTCGCCGCCAGGCAATCAGAAATCGAACGGGTCGACTAGGGCAAAGCCGCGAACGATGACCGACACCATCTTCGACAAGATCATCCGCCGCGAAATCCCGGCCGATATCGTTTACGAGGACGCCGACATGGTGGCGTTCCGCGACATGCATCCGCAGGCGCCTGTGCACGTGCTGTTCGTGCCGCGCAAATCGATCGCGACGCTCAACGACCTGCAACCCGACGATGCCGAACTGGTCGGCAAACTCGTGCTTGCCGCAGCGGCGTACGCGAAACGCGAGGGTTTCGCCGAGAGCGGTTATCGCACCGTGTTCAACTGCAACCGCGACGGCGGGCAGACCGTGTACCACATGCATCTGCACCTGCTCGGCGGCGGCTCGTTGCGTTCGCCGTTCGCCTGAGTCGCCGCCGCATCGCAAGCGACGCGCGGAACCACGATCCTTACCAGCGCCGCCACCAGAGCGGCGGCCACGGATCGTATGGGTAGAACGGATAGAAGTCGTTCACCACGTACACTTCCTGCCGTTTCGGCCACAGGTAGATCACGTCGGCGGCGACCTTGGGCTGGCGGTAATCGTAGTCGCCGACCTTGCGCGTTTCGTAACCAACCACATGGCCAGTGATGGTGAGGCTGCGGCCTTGCGAAAATACCTGCGGCTCGTAGAAGCCCTGTCGACAGGCGAGGAAACGGCCGTCCGCGCGATCGACCATGATCGGGCGGCTTTCATCGTTGAGCGGACGCGCGACGAGCTGGAAGCACGTCTGATCCGACAAGGTTTCGACTTTCGCGATCGTGCCGCCCCAGCGCACGGCTTGGCCGGTCGCGTCGTGCGCTGTCGCAGCATCCGGGTCGAGGGCGGAGAAGCTGCCCTGCAGCGGCGCTGGCACGGTCGCGCAGCCAGCGAAGGCAAACACGAACGCGAGCGCGGTGACGCGGTTTCGCAAGGTGAATGTTGTGAGGTGCGATGTGCGAGTTGGCGATTGCATGGCGAACTCCTGCGGTCGGCGATTGTGAACGCGATTGGAGGACGGCGGTTGACGACCGGGACCAATGCGGTTCAGGGACGTGCCGGATTCCTGATCCGGAATGCGCGCAGCGCCTGGATCAATGCGCGGCGTGCCGGTTCATCCATTTCAGGGCGAGCGTAGCGCGCCGAGGCGAAACCCTGGCTGAGCGACAGCACGTCGTCGCGTTGCGCCGGCAACAAGGCCGCGACGCGGCGCGCCCAGGCCAGCGCGGGCTCGTGCGGCAGCTTGCGCAAATGCGCCTTGGCCAGTCGCGCGGTGAACCGCGACCACGCGCGCAGCAGCGGATCGCGCCGCGGCCCGCGATCACGCAACTGGAACAGCCCGACGATGGTCAGCAGCAGTCCAGTCACGACGCCGAAGGCGATCGCGAGATCGGTGCTATCCGCGTTCGGCAGGCCGAATGCCGACAACAAGGATTGCTGGCGCACGGCATTGAAACCAAGCACGAAATCATTCCAGCCGTGGCGCAACCAATCGCCGACATCGAACAATTTACCGATGGTCGTGCCGCCGTCAGGGCCTCCTGCGTTGTCGGCTTCGCGCCGGAACACGCGCTCGGGCGAAACTGCAGCCGTCGGATCCACGCGTGTCCAGCCGCTACCCGGCAGCCACACTTCCGACCACGCGTGCGCATCGGACTGGCGCACCAGCCAGTAATCGCCGATCGGGTTGCGATAACCGCCGACATAGCCGGTCACCACCCGCGCGGGAATGCCGGCCGCGCGCATCAGGAAGGTGAACGACGAACTGAAGTGTTCGCAATAGCCGACCTTGGTGTCGAACAGGAATTCGTCGACGCTGTCGCGGCCCAGCGGCGGCGCAGCCAGCGAGTAACTGAATTTCGCGTGGTACATCGCCAGTGCGCGGCGCACGATCGCCGCGTCGTCGTTCGTCTCGCTGCGCCATTGCCGCGCGAGCGCGATCGTCCGCGGGTTGAAACCGGGCGGCAGCTGCAGCGCGACGGCGCGAATGCGCGGATCGAGATCGGGTTCGAAGCGCGCGGGCGCGGCCGAAAGCATTGTGTAAGCGCGCAGGTTGTTGATCGGTTCCTGCGAGGTCATGCTCAGATCCTGCGCAAGGCTCGCGCCTTCGGGGGCCGCTTGCGGCAGGTCCAGCGCGAACAGATAGTGCCGGTCGGTGGGTTCGAGCGTAACCTCGTAACGCACCGGCCGCGTCGCCGGAATTTGCAATGCCGGCGGCAGGCCGCCGCGCGGCCAGTCCGGTTGCGTCCATGCGCGGCCATCGAAATTCCACATTACCAGGCCGCGCCAGTACAGCGATTCCTGCGGCGGCATCGGCCCGTCGAAATGCACGCGGAATGCGGGCGAGTCGTCGATCAACAGATCGACCCAGTCGCCAGGCGCCATCCGGTCGCTGATGCCGACCTTCGCCTGCGCGACATCCGGCACGCCCCACAACGGACTGCCGAGGCGCGGGAACAGCCAGAATCCGGCCATCGCCAGGGGTGCCGCAAGCGCGAACAAGCCGCCGATCGCGACGATGCGCTTCCAGTTCGTCGCCGTCCCGATCGTGCCGACTTCGGCGTCGGCAAGCCGCGCGCATGCTGCAAGGGCGAGTGCGGATCCGGGCAACGCGAGAGCGAGCGTCAGCGGTCCCTGGTCGAGCAAAAAAGCCGCGAACAACGCGAACAGACTGAAACCGACCAGGCTGCGCGCATCGCGCAAGGTGTTGAGCTCGATGGGCTTGAGCATCAGCATCGCGAGCAGCAACGCGCTTGCGGTGTCGCGGCCGACATTGAAGCGGTACGCGGAAAGCACCAATCCGACCAGTGCGATGGTCAGCAGGAAACGCAAAACGGTGGGCGCGCGACGTTTCCACGCAAGCGCGATGCTGAAACTGCTCATGGCCAGCAATGTCGCCGCGAGCCAATGCGGGATCAGCAACAACAACGGCAACGCGCACGCGAATGCCGCCGCGAGGCACCAGGTACGGCTGCGTCGATCCAGCGCTGGCGAGGGCGTGCTAGCCATGCGGAAGCAGTGCGAGCGCCTGCAAACAGGCGTGCCGATGCGCGTGGCCTTGCGCGGGTCCGAGCGTCTTGCCGGGCAGCACCAGCGTGTAACGCAGGTTGCTGCGATCTGCTTCGACCACCCAGCGTGCAAGCCGCGAAACGCGCAACTCATACGGCAGGTGGGCGAGCGTGTTCCAGTCCAGGCGGATATCGCGATCGCTCTGCGCTTCGTATTCGCGCACGAGCAATTTGCCGGTGCGCGCGGACGCTTTCCATGCGACCTGCCGCGGCGGATCGCCGACGCGATAGTCGCGCAGGTGATGCGGTTCCTCGCCTTGCGTGCGAACACGCGTGCGTGCGCCGGCGCCTTCGTGGGTGGGCAACGGTGGTGCGTTGATTTCAAGCGCCGGGTAGACCAACAGTTGCAAGTCCGGCCAGAAATACGACCACGCCCGCGCGAGTCCGAGCGGCTGCGTCGTCGACAGCGTCAATCGGCCCGGGATCAGCCAGCCGCGTGTTGTCGTCGGCAGCGGCAACTCGACGAGCACGTCGCTGGTATCGGGCAATGCGAATACCATGCGCGCGGCGTCGCACGCCAACACGAGGCCCGTGCGCGGCCGCGAGCGCATGGCGTCGAAGCGCAATTCGAGGATGAGCTTGTCGCCCGCATGCACCGGCGCGGCGCGCGCATCGCGCAGGCGGATGCCGCTCAGGGCGAGGTGCGTCGCATGCAGGCTCAGCTGCGCGGTCGCGGCGAGCAGGAATCCGAGCAGCAACGCGGGATTGTTGTTGTAGTTCAGCGCGCCGAGCAGCATCGTCCCGAGCATCGCGGCGATGAACAGGCCGAAGCGCGTCGGCAGGACGTAGATACGCCGGCGATCGAGCGCAACCGGCAAGCTTTCCACGCGCCGCGGGCGCGCCAGTTTCATCGCCAGCGTGCGCCATCTCGCGACTAGGGATTGCGCGACGAACGACGTCGCCACGACTCAGTCCACCGCTACCGCGTGCAGGATTTGCTGTGCCAGGCGTTCGCGGCCGTTGTCGTCGCCGTCGGGAACGAGTCGATGCGACGCGATTCCGGCGAACAGTGCCTGCACGTCGTCCGGAAGCACGTGATCGCGGCCATTGATCAATGCCTGCGCACGCGCGGCGCGCAGCAGGGCGAGGCCCGCGCGCGGCGACAAGCCGACTTTCACGCCGGACTGGCGACGGCTTTGCGACACCAGTTCCTGCACGTAGCCGATCAATGCATCGCTCGCGTGTACGCGCAGCGTCGCATCGCGCAGCGCGAGTACGTCGGCGGATTGCAACTGTGGCTTGACCTGAGCGATCAGGTCGCGGCGGTCTTCGGTCGAGAGCATCTCGCGTTCGGCGCGTGCATCCGGATAGCCCAGCGAAAGGCGCAACAGGAAGCGGTCGAGCTGCGAATCCGGAAGCGGATAGGTACCGGCGAGGTCGACCGGATTCTGCGTGGCGATCACGAAGAACGGCTGCGGCAAGCCGTGCGTGGTGCCGTCGACCGTGACCTGTTGTTCGGCCATCGCCTCGAGCAGTGCGCTCTGCGTGCGCGGCGGCGCGCGGTTGATTTCGTCGGCAAGCATCAGCTGGGTAAAGATCGGGCCCGGGTGGAAACGGAATTGCTGGTTGGCCTGGTCGAACACCGACACGCCGAGTATGTCCGACGGCAACAGGTCGGAAGTGAACTGGGTGCGCTGGAATTCCAGCCCGACAGTCGCTGCAAGCGCATGCGCGAGCGTGGTCTTGCCGAGTCCCGGCAAATCCTCGATCAACAGATGCCCACCGGCGAGCAGGCAGGCGAATGCGAGCCTGATCTCGTGCGGCTTGCCCAGCACGAGTTTGTTGACCTCGACGATCGCGGCGGCGAGGGCGTCGCGCGTGGGTTCGGTCAGGATCGATGGAATGTTGGCTTGGGCGTGCATGCGGGATGGGTTGCCTTTGCGATTCGGATTCGAGTCTATCGCGATGCGGCGTGACGATGGCGTTGCGGGCGCTTTTTACGGGATGCTGAAACCCGCTTCGCGCAGCATCCGCGCGAGGGCGATCAACGGCAAGCCGATCAGTGCGGTCGGATCGTCGCTGCGGATCGATTCGAACAAGGCGATGCCCAAGCCTTCGGATTTGAAACTGCCGGCGCAGTCGTACGGGCGCTCCGCGCGCAGGTAGCGTTCGATGCTGGCATCGTCGAGCGCACGAAACACGACCTCGGTGGCATCGCGATGGATCAGCGCGACATCGGTCGCGACGCAACGCAGGCAGACCGCCGTGTGGAATCGCAACGTGCGTCCGGATGCCGCGCGCAATTGCGCAACCGCTTTGGCGTGATCGCCAGGTTTGCCGAGTGTCATGCCGTCGCGTTCGGCTACCTGATCCGATCCGATCACCCACGCATCGGGATGCAACGCCGCGACCGCATCGGCTTTTGCGCGCGCCAGGCGTTCGGACAATGCAGATGGCAATTCATTCGGTAGTGCGGTTTCGTCAGTCGCTGGTGATACGACGGAATAGGGCAGGGCGAGCCGATCCAGCAATTGGCGTCGATAGATCGACGTCGATGCAAGGATCAACCGCGCTGCCGGCATGTTCAATGGCCGTTCCCGCGACGCAGCGCGGGCGGCTCGCGTACCGCGGCTTCGATCGCCGGGCTGGTCGCCGATTCGAGTTCGGCGCCGGCGTTGTCCAGCCGGTCGAGTTCGGCGGCGATCCTTGCGCGCGCGCGGCCGAGCGCGGCGGCGGCTTCGTCAAGTTCATGCTGGCTCGCGGTACCCACGTTCTGTTGCAGCCACATGCGATGCTGGAGCAGGTCGCGGAATCCGGCTTGCAGGCGGTCGTTGCTGTCGAGCGAGGCGCGCGCCTCGGCGGCGATGTCCGCTGGCATCCGGCCGACCACCGTCTGCATCACGCCCATGCGCTCGCGGGTGCGCCGCAGCAGGGTTTCCATCGCGTCTGCGTCGTCCATGATGCGGGTCAGGGTGCGTTGGCGATGACGTCCGCGAAGGTGCGACCACAGGCCCACGCCGCCGAACACGGCGAGCAGGGCAATCACGAACACGATGGCGTTCACGGATAGGTTCTCAGGCTATGCCACCGGCGGTGCAGGCAGTCTGCACCAGCGCTTGGATGCGCTGCAAACCCGAGTCCGTACAGTGGCTTGGAATTGACGCGAACCGCCGCCGGCCTGTATCCTCTCGCTCTTATGTCCGCTGGCCTGCCCGAGACGCTGGATGCTTGGCGCGCGCTGGCTGCGCGACGCTCGTTCGAGGGCACTGTTCCGCTGGCTTCGATGTTGCGCCTGCGCGATGCGCTGGAGCAACCCGAGCTTGAAGAAGGCGGAGGCGAGTGTCGCTACGTGCTGGAGTTCGATCGCGGCGTGCTGGACGTGCCGTACGTGGAAATCCGCGCGCAGGCCGAATTGCCGCTGGTCTGCCAGCGCAGCCTGCAGCGATTCCTGCTGCCGGTGCGGATCGTGCAACGGCTGGCGCTGGTCACCCGCGATGAGCAGGAGGCCGAGCTGCCGGAAGATTATGAAGTGTTGAAACCCGAAGCCGATGGCACGATTCATCCGCTGGAGCTGATCGAGGACGAGTTGATCCTCGCGATTCCGGTGGTGCCGATGGATCCGCGCAACGAGCCGGTCGACATGACCTGGCCGCACGCAGCATCGGAAGGTATTGCAGAAATTGATGAAGCGTCACCCAAGAATCCGTTCGCCGCATTGGCGAAATTGAAACAATCCAAGTAACACGACCAAGAACGTTCCCGGAGATCCACCATGGCAGTCCAGAAATCCCGCGTCTCCCCTTCGCGCAAGGGCATGCGCCGCGCGCACGACGCGCTGACCGGCAAGCAGTTGTCGACCGACAAGACCAGCGGCGAGACGCACATCCGCCACCACATCACCAAGGATGGCTACTACCGTGGCCGCCAGGTGATCGAGTCGAAGACTCCGGTCGAAACCGAAGAGTAAAACTGATGTTTCGCGCGCGCTCTTGCGTGCGCACGAACATCCGTATGCGACAGCTCGACAGGAGAACGCGGTGACCCAACAGGCGCAGCGCGTGTATTCACGCATCGCTGGCACCGGCAGCTATCTGCCCGAGAAGGTGCTGACCAACGCCGACATGGCGCAATTCGTCGATACCAGCGACGAATGGATCCGCGAGCGCACCGGCATTCGCCAGCGCCACATCGCGGCCGAAGGGCAGACCACCAGCGACCTCGCATTCGAAGCGGGAAAGCGCGCGATGGAAGCCGCCGGCATCACCGGCGCCGACGTGCAATTGCTGATCGTCGGCACCACCACGCCCGACCTGATTTTCCCGTCCACCGCCTGCCTCGTGCAGAACATGCTCGGCGCGAACGGCTGCATGGCGTTCGACGTCAACGCCGCGTGCTCGGGCTTCATGTATGCGTTGAGCATTGCCGACCAGTTCATCCGCGCCGGCACGGTGAAAACCGCATTGGTGATCGGCTCGGAAACGCTCACGCGCATGCTCGACTGGTCCGATCGCGGCACCTGCGTGCTGTTCGCCGATGGCGCGGGCGCGGTCGTGCTGAAGGCCGACGACGACACCGGCATCATCTCCACGCACATGCACGCCGACGGCGCGTACAAGCATTTGTTGTGGAATCCGGTCGGCGTTTCCGCCGGTTTCAAGATGGACGAAAAGAACGCCGGCGTACGCGTGCTGATGGCCGGCAGCGAAGTGTTCAAGGTCGCGGTGAAGACGCTCGATGCCGTCGTCGAGGAAACCCTCGATGCGAACGGCCTCGATCGCCACGCGATCGACTGGCTGATCCCGCACCAGGCCAACCTGCGCATCATCCAGGCCACCGCCAAGCGCCTCGACATGCCGATGGAACGGGTGATCGTGACCGTCGACAAGCATGGCAACACGTCATCGGGTTCGGTGCCGTTGGCGCTCGACGAAGCCGTGCGTTCGGGCAAGGTGCAACGCGGGCAGTTGTTGTTGCTCGAAGCGTTCGGCGGTGGGTTTACCTGGGGCTCGGCGCTGATTCGGTATTGAGCGAGGGCGCGTCGGTTTGGATACCATCATCTCCTTCGCGTTCGATCTACTCAGGTTTTTCTTCTACGACATACTCCGCGGACTGGTCTTCCACGCGGGGCGAATTGTGCTGATGATCTTCAGCCTCGGGCGATTGCCGCGAAAGCCCGTGACCACTCGACAGGAATCCTTAATTTATTCTGTAGGAATTCTTGTTTTTATTGGCTTGCTTGCGGCGATCGTTCTGCATCGCCTTCATTGAAGAGATTTCCTCGTCGTGAACAATTCATCCAAATCACTTGCCTTCGTATTCCCCGGCCAAGGCTCCCAATCCATCGGCATGCTCGCCGAACTCGCGGCTGCGCATCCGATCGTGCGCGAGACATTCGCGGAAGCATCCGATGGTGCCGGCGTCGATCTCTGGACGCTGTCGCAGGATGGCCCCGAAGCCGAGCTCAATCGCACCGAATTTACCCAGCCCGCATTGCTAGCCGCGGGCATCGCGGTGTGGCGTGCATGGCAGGCGGGGGGCGGTGCGCAGCCTTCATTGCTTGCCGGACATAGCCTTGGCGAATACAGCGCGCTGGTCGCTGCCGGCGCATTGTCGCTGCACGACGCCGCAGGCCTCGTGCGCGAGCGCGGACGGTTGATGCAGGACGCGGTTCCCGCAGGCGTCGGTGCGATGGCCGCGGTGCTTGGTGCAGACGACGAGTTGATCGCGGAAATCTGCGCGCAGGTCGCGCACGACGAGATCGTTGCGCCCGCGAACTACAACAGTCCGGGCCAAACCGTGATTGCGGGCAACGTAGCGGCCGTCGATCGCGCACTCGCGATGCTTGCCGAACGCGGCGTGCGCAAGGCGATCAAGCTGCCGGTATCGGTGCCATCGCACACTGCGCTGATGCGCGGCGCGGCCGACAAACTGGCCGAACGCATGGCGAGCATCGCTTGGCACGCGCCGTCGATTGCTGTCGTGCAGAACGCCGACGTGAGCAGCTTCGACGACGTGGCTTCGATCCGCGCCGCGCTCGCGCGCCAGCTTTACCAGCCGGTGCAATGGACGGGGTGCGTGCAGGAATTGCGCGATCGTGGCATCGCACACGTCATCGAATGCGGGCCGGGCAAGGTGTTGACCGGATTGATCAAGCGCATCGACAAGTCACTGGACGCGCGCGCGATCGGCACGCCGGCCGATTTCGATGCAGCACTGCAGGAGTTCAAGGCATGACCGAACAAACACTGAAAGGCGAAATCGCCCTTGTCACCGGCGCAAGCCGCGGCATTGGTGCGGCGATCGCCGACGAACTCGCCGCGCAGGGCGCGACCGTGATCGGCACCGCGACCACTGAAACCGGCGCTGCCGCAATCGGCGAGCGCCTCGCCGCGCATGGCGGGGCGGGACGCGCGCTGAATGTCACCGATGGCGCTGCGGTCGATGCGTTGATCGATGCGATCGCGAAGGAATTCGGCACGGTGTCCATCCTCGTCAACAACGCCGGCATCACCCGCGACAATTTGCTGATGCGCATGAAAGACGAGGACTGGAACGCGATCATCGACACCAACCTGACCTCCGTGTTCCGCACGTCGAAGGCGGTGATGCGCGCGATGATGAAGGCGCGCCGTGGCCGCATCATCAATATCGCGTCGGTGATCGGTTTGACCGGCAATCCGGGGCAGGCGAATTACGCAGCCGCGAAAGCCGGGATCATCGCGTTCTCCAAGTCGCTTGCGCGCGAGATCGGTTCGCGCGGAATCACCGTCAACGTGGTCGCGCCAGGCTTCATCGACACCGACATGACCCGTGCATTGCCCGATGCCGGCAAGGAAGCGATGCTCGCACAGATCGCGCTTGGCCGCTTCGGCGATCCGGCCGACATCGCTCGTGCGGTCGCGTTCCTCGCTGGTCCGTCGGCGGCCTACATCACCGGCGAGACGTTGCACGTCAATGGCGGCATGTACATGGCGTGATGCGCGTGCGTTGGTTGAGCGCCACACTGGAAGCGGGGCCGTGGCCCGCGTCACAGGAACG
>Ga0105240_10015345_pt1 | contig 10419 bp, 5 predicted proteins | sample KBSC54metaG_FD_80426 | JGI IMG/M metagenome (GOLD analysis project Ga0105240, IMG submission 80426) | Corn rhizosphere microbial communities from Kellogg Biological Station, Michigan, USA - KBS C5-4 metaG | ecosystem: Host-associated > Plants > Roots > Rhizosphere > Soil | place: Michigan, USA... | reverse complement strand
CCGACCTGGAGGTTGAGGTCACGATACATCTGGCCGCGCAACTCCATCTGCAGCGAGTTGTAATGTGAGTTGGCGCCGGTGAAGGCCTGCTTTATCGAGGTGTAGCCTGGATAGGTGAGCAGGCCATTGAATGGAGCGGTGCCCGTCGGACAATTGCCCGCCGTGAGGCACGGTAGCAGGCTCTGGGGTGGCAGATTCACTTCCTGCCAGTAGCTCAGGTTTCTGTCCAGACTCCCGACATAGGAGACTGAGAACAGGGCCTTCCTTCGCAGTGCCTGTTGAACCCCCACGCTGAACTGAGAGACTCTGGGGGCGGAGTAGTTGCGGTTAATTCCGACAACGCCGGAGGGCACGATCGGAACCGAAATGGTTCCGGAGGTCCAGGTGTTATGCGGATCGTCCAATAGGACGTTGTTAACCCCCAGACTGTACCCGAACGGAGGATTAGTTGCGCCGTTGTACATATCATTGCCCTGAATGCGTTCGTACATAACGCCGTAACCACCGCGGAGTACTGTCTTACCGGATCCCGTCAGGTCATAGGCAAAGGCAAGACGCGGCCCGAAGTTCCACCAGGCATCGTTAGCAAGGCCTTTCGGAAGTCCGTTCTTGCCTCCAATACCCATCCCGTTCAGGTAGAACTGGTAGCCCTGCAGGGATGACACTGGGCTGGGCCCCAAACCCGGACTGTTCGCGGCGATTTGCGTGTCCGAGGCATTTGCCCAAATCGGCGCATTGGCTGGGTTGTAGAGGTTGGGATAGAAGTTGGTCTGGTTTTGGTTAGCCTCATAGGTATGCGGAATTCCATCCCAGCGCAGTCCCAGGTTCAAAGTCAACCGGTTGGTTGCACGCCAGTTGTCCTGAACATAAGCGGCTGGAGAGATAGCGTGCCAATGGCCGATGCCCTTGTAAGCCTGCTCCGCGTAGCCTTGGGCGAGACCTAGAACGAAGTCCGCGTAATCCAACCCGCAGGTGGTGTTCGGAGCCGAGGAATCGCATGCCGCTGGCTTGGTAGCCGAGCCGTCGAAGGTGAAGTTACCTTGGGTATTAGCGAAATAGTCCTGGACTTTCTTGTAGATCGACCAGCTGAAACCAAACTTCAACTGGTGCGCACCCTTCACCCAGGAAACATCATCGCGAACTTGATAATCATTCGCGGTGTTTTTCCAGGGAATCCAGTTCACTGTGTAATGCGTGTTCGTGCTCCCGGACAAATTCATATCGGGAATGCGGTTGAGTTCATTGGTGCCGCTGAAGATTTTGTTCGCACCCTCGGTGAAGGCCGACGGCTGTTGATAGACTCCGTTGGGCAGGATGTTAATGCGGTTACCGTTGTAATTGAACGCGATTTCGTTCAGCAGATTTGGACGGATCGCGTAGGTTGCGTGGACTATGGCATGGTAAGACGGGTTCCCGAATGTGTTGCCCACGGTCGGAACGTTGTCTCCGCTCCACATGGTCGTGCCGTAGGTCTGGAGTGCGTGGTCGGAAATCCAGTGCCCGAAGACGGAAAGCTTGTCCGAAAACTGATGATCAATACGGGCGATCTCCTCTCTGCCGGTGGTTGGAGATTTGCCACCTCCAATGAACGTCCAACTGTTGACGTTAGTTGGCTTCGGGAAGATTCCGGCCCCGAGCAGCGCGGCGGCGTTCGCATTCACCGCGCAGGCGGGAATAGTGTTGTTCGGAAATGGCAGTCCTGGTACGAGACTGCCGGCAGGGCAGCTGGGTGCAATAGTGGCGATATTGGCAGGGACCACTACTTGCGTCGGGTTGCCGTTTCCAAGGGTTCCGGGCAGCACAACATCACCGCTCGCATTCGGATACATGCTGGCCAAAGGAGCGGTCACGTTGAAGAGGCCGCCTGAGATATAGCGGCGCCATTCCATGTTGTAGAAGAAGAACGTCTTGGGGTTGGTGGGATGGAACGAAACTGGTCCGCCCACGTTAAAGCCAAAATCATGGAAGCGCAATTCGGCAACTTTGTTGGGAGCCGGATTGAAATAGTTGCGAGCATCCAGAGCATCATTGCGGCCAAAGTAAAACGCTGTCGCATGAAGCTGCTTGGCGCCAGACTTGATGACCATGGTCATGGTACCTGCCGAAGACAGGCCGTATTCTGCACTGTAGTTCGAGGTCATGGTTCGGAACTCGGAGATGGCATCCATTGATGGCAGAACATCAGCGCCACCCCCACCTCCACGATCGGCAGCCTCACCTCCATCAATGAGCCAGAGATTGTGGCTGACACGCTGGCCATTAAAACTCACGTTGAAATCGCCGCCGGCAGAAGTCGGAACCTGGAAATCTGCTTGCACGCCGGAAGCGCCAGTCGAGAGTCCCTCAAGCTGGAACACGCTGCGGCCGTTGGTGGCAAGCTGCGAGATCTGCTGGCCGGAAACCACGCTGCTGACTTCGCCAGTATCGGTCTGTACCGCGACAGGGTTGGCTTCGACAGTAATTGTCTCCTGCACGTTTCCAACCTGCAGTTTGAAATCAACGCGGGCGCGGTCGCCGACCTGCAAGGTGATACCTTTCTGCTCGGCGTTTTTGAAGCCGCCCGCTACAGCACGGACGACGTAATGTCCAATGTGCAGGTCGGGAGCGACGTACTGGCCGTCGCTGCTGCCGGTCACGGTGCTGGAGATCCCCGTGTCGGTATTGGTGAGCGTTATCCTGACATCAGAAATGGCGGCCCCCGAAGGGTCCGTGATGGTTCCCAAAATAGTTGCTTCCTGGGCGAAAGACAGCGTGCCCACAGCGAGAAAGGTAATTACTAGTAAACATCGAATGAAGACGGAAAATCTCATGGAGCGCCTCCCGAACTTTTGCCTCCGGACGGTTGGGTTCCAGGCAGAGCTGGAACGGTGACGGGTTGAAGAAATCGTAAACGTTTACGGTGTAGAGCTAGCCGGTAACGGTTGTCAAGCAGAAAAATCGTTATTGTAGCGGCAATCACGCGATTCTGTGAGTCGGATCACTGGGTTGTGAACGTAGGCAAATATGTTGCGTCGCTGGGAGTATCCGGCCAAAAAATCCTACGCCGGTCCGTCCCTAGCTTCTATAAACAAAGGGCCTACTGCCATCCCTCTCAGGCAGCAGCAGGCGCTTTGCCGGTCTACAGTTCTCGGAATGAACTTAGTAGGCTTATTTTTTTTTACGCTTCAATGTTCACGCAAAACTATGACCTGTATCACAGACCGATGTATCTCTGCGCATCCTCTGGCGAGAGTGGGCGGACTCTTGATGAATCCCTTTGAGGAGCAAAGGCACAATTCCTTTAAGTACAGCAATGTTCGGAGCTATTAAAGGTTCAGTAGCAGCGGCTTAGTTTTCGCGATGCTATCCGCGGCGGCAAGGCTGGGAGCCTCCTCCCGATTCCGAACAAATCCGAGTATGATTTCCGGACGAAGAAACGGGAATGATGTGTTGGAAGTGTTAGTTCGGGATGTTAAATCATCGCGTTTACGCTACCTGTCGGCACCCAAAGGCGAGCGACTGCTGCTTGCCTGCATGATTCGAGCCGCTCTGGTCGTTTTTGTTGTATTTACTATTTTCAACACTGACGGTTACTCTCAGTTACAGGGGGCGAGTGCTGAGCGGCAGGCCACTCCGGGCATCTACATCCCTCCTAATGAGCAGCATCCTGCCGTAGCTTTGTCCATCTACCGCAGAAGCCATCACGGGGTGTACGTGTCGGTTGGTACAGAGCGCTCGTTTATCGGAGCTGCACTGACCGGAGCCGAGGCGCTGTATGTGATCGACTACGATCCGTTGGCAGTGCGGTTCGCGAAGATCAACCGGGCATTGCTGGCAGCAGGCAGGAATCGAGCCGACTACGCGAAGCTGCGCTTGAGCGCGTCCCAAGATGTTTGGGGAGAACGATCACAGCACCTTTCAGGCGAAGACAAAGAAACGCTCGCCAATCCCGACTCGTGGGAGTTCTGGGACAAGCGTGTTCGGAACTCGTGGTCCGATCGTTTCGGAGAGTTTCATATGCGGCCCAAGCACGCAGACGATCCATTCTTTGGTTCGAATTACTTATTTGATGATCTCCTTTACCGTCACCTGAAACGGCTCGCAAAATCCGAAAGAATCTGGGCTCGTCTGGTCGACCTTCGCCATGAGGACGAGGTGCGTGCGTTATGTGATGAGCTGAAATCCAAAGGTCTTCCCTTGGGTGTTATCGATACGTCCGATGTGCCAAGCGCGGACTTCGGAGGTGCGAGCGTCGCAGCGCGCTCCATCATTCTATTTTCACGATACGCACAGGACGACACGCTCTTTCTCAGTACCGCAGCGGCGCACCCGCCGGGAATCCATTGGAGCTATTACGCGTTCACTCGACGAAAGGTTCGGGGGCGTGATGACAACACGCTTCAACGGTGGTACGAGATCGAAATGACGAAAATCAGTGCCAGTCAGCAGTTGCTTGCGTTGGTGGACGATCCAGATGCGATCGATCACTAGTTCCAGACAGCCCCGCGCCCGTTTGACCCTTGTTTTCTTTCGCCTGTAAGATCAAAAAGCACTCAGCATTCAGCATTCGGCGGTCAGTCGAGGCAACGCAGGCTCGACTGGGGATTGCTGACGGCTGAGTGCTCACGTTTCTATGCCGCACGAACTTCCTAAAGCGTATGAGCCGGGCGCGATCGAGGTGCGCTGGGCGGATTATTGGGTACGGGAGAAGCTGTTTGCCGTGCCTACGCCGCCGCCGGGCGAGACGCGTCCGGTGTTTACACTGCTGCTTCCTCCGCCTAATGTGACTGGGCGGCTGCACATGGGGCACATGCTCAACCAGACGCAGATGGACATTATTGTGCGCTGGCATCGCATGCGCGGGTTCATCACTCTGTGGCTTCCGGGGACCGATCACGCCGGGATTGCCACGCAGATGATGGTGGAGAAGCAGCTCGAAAAAGAAGGCAAGAAGCGGCGCGAGCTGGGGCGGGAGAAGTTCATCGAGCGCGTGTGGGAGTGGAAGCGTGAGTACGGCGGGGCGATTCTCGATCAGATGAAGCGGCTCGGGGCGTCGGTGGACTGGGATCGCGAGTACTTCACCATGGACGAGAACCTGTCGCGGGCTGTGCGCGAAGTTTTTGTCCGGCTGTACGAGCAGGGGTTGATCTATCGCGGTCACTACATTGTGAACTGGTGTCCGTGGCACGAGACGGCGATCTCGGATCTCGAGGTGAAGCACGACGAGGTGCCGGGGAAGCTGTGGGAGATTCGGTATCCGGTGGTCGGGACGGAGGAATTCATCACGGTGGCGACTACGCGTCCGGAGACCATGCTGGGCGATACCGCGATTGCGGTCAATGCCAAGGACGAGCGCTACACGCATCTGCACGGTAAGAAAGTTTTGCTGCCGCTGATGAAGCGGGAGATCCCGATTATTACGGATGATCTGGCGCAGCCGGAGTTTGGGACGGGAGCGGTGAAGGTTACGCCGGCGCATGATCCGAATGATTTTCAGGCGGGGAAGCGGCACAATCTGCCCGAGATCAGCGTGATGGATGAGCACGCGCGCATGAATTCGAATGCGGGCGCGTACGCCGGGCTGGACCGGTTTGAGGCGCGCAAGCGGGTGCTGCACGATCTGCGGGAGCAAGGGTTCCTGGTGGCGGAGAAGGATTACACGCTGGCACTGGGCAAGTGCGATCGGTGTGGAACGGTGGTGGAGCCTCGGCTGTCGGAGCAGTGGTTTATCAAGATCAACCCGCTGGCGGATCGGGCGAAGGCGGCGGTGGAGTCGGGCGAGATCACGATTGTCCCGGAAAATTTCCGGCAGATTTATCTGAACTGGATGGCCAACATCTATGACTGGTGCATTTCGCGCCAGCTGTGGTGGGGACATCGGATTCCGGCGTGGACTTGCGCGGGGTGCAAGGAAGTGATTGTGGCGCGCGAGGCGCCGACGAAGTGCACTAAGTGCGGGGGCACGGAGCTGGAGCAGGTTTCGGACGTGCTCGATACGTGGTTCTCGTCCGGGCTACTGCCGTTTACTACGCTGGGCTGGCCGGAGAAGACGCGCGACCTGGAGGTGTTTTATCCCAACACGCTGATGATCACCGGGTTCGACATTCTGTTCTTCTGGCTGGCGCGGATGATCATGTTTGGCTGCCACTTCATGCAGGGGCACGAGCAGGACCCGGCGATCAAGCAGGCCAGCGGAGAGGCGGATAAGAAGGACGACAGCGTGCCGTTCCGGCATGTTTATATTCATGCGCTGGTGCGCGATGCCGAGCGGCAGAAGATGTCGAAGACTAAGGGGAACGTGATCGATCCGCTGCATATCATTGAGCGGTTTGGGACGGATGCGACGCGATTTACGCTGGCGGCGATGGCTGCGCCCGGGACCGACATTGCATTCAATGAGAGCCGGACTGAGGGGTACCGGGCGTTCGCCAACAAGATCTGGAATGCGGCGCGGTTCATGTTTATGAATGTGGATCGGGTTGAGCCCGGCCTTCGGCCTGGGGACGGACGAGACGTCCGCCCCTACACGATCGAGGCGCTGGAGGATCGGTGGATTCTTTCGCGGTTTAACCGGGTTACGGCGGATGTGAACGACGCTTTGCAAGCATATCGTTTTCACGAGGCGGCTAACCGGATTTATGACTTTTTCTGGGGAGAGTTTTGCGACTGGTATCTGGAGTTGATCAAGCCTCGGCTGCAGTTTGAAGAAGGATCCGACATGAGCGCGGCGCGGATGGCGTGCGGGAACCTGGTGAATCTGTTTGACTCGGCGCTGCGGTTGCTGCATCCGGTGATGCCGTTCATCACCGAGGAGATCTGGCAGGCGATGTATGAGGGGAAGGCTCCGGCGAAGTCGATTGCGCTGATGGCTTATCCGCAGGCGGACGAGAAGCAGGTCGATCTGGCTGCGGAAACGGAGATGGCGATCCTGCAGGATCTGATTGTGAATGTGCGCAATTTGAGGGCGGAGTTGAAGGTGGAGCCGAAGGTGAAGGTTCCGATCGAGGTGTTCGCTCACGAAGCGGAGATTCAGGCGATGATTGAGCAGAATCGCGGGGCGGTGGAGCGGCTGGCCAACGCGGAGACGATCACGTTTGTGGAAAGTTCTCTGGCGAAAGTGGCGGGAGCGCGGAGCACGGCCCGGTTTGATGTACACGTGGTTTACGAGCGCAAGATCGATGCGGCGGCGGAATGCGAGCGGCTCAGGAAGGAATTGGAGAAGCTGGACAAGGGCGTCGGAACCGGGCGGCGGCAATTGGACAACGAACAGTTTCTGGCCAAGGCTCCGGCGAATGTAGTGGAAAATCTGCGCAAGCAGCAGGGCGAGTTGGCCGTCTTGAAGGAAAAGATACTTAGCAAGATGCAGGAGTTGGGGTGTAGTTGAGAGCAGCGGAGCTTCGTTCGGCGGACCGCCGAGGGCGGCTGTCCCTACATGGTCTCGGGAGCGGGTAGAGACGTTGCAAGCAAGGTCTCTACGATTACGTCGGTACCAATATGGATTGGAATTCACGACGGCTTACGGCGGTTATTGAGAATGCGCTGGTCGAGGACCGGGCTACGCGCGATGCTACCAGTTACGCGTGCATCGATCCCGGGCAGCGAGCTTCGGCGACAATTCTGGCCAAGCAGGATTGCATTCTGGCGGGCATCGGGTGCATTGCGCGCATTCTCGATGTTTATGCGGTGTTGGATGGTGCGGTCACGTCGCATTATGAGGTCACTACGCATCCCGAGATCTTTGATGGAGTGCGGCTGCACAAAGGGCAATCGGTGGCGGTGGTGCGGCACAATGCGCGGGTGCTGCTTTCGTGCGAGCGCGTGATTCTGAATTTTCTGCAGCGCATGAGCGGGATCGCTACGCTGACGCGCAAGTTTGTGGACGAAGTCTCGGGAACGCGGGCGCGGATACTGGACACGCGCAAGACTGCGCCCGGCCTGCGCGCTATCGATAAGTACGCGGTGCGATGCGGGGGAGGGCAGAATCATCGGCTCGATCTGTCGGACGGAATTCTGCTCAAGAATAATCACATCGTGCTGGCGGGCGGTATTGTACCGGCGCTGGAGCGCGCGCATCGCAATCGGCGGGGCGAGCAGCCCATCGAGGTGGAGGTGCGCAGCCTGGATGAGTTGGAGCAGGCGCTCACGCATGGCGCGGAAGCGGTGCTTTTGGACAACATGTCGCCCGAGGAGGTGAAGCGGGCGGTAGAGCGGTGCGCGCAGGTTCAGCTGGCCAAGCCGGATGAACGGATTCCGGTGGAATGTTCCGGCGGCATCCGGCTGGAGAATGTGCGAGCTTACGCCGAGACCGGAGTGGATTTTATTTCTGTAGGACTGTTGACGCACTCGACGCATGCGGCCGATATGAGCATGCGCGTGCTTCCCGCCTAGGCCGGTTTGTTGTTTGGGGGCAATTCGCGGATAATTCCCGCATTACGAAAAAGACTCCAATGCAGAGGCGCAATCCCGGACGGGAGAGGGTGCCGGCGGCGCATGCGCAGGCACCGACCGATGTTCGTCTCGGACGAATTGTGCGACTGCTTATGGAGCATGCGATGGTGGTGGTAAGCGGGACCAAGATCGCGGAGGAGATTTCCTCGGGCCGGTCGGAAGTGTGGCGACTGATCCAGCAATTGCGGCGGTTGGGAGTGGACGTGGCGGGTCATCCGGCCAGCGGGTATCAATTGCGCTCGGTGCCGGATTTGCTGCTGCCTGAGATCCTGCAGCTTCGGCTCCGCGGGACGATCTTCAACAGCAACATCCGCCATTACTTCAAAATTGGCTCGACCAACACAGCGGCCATGGCGGCAGCGGCCGAGGGCGCTGCGCAGGGCAGCATCTTCCTGGCAGAAGAGCAGACGGCCGGGCGGGGACGCGGATCGAACTCCTGGATATCGGAGCGTTCGACGGGAATCTATTGCTCGGTAATTCTTCGTCCACCGCTGCCTCCGTCCGACGTACTTGTGATTTCATTGGCGGCGGGGCTTGCGGTGCAAGCGGCGATTCAGCATGTGGATCCGAATGTCGCGCCGGATTTGAAATGGCCCAACGATCTGCTGATCGACGGCAAAAAGGTGTGCGGCATTCTCACGGAGATGAATTCCGAGGCGACGCAAGTGCGGTACATCGTCATAGGGATAGGCATCAACGTGAACCAGGCGAGTTTCCCGCCCGAGTTGGGCGCGACGTCGTTGCGCATGGTGACGGGAAGGGAGTGGTCGCGAGTGGAAGTCGCGGCCGCTTTGCTAAAATCGCTCGATCGCGAGTACCGGAGTTTGCTGGAAAGTCCCGATGCGATGCAGTCGATTATGCGGCGCTTTGTGGAACGCTCGTCGTGGGCGTACGGAAAGAAAGTGCGCATCGAAGAAAGCTTTTCGGCCATGGAAGGAACCACGGCAGGACTGGATGCGCGCGGGTTTCTGCAACTGAAGACTGCGCACGGACTGCAGACCGTGTTGAGCGGGACGGTGCGGGAGCGGAAGTAGTTAGGCAGCGGCGACTATGTTGCTTGTCATCGATGTTGGGAATACGAATACGGTGCTCGGCGTCTTTGCCCCCGGTGGCAAGGGATCAGCGCCGGTCGAGAGCCAAGGGGAACCGACGTACAAGCGGCTGGCGGCGAACTGGCGCGTTGCCACGTCACGAACCAGCACAGTCGATGAATACGGCGTGCTGTTCCGCAATCTGTTCTCGATGGCTGGACTGAAGGCCGAGGGCATTCACGGCATTGTGATTTCCTCCGTGGTGCCACCGCTCGACCCGGTGCTGCGGCAGGTGTGCGAACGCTACTTCAATTTGCGTCCTCTGTTCATCGAACCTGGGGTGAAGACCGGGATGCCGGTCCATTACGACAACCCGGCCGAAGTGGGGGCGGATCGAATCGTGAATGCGGTGGCCGCGTTCGATAAGTATGGCGGGCCTTGTGTCATTGTAGATTTCGGTACGGCCACAACCTTTGATTGTGTCTCCGCGAAAGGCGAGTACATGGGAGGAGTGATTTCTCCCGGGATTGGTATTTCCGCGGACGCGCTGTTCGAGCGCACGGCGCGGCTGCCGCGGGTGGAGATTTGCAAACCGGCGCGCGTGATCGGAACCAACACCGTGGGCAGCCTGCAATCTGGCCTTTACTACGGCTATATCGGGCTGATGGACGGCATCCTGGAATTGCTGCTGGCGGAATTAGGAACGCAGTGCCATGTGATTGCCACGGGCGGCTTGGGACCGATGATCGGCACCGGATCAAAGTACATCAAGACGGTCGACGAATCGTTGACGCTGGAAGGGCTGCGCATTATCTGGGAGCGCAATGTTCCCGGGCGCAAGGAATTGAATGCGACGAAGCTATCCGCAAGGACCGGCGGAAAAGCAGCGCAGTCCAAGTCGAAGAACGGCGATGCGAGCAAGACAACTCCGGAGCCGCGTACCTCCCGCTGACCTGTCGTG
>Ga0105240_10015342_pt1 | contig 10420 bp, 8 predicted proteins | sample KBSC54metaG_FD_80426 | JGI IMG/M metagenome (GOLD analysis project Ga0105240, IMG submission 80426) | Corn rhizosphere microbial communities from Kellogg Biological Station, Michigan, USA - KBS C5-4 metaG | ecosystem: Host-associated > Plants > Roots > Rhizosphere > Soil | place: Michigan, USA... | reverse complement strand
CGTCAAATTGCAGATACGCATAGCGCAAACCGGCTTCGAATGCCTGTTTGCAATATTCCTTGCTCTTGGCGAATTCGATGCCGTTGGTGGCGGCCTGAACGCTGTTGTAGCCGATCTTGCGGGCATGCCGGATCGCATCAAAAAATCGCGGGTGCATGGTTGGCTCACCGCCGGAGAACTGCACGGACATCTGGCGGCGCGGCTTGATCTTTAGCGCATTATCCAGAATCTCCTGGATCTCGTCCCAGGAGAGCTCATGCACGTAGCCGACTTGATTGGCGTCCATGAAGCAGGGATCGCACATCATGTTGCAACGGTTGGTCAAATCGACCGTCAGAACCGATCCGCGACCGTAGCGAACCGTGCTGGAACCGTGCTTGTGCAAATCTTCGTCATTGTGGGCGGGAATGTCCCGGCCGGGGAAATTCTGCTCGATCCAATTCAAAAATTTGGAGTCAATGGCCATCATGTCTTCGTACTTGCCATGGATGGGGCATTCCTTCACCATCCAAACTTCGCCGTCGCGCTCGATAATCTGCGCCTTGATCTCGCCGACCTTTTCATGCATCAGGTCGCGCCAATCTTTTTTACCTTCAAAAATCGCGTCGCGCGCGTCCTTGACGCAGCCCGGGCACAATGAGTCCGTCTGGCGCGGCCAGTCAAGCGTGGGCTTGGATTTTTCCCACGACTTCAGCAGCGGTTTGTCGGACCATTTCGGAGTAAACGACGGATTTGGGTTATGTTTGTTTACAATTTGAATCGTATCGAAAGCCAGGCCTGCAGTCTTGCTGACGATATAATCCAGAGCTTTCCAAGTCTTAGTACCTAAGTTTTGCGACATCTCACGACCCTCCACAGCACGATTTCGAACGAATTAACGTTTTGGAACTATCCGGGCCTTATGCAAGAAACGAACAAACGCCCCTGATTCCAAATGAAGCCACCAGCAATAATTCCGGGGGGCCACTTAAGGCTTTCCCACTGTGTAGTTTGGGCATTATCCGACCGCCCGTCTATAAAGTTGCGCTGGACTGGTCGGAATAGGGGCTGAATGGCGTTTTGGAGCAGCCAATGGGATGCCATTTTTGTGTCATTTTGGCATCCCAAAGTGGAATTGTGTTAGCTCGAAGATCCGTCCGCAAACTGTGCAAATAGCCGCCGCGTTGTGCGTCCAAAAGTCGGTTCAATTGCATCCAAAATTATCAGAACGTCACGCAGAGTGAAGTATGTCAAAATTCGTCACGGTTCAGGCAGTTGTAGCAGTCACATTACTCGGCTGGCTGGTTTCAGGTGTGCTGCAAGCACAGTCCAAGCCGCCGCGGGTGATTGCTACGTCGGATATCTTGTATCCGCCGGCAAGCGTTGGAAGCGGCATCGTCGTTTTCGATGTCTCGATTGATGACATGGGGAGTCTGACGGGCAGTAGCCTGATTCGGGACGTACCCTCGCTCACGGGAATGGCTAGCGACGCGATTCGATCCTGGAGATTCGCCCCGGCCCTAGATCGCGGAATACCGGCTCCGTCCGAACTGAGAATTGCCGTCGTATTCCGGCCTCCGGCTTACTTCGTCTCCGAACCAACCCTTGCTTCTGTGCCTCCCGTGGAGACCGTCAATCCAGACGGAACGTCGATTCTGGCTCCTGGGATCCTTTCGGCGGCGTACCCGGCTTTTCCTATCGACGCTCGTCAGGCCGGCACTGTCGTGCTGCAAGTAGGGGTACACCAAAATGGGGAGATTGCGGGGTTGAAGGTTATTCGTTCAGCCGACCCGTTCACCCGTCCGGCGCTGGCGGCTGTGAGACGGTGGCGCTTTGAAGGAACCGGTAGAAGTACGTCCAGCCTTGCGATTGCGTTTGCATTTACGCCTCCCGTGAACAACAGGTAGTCTGCCAGAGGTACTACACTTCCTGCGCCGGGAGTGCCTAACCTGGTTACACAGCTTGCCGTGGCCGAACATAGGACCCGCAAGGATGCAAATCCTACTATGCACGTAGTTTAGATGTCTCCTCCTCTCGACAACTCTTTGTCCTGCCTCAGGACCTTCCAATCGCTGATGGGGCCAGGAAGGGGTGCGGATGGGTAGAAACTTCTCGGTACTGTTGTACCCCGGCAAATGAGGCTTTTCGCCTATGGCCCCCAGACACCCTGACTGCCAGAATGTTCCCAGCAAAAACGAGGGAGACATATGAACAAGAATCGCTGGTGGTGCATGGATTGCCGGGCGGCAGTGCAACTCGACAGACATGGCCGTTGTGGCACTTGCGAATCTGAGGCGGTAGACCCGGTAAACCAGGCAAATAGACCGGCGGGACAGGAATCAACCGGACGTCAAGATATAAATAGCGCAATTTCATGCAGTTCAGTGCAATTGTAGAACTACTTTGCCTGAGAGCACGATGCGGTAAATTCTGGGGTCAGGAGGTAATCCTATCGAGAAATGGACTGATACATTCCGACTCTAACTGACGCAAAGGAGATTAACTCATGCAGACGAAACTACGAATTCTTGTTTCGCTGGTCGTAGCGAGCCTGCTGTGGACTTCCCCAACGTCTGCGGCAAATAACAAGTCCAGCCACGGTAAAGCACCTACTGCTAAGAAGTTGCGCTATCTAGGAGTTGCCTCGTGGTACGGACAGGACCGCCAAGGTCACAAGATGGCCAATGGTCAACGTTTCGATTGTCATAAACTAACTGCAGCAAGCTGGTATTTTCCGTTTGGAACTCAAATCAGGGTGGTAAATATCAAGAACGGCCAATCCATATTGGTTACAGTCACCGATCGGGGCCCCAACATGCGCCTACATCGGGTGCTGGACCTGTCTGCCGCTGCTGCAGAGCAACTCGATTATCTGGGAGATGGCCTGACATCCGTTTTTCTGTATCCTATCGTATCCTTCAATCTTGAGCCGGCGCCCATCAAGATGCACCTGGAGGAACCCGCCTCGCCCATGCCCACTCTGGAAGCCAAAGCCGACGAGCATCCAATGTAAGCCTTGGAGGGTCGCCTGCCACCCGTTGGGGGTGACCCTCGCGCATCCCGCCGTATAAGATCGAATCGCAGAAATTTTGTGACAATTTGTACTACCAGGCGCTGATGTGGCAGAGCGACTGCTTAAGGTCTGCCGTGCCAGCACTTGTGCTGTTTGGGAGGATGTTCCGAAGGGCTGTGATTGTGTCGACGGCGACAAATTACCTGGGGTCGTCTTGCCAACAGGTCCATCGATCAGTAAAGTCATCTACACGGGAATTGTGGATTAAGGAGGATCAACGATGGTCCTTGAAGTTGCGAATTTAAATATTCGGGCCGAATCCAGAGAACTGTTCGAGATCGCTTTTCCCAAAGCCGCGCGAATTCTGGAAGCCGCACAGGGATACATCTCGCATCAGCTGCAGCGTTCGGTCGATAATCCGAATCGCTATTTGCTGCTGGTGCAGTGGCAGACGAAGGAACATCACGTGGTAGGCTTTCGAGGATCGCCGCAGTACCAAGATTGGCGCAAGGCGCTGCATCATTTTTTAAGCGTGGCTCCCACCGTGGAGCACTTTCAATTGATCTAAGGAGCATCTCATGATTCGTCATCTTAAGAATGGCCAATCCGCCGAGCGTAAAGCGGAAAACAGCGCCCAGGTTCGCGGCACGGTGGAGGGAATTCTGGCCGACATTGCCGAACGCGGGGAAGCGGCGGTGCGCGATTATTCACAGAAATTCGACAAATGGTCGCCCGCTTCCTTTCGATTGTCGGAACAGGAAATTGCGGCGTGTATACAACAGTTGTCGCCGGAAGTGATCGAGGATATCAAGTTCGCGCAAACCCAAATTCGAAATTTTGCCCAGGCGCAACGGGCAGCCTTACGAGATGTGGAAATCGAAACGATCCCGGGAGTCATTTTGGGGCATAAGAACATCCCGGTGAATAGCGTGGGATGTTACGTGCCGGGTGGCCGCTATCCGATGGTAGCATCCGCGCACATGAGCGTGGTCACCGCGAAAGCAGCGGGAGTAAAGCGGATTGTGGCCAGCGCCCCTCCTTTTGGCGGGAAACCGCATCCAGCGATCGTTGCGGCGATGCATTTCGGGGGCGCCGATGAGATTTACGCATTCGGCGGAGTACAGGCCATCGCAGCCATGGCATTGGGCACGGAGAATCTGGCCGCTGTGGATATGCTGGTTGGTCCGGGAAATGCTTTTGTGGCGGAAGCCAAACGGCAATTGTTCGGGCGCGTAGGCATTGACCTGCTCGCCGGTCCGACGGAGACCTTAATCATCGCCGACGATACCTGTGACTCCGAAATGGCCGCTGTCGATTTGATCGGGCAAGCCGAGCATGGGCCGAGCAGCCCCGCAGTTCTGCTGACGAATTCCGCGAAGCTTGCCGAACAAACGCCTGCAGCGATTGAGAAACTGTTGTCCTGGATTCCGACCGGCGAAATTGCGGGTCAGGCTTGGCAGAACTGCGGCGAGATCATTCTGTGCGATAAACTCGAGGAAATGGTGCAGGAAGCCGACCGGATCGCTTCCGAACACGTACAGGTGCTCACGCGCGACCCCGATTATTTCCTGAAGAACATGACGAATTATGGAGCTCTGTTCTTGGGGCCGCGCACCAACGTGGCTTACGGTGACAAGGTGATCGGCACCAATCACACCCTGCCGACCATGAAAGCGGCACGTTACACCGGGGGCCTGTGGGTCGGCAAATTTATAAAGACATGCACATACCAGCGCGTTTTAACCGATGAAGCTGCGGCTACCGTCGGCGCGTATTGCTCCCGCCTGTGCGAGCTTGAGGGTTTTATGGCACACAAAGAACAGGCTGACCTGCGGGTGCGCCGATTCGGAAAGAAGGTAGCCTGACCGATGACTGGTACCAAGCAAAGCTCACCACGCGAGGGACAAGACACTGAAAGCAGCACCCCGGCGAATACTCCCGTAGCTGTGGTGACGGGAGGCACAGGCGGCATTGGAGTCTCGATTTGCGAGGCTCTAGCCGCGGAAGGAATGCGCGTCGTGGTGGGCTACAACAAATCCGCGGAGAAGGCCCGGCAACTGGCCGCAACTCTCCCAGGCTCCGGGCACGCGGCACTGGCCGCGCCGGTGACAGACAGCGCGGGCCTGGAAAAATTGGCTGCCGAGGTTGCCAGGCTGTACGGGGTCTGCGACGTGCTGGTGAACTGCGCCGGTATCACGCGATTTGTGCCACACAGCGATTTGAACGGTGTCGATGATGGGTTAATCGATGCGATCCTTGCTACGAACGTCCGCGGTCCCTTCGCGACGATTCGAGCGCTGCAGCCGTTGCTGGTCAGGAGCACGCAACGCGGCGGCGCGGTAATCATCAACATCTCTTCCATTGCCGGAGTAACCGCGATGGGCAGCAATGTGATTTATTGCGCGTCGAAGGCCGCGGTGGACAACATGACGAAATCGCTGGCGCGTGCGCTGTCGCCGCGGATTCGTGTGATTTCCATATCGCCTGGGGTGGTGGACAATGATTTTATCCGGTCCATGGATCCGCGCTGGCTGGAAGAACAGATCGCGCGAACGCCCCTCAAGCGGCTGGCCGCGGGGAGCGAAGTGGCGGCGGCGATTATTGCAGCGGTCAAACATTTAACTTTTACTACGGGCTCGATCATTCCCGTGGATGGCGGGCGCCCCCTCAGTTGAACGGACGCTGGCCGTTTCGATATATTTACAGCAGGGTCTCCAGGCTGCCGGTATTCACATCCTTTTAACGTGGTTCTTGCTCAGTTGTCATGCTTGTCCGCGACTCTGGTTGCAACGCCCATCCCCACGCTCGCTAAAGATCCGGTGGGGGAAGTGTCGATCGATCGTTGACATGCTGCGGGAAATATAAGCCGTGGCGCGAGTGAAACTGGAACAGCGGAGACCTGCTTTGAATAAATTATCGTGGTATCGAGTCGCGCTGGTATTTTGCGCAAGCATACTTCCGTCCCCGGCGTGGGCGCAAACGCGACCCGCTGCCCTGCAGGCCGACGTCGACCTGCCATTCCACTTCATCGCTTACGGCGACACCCGTTTTACGAATCCCTCCGACACCAAGGCGTCCAATCCAGAAATAAGACGTTTGCTGGTTGATGCGATCGCGGAGACAAATCCTGCTTTTATCTCCATTGGCGGAGACATTTCTTATAACGGTTACGATGCAAGCGACTGGCAGACCTGGGACAAGGAAACGGCGGCATGGCGGCAGCAAAAAATTCCCATTTATCCGGCGCTGGGGAACCACGATTTGCACGGCGATTCGAACATTGCCCTGGCCAATTATTTTCAGAGATTTCCTGCGCTGGATCGCAGCCGTTATTATTCGGTGCGCGCCGCCAATCTGGAAATGCTGGTTCTGGATAGTTCGCTCGATGAGACCTCCGGGTCGCAGGGCGAGTGGTTGAATGCGGAGCTTGACCATCTTGCCCCAGAAGTTAGTTTCGTTGTAATCGTTCTGCACCATCCCCCCTATACCAGTTCCTCGGATAAGGAAAAATATGGCGGAGGGCACTCGGCTCGAAAACCAGAACAGTTACTGGCAGCGGAACTGGAGGAACGCCAGAAGCACACACGGGCGCGTTTCGTGGTTATTGCAGGGCACGTTCACAATTACGAGCGCCACGAGCATGGCGGGATCACTTACTTCGTAACAGGCGGAGGCGGCGCGCATGCTTACCCGATTGAGCGTTCGCCCAACGATCCGTTTCCCGACACCCGTATCAATTATCACTACATCAATGTGGACGTGGATTCCAAGGCAATGAAGTTCACCATGAACCGCGTAGAAATAAAAGATGGCCGGGCGATCTGGACGCAGCCAGATTCAGCGGTCGTCGCCGCTTCCGCGCCGGTTTCGATGAAGGCAGCTTCGAAATAAGTTCTCAATCGCAGTTTGGCCACGCCGAGCCCCACTGAACCCACGACCGAACCACCCACTTACCGGGTGCAGCACGAGTCGATAATTTTTGTCCAATTTGGCTCGTTTTTGTTGTAATTATCCCCTCGTAGTACCAATATCGAAGTCCATGTCCGGCGCCATAATTTCGATTATCCGTAAGCTCCGACATATTTAAGGAAAGAAGGGCGCAATGGGTCTGCTAACCAGGTTTTCGGCCGTGTCACTTTTGACTTTTTTTCTGGGAGGCGCGTGTTTCGGCGCTACGATTTCCGGCGCCGTGAAAGGGGAAACGGGAGCACCTTTTCAGGGCGCGTTTGTTGAGGCCCAGAATGCGAAGTCCAAGATCAGCGTGATCGTTCTATCGAACAGCCAGGGGCGCTATCGGATTGAAAATTTGCCGGCTGGCGATTACCGCGTGCAAATTAGAGCGGTGGGATACCGCGCCGAGCCCCGCACGGACGTAAGTCTTGCGGCGGACCAAAATGCCTCATTCGATTTTTCCCTGCAGAAGGGTATCGTCCGCTGGAATGAGATTTCGGAATACCAGGCGACGCAGCTTTGGCCCCCCGCCAGGGGCAAAGACCTGATCTTTTCCCACTGCAACATTTGTCACCAATTTCAAAGCCGCATGGCTTCGGTGCGCCGCGATGAAGACGGATGGAAAGACCGCATCGATTTCATGCGGCAGGCGATGCGCTTCAGTGTTTTCCTGGGATCCCACTTTAGCGATCAGGATGAGGAGGATGTGGCGGCCTATCTGGCAAGTCTATTCGGTCCGAATTCGGTGCTGCCGAAATCCGCAGCGGAGATGCCCGAATACGCCGACACCGTGCGCTCCTTCGACAGCGATGCCATGAACATCGTTTATGTGGAATACGAGATGCCGGGGCCGAGCCGCATGCCATTCAGCGCGGCGCCCGATAAAAACGGCGATCTCTGGATTCCCGACTTCGGAATTGCCAACAAGATTACGCGGCTCGATCCCAAGACGGGAGAGATGAAGGATTTCCCCGTGCCCGACACTGGAACGGCGGCCATTCACTCGGCGGTACCGGCGGCGGATGGTTCGGTGTGGCTGGCCGAACAAGGCTCCAACAAATTGGGACGCTGGGATCCTAAAACGGAAAAAGTCACCGAATATCAAGACGCCTATCTGCCCGGAAAAGAGGGCACGGAGGATGGCGGTTCCAAGCATACGGTGCGGCTGGATAGAACGGGCAAGGTTTGGTCCAGCGGCGGATTTTTGTCGCGATTCGATCCGGAAACCGGAAAATTTAAGACATTTTACGATGATGACGGGTATGTGTACGACGTGAAACCCGATAAGACCGGCGACGTATGGTTTACAAATCCGTTCACCAACAAAATTGGCAAGGTGGATGGAAAAACCATGAAGGTTACGAAGTGGCCTATGCCGACCAAGGCCTCCCATCCCCGGCGCATGGAGATCGGCCCTGACGGCATGATCTATGTGGGTGAATACGGCGGCGACAACATTGCCCAATTCAATCCCAAGACACAAACATTCAAGGAATTTCCGTTGCCGGGCCCCGACCCCAGTCCGTATGCGATGGGCTTCGACGCAGCCGGCTACCTCTGGTACGACTCGCACAATATGGACGAAATCGGGCGTCTGGACATTCATACCGGACAGGTAACCGAGTATCCCTTTCCGCATGACGAACTCGCTATGCGCGAATTTTTTTGCGATGCGCAGGGCCACATGTGGTACGGCACAGCGCCAAACAATAAAGTGGGCTATTTTTACCTGGCTGGGAAAAACGCCAAGCCGCAAACGGCCAGGAAGTAGTCTGGAACTGCCACAGGGGAACGCTCGCGATAAATTTGCGGGAGTGTCGGGTGCGGGTTTTTCAGTCCGGTATCTCTACAGTGCGGACTCGGTATTGCTGGAGCTGTGGATTGCGACGTGGGAACCGATCGGAATTTCCGCGATAATTTCCGTTCCCACGCCTGCCGATCGCACTTTGAATGTTCCGCCTTGCTCCCGCACTCGTTCTTTCATCCCGGTCAGACCGACGCCGATCCCGCTGCCATTGGTCTCCATCGCCGCTAACTTCTGCGGCGAAATCCCCAGACCGTAATCGCGAACGCGCAGTATAACGGTCCCAATGTCCATGCGGACGCTGACATCCACGCGCGAACTTTTGGAGTGGCGGTGCACATTGTTGAGGGCTTCCTGCAGCACCCGATACAGCGTGAGTTCCAAACTGTGCGGCAGACGCGCTTTTGAATCCGGTATGTCGGCGGAAACTTCAATGCCATCGCGCCGCGCGTATCCCTGGATCAGCCACTTGGCCGCGGAAGCGAAACCGACCTCGTCCAGGAACGGCGGATGGAACAGATAGGAAATGGTGCGCGTCTGGGATAAAGCATCGCCAAGCAATGCAGAAACTTCTTTTACAGCGGATTCGTCGGAATACTCGCCGGGCAGGGAATCCAGCATCATCTTCGCGCTGGCCAGGCTCTGCCCCAGACCGTCATGCAACTCGCGTCCGAACCTGCGGTGCTCTTCGTCCTGTACGCGCATCAACTGCAGGCTAAGCAATCGCAGTCGCGCTTCGGCGTCGGTGCGTTGCTGCAGTTCACGATTGAGTAAGCGGTAATGCAGCCAAAACATAATTGCCGAAAGAAAAAAAGCTGCAGCAATAATTACCGCGATGGTGATGAACAGCGTGTCGGAAATCTGGCTGCGTCGCACCAGCAGACGATCTTCGTTCCGACGCATCTGCCGCGTGATTTCGGAGGTATCCACGGCGGCCTTGGCGGCCTGGAACGAGAGAAGCAACTGCCGTTCCGGGGTGGATTGATTCTGCTCGACCAGTTCAACCGATTTCTGGGAAGGAGCCAGTCGCTCGTGGGCGTTGGATTCCAGTTGATCGCAGAAAACCTGCTGGGAGGAATTGTCGCGGGTCAGTTCGCGGATTTCAGCCAGCGCCGCATCGACGCGATGCAAGGCTGTGTGGTAATTGTTCAGCGAATCGGGATTGGGAGCATTCACGTACGCGGACCGGGCGCGACCCACCTCCGCTAAAGAGGCTTCCACGTCGCCGATCGATACTTCAACGTCGTAGGTGTGGCGAACCAGGCCCTCCGCGGCATAAAGGCGGAAGATCACCAGTCCTGCGGCGACCCCACAAAGGCATAGTAGAAGCAGCGCCAGCGCGAACTGGGATTTAGCTTTATGGTTCAGCCGCATGACATTACGCCGAATAACATAAGCGTTATTAGAGTAGCACAGAATTCCGAGGTGTCGAATTGACGAACCGCTCTGGAAGTCGCTGATACAGAGGTGGTTATGGAGGTTCGGCGCCCGCAAGGAGACGCTGCGCGCGGCGGCTCCTTCACGGCCCAGTTCGGTCTCCGCGGTTCGCCACCTTTTTTCTTCCTGGCACGAAGGTGTCGCTCGCGAAGTTTGGAAGCGCACGCAGAATTGCCATACGTGCTTTGAAACCGGTTACTCCCCGCTGTATGATGGCGCGAGTTGCTGGATTCCGT
>Ga0105240_10015340_pt1 | contig 10423 bp, 10 predicted proteins | sample KBSC54metaG_FD_80426 | JGI IMG/M metagenome (GOLD analysis project Ga0105240, IMG submission 80426) | Corn rhizosphere microbial communities from Kellogg Biological Station, Michigan, USA - KBS C5-4 metaG | ecosystem: Host-associated > Plants > Roots > Rhizosphere > Soil | place: Michigan, USA... | reverse complement strand
GGAGGCGGACAGGTACCAGCCGGGGGTTGTCGACGCCCTGGCGGCGAAGGGACTGACGATGCGGCCGGCGGGCGGCGAAGGCTCGGGGCTGCACGGCGTGATCGTGCGTCCGGGCGGCTACGAAGGCGGCGCGGACCCGCGCCGGGAAGGCGTGGCGGTGGGGTTCTGATCTCCTCCCCCGTGAAGCGGGGGAGGGGGACCGCGAAGCGGTGGAGGGGGCGCGGGGGAGGGGCGCCGAAATTGGACGGGCGACCGCCGCCTTGCGCCCCCTCCGTCTCGTCGCGCTGCGCGCGCCGATCCACCTCCCCCGCCCTCTACGGGGCAGGGGAGGAGAGGGACCTCAGTACCGGTAATGCTCCGGCTTGAACGGCCCGGCCTGCGGGACGCCGATATAGTCCGCCTGCGCCGGGCTGAGCTGGGTCAGCTTCGCGCCCAGCTTGTCGAGGTGGAGCATGGCCACCTTCTCGTCCAGGTGCTTGGGCAGGGTGTGTACGCTCTTCCCGTAGGCCGCGCCGTTGGTCCACAGCTCGATCTGGGCCAGGGTCTGGTTGGTGAAGCTGGCGCTCATCACGAAGCTCGGGTGGCCGGTGGCGTTGCCGAGGTTCACCAGGCGGCCCTCCGACAGCACGATGATCTTCTTGCCGTCCGGAAACTCCACGTGGTGCACCTGCGGCTTGATCTCGTCCCACTTGAAATTGCGCAGGCCCGCGATCTGGATCTCGGAATCGAAGTGGCCGATGTTGCAGACGATGGCGTTGTTCTTCATCCCGCGCATGTGGTCGACGGTGATGACGTCCTTGTTGCCGGTGGCGGTGACGTAGATGTCGGCGCTGGCCAGCGTGTCCTCGATGGTGCGGACCTCGTAACCCTCCATCGCCGCCTGCAGCGCGCAGATCGGGTCGACCTCGGTGACGATCACCCGCGCGCCGCCTTGGCGCAGCGAGGCGGCCGAGCCCTTGCCGACGTCGCCGTAGCCGCAGACCACGGCCACCTTGCCGGCCAGCATCACGTCGGTGCCGCGGCGGATCGCATCAACCAGGCTCTCGCGGCAGCCGTACAGGTTGTCGAACTTCGACTTTGTGACGCTGTCGTTGACGTTGATGGCGGTGAACGGCAGCTCGCCGCGCTCATGCATCTGGTAGAGGCGGTGGACGCCGGTGGTGGTCTCCTCGGAGACGCCCTTGATGGCCTCGCGGATGGCCGAATAGAAGCCGGGCTTCTCCTTCAGGTACCGCTTCATCACCGCGTAGAGCGCCTCTTCCTCCTCGTTCTGCGGCTTGTCCAGGATCGAGGGATCGGCCTCGGCCTTCGGCCCCAGCACGCAGAGCAGGGTGGCGTCGCCGCCGTCGTCGAGGATCAGGTTCGGGTAGCCGCCGTCGCTCCACTCGAAGATCTTGTGCGCATAGTCCCAGTACTCCGGCAGGGTTTCGCCCTTCACGGCGAACACCGGCGTGCCCTTGGCCGCGATGGCCGCGGCAGCGTGGTCCTGGGTCGAGAAGATGTTGCACGAGGCCCAGCGCACGTCGGCGCCCAGGGCCTGCAGGGTCTCGATCAGCACCGCCGTCTGGATGGTCATGTGCAGCGAGCCGGCGATCCGGGCGCCCTTCAGCGGCTGGTCCTTGGAGAACTCGGCGCGCACTGCCATCAGACCGGGCATCTCGGTCTCGGCGATCTCGATCTCCTTGCGGCCCCAGGGGGCCAGGGCGGCGTCCTTGATGATGTAGTCGGCCATGTGGGCTCCTCGTTCGCGCGGCGCCTCTATAGACGGGCGCGGCGAGCGCCGCAACGGCATATAAGGAAAAGTTTATATGGGTCTGGTCAGTCGGGCCAGAACGGTCTGGTCTTGCGCAGGCCGTCCAGGCTCGCCTGCGCCCTGGCGATCAGGCTCTCCGTGCTCGCCCGCCGCGCGCCGGTGATCCGGCCCGCCGCATAGGCCGCCTCCGCGCCCGCCAGGCCGGCATGGGTCGCCGCGTCGTGGGCCACCGATTCACCCACCACGATGTCGTTCAGCTCGCCCAGTTCGTCCTGCACCGCCTTCAGGGCGCCGATGAAGCGGCGCGCCCGCTTGGGCCGGCCGTACAGCGGGACGAACACGTCGGCTGCGTAGCGCAGCTTCTTGGCGTCGATCCTCAGCTTGTGGCGCTGGGTGGCGTCGAGCCTCGCGATGTCCTTGCCGCGCTGGACGATCTTGCGCCGCCGATTCGATAGGGCCTTGCGCGCGAACTGGCTGATCGGCTGGCCGAGCAGCTTCGCCGCGCCGGCCCTGGAGGCCCAGGCCCCCTCCTCGATCCAGACCAGCAGGTCGAGCAGCAGCCGCCGGCAGCGTTCGCCTTCGCAGGCCGAGGCGGCGCGGGCATAGGCGATCCGGCGCGCGTCCCTGAGGCGCGAGCCCAGGCCCTTCAGCCCGTCCGCCGCCTGCTTGTCGGAGAGCGCGGCGCGATAGCCGCCGTGCAGCAGGACGTCGAGATTGCGCGCCGCGTCCAGCTCGCCGGTCAGCCACTCCAGTTCCGCCTTCAGCGCCGGCAGGCGCCCGTCCGAGACCAGGTCCTTGAAGGTGGTGATCAGGCTGCGCAGTCGCCGCAGGCCGACCCGCAGCTGGTGGATCACCTCCGGGCTCGGCCGATGCCGAAGCGCCTCGGCGTTGGCCACGATCTGCCTCAGGCAGGCCCGCGCCACCGCCTGGAACGCCGCCGCCGTGGTCATCGCGGGGTCCAGGCGGGGCGGGGCGAACTTGCGGGCTCGCAGGCGCGGCGGGCGGGCCAGGGCGAAGCCGCGCTCGGCCTTGCTGGTGAACGACAGGGTCAGATCCCCGGCCGGGGCCAGCCGGCGCGCCAACGCCAGCAGGCCGCCGCGCGATCCGGACTTCAGCTCCAGCTCCAGCTCGGCGAACGGGGCGGACTTGCCGCCGGCGCGCGCCTCGGCCGCATCGAGGCTGATCTCCACGCAGGCGTCGCCTTCGCGCATCTCGGCCGAGCGGCGGCGCGTTTCGATGATGAACTGGGGCGCCAGCGGCCCGCCCTTGGCCAGCGCCCGCGCCGCCGGGGTGGCGCGCAGCAGGTCCGGGGCCGGAGTCGGCCCCTCCAGCTTCGACTCCCACTCGCCCCGCTCCAGGCCGTCGTCGCCGCTCTGCTTCAGGGTCTGGACGAAACCGCCGTTCTGCGCCCGCACCCGCAGCGTCAGGCCGGCCCGCTTCAGCGCCCGCTTCTGGGTGTCGAAATAGACCGAGGTCAGCGGTTCCGGCTCGGACTTGGCCAGCGCCGGAATCTTGCCGGCGATCTCGGCCACGCGGTCGGCGGGCAGCTCGAACTTCAGCTCGATCTCGCGCGGCGGCTTGTCCATCTGCTCCGTCCGGGGCGATTTCAGCAGGGCTTCTAGCACGGCGCCTCGATCCAGCGCATCCGCGGACGCTTTGCGGCGGGACCCCGCTTGGGGTAACGGGTGGCGCGCAAGGAGTTTCCACATGAGCCGCGACCTGGCGATCCCCCGTCACGACTGGACCCTGGACGAGGTCGAGGCCCTGTTCGAGCTGCCGTTCACGGAGCTGGTGTTCCAGGCCGCCGCCGTCCATCGCCGCTGGTTCGATCCGGCCGAAGTGCAGCTGTCGCAGCTGCTGTCGATCAAGACCGGCGGCTGCCCCGAGAACTGCGGCTACTGCAGTCAGTCGCAGCATTTCGACACCGGCGTGCCGGCCTCCAAGCTGATGGCGGTCGAGCCGGTGCTGGCCGCCGCGGCCAAGGCCAAGGCCGGCGGCGCGCAGCGGTTCTGCATGGGCGCCGCCTGGCGCGACCTGAAGGACCGCGACCTGCCCAAGGTGGCCGCGATGATCTCCGGCGTGAAGGCCATGGGGCTGGAGACCTGCGCCACCCTCGGCATGCTGACGCCCGGGCAGGCCTCGGCGCTCAAGGACGCCGGTCTCGACTACTACAACCACAACCTCGACACCGGCCCTGACTACTACGACACGGTGGTCACCACCCGCACCTACCAGGACCGGCTCGACACCCTTGCGGCGGTGCGCGAGGCGGGCATGTCGGTCTGCTGCGGGGGCATCGTCGGCATGGGCGAGACCCGGCGCGACCGCGCCGGCCTGCTGCACCAGCTCGCCGTCCTGCCTGAACATCCCGACAGCCTGCCGATCAACGACCTGATGCCGGTCAAGGGCACGCCCCTCGGCGGCTCGGACAAGATCGACGGCCTGGAGTTCGTCCGCATGATCGCCGTCGCCCGGCTGGTCTGCCCGAAGGCGGTGGTCCGCCTCTCGGCCGGCCGCGAGCACATGACGCGCGAGCTGCAGGCCCTGTGCTTCCTGGCCGGCGCCAACTCGATCTTCGTCGGCAACGTGCTCCTGACCACCCGCAATCCGGAACTGAGCGACGACCAGGCCCTGCTGGCGGAACTTGGCATGCGCCCGATGGGCGCGGCGACGGCGGTGGCGGCGGAGTGACCTTCTCCCCCGCTCCGCTGCGCTATGCAGGGGAGCGGGGAGGAGATTGTCACCGCTCCTCTTCGAACCGGCTCGACACCAGCGACGCCAGGGCGTCCACGGCCGCCTGTTCGTCCGGGCCCTCGGCGCGGATGTCGATGCAGCAGCCGATCCCGGCCGCCAGCATCATCAGCCCCATGATCGAGCCGGCGTCCACCGTGCTGCCGTCCTTCGAGACCGTGATCGCCGCGTCGAAGGTGGCGGCCAGCTTCACGAACTTGGCGGAAGCCCTGGCATGGAGTCCACGCTCGTTGACGATCTCCACCGTCCGCTCAGCGGCCATGGGCGCTACTTCTCACCCGTGAGGACGTAGGAGGCCACCGAGATGTACTTGCGGCCGGCCGCCTGGGCCTGGGCGACGCAGGTGGGCAGGTCCTCGCGCAGCCGCACGCTGGCCAGCTTGATCAGCATCGGCAGGTTCAGCCCGGCGATCACCTCGGCCTTGCTCTGCTCCATCACCGAGATGGCGAGATTCGAGGGCGTGCCGCCGAACATGTCGGTCAGCAGGATCACCCCCGAGCCGTCGTCGACCCGGCGGCAGGCGGCCATGATGTCGCGCCGGCGCTTCTCCATGTCGTCATCGGGACCGATGCAGATGGCGGCGACGCCGTCCTGCGGGCCCACCACGTGCTCCATGGCGTGAACAAACTCTTCCGCCAGGCGTCCGTGAGTGACGATCACGAGCCCGATCATAGACGAGGCCTCAAGGGGTTTCCCCAGTCCCTGCGCGGCGAGGGCCGCCGAGAGGGTCGCTGTGATACCCCTGTCGCGCCGCGCTTCCAAGACACTCCATCACGCGGCGTAGTTTCGCGGGCGCGGAATGCTCGAACGGGTTCAGCATCAGCCGTTGGATGCTCACCCCAAGGATGGTCTCGAAGCTGGGATCGGGCAGACGTTCCAGGCCTTCGGGGCCGGGAACGCAGGTCACGGCCAGGCTGATCTCGGCCAGGCGGAGCGGCATCAGCTGCAGCAGGCCCTGTCCGCGCGACTCGATCCAGCCGCTCAGCGTCGCCGGCGCCCGGCCGTAAAGCGCCTCCCCGGAGCGCCAGACCAGCACCCGGTCGTCCGCCACCAGCTGGAAGCCTGCCTCCAGCGCGCGCAGCGCCAGGTCGCTCTTGCCGGCCCCGGACGGTCCCTCCAGCAGCGCGCCGCGCCACTGCCCAGCCAGACGCAGGGCGATCAGGCCGGCGTGCCGGATCACGGCCGCGCCTGGGGCAGGCTGACGACGAACCGCGCGCCGACCACCTGGCCGTCGTCGCCCAGGCGGTTCTCGGCGTGGATCTCGCCGCCGTGCGCCTCGATGATCTGGCGCGCGATCGAGAGGCCGAGGCCCGAGTTGCCCCCGAACGCCGCGCCCTTGGGCCGCGAGGTGTAGAAGCGCTCGAACACCGTCTCCAGGTTCTCGGGCGGCATGCCCGGCCCGTCGTCCTCCACCTTGGCGACCAGGCTTGTCTTGTCACGCGCCAGGAAGACGCGGACCTGGCCCTCGGCCGGCGAGAACGAGCGGGCGTTGTCGATCAGGTTGCGGAACACCTGCGCCAGCGGTCCCTCGCGGCCTGCCACGACGGCGGGCACGTCCGGGTTCATCAGCCACACCCGCGCCGTCTCGCCTGGGCCAGTCTCGTAGGAGGCGACGATGTCGTGCAACAGCCTGGTGAGGTCCACCGGCCGCGGCGCGTCGCGCGACAGCTCGGCGTCGAGCCGCGAGGCGTTGGAGATGTCGGTGATCAGCCGGTCCAGGCGCCCGACGTCCTGCTTCAGGATGCCGGTCAGCCGCTCGCGCGCCGCCGGGTCCTTGACCAGCTCCAGGGTCTCCACCGCCGAGCGGATCGAGGTCAGCGGGTTGCGGATTTCGTGCGCCACGTCGGCGGCGAAGCTCTCGATCGCGGCCATCCGCTCCGACAGGGTGTGGGTCATCTCTTCCAGCGAGCGGGCCAGGTCGCCCAGTTCGTCGCGGCGGGCGGCCAGGTCCGGCAGGTCGATGGCCTTGGCCCGCTGCATCCGCACGCTGTCGGCGGCGCGCGACAGGCGCCGCACCGGCTGGGCAATCAGTTGGGTCAGGGCGAACGACGACAGCATGCTGGCGGCGATGGCGATGACGATGAAGGGGATCAGGGCGGCCCGCTCGGCGGCGATGATCTGGTCGACGTCGCCGGCCTCGATGGTCAGCACCCCCAGCACCGCGCGCACCCGCTGGATCGGGATCGAGACCGACACCACCCGGTCGCCGTTCTCGGCGATCCGCACGCCCGAGACGGTTTCGCCCGCCAGCGCGCGGCGCACCTCGGCGTCGAGGGCCTTCTGGGCCGCGTCGTGGGCGCGGGGTTTGGGGGTGATGCCGGGGATGTCGAACCGCGGCTCGCCGGGCTGGCGGGGCGGCGGCAGTTCGGCGCGCTCGACCCGGTCGGCGGCGACATAGGAGTCGGCGATCGCCTTGCCCTCGGCGTCGAACAGCCGGGCGCGCTGCGACTTGGGGATGAACAGCGACTGCAGGATGCTGCTGGCGGTGTCGGCGGCCAGCTCCGGCTCCGGATCGCCGATGGTGGCGGCGCCGTCGATGACGTTGGCGATGAGTTCGCCCTGGGTGCGCAGAGAATCGATCCGCGCCGTCACCAGGCCCTGGCGGAGCTCGTTGAGCAGCAGGGCGCCGCCGATCAGGATCGCCAGCGCCACCAGGTTCAGAGTCAGGATCAGCCGGCCGAGGCGTGAGCCCTGGGTCCTGGGACGGCGTGGGCGCGCCTCGCGGTCAGATTTCGCGGTAGCGGTAGCCGACGCCATAAAGCGTTTCGATGGCGTCGAATTCCTGATCGACCTGGCGGAACTTCTTGCGCATGCGCTTGATGTGGCTGTCGATCGTGCGGTCGTCCACGTACACCTGATCGTCGTACGCCGCGTCCATCAGGTTGTCGCGGCTTTTCACGAAGCCGGGGCGCTGGGCCAGCGACTGCAGCAGCAGGAACTCGGTCACCGTCAGGCGCACCGGCTTGCCGTCCCACAGGCAGTCGTGCCGCGCCGCATCCAGCGTCAGGCGCCCGCGCTTGATCGACTTGGCGCCGGCCGCCTGGGCGGCCGCTTCCGCCTCGTCAGGCTGGTCGGCGCGGGCCCGGCGCAACACCGCCTTGACCCGCTCCAGCAGCAGCCGCTGGCTGAACGGCTTGTGGATGTAGTCGTCCGCCCCGAGGTTGAAGCCGAGGATCTCGTCGATCTCCTCGTCCTTGGACGTCAGGATGATCACCGGGATCTCGGAGGTCTGGCGCAGCCGCCTCAGCACCTCCATGCCGTCCATGCGGGGCATCTTCACATCCAGGATCGCCAGGTCCGGCGGATCGCTTTCCAGCGACGCGAGCCCTGAAGCGCCGTCGTAGCAGGCCTTCACGGCGTGACCGTGGCTCTCGAGGGCCAGCGAGATCGATGCGACGATGTTCTCGTCGTCGTCCACGAGGGTGATCTTTGCCATTCAGTCTCTTCAGCTTCCTTCGCGGGAGGAGCGCGGCGTCCGCTCTGCGGCAAATGGTTCGGCGCACGGCAAAGCGCAAGCAAGGCGCGGATTCGCCAATGCCTGCGTTGCATGGCCTCAATTGGGCGCGGCGGTTTCAAAAGCAATAGGGTCTTAAGCCTAATGGGCCAGGGTGGTTCCAGGCGGACGATTCCAGGTCTCCAGCGCGGATGACTGTGCGGAGCCTCGCCGCCATTGGTCGGGAGCCCGCAAGAATGGATCAGGTCCAGGTCCACTATGAGCTCTTCGTGCGGCGAGTCCCTGGCGCGCCCTGGACCCTCGACATGGCCAGCGAGAACCGCGCCCAGGTGATCGAGACCGCCGAGGCGATGTGGGCCGAGAAGCGCGTCGCCGCCGTCAAGGTCTGCAAGGAGACCCTGGACGACGACACCCGCGAATTCCGCAGCGTCACCATCTACTCGCAGGGCAAGCTGGAGGAGAAGCGCAAGCAGCGCATCGTCGAGGACCGCGAGCCCCTCTGCGTCTCGCCGTCCGACCTCTACACCGTCCACGCCCGCGACCGGATCGGGCGCCTGCTGGAAGGCTGGCTGGCCCGCTTCCAGGCCACCCCGTTCGAATTGCTGCACCGCCCCGACCTGGTCGAGAAGCTGGACGCATCCGGCAACGAACTGCAGCACGCGGTGCAGAAGATCGCGGTGCCCGAGGCGCAGGCGCGGGGCCTCTCGGTGCACGAACTGATCCGCAGCTTCCAGCGCCTGATCGAGCGCACCATCGCCCGCGTCCTGCAGGACGGTCGCCGCGGCGTCCTGCCCAGCTTCGACGCCCAGGGCTTCGCCGCCGCCGCCGAGCGCTTCGCCGGCGAGCCCGACGCCAGCTACTTCCTGGGCGCCGGCGTGGCGGCGCACCTGGCCGGGGCCGGCGGATGGGCCGGAAAGGTCCAGCGCCTGCTGGACCTGGCCGACTCCGCGCCCAAGGCGGCCGGCGCGCGCAACCTTGCCTTCGAGGTGCTCGAGCAGCCGCTGGCGGAGATCCTGGAATCCAAGGCCGGCATCGGCGACCTGCTGGGCCCCGAGCTGGACCTCGGCGGCCGGCTCGCCGCCATGACCCGGCTGACCGCCAGCCAGGCCGTCGACGCCCTGACCCGGCACGAGCCCTCGGTCGCCAAGACCATGCCCCCGCTGCAGGGCGCCGCCAGCCGACTGGCCGGGTGGCTGGAGGAGCCCCACTTCGCCTCGGTGCGGGCCGCCATCGGCCGGCGCGTCCTGCGCGAGCTGCTGGGGCCGCGCCGGCTGCGTCCGACCAATCCGTCGGAAGAGATCGAGCTCCTGCGCGCCCTGGCCATGGCGCTCACCGCCGCCGCCGGCCAGTTGCTGCCGCTGGAGAACGTCCAGGAGGCCTTCGTCGCCCGCTCGCGCATGCTGGTGACCGCCGAGTTCGTCGAAGCCCTGCTCGGCCGCGACAACTCGGCGCGCCACGAGGCCGAGCAGCTGATCTGGCTCTGCGAAAACGTGATTGGCGCCGCCAACAAGCGCCAGGCGGCCCGCTACCTTGCCTCGCACGTGGGCTCGCTGCGGTTCGAGAAGGAGCTGCGCTACGGACCGGACTCGCCGGCCCTGCGCCTGGCCGCCCTTGCCACCCTGCAGCGCGACGCGGGCCACACCGGACTGGTCGCGGAGGATGTCGGGCCGATCCAGGCCAAGCTCGGCGACCTCGGCGGCCTGATCGAGGCCGACGCCAAGCTCTGCGCCGCCCTGATCCAGGCCCAGGCCCCGGTCGCCCACCGCCTGACCCTGCTGCTGCGCCTGGCCCTGGGCGAGGCCGCGCCCCTCGGCCCCGTCGCCGACCGCGCCCGTCAGGCCGCCCTCAAGCTGCTCCGCAGCGACACCGTCCGCGCCGAACTGGCCAGCGCCCCGGGCCAGCTGGCCCAGGTGCGCGACATGCTGCAGGCGGCGGGACTGGCGGCCTAGGCATTACCCAGTTCCCGCCATTCTCCGCGCTGCCCACGACTGGGTTAGATCTGGAGCGGACTCCGGGACCTAGCTGAACGCCTCCGCGGCGCTGGCGCGGCTGACCGAAGGCAGCGCCCACGTCGCCCAGACGCAACGCGCGCTGAACAAGACGAGCATGAGGTTGAATTCGCCGCGCCCGCTCGCCCACTCGCTGGCGCCGTTGGACCACCTCGCGAACGCCAGGAACGCCATCGTGGCCAGGAGCGTCACGGCAATCCACGCCGCTGGCGGCCCCCGTCGGCCGAGGAACCCCAGGAGGACGAGCGGCAGGCCAATAAGGCTCACGCTGTGCAGCAGCAGGCCTGTGGCCAGGTTGACCGCGAGCCACGCGCCGATCCCCCACCCGGGGCGCATCAGGCGTCTCGCGCGGTCCTCGTCCGCAATCGCCCAGTCGCCCGCGAGCCATGCGCCGAACGTCGCCGTGCCGGACTGCTTGTCCATGACATCCCTCGTCGCGCGCCGCCGTTGGCTGCG
>Ga0105240_10015337_pt1 | contig 10423 bp, 6 predicted proteins | sample KBSC54metaG_FD_80426 | JGI IMG/M metagenome (GOLD analysis project Ga0105240, IMG submission 80426) | Corn rhizosphere microbial communities from Kellogg Biological Station, Michigan, USA - KBS C5-4 metaG | ecosystem: Host-associated > Plants > Roots > Rhizosphere > Soil | place: Michigan, USA... | reverse complement strand
TCGAGAATGACAGTCACGAAGCTCGGCGCCGTCGCGCTCACGCGAAGAACCGGCAGCGGAAATCGCGGAATCAGTGTTTCCGTCAGCGCCGAAACGTCTATCTCGAGTGTGTATGTTCCGGGCGGAAGTGACTCGAACGTCGCGACTGTCGGAGCCGTCATCCGCGCCACCCATTCCCTGCCCGATGCGTCACGCGCAATCGCGCGAATCTCACTCAGGTCGACCTCTGCTTCGCTCAACGACGCGCTCGGTGTGACGAAGAAGCGAATCTCGGCACTCAGGCTAGCGCCTACCGCGATATCCTGCGACCCCGCGCCCAGGCGAACCCATCCAAGCGGCAGCGACCCTTCGTCGAGAACGATTGACGTTCGCGCGTCTCCTGCCAGACGATAGCGTCCATTCGCATCGGTGATCGCAGTCTCCACTCCACGCTTCACAACGACGCCGTCCACACCGGGCTCGCCGCCATCCCGCTTCTGATTGCCATTCATGTCGCGGTAGACATACCCTGTCGAGCCTGGCGTGCGAATCATCGGAACCCGAAGCGATCGCTCGATTCTCAGCGCGTATATCCAGGGCGATCGGACGGCGCTCGTCGCAAAAAGCGGATTCCGCTCGGCGTACAGCTTGACCGCAAAGCGCTCGGTGATCGGGATTGAAACTCCTGCCCGGACGATCGTGGACGGACGCGGTGAGAAGCCGCGTATCTGTTGAAGCTCGAGGTCGGCACTCGCTCCCGAATTGGACAACGCCGTGAGAGAGTGACTGCCGCGAAGTGTGATTTGGCTTTGTCGCCTCACAGCACCGCTCAAGTCGCGCATTTCTTCCATTCTTCCCTGAGCGTCGACGGTAGTCCTCGTTCCCTTCCATGACGCCATTCCGTTCCACCAGATTTTTGGCGATCGCTCTGACGACAACCGGGTGCCAACTCCGGTGGCACGGCTGACTGACCCGCCGGCAACCGAGCCGGTGACATAGAGCTGACGCAGCGTCGTACTGACGCTTGCGCCGAGCTGGCGTTCGGCAGAGCCGTAGCCGTCGATGGCGCCGTCTCTATTGTCAATGGTGATGGCACTCACCCCGGTCACGTGGGCTTCGAGCGCAACGGTCGTCGAAGAATGAATCCGGTACTCCGGCCGAATCGCCCACCCGCTCGATCGAAGTCGAGCGAATACCGCGTTGGCGTCCGACAAGCGCCACGTGCTCGCGCTCAGGTTAAGGCGGCGCGAGATGCTTTGCGAGATGTTGGCAACGACTTCGCTCACCGCGCGGGCGAACGCGTCGCTTCCGCCGGGTGCATGCGTGACTCGAACCTCTGCGGAACCGTTGGAGACGATGCGCGTGATTCCGGTGGACCAGCCGGTGCCACTGCCGGCCATGAAGTGCCGGCTGGCAACCTCTCCAAGGATCGTCGTCGAGAATCCGGCATTTACGCTTGCGCCGACACTCGCGGCATCGAGCTGCTGTCTCGACAGCTCTCCGCCGCGAAGATGTGATACGGAAGACATCAAGCCAACCGGGCCGACGTCCACGTCACCGCGAAGTCCGAACATCGGCTGTGCCTGCCCCGCCGCTGACGATGGAGTCGACATCGCGCCGAGTCCGACGAGTCTCCACCCCGTATGATGAGCGTCGAGAGAAACGCCGCGACCATAGGCATATAGACCGGTGAGATCAGAGAAGGAGCTGCCGGCTGCGCCAAACGCGAGGTGGCCGGATGGCGATGAAAGCACGAGTGATGGCGAGAACTGATACGCCCCCACTCTCGACAGCGCGAGGCTCTGCGGACCCGAAGCATTCTGGCCGGCGGAGAAGCGTGCGTCGACGCGAACTGAGTCGAACAGCGGACCTCTGACACTTGCCGTCGTCATGGTGCTTCCGCGACCGGAAGCATCGATTGCGCGCCCGACAGCGATCGTGATTTCCGGGCCGGCTGATGACTGGCGGGAAAGAGCGTCGAGAATTTCGACGGCCACCGGAACGCTCGTCCGCAGCACTCCTTTGTCCATCACGTCCAGCTCGAGAAAAAACGAACCCGTTGCGACGGCGCGTGGAACGGAGACGACCACCTGATGGGTCACCGACTCGTCGGGATTCACCGTTGCGCCCGCGCCCGACCGCTGCGTGGTTTTCCAGCCGTCGGGAGCTGACACGCGCGTCTCGAGCAATTCTATGGAGTTGCCGGAATTCACAAGATCGTACGAGAAAGTCACCTGGCCTCCCGGACGAGCGACGAGCGGCGCCGCGTGCATTCTGATCGCAAGCTGAAGTACGAGAGTAACGTCGATCTCGATCGCGATCACGACGGTGGGTGCCCCCGCGACTGAGAATTGTACCTCGGCACCCGTAGCCAATCCGGCCCGCGCGCTGGCCGGAATTCCGATTATTCCAATGACTTTGTTCTTTCCAACGAGTGAAGCCAGCGACCACTGGTGAGGGCCGAGGATGGTGTAGCCCTCCCGGGGAACGATCTTAACGCTGCCTTCGCCGTGGCGTGGGAGGTTGTCCGGGATCGGCACTGAAATCACCTGGTAGGTGCTCGGCGTGCCGGTCGCGAGAATGCGGCCTGCAAGGACGTTTCCGGTGGACGGATCATCAAACCATCGGTGTGCGCGAGCGGCCGCTGTCAGCGAAACGCTCGCCAGGTGGATCTCACGCTCGGCCTGGCCTCGTGCCGAGGTTGGTGGCTGACAGAGGATCGCGAGCGTCGCGGCAACGATGAAACGACAAGGCGCCCTCATAACTTGCTGTAAGTGACGGTCAGGACGACCGGCGCTGAATACGTGGCAGGGTGCGTTGTCGCCCAATCCAGTCGTATTCTGAAATAAATCGTGTTGCTGTAGGTATGGCCTGTCGGGGAATATGCATCTGCCCACTCCTCGACTTCCGCATCGACTGTCGTGACCGGGTGCCAGTCCGACAGGTCGCCGCGCCTCCATTCGAGATCCCCGATCGGCTTGCCGCTGCCGAGTGTGGATGACGAGCTGCGAATGACAAGTGTCGTGCTATGGGCTCCAGTCGCTTCCGAGTCCGTAACGATCTGGAATGACATCGGAGTCGTCGCGGACTGGGCGGTTGCGGCATAGTCTGCCGCCGTCGGCGAGCCGAACGATCCCCCGCTCTGAGTAAGCGTCACTGTCGCCTGGGCATCCACGCTCGAGACCGCAAACGTGTATGTGATGGACAGCACCGTCGTTGCGCAGATGGTTCTGATGAACCGGGATGTCGAACGGCTGCGCGACATTGCGCCGTTACCTGAGGTTGAGCTCTAGCTGGCCTGCGGCAATCTCGGCGCCCCCGAAATCGATCAACGCGAGGGCGATGTAGGTTCCTGGTGGAATTGTCGAGGGGACTTTGAGATCGAGTTGCCGGACTGCACCCGGAAGTGTCGGGAATTCTGCGATCGGCAGCTGCCCGGCGACGGAATTATCCAGTCGCCGAAACTCGATCCGACCCCTGGCCGTGAGATGCACCTGACCGTCATTGCGGAACTGAATGGCAATTCGCGTGTCGCCTTTCCCGGCGGTCATTCCGGTAATGGACGCGTCGCGTTTGAGTGCGGCCGGGGCGACATAGACTTTTACGCCGGTGCGGAAGATGTATTCGAGGCCGCTCCGCGTCAGTGTGCGCTTCTGTGCTACCTGCTGCACGAAAAGGATATCCCAGCACTCCTTCGACAGGTTCTCTGATTTCTCGACCGCGATGCGAATTGTCTGATCGGCGCCGGGCTCGATTCGGAATGCGGTCGGAAACGCACTCATCTGCGCGCCGCATGTGTTCTGGGTAGAGCCGGAGGGAACGAAACGATTCTCTCCGTTCTCCGCGCGGTCCCAGTCCTCGCGGGTGACGATTGCCTGTGCCGGATTCTTTCCGGTGTTGTGCACTACGAAGCTTGCGATCACGCGTCCGCTCGTCGACGGAGTAACCGTGACTTCGAGCTGGCTCACGGTCAGCTGGGCGCTGACTGGCGCAGCCGCCGCGAGAAGCATGAGCGCGCAGAAAAGCGGAAGCCCCAGCTTCCGCTTTCCGCGCTCTCGCCGGTCGGTAAGGCACCGGCGAAAGCATGGGTCGATCATTTACGGAGCCGAAAGCGTAAACACAATCGGCAGGCTGTAGACGCCTGGGCGGTTGTTGACGCTGGAGAAATCCGACGAGTATGACGTGCGGAAGAACAGCGAGACGTCGGTACCGTTCGACGAAGTGGCGCTCGATGCAACTGTCACGTTCGAGCCTGTCAGCGCTGCGAATGTGCCACCGCTTGCAACCGACCAGTTCAGGTCGCCGATTGCCTTGACGCCACCCTTGCTTCCAACGTAGGTCCAGTTCGTCGCGTTCGAAGCTGCGGCTTTGATGGACATCGTCCAATCCTGGTTCGCCTGAACGAGGAACGTCGGGCCGACATCGGCAACGTAGCCGACGGCCAGATCTGCAACGGCGGGCGAAGTCAGCGATGTCGTGGTGGAGCTCATGCCGAGATCCACCAGCGCTCCGACGGTCACTGACGCGGTGTTGGTGGTGCTGCAGCTGTCGCTGCCACTGCACTGCGCCGCCGCGGGAAGGGCGCTGAGAGCGCTCCCGACGATCATGGCAGCCATGATGTAGCGTGGTCCGATCATTTGAAGAAGTCCTTTGAAGAGTGTTTTGGGCCTGCACGACTAGTTGTCGCACTGTTGCCAATAGCACTGGCCTCAAGTGACTCCGCCGGATACGCAAGGCAACCCGAATCAGGCTCTCAATACGATGACAGTTTTGTCACCTCACTAGGGACTTTCACCTAGAGCATAGGGTGATTTCCCGGGTTGCTCTCGCGCGCGACTATGATGTTGCTTCCAGTCACACCAACCAATCATTAGAAGCGGGTGTCAAAAGACCTGTCGTTGCTCTCCCGAGGAGACCTCCTGGAAAAAGCGCGGGCGTTGGTGGTCGAAGACGATGAAGCCGTTTCAAAGCTCAACAGGTACCTGCTCGAGCTTGAGGGCTTTCAGGTGGATGTCGCGGCGACAGCCGGCGACGCCGGCCGCTTCGTGGGCGACAACGACTACGCGCTGATCATTCTCGACATGATGCTTCCGGACAGTCACGGAATGACGGTGCTCGAGAAAATCCGCGAGCGCAGCATGACGACTCCGGTTCTGATCGTCAGCGGAATGGACGACATCGGGACCACCGTCGGCGCTCTCGATGCAGGCGCCGACGATTACCTGCACAAGCCGTATGAAGTCGACGAGCTCAGAGCCCGCGTTCGGGCATTGATGCGTCGCGGAAAGCTCGTGACATCGCCGATACTCGAGTGTGGCAACGTGGCGCTCTACAGGATGGAGCGGTATGCCACGGTCGATGGCGCCCGGCTCCGTCTTACCGCGAAGGAGTTTTCGCTGCTCGAGCATCTCGTGATGAACCTCGGGAAAACGCAATCGCGAAAGATGCTGCTGGAACAGGTCTGGCGATTCGATTTCGACCCCGGCACGAACATGGTCGATGTGAACGTCGCGCGGCTGCGCGCAAAGCTGACCGAGCTTGGGGCTACATGCCGCGTGAACGCGGAACGCGGTGTCGGCTACGTGTTGTTGAACCCAGGCGAGCGGGCCGTCAGGCCGGTTGCGGTCAGAGGCGCGACGGAATAAGGCCCACGCGAATCGCGTAACGCGCCAGGCTGACGACGTCATGGACGTCGAGCCGTTTCATTATCTCGCCGCGATGACTCTCGATAGTCTTGACGCTCAGTCCGAGCCGAGTCGCGATCTCGCGAGTGCGATGTCCTTCAGCGACCATCATCAGCACCTCGATCTGTCGTGCGGTGAGCTTCTGCAGCGGACGCCTGACGGCCAGCGCTTCGGCGACGGACGCCGGCAGACGGCTCAGGTATGCCTTGAGCACGAGGTCGTCTGCGCCGGCTCGCACTGCGGCGACACTCTGACCGCCCGTGAGAGCACCGGCGACAATGATGAAGGGGACTGTCGGACGCTGAGCTCGCACCATCTTCAGCGCGGCGAGCGAGTCGAACTGGCCCAGCGAGTGATCCGATATTACGACGTCGGGCTCGAAGCTGGTCAGCGCGTCGGCGAATGCCTCCGCGGAGTCGGCGCGCCCCGTCATGATCGTCATGCCCGATTCCATGAGCTCATGCGTGATGAGCTCGGCATCGGCTTCGCTGTCCTCGAGAAGAAGGACGCGAAGCGCTGTGTCATCCGCCGCGACAACTTTTTGCGATGTAACGGGAGTGGGAGATTTGCTGAAAGCCAGCGCCGGCCGACGATGGAGGGCGTGGTGGGCCTGGTCTGAAAACTCCGGCGATAAGTGCTGCAACGAGCTCATTGGGGGGATTACTCCGTTCGGGAAAGCAGTCCGTGGAACGCATTCCCCCCAAGCTACAGAGCCTTCCCGAAAAAACAGTTGCGATTTCGTGTCACGAGGTGACGTTTTCGTGTCACCCCGTGACGCTCGAATCAGCGCAGTTTTGCCCGCTCCAGATGCGTTGTCGTCGAGGCAGCGTCGCGTGCGGCGAGATACACTGATCCATCCGGTCCAAAGCCGATGATTGAAGTATCAACCGGAACCTGCACGCGATCGATGAGCTCACCCTTATGGTTGACAACGTCGTACACAGGGCCGCCGGTGATCTTGGTCGTTGGGATTGTCCGGATCCACAGGTTACCGGCGCCGTCGGCCCGAACAGAATTCGCGAAGAACGGCGGCTTGTAGTCCGGAAGCTCGCTCGCGGGAACGAAGTTGAGATCGACGCTCGCGCCATTTGCTCCAGCGTCGCGTCTCGTGTTCGGTGCGCCGCCTGCTCCTCCATCTCGTCCCCCACCAGGAGCAGCCGGGCCGCCGATGATCACCATCTGCGGACCACCGGCAGCGCCACCGCCGCCGCCACCACCGACAGGCAATGTGCCACCACCAAACGCGATCGTCGGCGCATTTGTGCCCTGTCGTGCCCGCGCCGCCTTCAATGAGTCGAGGAATGCCGACTTGTCGTCATCACTCATCCGCTGCCAGTCGAACGGAAGCTTGCTCGCAGACGTCTTCGTGCCGTCGGCGTTTGTAAAGTCCACGTGATAATCATGACCCCTCACGAAGGCTACCGAGCCGTCTGAAAGCACCGCCCAGTCGTCGACTACAGGCAGCGGATTGATCTGGGAAGTGATGCGAATGCCGCCGGCGTCCGTACGCGTCATGTCGAACTTGAGCTTCGGCGTCTTTATAAACCCGAGCGTGTCCAGCTTTCGCGTTGCCAGCTCGATGCGAACAACCGCCGCGGAATCCGGAATGTCCGGGGGAGTGAACGCCCCGCCCGCCGCAAAGTTCGGCCTTGGGAAACTCGGCGGAGCCCTGTAGACCAGTCTGCCTTGCGCGTCGAACGCGGCATTGCCGGTTGCCAGTGAGCCAGCGTCCTGCGGGCGCGGCACCGAGATGACGCGAGCAACCTTGCCGCTCCCGTCAATCACCAGCATCGACAGCGAAGACGGGTCGACGAAGATCGTGGAGTCGCCGCGATAACTGATGAGTCCCCCGAAACGTCCGCTATATGCGTTCGCTGTGGCGCTCGTGGAGTCGGCGATCACCGTAAAGGTTGCGAGCGCCGGATCGAACATCAGCACCCGCCGGTTGGTCACGTCGTTCACCAGCACTTTTCCATTCGACAGCTGGCGAATGCCCGTCACATTCCCCATGGCCTCGGCCGATTTCACCGTTACTGCGCCGAGCTGCCTGATGGGGGGACGCTGTTGTGCGGCCGCGAGCGAAGCTGCTGCCGCAAAAACAAGGAATCCTGCCGGATATGAATTGACTCTCATGTTGAGCTCGATGAGGGATGTGAAAATGATCGTTCCGTTGATTACTGCCGAATGATGCTGATCGTACCGCCGCCGCCGGCGCCCGCCGAGATGTTGATGTCGCCGCCGCCAAACGAGACGGGGCCGCCAAACGCCGAGTTGCCCGTAAATGTTGCTGTTCCAGATCTGATCGACGCCAGGTAGCGCGGCTCGAGATAGCTGGCGACGAACGCCGGCAGTTTTCTGCGCTGCTCCTCGCTCAGCAGACCCTTCACATTCGGAACGATTGCCGTGAGCAGGTCGACCGAAGCGTGGCGCGCCTCGATGTAGCGATCATAGGCAATTGCCTGGTCGTACTTGTCCGGAAGCTGGGCAAGATACTTCGCGACAGGCGTCCAGATCGAATCGTTCTTGATCGCATACATGCGATTGAGAACGGCGATGCTGTCCGCCTGCACGCTTGTAAGCTTGAGCGTGTCCTGCTGGCGGAGAATCGTCGCCATTGGATTGGCAATTCCGCCGTTGCCGAAGATCGCCTTGATGAACGGCTCGGGAATCTTCGTGCCCTGGGTTGTTCTCCCACGGTCGAGTTGCTGCGTGAGAAGCTGGCGCTCGCGCGTCGGCCCGACGTCGAATCGCATCATCGCGGTCAGCGTCACCGGTACGCGGAATCCGCCGAATGACTGGATGCTCGAGCCGAAGCGCTGATTCACTTCGTACTTGTAACGCTGCGCCACCGGATCGAATCCGCGCACGTACAAGAGCGACTGATCCGGGAACGACGGCTGTCCCCAGCCGCGCAGACCGCTCGATCCATGCAGCAGGAGATCAGCAGCGCCAAGCGGGTTGGAAAGCTGGAACGACAGCGTCGCGCGCTGCGGCATCCTGACCTTCACCGGATTGAACGAAATCGACATCGACGCGCTCGACGACCACGGGCTCTGACAGCTGTTGCGTGCGGCCAGATGTCCGAGCTGCTGCGTCAGGCAGTCGCGAGCTTCCGGTGAGCCATTCTCCAGCAGCGACTTCATTGCCGCCGCCAGCACAGGATCGGTGGCGGTGGAAGGCGAGAACACGAAAGCGCGATCGTTCTGGAACCCGTCGCCGTTCACGTCGCCCGCAACCATTGGCGTGAAGGGTGAGCCGGACCGGAACTGGCCAAACCAGCTGACGCGAACAAAGTCGAAGAAATTGTAGGCGAAGTTGTAGACAACCTGATGCCGCGAATCGAACGACGATCTTCCCCACTCGAGAGCGAGCGGGTTTCCAACGGTGCTGCTGAATCCGCGAAATTGCTCGCGCACGTTCGAGTAGACGTACGACAGGCCCCATGTGAGCGAAGAGCTGAACGTCGACGGCGACAGATTGAACCGAAGCTGCCGGCTCTGTGACTGTAGGTCCGAGCGAAGCTCCGACACGCGGGAAAAGAGCGGCGACACACGCGCGTCCTGCGACGCGTTCACTCCGGTGAGTGGAACGATGCTAGTCGGCCGCACGAACACCGGCCTGCCCGCTTCGTCGGCCAGCGTGAACCGCGTCAGTGGATTGAAGTTGATGTCGAAGGAGCTCTGCTGGTTGAGGTTGAGCGAGTAGGTTCCCTCGACCGTTGCTGAAAATCGGTTCGCCAGGATCGGACCGTTCCACTGAAGATTCGACCGGACGCTCCTGGGCGACGTGTAATCCTTGGCGAAAAGCGTCACGTTGGGCGTCGAATTGGAGAACGGAGTTCCCAGCGATCCGTCGGCGCACCGCGTGGGAATCGTCGTCGCGTTCGTGACGTACGAGTTCCAGTCCGGAACCGGAGTCGCTGTCCCGACGCACGTCAGCTGCTGTATCGCGTCGGCGAGACCCGTGTTGTCGATTGCCGACGCGAGGATGTTTGTTGACGGCGTGTTCTGGAAGAGTCCGATGCCGCCGCGCACGACGGCGCGGGGACCGCGGAATGCTCCCTCGAATCCGGCGATCTGGGCGGCCGTTCCGTAAGTCCACGAGAATCCAATGCGCGGGCTCAGATAAAGTCGATCGGGCACCGCGTCGTTGCGCGCTCCGAAAGTCGTCTCGAGCGCCGGGTTGAGAGTCGGTTCTGTAAGGAACCGGCTTCCATCCAGCCTGAGTCCGTATTGAAGCTGGAAATTCGGAGTACGGCGGTATGAATCGCCAAGGGAGAGAGCGCCGACGAGCTCGCTCACGTCCCGGCGCCGCGGACTCAGCTGCCTCGTGAACGATACAGGCCGGCCGATCTGGAAATCGGAAAGAGAGTTGTAGGCAAATGTGCCAAGAACGTTGTTCGACTGTTCCTGCCCGGATGCGTCGCGCCTCAGCTCGCTCGTCAGCTTGATGCGATGCTTGTTGTTGATGCTGACCCACGAGAGCTGGTTGAGAAAGTTGACGCTGTTCGTCGTCTGCGTGCTGTTGAGCGACTGACTTCCACCGAACAGAAGGTTCGACACTCCACTCGTTCCATCGTCGAAGGTCGAATTCACCCGCACGATGCCACCCGGCACGAGTAGATATGGCGTCGACTCCGCGCGCGACGCGCTGGCTCCGAGTGTCGTCTCGCTCAGGATTGAATTGTGGAAATACGTGTTCGAGCGAACCTGAACGCCGCCTCTCAGGCTCGTTCGGTCACCACTGTGCGACGGCAGCTC
>Ga0105240_10015335_pt1 | contig 10425 bp, 9 predicted proteins | sample KBSC54metaG_FD_80426 | JGI IMG/M metagenome (GOLD analysis project Ga0105240, IMG submission 80426) | Corn rhizosphere microbial communities from Kellogg Biological Station, Michigan, USA - KBS C5-4 metaG | ecosystem: Host-associated > Plants > Roots > Rhizosphere > Soil | place: Michigan, USA... | reverse complement strand
TGGGGATGTTGCAACGCCGAGATAGCGCGCGCCTCACGCTCAAAACGCTGCTTCAGGTCAGGATTGGAGGAGAGATGCTCAGAAAGCACTTTGATGGCGACCGTGCGCTCTAATCGCGTGTCCCTGGCGCGATACACCTCGCCCATGCCGCCGGCGCCGACGCTGCCAACCACTACATAAGGACCAAGCTTTGCGCCGGGAACGAGAGTCATGAGTGCTGGATTATAGCTTGCACAGCTTCAAAAGCCCATGGCAAAACTCGGCTGGCGCAATGTTTATCGAACATCTGCGGATGGCTCACCTGATGACTTCCTCGGGACTTTTAAGATTGTCCGCGCGGCAACATATAACACTATGCAGCCTGCCGTCATAAAGGGGTAATGATTCGTCATGACTGATCTGGTTGAATATTACCAAAACGATTTTCCGCAATTCCGGCTAAACTAGGCGTTCAGAGTTGAGGGATTCATGGAAACTCAGTACCACGATTTCCGTTACGCTGTGCGCCTGCTGCCGATATTCGCCGCAATAGCGATGTCTCTGTTCGTTGTCGTGGTGTTGGCCAGTTACATTCCAGCGCGGCGGGCAATGCGCGTCGATCCGCTAATCGCGCTGCGGTATGAATGATGGTGAGTTTCGTCTGACGACGGTTTATCTTGCCGTCTCTGCAATCCATCCGCCGCCGACGACAAGATCGTCCTGGTAAAACACCACGGCCTGCCCCGGCGTGATGGCCCTCTGCGGCTCGTCGAAGGTCACACGCACTTCGCCGTTCGGAGCAATCTCAAGCACCGCGGGCGCGGGCTCATGGCGATGGCGGATCTTTGCCGTCACGCGCATCGGCGTGTTGGCATCAGCGCCGGAATCATGCAGCCCATCAACCGCGATCCAGTTCAGATCGCGCGCAATCAGCGTGCGCGAGAGCAGATCATCATTGCCGCCCACGGTCACCTTGCCCTCAGCGCCGTTGATGTTGATCACGTAAAGTGGCGAGCCTGTGGCAACGCCCAATCCCTTGCGCTGACCCACAGTAAAGTTGTGGACGCCCTCATGGTGTCCCAGCACCTTGCCGTCCGTCGTTACAAGTTCGCCGAAGGTATCGGGCAGTTGCTCGCCCTGCTCATTGAGGTATGCGTCGATAAAGCGCTTGTAATCCCCGCCCGGAACGAAACAAATCTCCTGCGAGTCCGGCTTTTCCGCCAGCGCCAGATGATGCTCGCGCGCGAGTTCGCGCACCTGCGGCTTATTCATGTGGCCCAGCGGAAATAGCGTGCGGCTCAACTGCTCCTGAGTGAGCCCAAAGAGAAAATATGTCTGGTCCTTGGCTGGATCGGCGGCGCGGCGCAGCAGCCAGCGATTGCGCTCCGCGGAAAACTCGCAGCGCGCATAATGTCCCGTGGCCAGCATATCGGCGCCAATCTGCCTCGCGGTGATCAGAAGCTGATCGAACTTCAAATGGTTGTTGCACAGGCTGCACGGAATCGGCGTGCGACCGGAAAGATACTCGTCAATAAACGGGCGCACCACGTCTCGCTCAAAACGCTCTTCGTGGTTCACCACGTAATACGGAATGCCAAGGTACTCGGCCACGCGACGCGCATCGTACACGTCGTCTATGGAGCAGCAGCGGCCCTGCACCTGCTCCGGCATGCCTTCGTGTCCGGCAAGGCGGCGCTGGTTCCACAGCTGCATCGTCAGGCCCACAACGTTGTGCCCCTCAGCGCGCAGCATGGCCGCAACGGTCGATGAATCGACACCGCCGGACATGGCTACGGCAATGGTTTGGGTGGCCATAAAAGCTCAGTATCCATTATAGATGTTGCGACCAGCGGAATCGGTGCGCCGGCGGCATGGCGAAGGTGTTATCAACCATGCAGGTTCGGGTCAGGTCACGAGCTTTGCTTTAGTCTTGCGGTCCGCCGCAGTACTTCCAGGATTCCCGTCAGCAGCATGGCCGGCGTTGGCGGGCAGCCCGGAATGTACGCGTCCACGGGGACCAGCTTCTCCAGCGGACCGGCGACAGCGTAACTGGAGGCAAAAATGCCGCCACTACAGCCGCAGGCCCCCACGGCCACCACCAGTTTGGGCGCCGGCGTGGCTTCATAAGTCTTTTTCACCGCAATGGCCATGTTGCGCGTGACCGGCCCTGTCACCAGTAGCATGTCCGCGTGTTTTGGAGACGCGACAAAATGGATCCCAAACCGCTCCAGGTCGTAATAAGGATTGGTGAGAGCGGCAATCTCGGCCTCGCATCCGTTGCACGACCCTGCATCCAACTGCCGGATGTTCAACGCGCGTCCCACCAGGGAAAATATCTCCCGGCGGGCCTCCTGCGCGTCAGGCCGAATCTGGACCTCGGCTGCATGCTCAAAATCGAAATAGCGGACCAGCCCGGCTTTCGATGCACCACAGTTTGTCAGCCGCTCCGCCGGCGAGAAGGCAGCGAACTCAAAGCAACGCCCGCAGCCAATGCACTTTCCGTAATCGAGTGCCAGCAGCTCTTTCTCCTGCGGCTTCGCCGGCGCAAAGGCCGCCGTCGGACAAACATTGCAGGCCTGGCGGGCGATCTCCTCTGTAAGCAAAGCTGGGTTCACCTCAGGCATGCGGCTGCCTTCGGCGCGGCCCAGCAGCTCGTCCACGGTTACCAGGCGGTTGGGGGCCTTCAGGCTGCGCTGGATCACGTCGAAGATCATCGATCACATCCGGAATAAGAAAGGTTGAAGCTTTTGTTAATCAGAGGAAAATCCGCGATCACGTTCCCCATCACCGCATGCGGCAGCGCCGGCCAGTTCTGGAAGGAGGGTGACTTGATATGACAGCGCGACAATTTGCCGGCCTCGCCTTTCACCCAGTAGAGCAGCTCGCCGCGCGGCGACTCGACCGCGGAGAATCCTTCAAAGGCAGCGGCCTGCGGCAGCTCAGCCATGATCGGCCCGGGTGCCAACTGACTGAGCGCATCGAAAACCAGCCTGGCAGAGACAGCCGCCTCTTCGATGCGGACCCGAGCGCGCGCAAGAACATCGCCATAGCCCAGGCTCGGTACGTCGAGCTGCAAACCGCGGTAAGCTCCGTACGGATGGTCGTGGCGCACGTCGGTGATGATTCCGCTTGCCCGCGCCACAGGTCCCACGGCCGCCAGGTCTTCGGCCACGGTGCGCCGCAAGACGCCCGCGCCCTCGAACCGGCCTTGCACGGATGGCCGGTCAAGAATAATGTTTGCCATTTTCGCAAACTCATCTGCCGCTTGCTTCACTGCCCTCTTCAGCATTTCCGCCGCCGGCGCTCGCGTAACTCCTCCCGGTACTGCGATCCCCTTCCAGAAGCGCGTGTTCATGGCCCGCGCGCTGGCCTTCATCAGGTCTTCTTTCACGCGGCTGCAATATGCCGCCGGCAGCACAAACGCCACGTCATTGGAGAGCGCGCCCACGTCACCGATATGCGCGATCATTCTCTCCATCTCCAGGCCAATCAACCGCACCAGCTGAGCCTGCCTGGGGACCGTGACGCCGAGCGCCTGCTCCACGGCCTGGCAATACGCAACGGCGTGCGCAAAGCAGTTGTCCCCTGAAACGGATTCCGCGATCATCTGCCCATAGGCCACGGGCGTTCCCTGGAAAAGTTTTTCTGTCCCTTTGTGCGCGTAAAAGTGGCGGAGTTCAAGATACAAAACGTTATCGCCCATCACGCTGAAACGAAAATGGCCGGGCTCAATAATGCCCGCATGCACCGGCCCGACTGCCACTTCACAAACGCCCTCGCCTTCCACATGCAGGAACTGGTAAGGCTCGTCTGCCCATGGAACGGGTTCGACGGCGGCTGCCATGGGATGTACCTCGCGCGGCCAGTTGTCATGCAACAGCAGTCGCCGCGGATCGGGATGGCCGGTAAGCTTCACGGCGAATTGGTCCTGAAGTTCGCGCTCGTACCACGCCGCCGCGGGCGCAATCGGCGTAAGCGACTGCAACGGACCGCGCACGGCCTGCTCCAGCACGCGATAGCCCGGTCCGGGAACGTCTACGACGTAACGCACTTTGGTTCCGTCGCCCTCAACAGCCCCAAATACAGACACCAGCCGCGAACCCGCTTGCAGCAGCCGTGTTGCTTCGGCCGCTCCCGGCGCTTCAACTCTCTCCTGTGGAAGGCTGCTCATGAAGTTAATACCGCCATCGCGCGCTGGATCATGTGGACGAAGCTGCCGGGCAAATGTACTCCCAACGCCACCACCAGGGCAGCGCACAGTGCCATTGCCGCGCCTTCTGTCAGGCTCATCCTTGGCTTTTCCGGAACGGCTGCGCTCCCGCTCAGCATTCGCTGCAGCTGGAATATCAGCGCCCCAAATCCGACCACCAGGGCCACGAGCACGGCCGTCACAACGGCGAGCTTCTCCTGGGAAAAGGCCGCGTTCAGGATGGCAAATTCACTCACAAACAGTGAAAACGGCGGCAACCCGGCAATCGCCAGCACGCCAATCACCAGAAACACGCTGGTCCAGCGCAGGCTTCGCGCCATGCCGCTGATGCGGTCCAGTTGCAGCGTGCCAAAGTGCTCGCGCACGTTGCCCGCGGCAAAAAACAGCAGTGACTTGGCTGCCGAATGATTGAAGCTGTGCAGCAGCGCTCCATACAGTCCCAGCGGGACGCCGATGCCGATTCCCGTGGCCACCATGCCCATGTGCTCCACGCTGCTGTAAGCCAGCAGCCGCTTCAGGTCGCGCTGCACGATCATCAGCAGCGATGCGCCGATCAGCGACAACGCGCCAAAGATCAGCAACATCGTGTGGCTGAAGTCGGGCCCCAGGGCGCGCACGGTAATGGCGTCATAGCGCAGAAGGGCGTACATGGCGCAATTCAGCAAGGCGGCGGAGAGCATGGCGCTGATGGGCGAAGGCGCTTCGGCATGAGCGTCAGGAAGCCAGCTGTGCATGGGCACAAACCCCACCTTGGTTCCGTAGCCTACGGCCACAAACAGGAAAGCAAGCTTCACCAGATTGGAGACGCGCCCCATCTCCGGCGCGGCGTTCATCAGGGCCGTCCAGTCAAGAGCGGAAGCCGTTGCCACGCCCGACCGTGCCGCTGCCAGATAAAGAGCGATGGTCCCGAACAGGGCAAACGCTATTCCCACCGTGCAAACCACCAGGTATTTCCAGCCGGCTTCCACCGCGCCCTCAGTGTTGTAAAAGCCCACCAGCAGCGCTGAGGACAGCGTGGTGGCCTCCATCATGATCCACAACAGGCCCAGGTTCTCCGCCAGGTAAGCCGAGAGCATGGCAAAAACGAACAGGAACATCAGGCAGTAAAACCAGCGCGGCGAAGAGAACCTGCCCGGCGGAACATGCCGCAGATAGTTCACCGAATACAACAACGTCACAAAGAATACGAACGCCAGACTGAGAAGAAAGAGAGAGGTGAGCCCATCCGCGCGGAAATAGTGGCCCAGGGTGACCGTGGACTGCCGGTGGACTTCAAGCACGAGGTTGAGGAGCAATACCAGTTCCACGCATCCGCCCGCAACGGCTACACGCGTAGCCTGGCGGCCGTCGCTGAAACCCAGCAACAGCGCCGCCAGCGCCACCGGCAAGATGAGAGGAAACAGAAGGACCATCGTTTAACCCCGCAACTTTCGCAGCTTCGAAACATCCAGGTGGTCGAATGTTTCGCGAATGCGAAATGTAAAAATTCCCATCAGAAACACGCCCATCACCAGGTCGAACACGATGCCTATCTCGATCACCAGGGGCATGCCGAATGTAGTGATAAGGGCCGCCATGAAGATGCCGTTTTCCAGTACGAGCAGGCCCAGGATCTGCATCAGCGCCTTGTTACGGCTGGTCATCAGAAAACATCCAGTCAAAATGATCGCTACCGCGGCCGCCAGCGGGTCGCGCGCAACATTCAAGTCCCTGGCATAGGACTGGACCGCGGAGAATGCAATAAAGATCAGCGCCACGGTGATGAACACTGAACTAGCCGGCGAGATCGATGCTTTCACGTCGCGCGACGTGTGCAACCGTTTGATCAGCCCAAACAACGCAAAGGGAATAGCGATGGCTTTGATCAGCAGCACCATCGCTCCAATCACAAACGCTTCCGTCGATCTGTGCAGGTAGGCCGTCGCCAGCACCTGCGCGGCAATGACCGCGGATTGCATGGCAAAAAGCGAGACGCAAGTGGAAATCCGCCGTGAGCCTGCCAGCAGCAGCAGGGTGAGAAATATCAGCACAGCTGACGAGCTGATGGCCTGGCTGGCGGCAAAATTTATGATTCTCATGGTTGCCTTCTCATGATTACGGTGAACACAATGGCCAGGATCGAAAGCGCTGTAGCGATGCCGAAAAATTCCGGCACGGCATACATGCGCAGTTTGGCGACGCAGCTTTCAAGCAGCGCAATGGCTGCCATCGCCACGGCCAGTTTCAACACGTACAGGAGCAGGGCCAAAGCCAGCGCTGCGGCGGTCCAACTGGTTGCGATTCCCCATGGCGCAAACAACGCGACCAGGAGCCCCGCCAGCAGGTTCAGCTTGATGGCGTGCGCCCATTCGACAAACGCCAGGCTGGGGCCGGAGTACTCCAGAACCATGGCTTCGTGCAGCATGGTAAGTTCCAGATGCGTTGTTGGGTTGTCCACCGGCATGCGCCCGGTCTCGGCAATGGCGACGAACAATAAGGACGTCAGGGCCAGAACATGGACCACTGAGATATTGAAGAAGTTCTGCGCTCCGGTCCAGCCGACGATCGCGGCCAGGCTGCTCGACTTTGCTGCCAGGGCAAGCGCCATCAGCGATAGCACCAGAGGCGCTTCCGCCAGCACTGAAACCATAGCTTCCCGGCTGCCGCCCATCCCGCCAAAGCTGCTGCCGGAATCGAACCCGCCAAGCATCAACAGAAAGCGCCCGAAAGCCAGCAGGTAAACCAGCAGGATGAAGTCGCCGGTGAAAGAAATCATTCCCGCGCTGGTGATCACGGGAACAAACGCGGTTGCCGCCACGGTCATGGCAAAAGCCATCCGTGGCGCCGCGCGAAACAGCCACGAAGCGGAGGTGGGAGCCAGGTCTTCCTTACGAAACAGTTTTCCCAGTTCAGCATAGGGACGCCACACGCTAGCGCCGCGCCGCCGCTGCAGCAGCGCCTTCAGCCGGGCGATGGTCCCTCGCACCAGCGGCGCGCTCAAGACCAGGAAGACGAATTGCGCCACCTTCAATGCCATTTATCGGAACCTCATCAACAACAGCATGGCCACCAGCGCCAGAAAAATGTAGAGCAGGTACCACTGGATGTTTCCCGTCTGCAAACGCCGAAGCTGTTGCGCCGTCGCCATAATCGCGTCTACCACGGGCCGATACAACAGCTTTTCATAGGACAACGTTCGTGTTGAGCGATATGAGATCGAATCAGGAAAGTACGGGCGGTTTTCCGGCAGTATCTCAAGCTTCCTGTCGGCGCGGTACACCGGCGAAAAAACCGTGCGGATCGGCTTGGAGAAAGATGTTGCTGTGTACTGCATGCGCGCAGTCAAGCCGGCAAGGCCGCATGCCCACGTGGGAGCAACGCGGACCACCGTGCGCACCACAAATGCCGCAACAACTCCGGCCAGCGTGATCAGCGCCACCTTCTGGATACCGCCGGCGATCGCGGCCACGCTCTGAAAATCGCCGCCCGGTACCAGGGTTGCCGTTAGGTCCCAGATTGGACGCAGTGCCAGCATCGGGAACACGCCGATGACCGCGCATGCGCCTGCGAGCACAACCAGGGGGAGCAGCATGGCAAGCGGTACTTTCGCGGCCGGTACTTCCGCCTTGCGCGGCCTTCCCAGGAATGCAGCGCCATAGGCGCTGGCAAAACAAGCGGCCGCCAGCGCCCCTGTCAAAGCCAGCACACCGGCCATCAGCGGAAGCACTAATTGCGGCAACGGCTGCGCGGCCTGTCCGCCGCCAAGAAAACTCTGGAATGCCAGCCATTCACCCACGAACCCATTGAACAAGGGCAGCCCTGCAATGGAAACGCAACCCACCAGCATCACCGTCCCCGCCGTTGGCATGGACTTTAGCAGCCCCCCAAGTTCATTCAACCGCAAAGAATGCGTCCGGAAAGAGATTGCTCCGGCCCCCAGAAAAAGCAGGTTTTTGAAGATCGCGTGGTTGAGGCTGTGAATCAGGGCCGCCATCAGGGCCAGGGCGGCAAACACCTGTACTCCGCTGCTGCGGCAGAGCATCGCAGCGCCGATGGCAAGGTAAATGATTCCGATGTTCTCCACGCTCGAGTAAGCCAGAAGCCGCTTCAGTTCGGGCTCAAAGATTGCATAGAGAATCCCCAGGACGGCTGAGACCGCTCCTGCCGCAAGCACCAGGTATCCGCCCCAGGCAGGACCGCCGGAGAGGAAGTCAAACACGAACCGGACAAACGCATAGACCGCGGTCTTCAGCATGATGCCGGACATCAAGGCTGAAACCGGCGTTGGCGCGATGGGATGCGCGCGCGGCAGCCATACATGCAGCGGGATGATGCCTGCCTTGGTGGCGAACCCAAAAAACGCCAGAAGAAAAATCGCCGCTTTGTCTGCCGCCGGCATGGCCAGCCCTGCCGCCCGCAAGGAAGCAAAGTCCAGGGAGGGCGCATGCGGTGAGAACAAGAGAAACGCCGACAAGACCAGCGCCGCTCCGGCATGCATGGTAAGCAGGTAGAGGAAAATATCGCGCCGCCGTTCTTCCCCATCTCCTTCCAGGAAGATCAGTGCCGCGGACAGCAAGGTCATCAATTCCCATCCGGCAAAGAACGCGAATACCGTGGCGCCGGTTACCACCATCACCATGGAGAGCAGGAAGAGCGGCAAAAACGCCCAGTACCAGGCTGCGCGTGGCTGCGGATAATGGTGTTCGGTATATGGAAACGAAAACACGACGGCCGGGAGCGATACGCCGCAAACAATAAACAAGAAGAAGCCGCCTAGCCGGTCCAGTGAAACCAGGAAAGGCAGAGGGCTGAAAAATGACAGGTCAAAATGAAGCGGGACTCCCTGTGCCCATGCGTTGATGGCCAGCACGGTCCCCGCTGCCATTGCAAGCACAGTGCCCACGGCGGCGCCCATACGCAGCGCGCGGGCCGCCTTCCCGGCAAACCGGGCAATACACGCCAGCAAAGCCGCTACTACGGGCAGGCCAAACAAAACGCTGAAGGCAACGGATGTGAAGTGCGGCATCCCTTTACTCATCCCTTCCCTGGGCGCGCCCTGAACAGCGCAATAGCTCCTTGACCACTGTCATCGCTCCCTGCCCGATGAAACCTCAAGCCGTGACAGCATGTCTTGTACGCTGATCAACTGGTTGTTGAAGATCTCCCTGGCGGCATCCAGCAACCGGAAAATGGCGCGATCTCGGATGGAATAGAAAACGTTCTGGCCCTCTTTTCTTCCCACCACAATGTTGCGGCCTCTTAGCTGCGCCAGTTGCTGGGACACCGTGCTCTGCTCCACCTGCAGCCGCTCACACAGGTCGTTTACCCCGATTTCGCCATCCCGCAGCGCGTCGATGATGCGAATCCGCAAAGGATGGGCCAGCGCCTTGAAAAATTCCGCCTTGAATCTGGCTAGATCGGAAGCGTCAAAGCCGGTTTTTTTGGTTTGTGGCATCGGGACGGCTACAAATTAATATTATCATATCTCAATATTCATATATACAGTTACGAAGGTGACTGGCCTGGCGTCGGGGTACGAGTTTTATGGACGCGGCAGTTTCAGGGTTCGGCTGGACTGATGAGGCGGGTCTCAGCCGGCGTGCTGCTTCTGATAAACGGGAGAAATTTCGCGCAGGCGCGCTACCGTCTCCGGGATCACTTTGATCGCAAAATCAATATCGTCGTTCGTGGTCTGCTTGCCCAGGCTCACGCGTATGCTGGCTCGCGCTCTCTCATGCGGCAGTCCCATGGCCAGCAGCACATGTGAAGGCTCAATCGCCCCGGACGAACACGCGGCGCCGCTCGACACCGCCAGCCCTTTGAGATCAAGCGCAATCACCAGCGCTTCGCCTTCAATGTGGTCGAACCACAGGTTCGTCGTGTTCGGCACCCGTGGCGCTTCCAGGCCATTCACGCCCACATCTTCCATCGCGCTCAGAATGGAATCCTGCAACCGATCGCGCATCGCGGCCATCTCTGCTGAGGCACCGCTTTCGAGCCAGTGCTTTGAAATCTCCGCGGCCTTGCCAATGCCAACAATCCCCGGCAAGTTCTCCGTTCCTGCGCGGCGCTGGCGTTCATGGCTGCCGCCGTAAATTTGCGGCTGAATCAGCGTTCCCTTCTTAATGTAAAGCGCTCCCGTGCCCTGCGGCGCATGGATCTTGTGTCCAGAAATGGAAAGCGCATCGCAGGCAATTTTCTGCACGTCGATCGGCACCTTGCCGGCGGCCTGCACCGCGTCAGTATGAAAGAAGACG
>Ga0105240_10015334_pt1 | contig 10425 bp, 10 predicted proteins | sample KBSC54metaG_FD_80426 | JGI IMG/M metagenome (GOLD analysis project Ga0105240, IMG submission 80426) | Corn rhizosphere microbial communities from Kellogg Biological Station, Michigan, USA - KBS C5-4 metaG | ecosystem: Host-associated > Plants > Roots > Rhizosphere > Soil | place: Michigan, USA... | reverse complement strand
TTCGCGAAGTTGCCATCGATCCGCGACGCGAGATTGATGCTGCTCGGAACTGGAGAGGAGGAAGCGGAATTGCGTGCCCTGGCCGGAACGTTAGGGGCCGCGGATCGAGTCATCTTCGCCGGCTTCCAGCCCGACCCCGCACCGTTCTACCGGACAGCCGACTTATTCGTGCTTTCCTCCGATCATGAAGGTCTCCCGACGGTCATCATCGAGGCGCTCGCTTGCGGCCTCCCGGTCGTTTCGACTGATTGCCCAGCAGGCCCCGCCGAAATTCTCGATCGCGGCAAATATGGTGCGCTCGTACCGATGCGGGACGAGTCGGCGCTGGCCGAAGCGATGGCAACAGCGCTCGCCCAAAATCATGACCCGGAACTCTTGCGCGCCCGAGCGCAGGACTTTTCCTCCGAGCGAGCTGCGGCGCATTATCTGGCATTGCTGAGCGCAGCCCCCAATGGGCGCGCGTCGACAACGGGTCATCCCGCCGAAATGCCGCATCCACGATAGGGCCTTCGTGGGCGGAGCATAAAAACATCCCTACCGTGCGGCGACATCGTCTAGACGGCGTGAATGGCGTCTTCCCGAACGCACTGTCTCTTTTGCGGCGGCGCCGCAGGCGGCATTGTCTTTCCTTACGGCACGATCTGGAGCGGCCGTCGCTTCGATTATGTTCGATGCCAGGGCTGCGGCTCCAGTTTCGTCGATCCACTTCCCACGGAGGACGATTTCGCACGGATCTATAGCCACCTCGAATATCATAGCGAATTCTACCAGGAAGCCTCGGAGGAACGCAGCCAAAGTCAGCTGCACTCGGTCGTCCGATTCTTGAAGCCGAATGGACGGCTGCTCGATTTCGGTTGCGGCAGCGGCTCGTTCCTGATCGCCGCTCGGAACGCCGGATTTCAGGCTGAGGGCGTTGAACTCGAGAAACAGGCGCGCCTCAATGCCGCGGCGGCGAGCGGCTGCCTGGTTCATTCACCCGATGAAGTGCGCGTTGCCGAACAGCTCTACGACGTCATTCATCTCGGCGACGTCCTGGAGCATTTGCCCGCGCCCGAGAGGACGATGCGGCAGCTCGAGACGCTGATGGCGCCAGGCGGCCTGTTCTTCTTAGAAGGACCACTCGAGGATAATGCGAGCCCGGTCTATTATGCAGCGAGGCTGTTCGGCTGGATCAAGCGGCTCACCGGACGTGGAATCTACGCCGAGCTTCCTCCTTTCCACCTCATCCGCACCACCGCGCGCGCCCAACGCAGCTTCCTGGAGCAGCAGCTTGGCTATGAAATTCTTGCCTTTCGCGTCTACGAGAGCGGTTGGCCCTATCGGAACGAAGGGGATCGGTTTCTCCATCCGGGATCCTTTGCCCGGTTGATTCGGATGTCGATCGGCGTCCTCGCCGTGGCGGTAGCCTGGGTCGCGGCGTGGTCGCCGTGGCTGCCTGGCAATCGCTTCATCGCGATCGCCAGGCCAAAGGTGCGACCAGGCGAGAGATCATAAGACCGGCGAACGATCAGCTGCGCCCGCTATTCGAGTTGAGAGCTTCCAGATCGGACGGCCGGTTGAGCGACACCAGGTCCAGTTCGGTACCGATCGGCAGCGCTTCCACCTTCAAGCCGGCCTCGACCATATGGCGGACGATATAGAGAAAGCCGTGCTCGCCGGTCACCCGCCCGCGGGCACCGGGAAGATTGGCGGCGAGAAGCTCGAAAACTGGTGTCTTACGGAACAGGAAGAGGCCAATGTCGCGCTCGCCCGGCTTGGGATTGAGGCCCGCTTCCCGCGTCTCGGTCAGCGAGATGATCTGCCCATCCGGCATCCGTTCGACGATCGTATAGGCTTCGTCGACGTAACGGCTGACGAAGGTGAAGTCGTTGCCAGCGGCAAAGTGCTGGTGGCTCAGCGCAGCGACGGTTTCGGGCTGGATGCTCGGCAGGTCGCCCCAGACGAGCAGCAGATGCTCGGTCTCCGCGAACCGTGGCGCTTGGCGGAAGCATAGCACGGCATCGCCCATGCCCGTGGGCTGCGGCTGCTCGACGAGGTCGGCGTCGAATCCCGCGCCGTCGAGACAGCGCTGGATCTCGCCGCGGCCCGAGGGACTGACGATGACGGTCGGCCGCGGGTCGATGGGGGTCAGAAGGTCGAACAGCCGCAGCAATATGGGCCTGCCCAAAACGGGATGAAGGCATTTGGGATAGGGCAGTCCGGCACGGCTCCCGGCGCCGGCGGCGGCGATGAGCACCTTCGACTCAGCCATCGAAATCCTTTCCGATCCGCCCGTTCAATCCCCGGCCGATCGCGCGCCATAGAAGCGGCGCTCTCGGTCCCGCGACATAGCTGAACATTGCGGCCAGCGAGTTCCGGCTGGCGGTGCGGGCAAGGCCAGCGGCGACTGCGAGCAGATTGCGAAGGGCCCTCTTGTCAAAGTAAAGCTGATTCAGAATGATAGTATTCTTGACATAATAATAGAATTTTTCCGTTGTAAAAGCGCGTGTAGTGACGTCAGGGTGGAAATGATGGGCTCTCAGATTGGAGAAAACCTTACCACGACTTTTCATCCTCATGAAATAGTCTACTTCATCTCCGTACATGAAATAGCCAGGATTGACATTGCCAATCTCATTTGAAACCGAAACCGGCAGAAGGGCACCGTTGAACAAATGGGCGAATGGATAAAGGTCGCCCTCGGCAGTCGAGCGCAATTGCTCGAGTTTCGGCAGCTTCCGCCGCAGCGCCAGTATCACGGGAAATCCGTCGGGATTCAGCCGCGGGAAGGGGAAGACGAATCGCTCGGGGTCGTTTTCGCGAAGGACGACCGACGATACGCAGACGACGTCGTCCCCCAGGCTCGCCTCGAGCAGGCCGAGCGCCGCCGCATCGGGAAATCCATCGTCGTCCATCAGCCAGACGGCGTCGAAGCCGCGCGCTGTCGCTTCGTCGATCGCCCGTGCCCAGCCGCCAGCCGATCCGAGGTTCGGCTGCGTCACATAGCCGACCTTCTCGGCCTCGAGCATCTCGACGGTATCGTCCGGGCTGCTGTTGTTGATCACCAGGATCGCATCGGGCCGCCGGCTCTGGGCACGGATGTGATCGATGCAGCGCTTGAGCAGCGCGCAGCGGTTGTAGGTGACGACGGCGGCGAGGATTTTCATCCCCCCAGCTCCTTGAGCACCGCAAGCATCGAAGGCCAGTCTTCGCCGTCCGGTTCGCGCATCGGCACTATCCGAACGGCATCGATCCCCGCGTTACCGGCGGCTGCCAAGCCGCTCGGCGCGTCCTCGAACACCACTGTTTCCGCGGGGCTTGTCGCGGCAAGGGCGACGGCCTTGAGAAACATCTCGGGGTCGGGCTTGCCAGCGTCGACATCCTCGGCGGTCAGCATGATCTGAAATTGGCCATTTAGCCCGGACTTTTCGAGCGCGAGCTCGGCGCCGGCGCGGGAAGCTGAGGTGCACAACGCGGTTCGGAACAACGCCCGGGCGCGGCGGACGAATTCCACGGCGCCGGCCATCGGCTGCAGCTCTCCTGCGATCAGATCAGCCGCGCGGCGGCGCTTGTCGTCGACCAGCGCCTTGCGCTCGCCGGCATCGGCCTCGCGCCCAGCATCGGAGAGCAGCTTGTCGACTGCGTCCTCCGTGACGAGGCCGGCGATGGTCGCATAGTCTACCGCGATGCCAGTGTCGGCGAAGGCGTCGCGAAAGGCGCGCGCGTGGAGCGGCGAGCTATCGACCAGAGTGCCATCAAGATCGAATATGAGCAGGCGCTTGCCTTTGAGGAGGCGAGCCAGGGGCGAAAGGCTCATGATGCGGCCGCGGCCGCTTCTTCGTACAGCGACAGGATCGTGGCAACGACTCGGTCGCCGTCGTGTCTGCCCGGGGCGTCCCCGGACTCGAAATCGTCGATCACCCGGCGCACCGCGAGATCGGCGAAATTGGCCGCGTCATAGTCGACATAGGTTTCATCGGCCTTGCGCCGACCGCTGTTGATCAGGACCGCGCCAAACAGATCGGCGGTGGAATAATGGCGTCCGTCGGCAAGCATCAGATATTTATAAGCCCCGCGCAGATAGTCCGATGCGCGGTAGCTCGGTGTTTCGTAATCCGCGCCGATATTAGTGACGAAGACCTTGAGGGCGCTGCGATTGCTCGCGATCGTTTCTGCGATGCCGCGTGACATGTAGGTAGGGTAGAGCGAGCTGTGCTGCGTGCCCGCCGAGTAGACGATGACGTCAGCCTGTTCGAGCGCGAGCTTGACCCCTGGCGATGCGGCGGGGGCGGCGTGATGGCGACCGAGGAAATACTTCTGCTGGTCGAGTGGAAGCGCCGCAAAGCGGTGGCGATCGAGCGGCCGGTCGAGCAGGTAGATCGCCTCGATCAGCACGTTCGAGCGCAACTCGACGATTTCCGCTTCGGAATAGAGGATCTCGCCATTCTCCCGGAGCGCCGCCAGCCATTTATTGTCGACGCTGTTGGGAAGGACCGTGCCCTTCAACCGGAACAGCCGGTCCATAGCCCGCGTGGTCTGCTCCATATCGCGGCGGGACGCCAGATAGGCGCCGGCGTAGAGGCAGTTCATCAGCGAACAATCGCCGAATTCGAAGCGGTCGCCGCGCGCCGGCTCGATCACGTCCAGGCCGTCGACGAACTCGCGCACGAAGACTTCGAGCGCCAGACGGAGGGTTCGGCTCGCCACCTCGATTCCGGCAATGCGGCCTGCTCCCTGAGCGAATGCGCGCATGTCGGCAAGGATCGTCTCGCGCGCACTCTCCAGCGGGTAGCGATAGGCAAACAACGCGCGGCTCGAGTCATGGTGGGGGTCGTTTTCAGGCAGCATCAACTCCTGAACCTTGCGGATGTCCGAAGGCCCGAGCATGTCGAAGAAGCGCCGGATCTCGCCGGTCGACTTGCCGTCGTCATAGGCGTTGACAATCGAGGTGACGTTCAACCCCTGCCGGCTCAGCATCGCCGGAATGATCGACGCGGCACCGCGGCCACCGTTGAGAACGACAATGTTCAGCATGGCCAGAAGCTCCTGTCCATTTTACCCATGGACGCTAAAGTTGACGCACCGGTGAAGAGCCATGGACTGGCGCTCCGTTTGCACGCTCTAATCTATGGTAAACCTCACGATAGGCCTGCTCGGCGACCTCCAGGCCCAGCATCTTGCGTGCTCGCTCCCTCAGCGCGCTTCCCCTCTTGCGGCAAATGACATCCAGCTGCCCCACAACGCCCTCCATGGCCTCCGGATCCGAAAGATCAATCGTCGCGCCGGCATCGAGCACGCGCGTCATCTCGTCGACGTCGCCAACGCCCGCGTTGCTGATGGTCGGTATGCCAATGGCAAAGGCTTCCGCCAATTTGGTCGGCGAGCTCGCCATCTTGGAATAAGCCGGTTTGATGAAGCTCAGCATGACATCGGCGGCGCCGAGAATCCCGGGCAGCTCGTCCCGGCTGGCGGGTCGGACATGGACCAGGTCGCGCAGCGCGTCGAGGCCCATCGCGCTGAACATCGCCTCATGTTCGGGCTTCCAGTCGCGGGTGACAATCAACATGTGGACATTGCCCCAGCGTTGGGCTGCCGCCGCAAAGAAGCGGAACATTTCGTCCAGCATATACCAAGTGCCGAGCGACCCGAGATAGGCGATCAGGCGGGCGTCGGGCGGAACGCCGAGTTCGTCGCGGATCGCGTCGCGAGCGCCTGGCGGCGGCAAGTTGAAGTGCTCGAAATCGGCGCAGCAGGGAATCACGGTCACGGGCGCCGTCATATTCGGAGCAAGGCGCTGCAGCTCGGGCAGCACGCGCTCGGTGAGCGATATGATATAGGTGGCGCAGCGCAGCAGGTGCCGCTCGACGCGCTTGTAGGCGCGATAAAGGAGGCGATCCCGCCAATTCTCCCGGTTCCACAGGCCGCCGTCGACACGCTCGTCGACCCACAGGCCGCGCATGTCGAACAGGGTTTTCACACCCGTCAACCGATGCAGTAAGCAGCCGACCTGCATTGCCGGATAGCCGCGACAATGGACGATCCCGAAGCGCCGCCGCAAGTGCAGGGCGAGGGCGGTGGCGTACATCCGCGAGAGATCCCACAGCTTGCCGAGCTTTCCCCCGCCCTTGGTGAACGACAATGGCGTCCAGGTGATGCCGTGTCGGTCCAGCTCGGCGCGCATGGCGGCTCCGCCCGCTGCAAATCGGTCCGGCTTCTCGAAACTCAGGATATGAACCGGGCGGGGGTGGGCGGCGATGCCGTACAGATAGGGGAGGATTTGGCTGCCACCGAGCGGATCAAGCAAACCGTCATAGCTGATGAACATGGCGGCAAGGGTCACGAACGGGTGCTCCTGAGCGCGACACGCCGTTGCAAGAGCGCTGCCACATACATGGAAAATCCTCGCGCGGCCGCTTTTGGCAACTGGCAGCTCGACTCCCCTGATGGCGATTGCGACCGGTTCTGAAATGCCGGCGCAGCCATTAATAAATTGCTTGCCGAAAATACAGGCCTTCGGCTGGTGCGTTCAGCCCTAGCGCGGAGCGATCGCGCGCCGCCAAAGCTTCGGCGATCCGCTCGGTCGGCCAGTCACCGAGGCCGACCAGCGCCAGGCAACCGGCCATCGATCGTACCTGATGGTGCAGAAAGGAGCGGGCCTCTGCCGCGATCGATACACGGTCGCCGTCGCGCGTCACCTCGAGCCGGTCGAGCGTCCTCACCGGGCTGTCCGCCTGGCACTGGATTGAGCGGAACGTGGTGAAATCATGCCGTCCGACCAAGGACAGCGCAGCCGCGGACATCGCTTTTTCGTCGAGCGGTCGCGCGATCCGCCAGGCGCGACCCGCCTCGAGCGTCAGCGGCGAGCGGCGATTGATGATGACGTAGCGGTAGGCACGGCCGATGCAGCTGAATCGGGCATGCCAATCGTCCGCGACCTTCCGACAGGCCAGAATGGCGATCGGCGCCGGCCGCAATTGGGCATTCAGTGCCTCCATCAAACGAAACGGGGTGATCGCCTTCTCAATATCGACATGCGCCTCCATCGCTAACGCATGAACGCCAGCATCGGTCCTGCCGGCGGCATGGACCGTGCGCTCTTCTCCGGTCACCTTCGTGACGGCCGTCTCGATCGCCGCCTGCACGCTGGGGCCGTGGTCCTGCCGCTGCCATCCCATGAAGGGTTGGCCATCATATTCCATCGTCAGGCGGAACCGCGTCAAAGCGTCGTTCCGGACGGGATCTTGAAGCCCCGCAAGAACTCAGTTGTGGTCATCGCCGCCTTGCCGGCGCGCTGAACCTCGTCTGGCCGGAGTGCGTCCGTGCCACAGGCGATCGTCAACTGGTCGTCGATCACCAGGCCAGGCGGGCCGCTGCTGTCGATGACAAGGGCCGACAGGACGCGGATGCGTTCGCCCCTATGCTCGAAAAAGGCCCCGGGCTGGGGTGAAAATGCGCGCACGATGCGGATGAGATCATCCGCCGACTGCAAGAAATCCAGCCGCGCCTCGGCCTTGTCGATCTTTGCCGCATAGGTCACGCCATCCTCCGGCTGCGCGCGCTCCGGCAGCGATCCGAGCCCAGCCAGCGCCTCCACCATCGCCTCTGCGCCGATCGTCGCCAGCTCCTCGGTCAACGACCCGGCATCCTTGTCGCCGATCGCGGTTTCGCGTGTCAGCAGCATTGGTCCGGTGTCCAGCCCAGCTTCCATCCGCATGATCGTTACGCCGGTCATCGTGTCGCCGGCGAGGATTGCGCGCTGGATCGGTGCTGCGCCGCGCCAGCGTGGCAGCAGCGAGGCGTGGATGTTGAAGCAGCCCTGCGCCGGCGCATCGAGGATCGCTTGCGGCAGGATCAGGCCATAGGCCGCAACCACCGCCGCATCGAGCGCCAGCGCGGCGAAGGCCGCCTGGGCGTCGGCATCGCGCAGCGTCACCGGCGTTCGCACGGGGATGCCCAGCGCCTCGGCCCGCAGCTGGACGGGGGAGGGGCGCAATGCCTTGCCCCGCCCGCCCGGCCGCGGCGGCTGGCAATAGGCCGCCGCCACGTCATGGCCCGCGGCAACCAGCGCGTCGAGCGCCGGCACGGCGAATTCCGGAGTTCCCATAAAGGCGATCCGCATCGGCGCTCCCTGACAACTTGGCAAGCGGCGGTGCAAGCCCCTATCTCGCAATAATGGCGTCCTCCGAAATCGATGCGCTGACCCAGGCGCTGGCGCGGCTGCCCGGGCTCGGGCCCCGCTCGGCGCGGCGTGCCGTGCTCTATCTGATCAAGCGCCGTGAGACGGCGCTCGATCCGCTGGTCCGGGCGCTCGATGCGGTCGCCCGTAAGCTCGTCGCCTGCGGCATCTGTGGCAATGTCGACACCAGCGACCCTTGCGCGGTCTGCATCGATCCGCGCCGCGATCCGCGCCTGCTCTGCGTCGTCGAGGAGGTCGCCGACCTTTGGGCGCTCGATCGCTCGCATCTGTTCCCCGGCCGGTTCCACGTCCTCGGCGGCCGGCTCTCCGCGCTCGATGGGGTGCGGCCGGAGGATCTCGGGATCGATCGCCTGGTTTCGCGGCTGGCCGCCGGCGGCATCGACGAGGTGGTGCTGGCGATGAACGCCACGCTCGAGGGCCAGACAACTGCCCATTATATCGCCGAACGGATCGAATCGCTGCCGGTCCGCGTCACCCAGCTCGCCCATGGCCTGCCGGTCGGCGGCGAGCTCGACTATCTCGACGAAGGGACGCTGGCCCAGGCGCTGCGCGGCCGCCGCCCGGTCGCTTGACGCGGCGGGCGGCGCTTCCTAGCTCACCACCATGGCCCTGAAGACGATAATCGAGGCGCCCGACTCGCGGCTGCGCCAAATCTCGAAGCCGGTCGAGACGGTGACGGACGAGCTCCGTGCGCTGGTCGCCGACATGTTCGAGACGATGTACGACGCGCCCGGCATCGGCCTCGCCGCGATCCAGGTCGGCCATCCGCTGCGCCTGCTGGTGATCGACCTCCAGGAAGAAGAGGACGATGAAGGCCAGCCGATCCGCAAGCCCCGCGTGTTCATCAATCCGGAGCTGAGCGAGGCCTCGGAAGAGATGTCGGTCTACAATGAGGGCTGCCTGTCGGTGCCCGAGCATTATGCCGAGATCGAGCGGCCGAAGTCGGTTCGCGCCCGCTGGACCGACGACAAGGGCCAGCCCCATGACGAGGTGATCGATGGCATGCTGGCGACCTGCCTGCAGCATGAGATCGATCATCTGAACGGCGTGTTGTTCATCGATCATCTGTCCCGGCTGAAGCGCGACATGGTGCTCAAGAAGCTCGAAAAAGCCCGCCGCCAGGGCAAGGCCGCCTAGCCCGCTCGCGCAGCCTTGCGCCGCGCCACGGCGGCGCGTAGGTTCCTGCTTCGTTCCAGCGGGAGCCTGTGTTGGACGTTCTGGTCGCAATCATCATCCTGGTCGCGGTGCTGATCGGTTTCGCGGTCGGCTGGTATCTCGCCAAGAACGGCGGCGGCGAGGCTGAACGGCTGCTGCGGCAATCGCTCGACGGCGTCACCGGCGAGCGCGATCTGGCGATCCGTGAGCGCGAGGGCTTTCGCGCCGAGCGCGACACTGCGCTCCTCGATCTTCGCGCCCTCCAGGTCGCCGAGACCGAGCGCGAGCGCGCCTTCGAGGCGCGGCTGACCGAGCTGCGCGAGGCCAAGGATGCGCTCTCCGCCCAGTTCAGCGAGGTCGGCGCCAAGCTGCTCGGCGAAGCCCAGGCCGCCTTCCTCCAGCGCGCCGACGAACGCTTCAACCAGGCCGGAGAGAAGAGCGAGGCGCAGCTCAAGGCGCTGCTCCAGCCGGTCGAAACCACGCTAAAACGCTATGAGGAAGGGCTGCAGCAGGTCGAGAAGGACCGCGTCGGCAGCTATAGCGAGCTGAAGCTTGCCGTCGAGCAGCTGACCCAGGGCAATGAGATCGTTCGGCGTGAGGCCGCGCGGCTGACCAATGTCCTGCGTTCCAGCCCCAAGCATCGCGGCCGCTGGGGCGAGGAGCAGCTCCGTACCATCCTCGAATCCGCCGGCCTTGCCGAAAATGTCGATTTCTCGCTGCAATCCTCGGTCAGTGACGGCGAACGTCTGTTGCGGCCGGATTGCGTGATCAACCTGCCCGGAGGCCATTGCATCGTCGTCGATGTCAAATGCCCGCTGGTGGCGTTCGAACAGGCTTTTGACGAGGAGGACGAGCAGCGGCGCGGCGAGCTGCTGCTCGAGCATGCCGCGGCGATGAAGACCTATGCCAACGACCTCGGTCGCAAGAGCTATTGGCGACAGTTCGACCTCTCGCCCGACTTCGTCATCATGTTCATCCCCGGCGAGCATTTTCTCGCCGCCGCCGCCGAGCGCGCACCCGAGCTGATCGAGACGGCCTTCCGCAACGGCGTGATCGTCGCCTCTACGATCAACATGCTGGCGCTGGCCAAGGTG
>Ga0105240_10015333_pt1 | contig 10425 bp, 8 predicted proteins | sample KBSC54metaG_FD_80426 | JGI IMG/M metagenome (GOLD analysis project Ga0105240, IMG submission 80426) | Corn rhizosphere microbial communities from Kellogg Biological Station, Michigan, USA - KBS C5-4 metaG | ecosystem: Host-associated > Plants > Roots > Rhizosphere > Soil | place: Michigan, USA... | reverse complement strand
TCTGGATTTCTTCGCGTTCACGGGACACTCGAGCTGGCACGACATGCCGGCCATGGAAGGACAGCGGGAGCGGCACTGGATAGCCGGATTCAAGCGGCTGAAGGACACCTGGCCGCGGGTGCAGCAGGTGATCGCCGACGGCAATCGCGACCACGAGTTCTGCGCGTTCCTCGGATTCGAGTGGCACTCGTCGCACTGGGGCGACCAATGCGTGGTGTTCCCAGGCGACCACCGGCCATTGCACTACACCGCCGACCCGCAGCAGCTGCGGCGTTTTTGCGGCGAGGAGCGCGCGCTGATGATCCCGCACCATCTCGCTTATCCCAGCGGGCATCGCGGCGTGAATTGGGAAGCCTTCCACGAGGATTGCACGCCGGTCGTGGAGATCTATTCCGAACACGGCAACGGCGAGGAAGATCGCGGCCCGCTCACTTACTTCAGCCATTCGATGGGCGGACGGCAGACATCGAACACAGCCAGCGCCGGGTTGAAAGCAGGCTTGCGATTCGGCTTCGTGGGTTCGTCCGACGATCATGCAGGCTTTCCGGGCGCCTACGGCGAAGGGCTGATGGCGGCGCTGGTGAAAGACTTCACCCGTGAAGGCATCTTCGAGGCGATCCGCGCGCGCCGCACTTACGCGCTCACCGGCGACCGGATCGAAGTCGATTTCACGGTTGAAGGCGCAACCATGGGGTCGAGCATCAGCGCGGGCCGCGAAGTGCAAGCCGTGTTCTCGGTGCTTGGGCGCGACGAGCTGGATGTGGTCGAGATCATCCAGGATGGCCATGTGGTTCATCGCGCGTACGCTGACACGAACGTCACCCCCGAGCGCACGTTCGGCTCTCCGGTGCAAGTGCGGCTGGAATGGGGCTGGGGCCCTTGGGGCGCGCTGGCGCTGGACCGCATTTGCGATTGGGCGATGCAGGTGCGCGTGGAGCAAGGGCGCATCCTGCGCTATTTTCCCTGCCTGCAATCGATGCCTTATGACGAGCAGCGGCGTCATCGATTCGACATGACCGGCGGCAACTCGCTCGCGATTCGGTCGTACACATCCCGCCAGCACGCGTATCGCGAAAACCCGAACCAGAGCGTCGTGCTGGAACTGCAGGCCGGCGCGGACACGGTGCTGAACCTGGCGCTCACGCAGCCCGTCGGGCAAACATCATCCAGCCGCCTCGCGGACTTGTATGCTGGTTCGCACAACCTGTTCACGGGCGGCTTTCCGCACGAGGGCTATCAATGGCACCGCCTCCTGCCGGCAAGCGCATCGTCGCTGCAGGGCCACTGCTCATTGGTGGTGCCGCCCGGCCCCTCGCACGTGTACCTGCGCGCGCGCCAGAAGAATGGCCAGATCGCCTGGGCCAGCCCCGTGTTCCTCAATTACCGTTAGGCCCTTTCATGAACATCGCATCGGTCGAGGTTTTTCCCATCCGCTTGCCGCTGATGGCGGTGCTCACGCTGCCGCGCGGCGCATCGCGCACATTGGATGAAGGCAAGCGGATCGCGCTGGTGAAGATCACCGATACCGATGGCAACGTCGGATGGGGCGAAGCCGGCCCGTCGCGGCGCTGGTCGGCCGAGACGCTGGAATCGTGCGTGAGCTCGATCCGCAACTACCTGGCGCCGGTGGTGACCGGGCATGACGTGTTCGACATCGCGGGCCTGCATGCAAAGATGAACCAGGAGTTGGCGGTCGGCATGGATCCGGGGCAGCCGATCGCGAAATGCGCGATCGACCTGGCGGTGCACGACCTGGTTTGCAAGCGCCTGGGGATCAACCTGCAAAGCTGGTTGGGCGCCAAGCGCGCGGACTGCGTGCCGCTGGCCAGACTGGTTTCCGCGGCGACGCCGCAGGAAGCGGCGCGGATCACCGAGGCCGCATGGTCCGAGGGATTTCGCGGCTTCAAGGTGAAGGTGGCGCATCACAAGCAACTGGATGCGGACATCGTGCGCGCCGTGGTGAAAGCCGCGCGCGGCGCCTACGTATGGGCCGATGCGAACCAGGGTTACACGCTGGAAGAAGCGCTGCGGATGTGCAAGGTGTTCGAAGCGCTCGGCCTCACCCTGTTCGAGCAGCCGGTTCCCATGAGCGATGTGTACGCCATGAAGAAGCTCCTGTCGGCAAGCGGCCTGACCATCGCGCTGGACGAAGCCGCAATCGGCTTGCCGTTCGTGATCGACCTGTTGCGGCGCGATGCGGTGGAGGGCCTCGCCATCAAGGTGTCGAAGGTCGGCGGGCTGCACTACGCGCGCCAGATGTGCGACCTGGCATTGAACGCCGGGCTCACCTTGATCGGCTCGGGGCTGATGGACGCGCCGATCGGCTTCGCTGCGTCCGTGCACCTGTTCGCGGCCTACGGCATCAGCTTGCCGGTGGACCTGAACGGACCGCAATTCATCGCCGAGGATTACCTGGCCGAGCCGCTGCCGGTGCGAAACCAGGTCGCGTATGTGCCGCAAGGGCCGGGACTCGGCGTCGTCGTCGACGAGGACAAGGTGCGCCGATTCGCGCTTGCGCTCGCCTACTGACGCAGCAAACATGCATAAACTCTTCGCCATCCTGCTGCTTGCTTTCGCGTCCCTGGTGCAGGCCCAGGCACCGTTTCCCTCCAGGCCGGTGAAGCTGGTCGTGGCCTTTCCGCCGGGCGGCTCCACCGACATCAGCGCGCGTCTGCTCGCCACCAAGCTGTCCGACAAATGGGGACAGCCTGTGGTGGTGGAAAACCGGCCTGGCGCGGGCGCGAACATCGGCACCGCGTATGTCGCGAAGGCGCCGCCCGACGGCCACACGATACTGCTCGCGACCACCGCGCTTTCGATCAGCCCGAGCGTGTTTTCGCAACCGGGCTATGACGCGCTGCGAGACCTCGCGCCGGTGATGATGGTGTCCACCATTCCCAACGTGCTGGTGGTGCATCCCGATGTGCCGGCGAAAACCATCGGCGAATTCATCGCGTACTTGCGGGCGAATCCCGGCAAGCTCAACTTCGCCGCGCCGGGTGCATCCAGCGGACAGCGAATGACTTTCGAATTGATCAAGCAGGTGACCGGCACGCAGATCACGATGGTGGCGTACGCCGGCGGTGCACCCGCGCTGCAGGCCGTGCTCGCGGGCCAAGTGCAGGCGATGATCGTCAATGTGGTGGAAGCGACGGGATATGTGAAAGCCGGCAAGCTGCGCGCACTGGCCGTGACTACCGCGAAGCGCGCGCCCATGCTTCCCGAGGTGCCGACGCTCGCCGAAACGGTCGCGCCGCGCATCGACACCTTCGTGTGGCAGGCCTTGTTCGCGCCCGCCGGTACCCCGGGTTCCGTGATCCAGCAAATCCAGCGCGACACCGCGGCCGCGCTCGCGCTGCCGGACGTGCGTGAAAAGCTCGCCGGCATGGGCATGGAGATCGTGCCCGGCACGCCCGATTCGCTGGCAAAGTTCCTGCGCGACGATATCGACACGTGGCGCCGCGTGAGCCAAGCCGCCGGCATCAAACCCGAATGAAGGAGATCCCCATGTTCAAGAGCTTTTTCACGGCCCTGCTGGCGGCGTGCGCAGCCATCGCCGCCGCACCCGCGGGCGCGCAAGCCTATCCGAACCGGCCGGTCAAGATGCTGGTCGGCTTCCCTCCCGGCGGATCGACCGACCTTGCCGCGCGCTTGCTTGCGGCCAAACTGTCACAGTCGCTTGGGCAGACCTTTGTCGTTGAGAACCGCTCCGGCGCCAGCGGCAACATAGCGAGCGACCTCGTCGCGCACTCCGCGCCCGACGGCTATACCTTGATGATGGCTGCGACCTCATTCGCGGCAGCGCCCGCGTTCTTCGACAAACTGGGATGGGACCCGGTCAAGGACTTCACCCCGGTGGGTTTGGTGGCGACGGTGCCGATCATCGTGGTGGTCAACCCATCGGTGGGCGTGAAGACTTTGGCCGACCTGGTCAAGTACTCGAAGCAGCATCCGGGCAAGCTCAACATGGCTTCGCCGGGACCCACGACGCTGGTGCGCCTATCGGGTGAGCAGTTCAAGCAGACCGCGAAAGTCGATTGGCTGACGGTGCACTACAAAGGCGGCGCGCCCGCGATGCAGGACATGCTGGCCGGCACCGCGCAGGTGATGTTCGCGAACATCTCGGACGTGATCGCGCAAGTGCAGGCTGGCAAGCTGACCGCACTGGCGGTGACGACGCCCAAGCGCTCGGCGATCGTGCCCGACGTGCCAACCGTGGTCGAAGCCGGCTATCCCGGCTTCTCGTTCTCGACCTGGCAGGCCGTCGTCGGGCCGGCCGGGATGCCGGCCGACGTGGTAGCCAGGCTCAACGGCGAAATCCGCAAGATCATGGCCATGCCCGAAATGAAGGCCCAGTTCCTGGCGCTGGGCACCGACGCGGCGACCAGCACGCCCGAGGAGCTGGGCGCCTTGCTGGTCGAGGAAGTCGACAAGATCAAGCGCGTGGCGAAGAGCGTCGGCGCCACGACCAACTGAGTTGCGCGGCGGCAGCCCGGTCGGCGCGTTTTCGATTTTTGCGCGATGCGGGCAGAATGCGCCCATGTCGCTCAAGCTCTTCCGTTCGACAGGTTACTCGTCGATCTTCGCGCCCGGCCAAAGCCGGGTGGCGATGCATCCGGGATGGATCACCGCGGCGACCAGCGCCTGGGTCGGCTTTGCATGCAATGTGGCGCTGTGGCGTGAACTGGCGCACTCCTCGATGGACAACATGGGCTGGTCCCACGTGCTGGCACTGGCCGTTTTCGTGTGCGGCGCCTGCGCAATGCTGCTGAGCCTGCTCGGTTGGCGCCGGACGCTCAAGCCCGCCGCAACCTTGCTGCTCTTCATCGCCGCGCTGGCGGCCTGCTCAATCTGGAGCCAGTCATTGCCGGTGGACGCGAGCCTGCTGGACGCGCGCCTGTCCAGACTGATCCTGCCGCCTTGGGCCAGCCTCTTGCGCTGGCAGGTCTCGGCGATGCTGGCCGGCTTGGCCCTGGCGCCCAGCGTGTGGGCCTGGAACACGAAGGTGCGGCGGCTGTCCGCGCGCCAGCAACTGAGCGCCACGGTGATGGGCATCCTGATTGGCGTCGTGCTGCTGGCCGCAAGCGGCTTTGCCCTGCTGGAAGCTTAGGCTAGAAAAGCTGCTTCTGCCCGGCCAATCCGGGCCTGCGAAACGCGGTGGTGTCCAGGTTCACGCGCTCCCGATTGAACCCGAGCTGGTGCGTGGCTTTCTCGAAGCGCCGTGCGATCAGGTCGGCCCAGATGCCTGATCCCTTCATGCGCGTGGCGAAATCACTGTCGTAGTCCTTGCCGCCGCGCATGTCGTGGATGCGCGCCATGATGCGCTGCGCGCGCTGCGGGTAGTGCAGTTCCAGCCACTGGCGAAACAGCGGGCTGACCTCCCAGGGCAGGCGCAACACGTGATAGAACGCGCTGCGCGCGCCGGCGTCCCACGCCGCCTGCAGCACCTGCTCCATGTCTTCGGTGAGGAACGGAATCTGCGGCGCGAGGCTGACGCCGCACGGCACGCCATGCTCGGCGAGCGTCCGCAGCACGCGCAGGCGCCGGTGGGGCGCCGCGGCGCGCGGTTCGAGCTTGCGGGTCAGCTCGGCGTCCAGCGTGGTGATGGTGACATTGACCGCAACCAGCCGCTGCGCCGCCATCGGCGCGATCAAGTCCAGGTCGCGTTCGACGCCGCTCGACTTGGTCACCAGCGAAAACGCATGACGGGTTTCGTGCATCAGCTCGATCACCGCTCGCGTCAGCCGCAGTTCGCGCTCCACCGGCTGATAGCAATCGGTCGCGGTGCCGATGGCGATGAGCCGGGGCTCGTAATGCCTTTTCGACATCTCGGCCCGCAACACCGCCGCGATGTTGCGCTTGGCAATGATCCTGGTTTCGAAGTCCAGGCCCGGCGACATATTGAGATAACTGTGGGTGGGCCGGGCGTAGCAGTAGATGCAGCCATGCTCGCATCCGCGATACGGATTGATCGAGCGGTCGAAGTACACGTCGGGCGAGTCGTTGCTCGAGATGACGCTGCGCGCGTCTTCCCAGATCACCTCGGTTTGCAGGGCTTGGCGCGGCTGTGAAAGTCCATCTTCCAGCGTGGACCATCCGTCATCGAATGGCTGGCGCGCATCGCTCTCGAAGCGATGCGCCAGCCGCGTTGCAGCGCCGCGACCTTTCAAGGCTTCGACCGGGACATGCACTTCATTCACGGCGTCTTTTCGATACTGTTATTTTGTACAGTCTACCCGTGAATGCCATAGCCCGCAAGGGCACTGCCGTGTGCGCATCGCGCTTAACACCTTTGGCGGACAGCCATTTGCCTAGCACTGTCGAGGTTTTTTCGTAGCGGTGAAAAGTTGCGCAATGGTCTCATCCCCTTGTCGCTGCTCGAAGTTCGGCAGCACAGGTTCAATGAGAGGAACCCCATGGAAATCAGCAATGCCGCCGGCCCCAAATCCAAGATCCTCGTGGTCGACGATACGCCCGACAACCTGTTCCTGATGAGCGCCTTGCTCGAAGACAAGTACGAGCTCGTCACGGCATCCAGTGGCGCCGAAGCGTTGGAGATCGCGCGCTCCGCGCGGCCGCCGGAGCTGATCCTGCTGGACATCATGATGCCGGACATGGACGGCTACGAAGTGATGCGTCGCCTGCGCAAGGAGCCCTCGACTGCCGGCATCCCGGTGATCTTTCTCACCGCGCTCACCAGCATCGAGGAAGAGCAGTTCGGCCTGGACCTGGGCGCCGTCGACTACATCACCAAGCCGATCAGTCCGCCCGTCGTGATGGCGCGCGTGAACTCCCACCTGGAGCGCAATGCCAACGCGCGCCGCCTTCAGGCCCTGTCGGAAAAACTCGGACGCTATCTCGCACCGCAGGTGTACAAGTCGCTGTTCGACGGCTCGCGCGACGCCGAGATTCGCACCCAGCGCAAGAAGCTCACCGTGTTCTTCTCGGACATCAAGGACTTCACGGCGTCCACTGCCAAGTGGCAGCCCGAGGAAATCACTTTCCTGCTCAACAGCTACTTTTCCGAAATGTCCAAGATCGCGTTTGAGTACGGCGGCACGCTGGACAAGTTCATCGGCGACGCGATGATGATTTTCTTCGGCGACCCGGAAAGCCGTGGCGTCAAGGAAGACGCGCTGCAGTGCGTGAAGATGGCGATGGCGATGCAGCGGCGCATGGCCGAGCTGCAGATCCTGTGGCGCGAGATGGGCTCCGAAAAAACGTTCCAGGTGCGCATGGGCATCAACTCCGGCTATTGCGACGTTGGCAATTTCGGCAGCGACCTGCGCATGGACTACACCATCATCGGGCGCGAAGTGAACCTCGCCGCACGCCTGCAGCAGGCGGCCGAACCCGGCGGCATCATCATCTCCAAGGAAACGTATGGGCTGGTGCGCGACGAGATCGTCGCCCTGGAGCAGCAGCCTTTAAGCGCGAAGGGCTTCTCCGAAGCCATCGAATCATTCGCCGTTCAGGAAGAGGCCGAAATGCAAACCGTCGCCCGCAAGGTGTTCCAGTGGGAACGGCTGGGCATGCGCGTGTTGATCGATCTCGATCGCCTGCCGTCCGCCGAGCGCGCCGCCGCCGCCGTCGAATTGCGCGAGATGGCCGACCGCCTGCATTAGCCGAGCCAGCCGCAGCGGCGCCACGGCCCCGCGCGGCGCGGCTTCGTGCTCAAATGCGGGCATGCCGCAGCCGACGGGCCGTCCCGTTCCCCGCTTGAGGGCAGCGTGACATGGACACGCTGCTGCTGTCGCGCATCCAGTTCGCGGCGAACATCGGGTTCCACATCCTGTTCCCGACGATCAACATCGCGCTGTGCTGGTTCCTGGTGTATTTCCGCGTGCGGCGCCGCTGGGCCCGGGGAACGCCCGCGGCCCAAGGCTGGGACGATGCGTATTACCTCTGGACCAAGATTTTCGCGCTGACATTCGCGCTCGGCGTGGTCACCGGCGTCACGATGAGCTTCCAGTTCGGCACCAATTGGCCCGGCTACATGGAGCACGCCGGCAATATCGCGGGACCGCTGCTGGGCTACGAAGTGTTGACGGCATTTTTCCTGGAGGCGACGTTTCTCGGGATCATGTTGTTCGGCCGTGACCGGGTGTCTGCGCGCGTGCACATGTTCGCAACCTTGATGGTGGCTCTCGGCACGACGGTCTCCGCTTTCTGGATCCTGAGCCTGAACTCGTGGATGCAAACGCCCGCGGGTTATGAACTCGTCGAGGGCCGTTTTTATGCGGCAAGCTGGTGGCAAGTCATTTTCAACCCATCGTTTCCGTACCGGCTGGCGCACAAGCTGCTGGCTTCGACCTTGACGGCGTCGTTCCTGATCGCGGGCTTATCGGCTTGGCAATTGCTGCGCCACCGAGGCAATGCCGGCACGCAGCACGCGTTGCGCGCCGGCGTGGTGGCGGCCGCGATTGCGATTCCGCTGCAGATCTTCGCGGGCGATCAGCACGGCCTGAACACGCTTGAATACCAGCCCGCCAAGATCGCGGCGATCGAAGGCATCTGGCACACCGAGAAAGGCGCGCCGCTCACCCTCTTCGGATGGCCCAATGAAAAACAGCAGCGCACCGATTTCGCCATCCAGGTGCCCAAGCTGGCGAGCCTGATCCTGGCCCACGACCCCAATGCGCAGCTCAAGGGCCTGGACGAATTCCCCAACGCGCATCCGCCGGTCGCGCCGGTGTTCTGGAGTTTTCGCATCATGGTGGGAATGGCCATGCTGATGCTGCTGGTCTCGTGGTGGTGCGCATGGACCTTATGGCGCGGCCGCCGCGGTGCTGTCACGGGGTCAGGGCACCTGGGGACGCCCTTCTCGCGCTGGCAGTTGCAGCTGCTGGCCGCGATGACTTTCTCCGGCTGGGTGTCCACCATCGCGGGCTGGTGCGTCACTGAAATCGGCCGGCAGCCGTTTCTTGTCTATGGGATCCTGCGCACCGCCGATCTCGTTGCGGAGCATCCGCCGGCACTGGTGCTGTCCACCTTGCTCGCCTACCTGGTCATCTATGCATTCCTGCTGCCATCGTACGTGGTGGTGCTGATGTACATGGCGTCGCATCCGGCGCAGCCCGCCGGACTCGGCCCGCAAACTCCGAAAGCCGCGCCGACCGCGGGGCGCGCGTGATCGGAGCACAAGGCACACGATGAACTTCACCTGGGCCGAAATGCTCCCGCTGGTGTTCATGGGCGTGATGGGCCTTGCGCTGCTCGCGTATGTGGTGCTGGACGGCTACGACCTGGGCGTCGGCCTGTTGCTGCCGTTCGCCAGCGACGAACAGAAGGACATGATGGTGGCCAGCATCGGTCCGTTTTGGGATGCGAACGAAACCTGGCTGGTGCTGGGCATCGGCATCTTGCTGATCGCCTTTCCGCTGGCGCACGGCATCGTGCTGTCCGCGCTTTATCTTCCGGTGGCCGTGATGCTGCTCGGCCTCGTCCTGCGCGGCGTCTCGTTCGACTTTCGCGTGAAGGCGCACGCCGCGCGCAAGCAGATGTGGAACCGCATCCTTTCGCTCGGCTCGCTGATGGCCGCCGCGGCACAAGGCTGGATGCTGGGCAGTTATCTCACGGGCTTTGACCGCGGACTGTGGCCCTCGCTGTTCAACCTGGGCATCGCGCTCACACTTCCCACCGCGTACGCGATGCTGGGCGCGGGTTGGTTGATCATGAAGACGGGCGAGGCGTTGCAGCTGCGCGCAGTGGCGTGGGCACGCAAGGTACTCTGGCCGATGGGCGCCGCGCTGGTGGGCATCTCCCTGGCCACACCCATGGTGAGTCACACCGTCTTCGAGAAGTGGTTCGCCATGCCGCAGTTCGTGGCGCTGTTGCCGATCCCGGTCGCCTGCGCGGTGGCTTTCTTCGCGGCGTTCCACGTGATCAGCCGGCCGCGCGTGGTCGCGGCCGGCTACGGCTGGATCGTCTTCGCCAGCACGCTGCTGATCTTCGTGCTGGCTTTCCTGGGACTCGCCTACAGCCTGTATCCCTACATCATCATCGACCGGCTCACCATCTGGCAGGCCGCAGCCGCGCCTAACTCGCTGCTCTTCATTTTCGTCGGCGTGGCAGTCACGCTGCCGGCCATCATCGTGTACACGGTCTACATGTACCGCGTGTTCTGGGGCCGCGCCACCGAGCTAAGTTACGGCGCCGGCAACAGCGCGAACTGACCATGAACAAGATCGACATCTACAACCACGTCATGCCGCCCCGCTACCTGGAGTTGATGAGGCAGCACTCGAAGGACCAAGGCATCGTCAAGCGCATGACCGGCCTGCGCATGTTGTGGGACCTGGAAGCGCGAGTCCAGATGCTCGAGAAATGGCCCGAGCTGCAGCAGGTGCTGACACTGGCCGTGCCCTCGCCCGAGGCGCTGGGCGACGCGTCGGCATCTCCCGGATTCGCGCAGATTGCGAACGA
>Ga0105240_10015331_pt1 | contig 10425 bp, 5 predicted proteins | sample KBSC54metaG_FD_80426 | JGI IMG/M metagenome (GOLD analysis project Ga0105240, IMG submission 80426) | Corn rhizosphere microbial communities from Kellogg Biological Station, Michigan, USA - KBS C5-4 metaG | ecosystem: Host-associated > Plants > Roots > Rhizosphere > Soil | place: Michigan, USA... | reverse complement strand
GGCTTCGGTGGGCCATGCGTCCGCCGGATAGGCTGCTGTTTTGCCGGTGGGCGCGCTCATTCGATTCAGAATGCTATCATGCGCCAAAATGGAGGCCGCCCCGCCGTTGGTCATGGCCGCCGCCATTTCCGGGTTGCCCAGCAAATTAGTGAAAATCGTCTGCCCGGCCTTGGCGACTTTGGCGTTACCGCCAACATGATCGGCATCCGCGTTGGTGTTGATGATGTAACGAATGGGCAGCGGGGTTAACTTTTTCACTGCCTCCGTGACTTGAGCGGACGCGCTTTCTGTTCCCGTATCGACCAACACCACGCCATCCGAACCAATCTGCACGCCGATGTTGCCTCCGGCGCCAGCGATCATGTAGAAATTTGGCTTAACACGAATGATATCCAAGCCGCTCGAGTCCGCAGCCTGGGACCACGCTGTCACGCATGAGAAGACCACGAAAGAAGCAGTTAACAAGCTGATTTTACTTGGCCCCATGATAAGTGCTGTTTCAGAATCTCCCATCATGATAATCGATATTACACTTGCGAGAGTCGCGCGCTGGCACAGGCTCCGAAGTTATTTGGATGACTTTTGCTTCTCTTTATCAGTTTCTTTTACCGCTAAACCACCGGTGATTCCGTCGACCTGATATCCAATCTGTATTTTGCGAATCTTGGCGATCTCAGCAGGAGTGGCAGTCTTCGGATCTACGTTGGCAATCGCGCAGGTAAAGCCGCGAAGGGTGCATTCCGAGGTCGTATGCTTGATTCCGCGAGCTTTCATTTCCTCCGTCATCAGCTTTACGACATCCTCATGCATGATTACGGCGTTGTTCGGCACAAAAGTTCCTACGCCGATGGCGTAGTCGAGCGGCATCAGCGGTTCGACGCTGGAACCGAAATTACCGTCGTTCTTCTTTCCCAGGTCATGCGCATCCAGGTCGGCCCCTTTCGAAATAAGATACCGTACGACCTCGATGTCTCCGAGGTTTGCGGCATCCATGAGGGCCGTAATGCCGTAGCCATCGGCCGCGTTTACGTCTTCGCCGAGATCAACTAAGAGTTTCACCACGGCTAAACGTTCCGCTGCAGACCGTTGGCGATGATATCCATTGATAAATCCTTCGCCGGCGGCAGCCATTAGGGTCGTCTCGCGGTCTGAAGAGATGATGTGGGGATCGGCGCCATGGGCCAGCAGCAGCTTCACGAGTTCAATGTCCCCGGAGTGGGCGGCACGCATTAAGGCGGTTGCATAAACGATGCGCGGAGAACCTTCGCGCATGCGGGCGCGCGGAGTGGAGTTAATGATCACGTTAGGATCGGCTCCGGCATCGAGGAGTTTCTGAATGAGAGGGAGAGGATCTCTTGTCTCCATCCACGGGAAATTCGGCGCCGTTTCCATATTCCGGCGATCTACAGCCCAGAACAGAGGCGTGAATCGCTGCGCGTCTTTTTGGTTTACATTGGCATGACTATCGACAAGGAATTCCGCAACCTCATAACTCCCGTCAAATAACGCGAGTGAGAGCGCATCTTTCCCGTCACCGCCAACTGCGTTGATCTCTGCGCCGGCTTTCACCAAGTAGCGGGCCGAGGCGAGGTCTCCCTCGCGCGCAGCAAACATTAGAGGAGTCAGCATACCGCTGGCGAACTCTGCGATCTTCTGATCGGGTTTCGGCGGTACGGGCGTGGCGCCTTCAAAGCCTCGTCCAGAGGCCGGGGGTACGTAATAGGACTTCGCATTCACGTTCGCGCCGTGATCAATCAGTATTTTCACAACGTCGGAATGTTTGTCCCCAGCAGCCCACATCAGCGCCGTTGTGCCGCCCCAAGTCTCAGCGGTATTCACGTCGGCATTATGGTCGAGCAGCAACTTAACGGCATCCAACTTACCCGTTCGCGAGGCCATCATCAGCGGCGAATCGCCGAAACTTGTCAGCGGCGCATTGGGATTTACACCGGCTGAAATCAGGCGCGCAATCACCGCAGCATTGCCGTTCTGGCACGCCAACATCATCGGCGTTGCACCCACTTTATTCGCGGCGGATGATTTCGCACCCGCGCGGAGTAGCAGATCAACTAATTCAAGGTCATCCGCCCTAACCGCCCAATGAAGCGCCGAGGAGCCGTCGGCCTGTGCGGCATTGACATCGGAGCCTTGCTGTAGCAGGCGCCGCACTTCGGCTCTATTTCCCCGCATAGCGGCATCGGCAACATCGCCGGCGTTGGCAGGCGCGATCAACACGGCAAGGAGTAAGGCGATCTTTATCATTTGTCTTGATTCGTTCCCCAGACCCTAGTTAGCCATTCGACCAAGCGCTCCAGATCCTGGTCTTCTACGCGAGCGCCGCGCTCACGCATATCCACGAGAGTGACTCGCCATTCTTCCTCGGCCTTACGCGCACCCTGCACCCGATCCAGCCCATGGCAGCGGGTACATGCCTGGTTCAGCATCCGATAGGCTTCCGGATCGGAAAAGAACGTCGTAATCACAGGTGGAACATAGGTTCGCGGAAAGGGCTTGCTGTCCGGCCCGAATTTCGACACGAGCCAATCTAGCAATAGGTTCTGGTCCGCCTGGTTAAGCAGGACGTCAGCCGGTTTGTGCTTTTCGGTAATCACCTTTTGCCACGCGCTTCGATCCTGCGCATAGAAAGCGTAATCATCGATTCCGTGACAGGCAGTACAGTTCTTGCGGATAACCTTCCATACCTGTCCATCGGGCCGTTGCACTTTGGGCCGGGCCGCTCTGCCGCCCTGAGCCAGGAGCGGCAGGCTGCCCAGCAATATCCCTAATAAAATCGACTTCATGACCTAAAGAGCGATGGGTGCAGTGCTAGACCCGAAATTTTTCTGAACACCGACGGCACGCCCCGCTGAGTCGTATTTGGGAATTTCTTCAATTCCGTACTTGTGCAGAACAGCAAGCAACATGTCTGAGGTTCGTTCCACGTTGTCAGCAAACACAATGTGCCGGTTCCCTTTGAAATTCCCGTCCAGGCCGCCCAACAAAATGATCGGCACTTTCACATGAGCGTGACGGTGTGAATTACCCATGTTGCTGCCTTTGTAAATAAGAATGTGGTCGAGTAGGGTGCCGTCGCCGTCCGGTATCTTACTGAGCTTGTCCGCGAAGTAGGCCAGGTTCTGCACATGGTAGCGATTCATTTTCGCGTAGTTGGCAACATTATCCGGCTTATCCCCATGATGAGACGAGCCGTGCCAGGCTCCGTTGAAGCCTGACTCAGGGAAGGTCGACCCCGACAGGTCCTTTCCCAGCATGAAAGTCGCCGAACGAGTCAGGTCGCCTTCGAAGGCGAGCGCCAACAGATCGTACATCAGCCGGTAGTGGAGATGCTTGTTCTCCGGTACGCCAAACGGGATTTCAGAAGTCGGCTCCTTTACCTTTGAATCCATCGCAATCCTAATGCGCCGTTCGATTTCGCGAATATTTTCGAGATAGCTGTCGAGGCGGCTGCGGTCGCCGGCTCCCAAAGGCCGCTTGAAAACCGCAACTTCCTGCATGACGACATCGAGGACACTCGCGCTCTGCTGTCTTCCCAGGCGGCGCTCCTCGGGACTGGTCCCATCCCCGAATAGCCGCTCAAACGCGATGCGCGGATTTACTTCCGTGGGCAACGGGGAAACCGGCGAAGTCCACGACACACAATTCGTATACGCGCAACTATAACCCCAATTACAATTACCGAAGTTGCCGTCTTGCTCCACACCCAGTTGGATCGAAGACAGGATGGTATCCCGACCGTACTTTTGAGCGACCAACTGATCGAGCGTGACCCCCAGATAGGGGCTGACGGCGTTCCGGCGGGGCCGGGTTCCCGAAAGCAGGACAGCGCCGCGCGCATGATCCCCGCCCGGTTCCTCGGTGGTGGCCATCGCCTCCGGCATATCCAGTCCGCTGATCAGCGTGACTCGATTCCGGAACGGTTCCAGAGGCTTGGTGATAAACGAGAACTCAAAATCCTTACCTTCCTGCAGAGGACTCCAGTAGCCAGGCGCGGCTCCATGCGGGTGCCAGATTGCCAGAAAACGCGGCGTCGGCGCAGCCGCGGTTTTCTTTTGCGCAGTTTGCGCTGGAATCATGGAGTCCAGGAGCGGCAAGCCGATCGTCACTCCGGCGCCCTTCAAAAACGCCCGTCTCGGGATGAATTTTTTGGAGATAAACATGGCTAGTTCGATGCCTCCTCTACTGCTTTGGTTCTCATCTGGAACGGATCGCTACGAATTATACCCATCAGAAGAGCAAAAAAACGATCATTGTCTTTGTCGGCGGCGCGGACGATGGAGCGAACCGTTGGCATATCTTGATACTCGACGCCCCGTCCCAGAGCGAATGTCATCAGCTTCTCGGTAATGGAGCGTACAAATTGCGGAGAGTATTTCATTAACGCCTCGCGAAGCTCCACGGGACCGTTCACTTTCGTTCCGTCCCAAATCACCGATGAAACGTCCAGAGGAACCCCGCCTTCGCCACCCTGTTTGGTCCGGTAGGAACCATCAGCATCAAAATTCTCCAGGGCGAATCCAATCGGATCCATCAACTTGTGGCAACTCGCGCAGGGCTCGTTCTTGCGGTGGAGCGTCATCTGCTCGCGCAGCGTCATAACTTTGTTATCGCCCTTGCTATCCTCAAGCGGTGGAACGTTAGGCGGGGGCTCCGGTGGCGGGGTGCCCAGAATGTTTTCCAGTACCCAGACGCCACGCTTCACCGGCGAGGTCCGAAAATTCTGTTGCCACGTAAGTGCAAGGACGCTGCCTTGACCGAGAAGCCCCCGGCGATAAGCAAGCTCCGGTCCGAGCGGTACGCGGCGGAAATGCGAGCCGTAAATATTGGGAATGCCGTAGTGCTTCGCTAATCTCTCATTTAAGAAGGTGTAGTCGGCGTTCAGTAGATCCAGCACGCTGCGGTTCTCTTTGATGATGCTCTCAAAGAGCAACTCGGTCTCCTTGCGGAAACCTTTGCGGAGTTCATCGTCCCAATTGGGGTAGAACACGCCGTCAGGGGAGGTGGACGGTAGATTACGCAGGTAAAGCAACTGGTCACCGAAGTTCTCCACCAGCGCGCTCGACTTCGAATCCGCGAGCATCCGGCGTACTTGTTTTTCGAGCACCGCGGGAATGTGTAGTTGGTTCTTAGCAGCCAAATCGATCAGTTCATCGTCAGGAATACTGCTCCAGAGCAGGAACGACAATCGTGACGCAAGCTCCAAATCGGTGATTCGATATGGCTTGCTGGCCGGCTTGTCCGCAGGCTCGGATTCTGCCCTTACCAGAAATTGGGGACTGGTCAAGATGAGCCGGAGCGCGAGTTCAATTCCATCCTGAAACGTACCTTCGCGACGCCCTTGCTGATAAAACCCCTGTGCCCAGTCCAGATCCTCGGGGGTTACGGGACGGCGGTAGGCGCGGCGCATCAGGGTGCTCAGGATTTCTTTTGCGCAGGGCCCCTCCTGAGCGGCGGTAGTGGGTTTGCACGTGTAAATTTTCCTCAAACTTGGAGAATCTTCTGGACGTGCGGCGTTGAACGGGCCACGGATACGCAGAGTGCCGATAGCCGGATAATACTGCAATTGGGGAATGGGATTATCTTCGAGGGACTTCCGTTCGTACTGCCGGATCATATCCAGGCTGGGCCGGAAATTGGTAGCAACAAAGGTGACGCCGACCAGGTGTGACCCGGATTTTATGTGCGTGGTCAGTTCGATTTCCCCGTCATGGTCGGCAGAATTTGCCGCCACCAGACCAACGCCTTTATAGTCCCGAACAGCGACCGTTTCGTTATCGATCAGGAAGTGCAGTTTCTCGTTGGGAATGAACTTGCCCAGGCCAAAGTTCTGCACGGTAAACTTGTAATCGCCGTCGGCCGGGAACACATACCGCACTGCCATACCGCCGCGGGTTCCGAAGGGCAAACCTTCGATGTGTTCGTTCTGCGACGTATCGGCGGGCGCAATGTAAATCGCCTCGCCAGGCGATTTCCAAAATCCGGTTGCGATGCGAGCGATGCGAGCAGCGGCCCCCGTATAAGCTTCCAGCAGTGTAGGAGAGATCGTCAACGATCCGGCAACGTTGTCAAAGCCGCGCGCGGAATCGTCCGCGGGGAGAAACAAGGTAGGGTCGATCTGCAAATCCAGCAGATCGCGAATAGCATTGCCATACTCTGTCCGGTTCAGCCGGTGTAGGACTACGGAGCCGGGATCGGGAAAGGCGGCCGCATGTTCATCCATCCGCGCCTCAAGCCAGTCCCGGACCGCATCGTACTTATCTACCGATGGGCGAGGTAAACCCGGGGGAGGCATCATTCCCGCGCGCAATTTTCGAATCACCTTTTCCCATTTCTCACCGTGATCGCCAACCGAAGTCAGGTCTGAGTTCTGCAGGGAAAAGTTTCCCACCCGGGTCTTGTCGTTATGACACCCAACGCAGTACTGATCGAAGAAAGCTTTCTTTTCGGCGATCCCACTGGAGGTTGCCGCAGAAACAGTATGAACCGGAACTGGTTGTTTCTGCGGGCTAACGCCGTTTTGCGCAAAAAGTGACAGCGCAATCAACGACATCGAGCTAAATAACCATCGGACACTCATGTGCAAGCAACCTTCCAGGACCCAGTCTATAGGCGGGCCCTCAGGAATTCAATGATCCAATCGAGCCCCCATTTTCAGAAAACAAACTTCATCGCGAATTGGATGATCCTGGGGTCACCGGCGTCCAGCCCGTTGTTACCGCTCACGTCGTTCAAAATCTGACCGAACGTAGAGGATCCAAAATTCACCGTCGGCGCAATGGGGTTCAGGCTGGGATTCAGATGATTCGGCAAGTTGAACGCTTCCGCACGAATTTGCAGACTTTTTCCTTCCGCCCAAAGTTTGAAGGTGCGTGACAGAGCGAGGTTCAACTGGATCATTCCCGGACCTTGCACGCTATTCTGCCCAAGATTCCCATAAGTTCCCAGCGCAGGTTGGGCAAAGGCCGCGGGGTTCAGCCAGCTGTTCACGGTCCGGTTTGCGGGGTAGACGGCATCGGGATTCACAAGGTTTACAGTTTGAGCGGGAGCTGTGGTCAAAGCGCGATCCGTTCCAGGGATGACGCTGTAGTACGGCCCACTGCGAAGGATGAGGATCGGCGCAACTTGCCAATCGCCCGCCAGGCGCTGCAGCCAAGTATTCGTGAACTTGGGCGACTGTGCCACCATATTCAGTACAAAAGACTGCCGCTGATCGGCCCCGGTACAGTTGCTTCTGCCATTCCTGCGTATAAATGGCGACGTGCCGGCCGAACCGGTCTGCTGGTCGTACAAATCACTAATGCAATGCGACCACGTATAGTTCGTATTAAGCGTGACGTTATGACCCAGGCGCTTGTTGGCCGATAAATATAGGCCATTATAGGAGCCTGTCCCACCTGGATCATAAGCGCCTATCCCCGCGTAGTACTGGCCAGCTAACGGATTTTGAAGATAAAGCGGCCGCCGCTGATTTTGGTTACCGGTAGTGGAACATGTCGAGAACGAGGTTGGCACTACTTTTCCGGCGGCGTTCACTGTATTCAGAGTGCAAGGGCCCAGCCCCATGAACACAGCGGGATTGATATTTTCAGAAGTTCCCAGGTGAATCGAAGAGTTCCCAATATAGTTTGCGGTCAGCAGCCAAGCGCCAAGCTGGCGCTGCACGCTGAGGTTCCATTGATGGGTGTACATCGCCTTATAGTCGTCGGTGTTGAAACGGACATAGGCTCCCGCAGTGGGGAACGTGCAGTCCGTGCGGGCATGCCCCACCGGGCTGCAATTGACGAGGTAAGGAATTGCATTGCCACCAGGGTAATTTGCCCAGGGATTTGTAAGACTAACGTTCGAGATACTGATGTTGTTACCGAACGGGGGCCCGAAGCCCATCTGATTGGGAAAGAACTGGTGCAGGCGGTCGCCGAACATGCCGTAAGAAGCTCGGATCGTCATCTTGCCATCGCCCGTCGGGTCGAACACAAATCCAATGCGCGGAAAGAATTTTTTGTAGTCGCTGCAGTTGTATCCGTTGGCGCAGGCGTATTGTGGATCGCCGGCAAAAGCCAGGCCGATGGGGGCATTGGGGAAGACGGTGCTTCGGAAGCCCGCCGCATAGAGAGAAGGCTCGAAATGATCTAATTGTCCGTACTTGTTGATGTTCGACAAATAGGGTTCCCAACGCACGCCGTAGTTCACGGTGAGTCGGCGAGTCATCTTCCACGAGTCCTGCGCGTACAGCGAGCCGTAGTATTGCTTAAGGTACATGCCGTAATTCGTCCCCTGGGTATACGAAACAGCGTTGCCCAGCAGGAAATCGGCAAGTGCCAGCCCGCTGACGCTGCCATTGAACGTAACGCCTCCCACGGCGTTAACACCGGACCAATAATTCATAACTCGCCTATAGATATTGCCGCCAAAGGTCAGCTGATGCGCGCCTTTTACCCAGCTCAGATCATCGGTGATGGACAAGTTCGGGCCGGTGTGCGCTTCTCCTGGAACCGAAGCCGTCGAGCCGATCAGGAAACCACCGCCCACGCCGGTAACCGTCAGATTGATGACCGATCCTCCGATAGGCGTGTAATTCGATCCAAAGTCGGCGAGCGATTTGTAGGCGTCCGGCGCTTTTACGACGTTGGTCCGGCTGCCCGCTAAGCGGAGTGAATTCACCATATTGGAACTGATGACGTAAGTGTCGCCCAGTGCGATCACATAATTGAGATCGTTCACTCCAAAGTTGTTGATCGAAAGAGGATTGTGTCCGTCAAATGTCGATTCGTTGATCAGGTGGCCCGCACTGTACCGGCCGAAGATACTGTGTTTCTCGCTTTTCTGGTAGTCGATCCGGCCGACGATGATGTCTTCGTCCAGCCCCGCGTTGTAGCCGTAAATCGTACGGCCACACGGATCCGCGGAAACGGGCATAGTTTTGGCAATATTCAAAGCGACGGGATTGAGCAGTGATTTCGAGATCTTGTTGCCAACAAATCCGGCCTTCAGATTGATCTGCTTTCCATTTTCGCAAGCCGGCGAGGTCACGGTGGTGAAATCACCGGCCAGCATATCGGCCGTTGGAACAAATGCGGTGAGCGAATTTGGATCGGATTTCTGGGTGGTCCTCTGGTAGCCAGCGAAGAAGAACAGCTTGTCACGAATGATACGGCCGCCCAGCACGCCGCCAAATTGGTTGCGCTTCAAGGTATCGCGCTTAGGGGCAAAGAAGTCGCGAGCGTTGAAATCGCCGTTGCGGACGAATTCGAATAGATCTCCGTGAAAACCGTTGGTGCCGGACTTGGTTACGGCATTGACCACAGATCCCGAGTGATAACCATACTGCGCGGGTAGGGCGCTGGTTTCGACCTTAAACTCCTGCAACGCGTCCGGGAACGGCAGGGGAAGGGTGAGGTTGTTGTAAGGGTCTTCGTGAATGGCGCCGTCGAGCAAGTACATCGCGGTATTTCCGCCCTGTCCCCCGGCTACCGAAATCACAATCGTCGGGTAGTTGCGGACATTGTTAATCGCCCCATTGCCGGGCAGACTTGCCATGCCGGTCAGCAGGACCAATTCGAGAGGATTGCGGCCGTTCAGCGGCATCTCTGCCACCCGGGTGTTGTCAACCACCTGGCCTATACCGCTTGAGCGGGTTTCCACCTGCAGCGTATTGGCTTCCACGGTGATTTGTTCGTTCACCGAGCCTACTTTCATCGCAATATCAAGCGTTGGATTCGAATCCACCTGCAGCACGATTCCTGCCTGAACCGCGGTGCTGAAACCAGTCTTGGAAGCTTCGATGGTATAGCTCCCGATCGGCAAATTAGTCAGGATATACTCTCCGCTGGCCCCTGTGGTAGCCGTGCGCTGGCTGCCTGTTTGGGTGTGCGTGGCCCGTATCTCCACGCCCGGAACCGCCCCCCCGCTCGCATCCCTTGCCGTTCCATTAATTTGAGCGGTAGACTGTGCTAGCAACAGTCCTCCACAAAATAAGACACCCAACAGCAACTTCGCCTTTTTCATTAGTCCCCCTTGGCATAGAGCAGCAACTGCGGTGGGAGAATTTTATTGCGGTGTTCGCTCGGGAGCAATAACCTATTCGGATAATCCATTCGGATTACCCCAGGCGCATTCTGCAGAGAACGCCGGTTCCCCTTGCAACTTGGTACGGCAGGGACATAATAGAAAGCTGAATGCGTCGGCTGTTGATATTCCTTTTGCTGCTGGGGAGCCTCCATCCAATGGCGGCGCTCGACCCGCACAAAGCCCCGGCGCAGTATTCCGCCTCGACCTGGACCCAGCAGCAGGGGCTCCCGCAGGACGCCATCCGTGCGATTACGCAAACCACGGATGGGTTCCTTTGGCTGGGCACGGACGAAGGTCTCGCGAGATTCGACGGCTATGAGTTCGTCAACTTCAATCGAG
>Ga0105240_10015329_pt1 | contig 10427 bp, 9 predicted proteins | sample KBSC54metaG_FD_80426 | JGI IMG/M metagenome (GOLD analysis project Ga0105240, IMG submission 80426) | Corn rhizosphere microbial communities from Kellogg Biological Station, Michigan, USA - KBS C5-4 metaG | ecosystem: Host-associated > Plants > Roots > Rhizosphere > Soil | place: Michigan, USA... | reverse complement strand
GGGCGCGTCACGGGCGTTCTCGGTTCGGCCTACGACATCACGACAAGGAAGCTGGCGGAGCAAGCGCTGCTGAACTCCGAAGCCGTCCTGCGCGCGGTGACGCAGAATACGCCCGACTGGCTGTTCCTGGTCGATTCCAACCTCATCGTCCGATTCGTCAACCGCCAGTTCGGCGCCCACGAGCCTGGGGCGATGATCGGCCAGCGGCTGTTGGATTTCGTTCCCGAAGCGCACCGGCAGAGTCTGCAGGAGTTGTACCGGCGAGTGCTGGTCTCCGGCAAGCCCGGACAGATCGAGCTGCGTCACAGCGATTCCGAGGGACACCCCTTACACCACGAGCATCGCGTCGTCCCGGTCATCGAGGGAAGCCACGTTCGCTCGCTCACCGTCGCGGTGACGGACGTGACCGAACGCCAGTCGCAGCAGGACGCGATGCGCACTCAGGCGCGCATTCTGCAGACCATGCAGGAAGGCGTCGTGCTGATCGATGCGACCAGCGGCCTCATGAAGCTCATCAATCCGATGTTCGCCAGGATGTTCGGCTACGAGTCCGAGGAGGAGCTCCTCGGTCGGTCGGCCGAATCGCTGTTCAGCACGCGCACCCTGCAGCTCTCACGTGCCGGCCGCGCCGCTGCGGATGCGACACCCACTGAAGTGCTGCCGATGGAGCTGGAGTGCACGCGCAAGGACGGGACCGAATTCGTCGCCGCGTGCGTTCTCACTCCTCTGAGGATGGGAGGTGCGAATCACTGGCTCGCCGTCTTCAACGACGTCACGGAGCGCAAGCGTCTGGAGCGCGAGATCATCGAGATCTCCAATCGCGAGCAACAGCGCATCGGGAGCGATCTCCACGATGGGCTCGGGCAGGAGCTGACGGGGATCGCGCTGATGCTCAAGGGTGTCGTCGCGCAGCTCCGCAAGGAGGGGTCCGCGGCCCAGTCGGATATCGAGGATGTCATCACCCTGGTGAACAATGCAGTCGAAGGCACTCGCGCATTGGCCCGGGGCCTGTCGCCTGTGAGCGGCGAACGCGGAGTGCTGGCAGCGGCGTTGCAAGCTCTGGCGACCCGGGCCAGCGAGCGGTATGGTGTCCGTGTCGAGCTCGACACCGATCCGGAGGAGATTTTGCGATTGAGCGAGAGTGCGGCGACGCACGTCTATCGCATCGTCCAGGAGGCGCTCACCAACGTCATTCGCCACAGCTCCGCCTCCGAGGTGGAGATCCGGTTGTATGCTTCCGCCGGTGACCTGCACCTGACGGTTGACGACAACGGGCGTGGCTTCTCGCAACCCGATCCGGAGAGCCCCGGCGGTCTCGGTTTGAAGATCATGCAGTATCGTACGCAGATGCTGGGCGGGGATCTGATGATCGATACCGGCGTGCGCGGGGGCGCATCCATTCACTGCTCATTTCCCATGGAACGGGCCGCCGCCGCCGAGCGTGCGCCTGCGCTCCGACCTGAGGAGCGTTGATACCGATGAAGATCTCAACGCGAGCGCCGACAACGGGACCCCAAAGGCGTGTTCTCATTGTGGACGATCATCCCATCGTGCGGCAGGGGTTGCGCCGCATGATCGAGCCCGAGCCCGACCTGGTGGTGTGCGGTGAAGTTCAGACCGAGCGCGAGGCGCGCACCGCGATCCGGGCTTTGTCTCCTGACATCGTGATCGTCGATATCTCCCTTGCACAGGGGGATGGCCTGGAGCTGGTGCGGGATGTCCATGCGCAACGCCCCGATCTGCCGATGCTCGTGTTATCGATGCACGATGAGTTGATCTATGCCGAGCGGCTGCTGGCCGCCGGTGCCAGCGGCTACATCATGAAGCACGCAGCCTCCGATCAGCTGTTGATCGCTCTGCGGCAGGTGTTGAGCGGCGATGTCTACCTGAGCGAGTCGCTCGCAGCCAACCTGGGGCGCGCGGGTGCCCAGGGCGGCTCCAGCGCCTCAGGCGGTGGCGATCCCATCGAGCGCCTCAGCAATCGCGAGCTGCAGGTTCTCAGCCTCATCGGGCGCGGACAGTCCTCGCGCGAGGCGGCCGAGTCCCTGGGACTTTCGGTGAAGACCGTGGAGACCCATCGCCAGAGCCTCAAGCGCAAGCTCAATCTCCTGACCAATGCGCAACTGCTGCAGTACGCGATCAACTGGTACGCCAGCGGCGCCAACAAGACCTCGGCTTGAGCGCGCGGCTCGCGCGTTGAGGGGGGCGTTCGTATCCGCTGCCCGGCACGGCGCGTCGGCGTGAACCGTCGCGACTCACGTCCGCAGCCAGTCCGGCTCCGGGAGCTGGACGAACGCCTCGCGCAGCGCATCGCTCCACCGGTCACGCAGGCCGTGGAAGTACTCGTTCTCCGAGTCGATGTTGATGTGGCGGGCGACCTCGCACCGGTCCCGCTTGACGATCACCAGGTCCAGCGGCAACCCGACGGAGAGATTGGAGCGGATGGTGGAATCCATCGAGACCAGGGCCGCCTTGGCTGCCTCGTTCAGACTGCTGCTGCGGCGGATGACCCGGTCGATGATGGGCTTGCCGTACTTGGACTCGCCGATCTGAAAGTAGCTCGTGTCCGGCGTCGCCTCGATGAAGTTGCCCGCCGAGTAGACGCTGAACAGGCGCGGCGGCTCGCCGCGGATCTGGCCGCCAAGGATGAGGCTCGCATTGAACTCGACGCCGAAGTCCTTGAGCGCCGCAGCGTCGCGCCGGTGGGTCTCACGCAGCGCGGCGCCGACGCAACTGGCGGCTTCGAACATGTTCGGGCACGTGAACAGGCTCTGCCGCGTATCGGGGCCTTCGAGCTGCTCGCGAAGCAGGCTCGTCGTAGCCTGGGTGATCGCCAGGTTTCCCGCGGTCTGGATGACGAACACCCGCTCGCCGCGACGCTCGAACACGAAGGTCTTGCGGAACGTGTTGATCTGGTCGACACCTGCACTGGTTCTGGAATCCGACAGGAATACCAGCCCCGTGTCCAGGAGCATGCCCACGCAATAGGTCATGGACGCTTCAATCCCCCTTCAGACGGTCGTTCTCATTGTCCATCGAACCGGGTTGCGGTGACACTGACATTCATCGCTTCCCGGCCCCCGCCGCGGCGAACTCCGCGGACTGGAGCTGCATCGAGGTAGTCCCGCCCCACGGCCAGGCGGCAGTGCGAGAGGCTGGCCGGGCTCAGGTGGGTGACGTCGATGCCGAGCCAGGCCCGGGATTCCTCGACCCACGCGTCCACCCACGCATGGCTGGCCGTCTCGCGGCCATCCTCCGCACAGATGTATCCGCTGACGTAGCGCGCCGGTATGCCCGCTGCTCGGCAGCAGGCGATAAACACGTGCGACTGGTCCTGGCAGACACCCTGGCCCGCGGCGAGCGCCTGCGCGGCAGAATCATCGACGCTCGTGATGCCCGGCTTGTAGCGGACTCGATCCCGTACAGCGGCGGCGAGCGAGTAGAGGCGGTCGCGAACGTCGCCCCTCACATACGTATTCGCGAGGGCAATCATTTCCTCGTTCGGCGCAGTGAGCGCCGTGGTGGCCAGGTAGGCCAGCGGTGAGAGCGCACCTTCGTGGCGCAGCCATTCCTCCGAGCTCGCAATCTCCACTACCCCGCTGACGACGATCGCCATCTCGCGATGCGGCTCCTCGAAGGTGAGCAAGTGCGTGATGTTGCCGTGAGCGTCCAGCTGCTCGGTCCGGCGGCCGGGTGCGTGAATCGCCCAGGAAAGAATGCGCTGGCTGCTCTCCTGCCGTGGAGTGAGGCGCAGCTTCTGCGCCGTGTACTTTACGGGCTCTTCGTAGGTGTAGGCCGTCTTGTGAAGGATTCGCAGTTGCATGACTGGACCTGGTGGGCAAGCTAGTAAGTTCCCGAAGGGACCAGGAAATCGTTCGCGATGCGCTCGCCGAGATCGCGCAGACGTCCCTGGAAGCGATCCAGTAGAGCTGGAATGCCTTCCGCGGTCAGCTCCTCGAAACGTCCGAAGTGGAACTGCGCGTGCAGCTCGCCAACGCGCCGCAGGGTCTCGGTGGACCGACTGTTCGCGACCGCGGACAGGTTGGACTGCAGCTCATCGAGGCAGCGGTGAACGCTCTGCGGCAGATCCTCGCGCATGAGAAGCATTTGTGTGACTCGGATGGGAGTCACGCTGTCGCGGTAGAGCCGGCGGAAGATCTCGAACGCCGACATCGCGCGCAGCAGCACGGCCCACTCCGAAGCCTCCGCCAGCAAGCGCTCACCACGACCCCCCGGATCGCGCCACCTCGATTCCAGGAGGCGCGTCGTGTTGTCCGCGCGTTCGATGAACGTGCCGATACGGTTGAAGTAGAGGGCTTCATCGCGCAGCAGCGTCCCGGAGGTCACGCCGCGCGTCAGGTGAGCTCTGTATCTCACCCACTCGAGGAACTCACCGCGCGCCGTTTCGGGCATGCTCGAGTTGAACGATAACGACTCGAGGTACGTCGCGTTCAGGGTTTCCCACATATCCGAGGTGATGGTGCCGCGGACGGCACGAGCATTCTCGCGTGCCGCTCGTAGACATTGCAGGACGCTGCCGGAGTGGTTGCGGTCGAACGCCAGGAAGTCGAAGGCCGCGCGCGGCGTCATTGGCCCATGCAGCGACTCGAAGTCCTCATCGAGCCCCAGTGAGACCAACGTCGCCTGCCAACCTTGCAGGACCGCTTCCGGTGCGCGCGGCAGCAACGAGAGTCGTTGGTGCGCGTCGATCATGCGCGCCATGTTTTCCGCGCGTTCCAGGTAGCGGGACATCCAGTACAGGTGATCGGCGGTGCGACTGAGCACGTCAGCCCCCGAACACCGCGGCCTGGACGGCGCTCGCGGTCCGGAGCTCGCCGCTCGTTGCCGGCGGGCTGTCGCGCGCTGCCTGAGGACCGCCGAGCACCCAGGTGTCCTTCGTCCCGCCCCCCTGGGACGAGTTGACTACCAATGAGCCCTCACGGAGGGCCACTCGCGTCAACCCGCCCGGGACGATCGTAATCTCGCGTCCCGACAGCACGAACGGCCGCAGATCGATGTGCCGTGGCGCAAGGCCGGCCGCTGCGAACGTCGGTGAGGTCGACAGAGCCAGTGTAGGTTGCGCGATGTAGCGCTCGGGGTGTGCCTTGATGCGGGCGCGAAATTCTTCGATCTGTGCGCGCGTCGCTGCGGGGCCGATGAGCATGCCATACCCGCCCGCACCGTGGACTTCCTTGACGACCAGCTCGGAGAGGTGATCCAGCACGTAGGCGCGATCCTCAGGCCTGCGAAGCACCCAGGTACGCACGTTCGCCACGAGCGGCTCTTCGCTCAAGTAGAAGCGCACCATGTCAGGCACATAGGGATAGATCGATTTGTCATCCGCGACGCCGGTGCCGATGGCGTTTGCGATCGTGACGTGTCCCGCGCGATAGACCGTTAGCAGGCCCGGGACTCCGAGCGTGGAGTCGGGGCGGAACGAGAGCGGATCCAGGAAGTCGTCATCGACGCGTCGATAGACTACATCGACACGCTGCGGCCCCTGCGTCGTGCGCATATAGAGAATATCGTCGCGTACGAACAGATCCTGGCCCTCGACCAGCTCGATCCCCATCTGCTGAGCCAGGAAAGCATGCTCGAAATAGGCGCTGTTGTAGGCGCCGGGAGTCAACAGCACCACCGTCGGCTCCGCGACTCCTGCCGGAGCGACGCTCTTGAGGTTCTCCAGCAGGACATCGGGATAGTGCTCGACCGGTACGATCGGGTGGTGTGCGAACAGCTCGGGAAACAGCCGCATCATCATCTTGCGGTTCTCGAGCATGTACGACACCCCCGAGGGGACCCGCAGGTTGTCCTCCAGAACACAAAAACTCCCGTCATGGTCCCGAACCACATCGATGCCGCCAATGTGGGCGTACATCCCACCGGGAACCTCCACCCCCTGCATCTCGGGCCGGTATTGCGCGTTGCAGAGCACCTGCTCCGCGGGGATGACGCCGGCCTTCAGGATGCGCTGGTCGTGGTAGATGTCGGCGATGAACGCATTCAATGCGCGGACGCGCTGCTTCAGGCCCGCTTCCAGCCTGCTCCACTCGTCCGAGGGCAGAATGCGGGGGACGATATCGAACGGAATCAGCCGCTCCGTGGCGGCGTTCTCACCGTAGACGGCGAACGTGATCCCCACTCGATGGAAGAGCGCGTCGGCTTCCGTACGCTTCTGGGCAAGACGCTCCGGCGGTTGCTCAGCCAGCCAGTTCCAATAACGCCGGCAGTGCACGCGAGGCGCGCCTGCTGCATCCAGCATCTCGTCGTACGGGCTGGTCACCAGTAAGATTCCCCCCGGTGTACGTAAGCGAGATCCGTGCCAGGCCTATTCCACGCGGATCCTCAAGGGCTTACGCTGCGTGGGGCGGGTGTGACGCCCAAAAACAGTGCACGCGCACCAAGGCGGGGACCGGAGGACACTTGAGGGATTTGATCGTGCCGGCGATTTCATGACGCACAGCCCCAGTCGATCTCTTGCCCCGGCGCTGCTGGATTGGCATGCACGCCAAGGTCGCCATGATCTTCCGTGGCAGCAGGACCGGACGCCCTACCGGGTGTGGGTCTCCGAGATCATGCTGCAGCAGACCCAGGTTGCGACGGTCATTCCGTATTACGGCCGCTTCATGGAGCGGTTCCCGACAGTTCGGGAGCTTGCCGATGCGCCCGTCGATGACGTCCTGCATCTGTGGTCGGGTCTTGGCTACTACGCGCGCGCGCGCAATCTGCATCGCGCTGCCGTGCGTGTGCGCGACGAATTCAACGGCGAGTTTCCGGGCAGCTTTGCTGAGATCGAGAGCCTTCCCGGGATCGGCCGTTCGACGGCCGGAGCGATTCTTGCGTTGAGTCGCGGCGAGCGGTTTCCGATCCTCGACGGCAATGTGAAGCGAGTGTTGTCGCGATATTTCGGAGTGAAAGGAGCTCCGTCGCAAAGCGCCGTCACGCAGCGGCTCTGGGAGCTGTCCGACCAGTGCACGCCGCAACAGCACGTCGACACCTACACGCAGGCCATCATGGATCTGGGGGCGACCCTGTGCACGAGGCACAAACCGTTGTGCGCGTACTGCCCGCTGGCTGAAGGATGCTTTGCGCGTGCTACGGGGCGTCAGCACGAATTCCCCACCCCCCGGCCTCAGAGGGTGCGAGCGATGCGCAAGGTATTCATGGTCATCGCCCAGCTCGCCGATGGCAGTGTGTTGCTCGAGCGACGCCCGGAGAGCGGGGTCTGGGGCGGATTGTGGTGTCTGCCGGAATTCGCGACCGCTTCGGCGGCTGGGAGTTACATTCGCCAGCAATTGCGCGAAGTGATCTCGGAGCCGCAGGCGTTGAGCAGCGTGGAGCACGCGTTCACGCACTTCGATCTGGTCATCACGCCGATGCTGGCGCCCTGCGCGGGGCCCGCAGGGGTCATGGATGCCGAACGGATGCTCTGGTATAACCCCGACCGACCGGCGCGCATCGGACTGCCGGCTCCGATCAAGTCGCTGCTGGAGGAATTGACGTGTCCCGGATGGTTCACTGCCCCGTCCTGAAGCGCGAGGCGCCCGGTCTCGCCCGGCAGCCGTATCCCGGCGAGCTGGGTAAGCGAATATTTGAAAATGTATCGCAGGAGGCCTGGGCGCAGTGGCTGAAGCAGCAGACGATGCTGATCAACGAATATCGTCTCACGCCCATCGAACCAAAGGCGCGCAAGTTTCTCGAAGGGGAGATGGAGAAATTCTTCTTCGGTCCGGGCTCGCAGGCCCCGGAAGGATTTCAACCACCGAAATAGCGCTTCGATCAGCCGCCATTCGCGGCCGTAGCGTAAAATTCGGGCTGAACCGTACGTCAACCTTCCGGTGCGTGCAGCGTTCGGCAAGAGTCTGCTCCGTGGTCAACGCGGGGCGGCGTGGATCCGGAACCGTTTCCCGTTGAGGAGCGCGCATGGAAGTCCAGCCCGGCACCTTCGCTCTCGAGAGCCAGGACAATGCCTCACCCGCACAAAAACCCCCGCGCACGTGGGCAGGTCATGGCACCGGCACCTTGTGCAGCGCGTGCGGAATAGCGATCGAAGAGAAGGACATCGAATACGAAGTGGAGATGCAACGCGGCAGCTTGCGGACGTTACATTTTCATTTCAACTGTTACCAGGATTGGCTGGCCACACAGCGGGATCACACTTGAGGCGTCCCGCGTTCGTTGGCGAATCGTAAGATGTTTGTTGTCGTCGCCTCACGACAGGTGTCGTCAGCGCCGCGAAAGGGTGATGTCAGCGACGTGACAGCGGGCGGGCTACAGGCGGATCAAGCCTCGTTTGTGCGCCACCGCGACCGCCTCGGTGCGGCTGATGGCATCGAGCTTCGTCAGGATGGCCTTCACATGGGTCTTCGCCGTGCCTTCGGTGATCTCCAGGCGCCGGGCAATGTCCTTGTTGCTGCGGCCTTGCGCGACGAGCTGCAGAACATCGAGCTCGCGTTGCGTGAGGCTCGGCTTCGCCATGCGCTGCAGCGCCTTGGCCGCGACCGATGAGGAGGTGTACGGGCGGTCTTCGCTCACCGCGCGGATGGCGGACAGAATCTCCGTGCGCGGGGCGTCTTTGAGGAGGTAGCCCTTGGCGCCCTGGCTCAGACACTGAAAGATGTCCTCATCGCCGTCGTAAGTCGTCATGATCAACAGGCAGGCCTTGGGGTGGATCTCCAGGACCCGCTGCACGACGGCGACGCCGTCTCGCTTGGGCATGCGCAGATCGAGCACCATGACGTCGGGGCGGTGCTGCTCGTACAGCGCGATGGCTTCTTCTCCGTCGCCGGCCTCCGCGACGACCTCCATGTCCGGTTGCTGGTTGACCATGGCCGCGAGGCCGTCGCGCACCACCGGGTGATCGTCGGCGAGAATCACCCGGATTTTCTTTCTCAGAACCGCAACCATCACGCTCTCCGCTTGGGCAACCTCACGCGCACGCGCGTGCCCGAGCCCGGTTGACTGTCTATCTGCCACTCTCCTCCAATCGCTCCGGCGCGTTGCCGCATGCTGGCGAGCCCGAAGCCCTCCTGTGCATACAGCTCCGGCTTCTTCTCCATCCCGACACCATCGTCGGCTACCGACAGGACCCAGTGCGCGGGCTCGTCCGTCATGGTGATTTTCACCGTACGCGGATGCGCGTGGCGGACCGCGTTGCTGACGGACTCCTGCGCGATGCGCAGCAATTCATGCTCGTGCTCGGGACGCAGCCCCGTCGCGATCCCCAGGCCGTCAAAGGTGCAGGTGACCCCACCCGGCACAGTCGAGCGCTCGGCGAGCTGCCGCAGGGCCATGTCCAATCCGGCACGGCGCGTCTGATCCATGCGCAATGCCATGACTGACCGGCGGGCTTCCGACAGGCCGTCGCGCGCCAGGTCGCGGATGCGGGAGTGGATGGTGAGCAGCTCCGAGTTCTTCTTCTTGCAGGACGGGAATTCTTCCGCCGCGCCCAGTTGCATCAGGATGCCCGTGAAGGCCTGCGCCAGTCCGTCGTGGATCTCCTGGCCGATGCGCGTGCGCTCCTTGAGAACAGCCGCCTCTTTCGCCGAGTGCGCGAGGCGCGTCAGCTCGACGGCAAGCGTCGCCTGCTGAGCAAGCGCTACGAGCAGCTCACTGTGCTGTACCTCGTGCGCGGGACGCCTGAAACTCAGTACGAAGAATCCTACGGTGCGGGCACCAAACACCAGGGGGTGAATGACGACGTTCGTGTAACCCTCGCGCTGGTGGAATGCGCGCACCCCGGGCCAGATATCGTGCGTGTCGTGCTCGACATTCAGATACAGCGGCTTGAGCTGGCGGCCGAATATCAGCGTGAAAGGCGATCCATCGAACGGCACACTCTCCACGAATGGAGGCGGCTCGAGCTTCCCGTCGCGCACGTGCGCGAGCACGCGCCACTCGTGCAGGGAGTGCTTGGCGACAATGACTGCTCCCGATGCAGCGCCCAGCTGACGCGTCGCCTCGAGGATCATGTGCCCCATGAAGGTGTTGAGATCCGGCTCGCTGGCGAGGCGCTCGAGGTTGCCGCGGATGACGGCGTTGGCCTTGGCGAGCTGGGCAACCTGCTCCTCCGCGGCCCGTTCGCGCTCGCGCCGAACATCGTCAACCAGTCGCTCTCTATGCAGCGCGGCACCGATGACGCCGGCTGCGGTTTCCAAAGCTGACAGCTCGGCGGAGTCGATCGCGCGGCGCCGGCGCGTGTTGTCGAATCCGACGACGCCGATGAACTCGCTGGCCACGAAAATGGGCACGATCGCCTTGGTCTTGGTGCCGATGCCTTCGAAGCCCGCGGAGCAGTAGGCAGCGGCCGAGTCGCTCTTGCTCAAACACACGCTGCGCCCGGCGCGCAGCTCCCTGCAGACCGCCTCGAAGTTGCGCTCATCGCAGGTGCACATCGTGGGATCGCCCAGATGCGGGGCGACACCCTC
>Ga0105240_10015328_pt1 | contig 10427 bp, 7 predicted proteins | sample KBSC54metaG_FD_80426 | JGI IMG/M metagenome (GOLD analysis project Ga0105240, IMG submission 80426) | Corn rhizosphere microbial communities from Kellogg Biological Station, Michigan, USA - KBS C5-4 metaG | ecosystem: Host-associated > Plants > Roots > Rhizosphere > Soil | place: Michigan, USA... | reverse complement strand
ACGCCCGTCGGCATCGCCCTCAAGGTCGACGAGCGCCGCCAAACCAGCATGCCCGGCATCTACGCCGCCGGCGACCTCGCCACGCCCTTCTTGCCCTCGGTCACCGTGGCATCATCGCAGGGTGCAATGGCGGGTATCTTCGCCCAGCAATCGATGCTGGTTTGAGAGCATAGATTCCCTTCTCCGGTTGCCGCGGCTATCGCCAGTAGGGGCGATCCCGGCGAGGGCGGCGCGATCCGCTCACCTGGCCACCTCGGTCAACGCGGTGGCATGGCGATCATCCTCTCGGCACGACTGCGGCAATTGTGAAGGTCGTGTCGGGCGGGCGCGTCACCGATGTTGAATTAGGTGCCTCAATATGTGGTGCGGTCGAGGGGACTTGAACCTCCACACCCTCACGGGTACATGCACCTCAAGCATGCGCGTCTGCCAATTCCGCCACGACCGCAAACATCCAAACATCGAACTCGTTCAAACTAGCTCGCAAACCTACCTCAAGCTAATGCGGCTGCGAATCGCCGACGGTCACTGCTGAAATCGGTGCTCGGCGCGAGGTCTGTCTGGAGAACACTCCTGCATGAGGGCGATTTCCATCACTTGGCTTTTCTGAACAGCACCGTAGCCGGCCGACTGTGTGTTGACCAGGCGGCCACGGCACGAATGCTGAGGCCAGTCGTTGGGCCGACAGTGTCAAACCCGACACTCCCGAATACTCGCCCACCGATCCGCCCATCCAGTTCACTGTTCGATTCACGTGGACAATTGCTGTAAGGCTCGGTAAGAAACGGGCGTGAAGCCAAAACGCCAAAAACGCCAAAACGCTCAATCCACCTTATCGCAGATCTGGTCCAAACGCTGAACCTGATGGAAGTTTGGGTGGATGTTAGATACCCCGCATCATCCAGCAGGGAATGTAAACAACAGATTCCATTGATATCAAATTGGCTGACCTCGTGCGCGGTCGGTAAGGGGTCACGCGATTTCACTGTTACACTGACGGCGCGGACCGTCCGAATTTGGGTTCATGATCACGATCGGGGCACGTCAATCATGAGAGTGGTCTGCGGATGTCACTGCGCCACAAAGAGAGCCCGAGCACCCTCATACCCAAATCAACTTACTCGCTATGCCATGAGTTGTTGTTGTGGGCGCGGCTGATTTTTTGTCAGAACGGGAGTTCCGATTGACCTGCCCCCGATAAACTCAGCCAGTCATAATTTGGAAAGCTCCGCAATAGGACGAGGAGCATTCCGATGAAAAAGACGAAGCATAGCGAAGAGAAGATCATCGCCGCGGTGAAGCAGTTGGAGGCCGGGCGATCGGTGAAAGAGCTGGCACGTGAGCTGGGCGTCACGGACCAGACGCTGTACAACTGGAAGTCGAAGTATGGCGGCATGGAAGTCAGCGACGCCAAACGGCTGCGATCGCTGGAGGAGGAGAATCGGCGGTTGAAAGAGATGGTCGCCGACCTCAGTCTCGACAAAGAAGCGCTGAAGACGGTGATCCGAAAAAACGGATGGAGCTTGTGAGCGCACGGCGGGACGTGGCGCTGCTGGTGGCGGACCACCAACTGAGCGAACGTCATGCTTGCAGGCTGCTGGAGGTGGACCGCTCGACGTACCGCTATGAAGCGCGGCCCGACGGGAACCAGGAGTTGCGGGAAGCATTGGTGGCACTGGCGCGGCAGAAGCCTCGTTATGGCTATCGAAGATTGTGGGCGATCCTGGAGCGACGCGGCTGGAAGGTAAATGTAAAGCGCATCTACCGGCTGTACCGCGAAGCGGGGCTGATGGTGAGACGGCTGAGGCGCAAGCGGATATCGCGGGAAGCACCGGCAGATTCCCGGCTAACCGGGCGGAATCAGGAATGGGCGGTGGATTTCGTCTCCGATGCAATAGCGAGCGGGCGAGCGTTAAGAGCATTGACGGTGGTGGACAGTTACACACGCGAATGTCCGGGGATTGAGGTCAGCAGCGGGATCTCAAGCCGGCAGGTAACACGGGTGCTGGAAAGAATCATCGGAGAACGAGGCCAGCCGAAGTCGCTACGCTGTGACAACGGCCCAGAGTTCACCAGTCGGCACTTTCTGGCTTGGTGCGAAGAGCGTGGCATTGCGCTGAACCACATTCAGCCCGGTAGACCGATGCAGAATGGGCACATAGAAAGCTTCAATGGTCGTCTTCGGGATGAATGCCTGAATGCGAACTGGTTCCTAAACCTGACGGATGCGAAACGGAAGATCGAACATTGGCGCCAAGAATACAATGCGGATCGTCCGCACAGCAGCTTGGCATACCGGACACCGGAGGAGTTTGCAAAGGCCTGCTCAGAGCTCACCAGCAGGATGGCCGCCACCCCGCCAAGCCGCCCGTCGGAAGCAGTGGATCGCACAGCGGTGCTCGCCGGCAAGGGTTCGCTGGACGCCGCGCCCTAACGGGCGCGCCCTTGCCCGCTGCGCGCCGCTGTGCAGAGAAGGATTTCGCGACGGGCGGCTCCGGCGGGATGGCTCAGGGCGAGTAACATGGAATCCGGGGTTTTCCAAATCAGCTTTGGCTGAGAAGTTGGGGGCAGGTTACCGTCGTCCCCGCCATTCCTTTTCAACATTTTCCCAACCTTTTCAGATAGATGACGCGGCATGGCGAGCTCCGGCTCGCGACGCTAAGCGACACCAACCGACACTAAAAAGAACGTGCCGGAGATGCCGACTGCCACTTGCTCTCGGCCCCGGGCGCCACCCTTCAACTGCTACAGTAGCTGCTACAGTTCGGATTGAGCCAGTGCATAAAGCCGGCGTGCTGTAAAATCAGGGGTCAGGGATCGGGGGCCGATGAGCCAGAACTCTCCGGGCGCCAAGGTGGCCAGACGCGCGTTTGTCCTTCAGGGCCGCTTCCGCAGATTCTTCTCGAACCTCGGCCCCGGCTTGACTACCGGAGCCGCGGATGACGATCCGTCGGGCATCTCGACGTACTCGGTCACGGGCGCGGCCTTCGGCTACGCGCCTCTGTGGACCGCACTCTTCTCGTTCCCCTTGATGGCCGCGGTACAAATCATGTGTGCCCGCCTGGGCATGGTCACCGGACTCGGCTTGGCAGGCGTGATTCGGGTGCACTACCCACGGTGGATCCTATGGGGCGCTTGTACGCTGCTCGTCATCGCCAATATCGTCAACATCGCCGCGGACCTCGGCGGCATGGCTGACGTCTCGGAGCTTTTGACCGGCATCAGTTCGCTTTATTGGACTCCCGCGTATGCGTTGCTGCTCGTAGATCTGCTGTTCTGGGCGAGTTATCGCAACATCGCCCGGATTTTCAAATGGCTCACTCTGGCCTTGTTCGCCTACATCGCCGCTGCATTTCTGGCGCATCCGGATTGGCCCGCGGTGTTGCGGGCGACCCTGATTCCACGTACCGAGTGGTCCGCCGCGTACTGGGCGACGCTGGTCGGTATCCTGGGAACGACCATCTCCCCGTACCTGTTCTTTTGGCAGGCCGCCCAGGAAGTAGAACAGGAAGCCGCCTTGGGACGGTCGACCGTAGAACAGCGTAAGGGCGCGTCGACGAAAGAAATAAGGGCTTCCCGCAACGACGTCCTCACAGGCATGTTCTTTTCGAATCTGGTGATGTACTTCATAATTCTCACGTCAGCCGCCACGTTGCATGCGCACGGCAAAACAACGATCTCCAGTGCTCGAGATGCCGCCGAGGCGCTAAGGCCTCTGGCCGGTGATGGCGCGTACTGGCTTTTCAGCATCGGCTTGATCGGAGCCGGTATGCTCGGCGTCCCGGTATTGGCAGGATCTTGCGCTTACGCCATTGCGGAAGCGGCCGACTGGGTTGGCTCGCTGGAAGCACACCCTCCCCTCGCTCACGGCTTCTACACGGTCATCGCCATTGCAATGGCGCTCGGCCTCGGCTTGGATTACGCGGGCCTGGACGCCGTCAAGATGCTGTTCTGGGCAGCGGTCCTCAACGGTACACTTGCACCGCCCCTGCTGATTCTTGTAGTGCTGCTGACCAGCAGGGCCGACGTCATGGGCGAGCACAAGAACGGAATCCTGCTTCGCGGGCTTGGGTGGACGTGTGCGGTTGTTATGCTGATTGCGGCTGTCGCTATGTTCGCGACTGCCTATGTAGGATGATGCAATGGCAGGGAAGCGTTGCCGTTCTTCACCTCCTTCATCCTGGTGTCGATTCTTGCCGTCGTGATGAGCCCGGTCAAGGAATGGATCATCGGCCGGTTTTCATCGGCCTCGGCTGGCCACCTTTCTCACCACCTTTGCGACCGTGCTTGGTAGTAGGAATCGTCGTCGCGTCCGCGGGGTTTCACGATCACTCGGGAGACGACGGCCTTTGACGCGGTTTGCCGGCGTTCTCTCGAGGAAGGAGGCTGGCCAACTCTTGTCACGCACACTGGTCTCGCCCCAATCCGGAGGCCGCGACAGCCCCAGCCGGCGAAGTGACGGGCCTGGTGAGGAAGGCGCTTGACGGAACAGGCAGGCGCGTTCTGCCTAGGGGCCGATAGAACCGGCTGAGTGTTCAGGCAGACGCTCAACACCGGAAATGTTTGGCTCGAAAGCCACCAGCCGCGCGAGAGGCTCATCCATGGTGGTCGCAAGTGGCTCTGTGATCGTGGAGGACATGACAGAGGATAAGCATGCGGCGGCCCGCCAACTTGGGAGACCGCGCGACAGCCTGAACCAACGCAGTCACGTGCTCATTACAGCCGGATGGTAGAGTAGCGGGGAAAGGGAGCAAGTCGTCGTGGCGACAACAAAACGCAAGGCGAAGGAGCCGGAAAGAGCCATCGAACCAGTAGCGGCGGAGCTGCCATCCGGACATGTTGCCCCAGGATGTCCTGTTGTCGGGATCGGCGCGTCAGCCGGCGGACTGGCCGCATTCGAAGCCTTTTTTTCCGGCATGCCCGCGGACTCCGATCCCGGCATGGCTTTCGTCCTGGTGCAGCACCTGGCTCCGGACCACAAGAGCATCCTCACCGAACTGGTCAAGCGATATACCCGCATGAAGGTCTTCGAAGTTGCCGACGGCATGTCGGTCAAGCCGAACTGCGCGTATATTATCCCGCCTAACCGGGACATGGCATTGCTCAACGGAACATTGCAGTTGCTGGAACCCGCTGCACCGCGCGGCCATCGCCTGCCGATCGACTTTTTCTTCCGCTCTTTGGCTCAGGACCAGCGCGAGCGGGCCATCGGCATCGTGCTTTCTGGGACAGGCAGTGACGGCACCCAGGGGGTACGGGCGATCAAGGGCGAAGGTGGAATGGCGATGGCGCAGAACCCCAAATCCACGGAATACGACGGCATGCCGACGAGCGCCATCGCAACCGGCCTGGTGGACTATGTGCTGCCGGCGGCCGAGATGCCGGCGCAACTCATCGCCTACGTCTCGCACGCGTTCGGAAGAACATCACTTCCGGTGTCTCCGCCTGCGCCCAGATCTGAAGATGCGCTGAAAAAGATCTTCCTGCTATTGCGCGTCCAAACCGGTCACGACTTTTCCCAATACAAGCAAAGCACCATCGCCCGCCGAATTGAGCGGCGGATGGCCGTCCACCAGATCGAGCGGTTGGACGAGTATGTCCGCTATTTGCAGCAGACGCCAGCCGATGTGGAGGCGCTCTTTCGCGACCTCTTGATCGGCGTCACCAGTTTCTTCCGCGACCCGGAAGCGTTCCGGGCGTTCCAGGAACAGGCCATCCCGTTGCTTCTCATCGACAAACCCGCAGGCGCATCGATCCGCGTCTGGGTACCCGGTTGTTCCACCGGCGAGGAAGCCTATTCCCTCGCCATCTTGCTCCAGGAACGCATGGAGGAGTTGAAGCACAGTTTCAAGCTGCAGGTGTTTGCCACCGACATTGACCACCGCGCCATCGACTGCGCACGCGCCGGCATCTACCCGGCCAGCATTGCCGGCGACATCTCCCCGGAACGGCTAGCGCGTTTCTTCTCCCAGGAGTCGGATGGCAGCGCCTACCGCATTCAAAAGAATATCCGCGACAGGGTGATCTTCTCCGAGCAGGACGTGATCAAAGACCCGCCGTTCTCGAAGCTCGATCTGATCAGTTGCCGCAACCTGTTGATCTATATGGGAGGTGGACTACAGAAGAAGCTTGTCCCGCTGTTCCATTACGCGTTGAACCCGGGCGGCATGCTCTTCCTGGGCACGTCGGAGACTGTGGGCGAGTTCGTGGACCTGTTTGCCACTCTGGATCGGAAGGCGAAGTTATATCAACGCAGAGAGGAGGTGGCCGGCGCACACCGTACTGGGTTTCTCCCGCTCCTGTCGGAAAACGGGCCCGTCGCACGTCCCTCCGCGAACGCCCCCGGTGAAAGCAAGGTCAGGGTGCGCGAGTTGACCGAGCGGGCGCTCCTGCAACAGTACGCCCCGCCCGGCGCGGTCGTCAATGAACGCGGCGACATCTTCTACCTCCACGGCCGCACCGGCAAGTACCTGGAACCGGCCCCGGGTGAGGCTGGCATGAACATCCTGAAGATGGCCCGGGAAGGCTTGCGGCCGGACTTAACCACCGCCCTGCACAAATCCGTGGTTCTTAAAGGCCCGGTGCGCCACCCAGGTCTGCGGATCAAAACCAACGGCGATTTCACGATTGTCAATCTGACCGTCCAGCCAGTGCCCGCGGGCCCGGATTCAGACCTCGCGGCCAAACTGTTCCTGGTCGTTTTCGAGGACGCGCCTGTGCCTACCGCGCAACCGTCCGAAGCGGCCGCCGTTTTGAATGTAGCCGGAGAAGCCAGCGAGAACACGGCGGACGTCGATGCGCGCGTTGCGACTCTGAGGCAGGAACTGCGGGCCAAGGAGGAATATCTCCAAGCCACGAACGAGGAACTGGCAACCTCCAACGAGGAGCTCAAGTCCGCCAATGAGGAGATGCAGTCCGTGAACGAGGAGCTGCAGTCTACCAACGAGGAACTGGAGACCTCCAAGGAAGAACTGCAATCGGTCAACGAAGAGTTGGCCACGGTTAACGCCGAACTGCAAAACAAGGTGGCCGATCTGTCGCGCTCCAACAACGACATGAACAACCTGCTCGCCGGCACGGGCATCGGCACCATCTTTGTGGACCATCAACTGCGCATCCAGCGATTCACCCCTGCGGTGACTCAGGTTATCAACCTAATCCTGACCGACGTGGGGCGGCCGGTGGGCCACATCGTCTCGAACCTTCTGGGCTATGACAGCCTCGTGGCAGACGTGCGGGCGGTGTTGGACAGCCTGGTGCCCAAGGAAGTTGAGGTTCAGACCCAGACGGGTACGTGGTACCTGTTGCGTATCCGGCCCTATCGCACTCTGGAAAATGTAATCGAAGGGGCGGTGATCACCTTCACCGAGATTACTGAAATTAAGAAGGCGCAGGCTGCGCTACGGGAATCCGAGGATCTGCGCCGTCTGGCGGTGGTGGTGCGCGATGCGCAAGATGCCATCACAGTGCAGGACCTGGAGGGTCGAATCCTGGCTTGGAACCCTGGCGCGGAAAGGATGTACGGCTGGAGCGAAGCCGAGGCAGTGGCAATGAATATTCGCGACCTCATCCCGGAGAATCGGCGGGACGAAGCATTGGCTGTGTTGCGGCAACTCAGCCGGGCTGAAGAGATCGAGCCGTACCGCACGCAGCGGATCACTAAAGATGGCCGCATTGTAGAGATCTGGCTAACCGCCACCGCGCTGGTAAATGACTCCGGGGGTGTGTATGCCATCGCCACGACCGAGAGAAGAGTGCAATAGAGCACCTCAAGGACTGTACAATCAGAGCTATGAGTCCTAAAGATGCCCCTTCAAATCCAATTCTTGGCGGCTCTGCGGATTCGACAAGCTCACCCGAAGCAGATGCGGGGCAGGCTCTGCGCAAACGGGCGGAGGCGCTAGCCGGCGAGTTGCCGGAAAAGCTGGAGGTGGTATCGCCCGAGAGAGTGCGGCAGACACTTCATGAACTGCAGGTGCACCAGATCGAGCTGGAGATGCAGAATGAGGAACTGCGCCGGACGCAGGAAGAACTGGACGTCTCGCGGGCCCGGTATTTCGACCTGTATGACCTGGCGCCGGTGGGCTATTTCACGCTCAATGAACAAGGGCTGATTCTGGAGGCCAATTTGACTGCCGCCAAACTGCTTGGCGCGCCAAGAGGCACTCTGGTCAAGCAGCCCTTATCCCGCTTTATCCTTCCCGGAGACCAGGACATCCACTATCGGCATCGCAAACAGCTCCTGGAAACGGGCGCGCCACAGTCGTGGGAATTGCGGCTGCTTAGACAGGATGCCGCGCCCTTCTGGGCGCGGGTGGAGGCAACCTCGGCGCAGGACGCTGACGGGGTTTCCGTATGGCGCGCCGTGGTGAGCGACATCTCCGAGAGCAAACGGACGGAGGAGGAGAGGGCGAAACTTGAGGCCCAAAACCGGCTGCTTCAAAAGGCTGAAGGACTGGGGCGCATGGCCGGGGCCATCGCCCACCACTTCAACAACCATCTCACCGCAGTGATGGGGAACTTGGAACTGGCCATTGGCGACTTGCCGCGCGGTGCGGTGTCCGCAGGAAGGTTGAGCGACGCCTTGCACGCGGCCCGCGACGCGGCGGAGGTGAGCAAACTCATGCTCACCTACCTCGGACAAACGCACGCCCAACATGAGCGGCTGGATCTTTCCGAGGTTTGCCGTCGCAGTCTCCCTCTGCTCCGAGCCGCTATGCCCAAAGACATGGTCCTGGATACTAAGTTGCCCTCCCCCGGTCCAGCCATCAGTGCGGACGCGAACCAGATACAACAGGTCCTGACCAACCTGGTAACCAACGCTTGGGAGGCGGGCGGTGACAGTCGGGGCGCCGTTCGCGTGACTGTCAAGACGGTTCCTCCGGCAGGTATTCCCGCATCTCCCCGGTTCCCCGTCGACTGGCGGCCGCACGATACTGTCTCTTATGCCTGCATGGAAGTGGCGGATGCAGGCAGCGGGATCACCGTCAAGGATATTGAAAAGCTCTTCGATCCGTTCTTCTCCAGCAAGTTTACGGGCAGAGGCTTGGGCTTGTCCGTGGTCCTTGGAATTGTGCAGTCGCACGGAGGTGCCGTTACGGTGGAGACAACCCCAGGCCGGGGCAGCACCTTCCGGGTCTTCCTGCCGGTATCGGCCGAAAGAATCATCCGTGAGCCGCACCCGGCGGCGCAATCCGTAGAGATGGATGAGGGTGGCACTGTGCTGCTGGTTGACGACGAACCGATTGTGCGCAAGGTAGGCGAAGGCGCGCTCGTGAGCCTGGGGTTTGCGGTGCTCCTGGCAAAGGACGGCGTCGAGGCTGTGGAGATATTCCGGCAGCACAGGGATGAAATCCGTTGCGTACTCTGCGATTTGACCATGCCGCGCATGAACGGCTGGGAGACACTGGTTGCGCTGCGAAAGCTGGCGCCTGGACTCCCAGTGATCCTGGCCAGCGGCTACGACAAGGCCCATGTCATGGCCGGCGATCATCCCGAACTGCCCCAGGCGTTCCTGAGTAAACCGTATCAGCTCCAGGGGCTTCGCGATGCGATCGGCGGCGCCCTATTACAGGGGAAAAAATCGAGCGGCTCCTGAGATCGGAGACGCGGGGAAAAGCGAAGCACGGCGGTCATGGCGACAACAGAACGCAGGGCAAAGGACCCTAAGGTCTCACCCGAGGCAGACACAAGGCAAGCTCTACGTAAGCGGGCGGAGGCGCTAGCCGCCGCAAAGGCCGGCGAGATGGCGGAGAACCTGGAAGTGCTATCGCCCGAGATAGCGCGCCGCGCGCTCCACGAATTGCGGGTGCACCAGATCGAACTGGAGATTCAGAACGAGGAACTGCGCCGAACACAGGAGGAGCTGGATGGCTCGCGAGCGCGGTATTTCGACCTGTACGATCTGGCGCCGGTGGGCTATTTCACGCTCAGCGAGCAAGGGCTGATTCTGGAGGCCAATCTAACTGGTGCCAAACTGCTCGGCGTGGCAAGAGGTGCTCTGGTCAAGCAGCCACTATCGCGCTTTGTCCTCCGCGAGGACCAGGATATTTATTACCTGCACCGCAAAGCGCTCTTAGAGACGGGCGCCCCACAGGCGTGGGAATTGCGAATGCTGAAAGACGATGCCGCGCCGTTCTGGGTGCGGATAGAGGCAACCACGACGGTGAGTCCTGACGGGGTTTCCGTATGCCGTGCCGTGGTGAGCGACATCACCGAAACCAAGCGGGCCGAGCAGTTGATCCAGACGCACAGTGCCGAACTTCAGGAATTCGCCTATGGGTTTACGCACGACCTTCAGGAACCCCTGCGCATGGTGGTGAATTTCAGTCAGCTTATGGCACAGGAGTACGAAGGAAAGCTGGGCGAAGAGGCAGACAAATATCTCGGTTATTCCGTCGAAGGCGCATTCAGAATTGAAGCCCTTT
>Ga0105240_10015327_pt1 | contig 10427 bp, 5 predicted proteins | sample KBSC54metaG_FD_80426 | JGI IMG/M metagenome (GOLD analysis project Ga0105240, IMG submission 80426) | Corn rhizosphere microbial communities from Kellogg Biological Station, Michigan, USA - KBS C5-4 metaG | ecosystem: Host-associated > Plants > Roots > Rhizosphere > Soil | place: Michigan, USA... | reverse complement strand
CGCGACATTGCGACCAGGGAATTCGAGAAGATACTGGCGCTGGGCGCGGAAGGCTGGCTTTGGGATGAAGTCTGCCATCATGCCGGGGTTTATTATAGTTTTGCGCCGGGCCACGGTTATACGCCGCCGGGTTATATTTATGGCGGCGACCTCCCCTTGGGCCGGCAGTTGCGCGCGGCCGCCGACCGGGTGAGCCCGGATTTCCTCTTTTCGGGCGAAGGCCCCGAGGATTGGCTGCTGCAGTATTTTCCCTGTTCCTATTTCCGGATCAACTCGGATTCGGTGCCGGTGTGTCGCTACATCGATCCGCAAGCGCCGCTCATGGTGGCGGTGACCGGGTTTGATGATCGCGAAATGTTGAATCTGATTTTGATGGACCGCTACATTATCAGCTACGAGCCGTATAATTTCAAAGGCCACTTGACGGACTACCCGCTGACGCTGGCCTACGGCAAGAAGATAGATGCCCTGCGCCGCCGGTATAAAGCGTACCTGTGGGATGCGGATTTCCGCGACACGCTGGGAGCGACCGTGAAGGCCGATGGCGCGAATGGCTATTCGGTTTTTGTCGCGAGCAACGGCAAGCGCGCGGTGGTGGTGGTCAACCAGGAACTTAAGCGGAAAATCACCGCCAGTGTGGAATTGGCCCGTCCCGGGAAACTGATGGTGGCGACGCCGGAAGAACCCGATGGCAAGCCTTGCACGGGTTCGGTGGAAATTCCCGCGCGCTCGGCCGCCGTCATCCTGGAACAATAGCCCGGCTGTTCATCAAAAGCTCGATATGCAAAACCCCAACCGACCTTCTGACCGCTCGTCTCGCGACGGCACGAAACTGTTTCTCGTGCCCGGTAATTTGCTGCGTGCATTTTGCTGCGTCGCGGCTTTTATCCTGAGCGTTGTCGCGGCCTCTGCGGTGGTTGTTCCAGCGGATACCGATTATGTGAAATCGCTCGATGGGACGTGGCGTTTCAAACTGGAACGGACCGGCGGGTATGAAACGCGGTCCACGAATGGCGACCAACCAATGACCCTTGCGTCATCCGCGGCGAGCGAGCCGGCGCAGGAACCGAATTATCGAGAGGGCGAGGGGTGGGTGGATCTCAAGGTGCCCGGGAATTGGGAGATGGCCGGGCTTTCGCCCGCCACTTACAATCAGCCGGACAATGCTTCCGGGTGCTACCGGCTATGGTTCGATGTGCCCAAGTCCTGGGCGGGAAGGATGGTGCGGCTTTCTTTTGACGGCGTGCAGAACGGGGCTGAAATCTGGCTCAACGGAAAGCCCGTGGCGGTGGACGAAGGAAGCTGGGGCAGGGAGAATTATCACGAGAGCGGCTGGACCGCATTCCAGGTTGACCTGACGCCGCAGGTCAAGTTTGGCGAAAAAAACCTGCTCGCCGTGCGCGTGACCAAGAACACCCGCTCCTCAAACCTGGACAGCGGCGATTATTTTTTTCTCGGCGGCATTTATCGGCCGGTGACGCTCTTTTCCGTTCCGAAAACTCATTTTGCCGACGTGACCGTCCAAACGCGCCTCCTCGAGGGAAATCGGGCTGAGGTAAAAGTCCTCGCCGATGTCGCCGGCGAAGACGCTGCGGGCGTTTCGATGCGGCTCGAGGGAATCAGCGGCGAAGTGAATGGAAAGATCGAAAATGGCCGGGTTATTTTGAGTAAAATTGTCGAGCAACCCCGGTTGTGGTCGGCGGAATTTCCCAACCTCTACGATCTCACCGTGGAACTGAAGGCGCCCGGCCGGAGGCTGGAAACGTTTTCGAAACGCATTGGCATCCGCGAAGTCACCATCACCAATGGCGTTTTCATGGTAAACGGTGTTCCGGTGAAGCTGGCCGGAATTTGCCGGCACGATGTTTCGCCGAGTGAAGGCACGGCGGTGGGGCCCGATTTGTGGCGCAAGGACATCACCTTGATGAAGGCTGCGAACATCAATGCCATTCGCACCAGTCATTACCCTTACGGTTCCGGCTTTTACGATTTGTGCGACGAGTTGGGAATGTATGTGCTGGATGAATTGCCTTACTGCTGGTGTCCGACCGATGATCTTGAGTTGAGGCCGGCCTTTCAGCAGCGCGCGCGGGAAACAATCCGCCGTGATAAGAACCATCCGTCGGTCATCGTTTGGACCATTGGGAATGAAAACAAGGCCGGGACGAATCTTCAGATCGTCGCCGATCTCGTCAAGCAGCTCGACCCGACGCGGCCGCGCAATGTCTCTTGCTTCGAGGCGGACAAATATCATGTGGACTTTTCCGATGAACATTATCCGCGGCTGGCGAAAATTATTCGCGACGTGAAGGATTCGGAAAAAACCGGGCATCCCCACATCTACGTGGAGGCTCCGAACACGTGGGATATCCGGCTGGCGCCCGACGCTGGTTCCTGGGAGCGCTGGGGAGCGGTGCTGCAGCGTGACTGGGACGTGTGCATGAAATACGACACTATTCCCGGCACTTTCCTTTGGGAATGGCAGGATCGCGCCGTGGCCGACCAGTGCCCGACCAAGTTATATTGTTACTTCCCCGAGACCGGCATCAATTTGATGAAGATTAAAGGTATCGTGGATGGCTTCCGCAATCCGCGCCCGTGGTACTACGACGTAAAGATGGTTTATTCGCCGATACAAATCGGCAATTCCTTCACTGCCACTGCCAACAAGGTTTCTTTTCCCATCGAAAATCGCTATTCATTCACCGACTTGTCCTATTTGAAAATGGCGTGGACCCTCGAACGGAACGGCAAGACCATTGCGACCGGCGATGAGGGCGTCCACCAACCGCCCCGCAGCGGCGGAAAAGTGGAAGTCTCCCTTCCCACGAATGCGCTGGCGCAAGCAGACGCGCTGCGTGTGGAATTCATTCATCCCGATGGCAACCAAATTGTGGCGCATCGCTTCGTCTTGAAGGAGACTCCGGCGGGAGGGCGGATGAATGCCAATTTGCCGGACGGGCTGGCGATTCCTCAATTCAATGTGATCACCCGCGTGACGGCGCGCGACAAGAAATTCTGGCGTAAAGTCACCACGTTCCCCTCGCACCTGTCCAATCTTGTGATGGAGCCAGCTTCGGCCACGAATCTCGCCCAACTCACTCAACTGACGGCGGACGTCGTCGGCGGCAAGAACAACGAGTTAGTCGGACATCTGGAGGCCCGCTACGCGAGCGGAGAATTTTCGTACAGTCTCAAATGGACGGGGCCGACCGAGGAGATTCACGAGCTGGGTTGGACCTTCGAGATGCCCGCCGAGTGCGACCATTTTTCCTGGGATCGCGCCGCGCGCTGGACGATTTACCCGGAGCGTCACATTGGCCGCACCACCGGCACGGCGACTCCCGATTCGATGAACGTGCCGGTTACCCGGATGGACCGCCCGGACGCGTTCGATTTCAATTCGACGAAATACGATTGCAATTGGGCCAGTCTAACCACCGCTGCCGGCGTGGGATTGCGAACTGAGTTCGACGTGAACCAACGCTTTCATTGCCGCGCCGGGGTTGGGGAGAATGGCCATGGTTACGAGCTGTTTGTTAATCAGCAGGTCAGTCCGCCGGACGACATCAGCAAACCCATCGTGCCTGACTTCTACCGGATGCTGAAGGCCGGGGAAACGATTGCAGGCCATTTTCGGATCGGCTCGAACGTCACGGAGACCCAGGGGGCAATGACTCAGCGGTAATGACGAATGACGAAGCAGGGAATGCGGTTCAGGCGGTGATTCTTGGTCATTAAGGCGACGGCTTAAGGCTCTTCCATTTAGTTTCAAATTAAAACATCACACTAGTTTGCTTTCCTGGCTTTCAATAGGGCTGTGCCGTGCCGGGGAATGGAAACGACGATGCGCTCACTCAACGTTCCCAGGTCCTGGTGCCGCCACAGATCGCGCGCGCGAATGGTTTCCGGCAAGCCAACTTCTTTAAACGTCACCGTCACCGTCGTTGGACGCGTTTGTGTGTTCATGATCGCGATAGCCCAGCTTCCGTCCGCCAGTGTTTTCAGCCAGGCTTGGGCGGGGCCTTCCTGCCAGACGCGATGTCCCTGGACACCCGCGCGGTCCTGATCGACCGAAATGACTTCCGGGTTGGTCAAAGTCTCCAGCGTCACCTTGCTCATTTTAGTCAGATCATTGCCGGCAAAAAGCGGCGCGGCGAGAATGCACCAGAAGCTCATTTGGGTGCGGTATTCGTCATCGGTCATTTTGCCGTTGCCAATTTCCAACATGTCGGGATCGTTCCAGTGTCCCGGGCCGGCGTAATTCTCCAGGCCGTTCTGGGCGAAGCCGATCAACATCATGGAATTGTAACTGTCTCCGATGTCGGCGGTAGTCCGCCACATTTGCCCGCCGACCGATGGCCCCCATTTCCAGACGTCCTGCATTCCGTACTGGCAAAGGCTGTAAAGAATGGGCCGGCCGGTCGCCGCCAGGTCATCGTGCATTTTTTTGTAAGCGGCCCGCATTTCGCCGGGTTGGTAAACTTCATCGCCGCTGCACCAGTCGTATTTGAGGAAATCAATTCCCCACCGCGCAAATGTCTCGGCGTCCTGCTTTTCATGCCCATAGCTGGCTTCGCGTCCGCGGCAAGTGGTTGGGCCGGGGCTGGAATGAATGCCGACTTTCAGGCCCAGGCCGTGGAGGAAATCGCACAACGCTTTCATGTCGCGGAATTTTGCCGGGTCCGGATGAAAGATGCCGTTGGTATCGTGGAATCCCTCCCAACCGCCGTCAATGACCACGTAGTTGTAGCCGGCCGCCTTCATTCCGCTATCGACCAGCGCGGTTGCTTGCGCCCGAATGATGGCATCATCAATGTCGAGGTGAAAGTGGTTCCAACTATTCCACCCCATCGGCGGCGTGCGCGCCAGTTCAGGTTCTTGAGCGAAACCTGCCTGCCGCCAACAGCAGAACGCGAGCGCGAGACCCGCCCGGAACAGGAACGATCTTTTCATGCGTGAGGCTCGCGCGCTCACTTGATCGCATCCGCCTTTCCATCCGAGCCGACCGCGCGGATGATTTCCTTGATGTCTTCCTTGAGCATGTCTTTGGCCGCGCGCCCGATGCGCCAGACGTGGTCTTCATGTTTCAAAGTCCGGGAGAGTTCGTTGAAGTAACGGATGAAGTTCATGCGCAGTCCTTCGCCGAAATTAATCTTGGTCATCCCGGCTTTCACGCATTTGCTGATGTCCGCCATCGAAATGCCGCAAGTGCCGTGCTGGACCAGGGGTTGTTTTACCGCGGCGCGAATTTTTGAAATCAAATCGAAATCAAGCCCGTGTTGTTCCTTGAAAATTCCGTGCATGCTGCCATCCGCGACGGCGAGCAAATCGACATCGACTTTGGAAGCGAATTCCCTCGCTTCTTCGACGCTGGTTTTCGAGGCGGTGTCTTTCGAATCGTCGGAGCTTTTGACGATATGCCCGATTTCCGCTTCGACGCTCAGGCCCAACGGCCGCACCAGGTCGATGATTTCCTTCGTGCCGCGCACATTCTCTGCGAGTGACTTGTCGGCGTAGTCAATCATTACGTGCGTGAATCCGGCTTTGACCGCGCGGAGAATGGACTGCGGGGTTTTTCCGTGGTCCAAGGCGATCGCCATCGGAATGGTCGTGTCGGCGGCCAGGAAGCGAATCAATTGCCCGGCGTAATCGAAGCCGCGGTATTCGAGATTCGGCTCGTAACATTGGATGATGAGGGGCGAGCGCAGTTCCTCACACGCTTCGATGATGGCGCGGCCGATATCGTAGGTGCCGCCGTTGTTATTGAGCGCCGGCACGCCGAAGCCTTTGGCCGCGGCGACGTCACAGATTTGTTTTGCGTTAAGAAGTTTCATATTGGTTCAGGGCTGTTTGTTTTGGAATCGAGGTGATCGGTTTATTGCACGGGTTTGACGCCGGCAGATTCATGGGCGGAATGCAGTGTCATTGAAAATTGGATTGTGCCGTCCGGAGTTCATGGGATGGCGGGCGCGATCTCAGCGTGGGCGGAGATGCCTTCGACCCCTTGCCGTTCGCGAGTCATTTGTGCGGCCACTTCGGCGAAGCTGCGCTGGTTCGGCGACGTCAACAAACTCACGACGATCTGAGCCATCAGTCCCGCGAGCGTGGCCGGGAGCGTCGGGTTATCCCAGAATCTCATCACGATCAATGAGACCAGCGGTGTTGTGACGAGGGCGGCCAGGGCGCCTTGCCACGTCGATCGCTTCCAGAAACGGCCGAGCACGATGATCACCGCCAGTCCACTCATCGTCAGCGGTAAAAATTTGACGACGAAATCAACGATGTTTCCAGTGTAAAGGGCGAGGACAGTCGATACGACAAAGCCCCAGAGGAGAGCCCATCGGGCCGTGACGACCGGCCGTTTTGGGAAAACGCCGGTCAGGAGAGGATGAATATGGCGAACGTAAAAGGTCCCGGCCGCGGCGGCGGTTCCATTGGCGGCGGAGGACATGCCGGAGATCATCGAGACCACCACGAACGCGGCCAGCCAGGCGGGGAGGGCGTGCATGACCAGCCAGGGCAGGGCCTGGTCCGGCACCGTCAGGTGCGGGTTCAGGTGGAAGGTGTACATCCCCGTGATGCCGATTGCGATCGAGAATACCATGACCGCCAGGCCCGAGCCGACCATGCTCCACTTCGCTCCCCGTTCCGTGTGGGCGCTGTACATGGTGAGGCGTCGTCCGGGATCAGCAATCGGGTTCATCACCAGCACTAAAATCAGGCTGAAGACTTTCCAGCCGCCCAGTGATGCCGTGCCCAGAAATGAAAAATAATCCGGCGGCAGTGCGTGACGCAGTCCACTCAAACCACCTGCATCCCTCAACGAGGTGTGAATGAGAAATGCAAAACCGGTGAACAAGATCAGGGTTTGGAGAACATCGGTGTAAACCACGGCTTTGAGTCCGCCCGGAATTGAAATGGCCGCCTTGGCACAACCGGCGAGCAGGATGCACAGTTTCGGATCCAGGCCGGTGACGGCGCCCAACACGGCTGCGCCGCCTTTAATCTGCACGGTCAGCCAGCACAGTTGCGAGAGGAACAAAGTGATGTTGGAAAACTCCATTACGATGCGGTTCCCGCCATAGTAACAGGCCACTTCCTCGCTGAGTGTCATGAATTTGTAACGCCGCATTTCCGAGAAGAACAAACCGGTCAGCAACGTGCCCAACCCCAGGCCCACCGGGTAAGCGCAGCCGCCCCAGCCGTGCAGGTAAGCCAAACCCGAGCCGCCGACGATCACACCGGTGCCGATGCACGTGCCCACAATGGTCCCGACCAGGACCCAAATCGGCAGTCCGCGCCCGGCGACGAGGTAATCCGCCGGTTTCCGCACGCGCGCCATCATGAAGAACGAAACCAGCGTGGTCAGCACGACGTAAATAATCAGTCCGATGGCGATGGCGACGCGCGTTTCCATTTTAGTTATTTATTGCGTTCGTAGGCTGTCGGTTGTCGAAGACGAAACTCGCCGGCGCAAAGGCCGGGAGTGCCGTTGCGAAGGAGCCGTTTTTGATTTCAATCGGTATGCCCGCCGGTTCGCCGCGCAAGTTCACCGGGAGCGCCCGTGCGGCGTGCATTCCCGGAGGAAGTTTGACCGTCAATTTCCCGCCGCCACCGGCTACTTCCCAAAGCCGCAATAACGTTTTGTCGGAGTAAGGGTCGGCGCCGAAAGTAGTCACGAGCACGCCGCGGCGGGAAAGCTCAAGCCCGTTGGATTCGGCGGGAATTTTTCCGCCCGCGCCGTCGGCGAATGCGGCCACGAGGGGCGAGCGCGCTTCCCACGAGGGAGTGATGAGCCCCTTTTCCTCATCGCGCTTTCCGCCGACCACCCACAAGCGAATCCGCGAGCGCCACGAGCCGTCCTGCCACAGCGGGAAATTCGTGTCCCATTGGTTGTTGTAAAGATTGACGTAAATTCGCGCGCGTTTCGGAATGAAGTGGAGCGAAAACAGCCACAGCCCCGGTTCGTCCAAACTCACCAGCGGGGAATCCAGCGGACAGATTCCGACGCCGAAACCGTCGCTCCCCGTGACGGTCATGCCGGAGTTCAGGCACAACAAATGCCGGTTGCCGCCGTCGATGATGTCCGTCGCCGGATCAATGATTGAACCGAGTCGCGCCAGGCGGAACTCGGGATGCTCGATGGCGAACGGCAGGCAAATCCAACCGCCCTCGGGAATTGGATTGGGCGTTTTTCCATCGATCGCCCATTCGATGTCGAGATACGGTTTGGCGTGATAGAGCGTATATCTGATAGTCACGGCGTTCGCCAGGGGCGCGGCGTTTGTGCAGCGGAGCGTGACGGTTTTCGCGCTGCCATCCTGCTGAATCGAAATTGTCCAATGGGTTAGTGTGATTCGGGCGGAGGGCGATTGATCGTCGTCCGGCATGTTCGGCTTGCCAAAATCCTTGAAGACCCATTGTTTTTCCTTCCAATTCGGCGAGTAGCTTTTGACAAACGCATCGACGTTCGATGCCGAGAATCGTTGGTGGAGATATTCGCCGAATCCGTCCTCCGCGGTATTCGCGCCGGCGTCCCGCCCGTGCGTTGCCGTTCCGGCCAATTCGCGCCCCGACCGCAAATCGATCAACGAGGTTACACAACCGCGCGCCGGGTCAACTTGCAGGCGGAAGAATTTATTTTCGATGACGGCGGTGTGCCCGGGAAATTCCTCCGCGATTTTCGGTTTGGCCGGCAGCTTAAAAGTTTTATAGCCGCTCGCGGGGACATCCCCGGCGAGAAATTGCACCGTGCCGCCGGGTGCATTGACGGTCACCTCACCGCTGCGCCGCCAGGGCAGGGGATTGAACACCACGACTCGCGGACCGTTGATCTTGACGTTTTCCGCGAGTAACTGCATCCGGGCGTCGAGCGCGTTCGTGGTCAAATTTGCCGCCGTGCGAATATAGTTTCGTTTGTCGTCGAACGAGCGCTCGAAGAGAGCGTATTTGCCCCCGGCGCGTGCGTGTTTCCAATCATCGCCATAGCGCCAGCCGCCGGCCTTGGCGCTGTCGAATCCAAAGGTGTGCTCGCTGTAAAGCAGGCTGTTCTCGTAAGCCTCGGCCAATAGCGACGCGAGCGGAGGGGTCTTGACGCCGGCGGCGCGTAACTCAGTATCGAGCACACCAACCGCGGCTTCCTGGGGATGCACGTGCCAGGCCGTGCTGGTTTCAATGGGCAGCGCCTCAAACCCGTGGATCCAGGTGTCGGGCATGTCGCCGCGCACAACCGGAAATTTATCCGCTTCGCCGACGACGGCGTCGTAGAAATCCTCGAGTTTGCCGAATTTGATTTTGACCTCCGGCAAATCGCGGGCCGCCTGCTTCAACAGGTTATCGACTTCGCCGGCCGTGGGTGGACCGTGGTTGTCGCCGGCCACAATCAACGCGAGCCAAGTGTGATACGGCCAATCATCGGGCGGCATTAATTGCGTGCCATATTGGGGTGAATAGGAGGTCAACAGGCGCGAGCCGTCCGGGCCGACCCACCAGAAGAGCGGCGGCACGCGCATTTTCGCGCTTCCGCCGTTGCAGCCGATCTGGAGAAAATCCACGCCCGCGTGCCGCAGGAGTGTCGGCAAAATCCACGTGTGTTCCGGCACATCCGTCATTTTGGCGGCCCGCGGCAGCGGCAGGCCATTCTCGCGGCAAAGATTGGCGGAAAATGTCATGCCGCGCACGAGATCTTCGAGACCGAGTGTCTCGGTTTCGGTGTTGAAAGGCAGGGCGTGGACGACGAGGCGGCCCGCCTTGAACGCGCTTAAAATTTCCTCGCGCCGCTCCGGGGTCTGGCCCGGCCACAACATTTCCTTCAGCGGCCAGCCCGGGATCGTCCAGACAAATTGCTGGTCCGGCGGCAGGCTTCGGGATTGGTCAATCAACTTCATCGCGCCGTCCACGAAGGTGGTGCGATAACGCGTGAGAACGTTGGTGGTCAAATCGGTGTAGCCAATGTCGAAATGTGTTTTGAACACCACGACGATTTCCTTGACTCGGGGATTGGCCGCGCGCGTTTGCAACGGGGAAAAAAACCACGCGGCGCACATTCCGACGACAACGAATTGTTGCGCGAGGTTTTTCACTGAATTTGTTTTTTCTCAGATGAACGCGATGCTCATCACCCGCGCGAGGCGTTTCAGGCATGCGGCGTGATGGCCTTGGACAACTGCGACGTGATGGGGCATTCCGGCGTGGCAAAAATCCTCGAACCACTGGCGTGGGTCGCAGTACATTTTCGCCAGCGCGTTGGTGGCCATGAGATGACGCCTCGGCGCGATCGTCTCCCCTTCGCGCGCGGTCAAAAGATATTTTCCGTCGCAGCGCCAAAAGCGGTAGACGGTGACCGGCAAACCCGCGCGAATCGTTGCTTCGAGTACCGCCGGCTTTTTGATGTTGAAATGGCGCGCGATGCGCGGGCCGCCCGG
>Ga0105240_10015325_pt1 | contig 10428 bp, 6 predicted proteins | sample KBSC54metaG_FD_80426 | JGI IMG/M metagenome (GOLD analysis project Ga0105240, IMG submission 80426) | Corn rhizosphere microbial communities from Kellogg Biological Station, Michigan, USA - KBS C5-4 metaG | ecosystem: Host-associated > Plants > Roots > Rhizosphere > Soil | place: Michigan, USA... | reverse complement strand
ACGTCGATTCGGACGACGCCGGGAGCTCCTTCTCGAAGGAAGGCCGTGCACACTATAACGACGTAAAACGGGCGCAACTTTTCGCTACCGAAAACGCCCGGCGCCTGCAGATGCAGCTCGCAACTGTTGCGACAACCCTCCAGCAAACCTCGTCCGACGGTGCGACTCGTCTACGCACGCTGCTGATGGCTGGTGTGTTCGCGGCAATCGTGCTCGCGATCGCGGCCATTTACTTCCAAGTCACGCGCTCACGCCACGAGCGCGCGGCGCTTGAAGCACAGGAACAGACACGCGACATTCTGAAAACTGTACGAGAAGGGTTTTTCCTACTCGATGCCGACTACAAAATCGGCTCGGTATGGTCTGAGGCACTGACTCGCATGTTCAGCCGCAATGACTTCGCGGGCCTGGGGTTCGAAGACCTGCTAAAGGATTTAGTGCCCGCCAATACCCTCGCGACGGCAATGAAATACATCAAGCTCTTGTGGGGTGAGCGCGCCCACGAGAACCTGATGAAGAGCATTAACCCTCTGGGTCAGCTCGAGATCACCATGGACAATGGCCACGGAGGCAAGGAGACGCGCTACCTGCAGTTCGACTTCCACCGCGTCATGGGACCTAAGGGCATCAAGCACGTACTGTGCTCTGTCGGTGACATTACCTCCAGCGTTCTCCTCGCGAAGGAACTGCAGGAATCACAGGAAAGCGCGAATGCGCAGGTCGACATGATGCTCGGGATGATGCACGTCGACCCACTGCAGCTGACTGCGTTCCTCGATAGCACCGAGACCGGACTGCAGCTCATTAACGCGATTCTCAAGGAGCCGGCGCGCAATGACGCGGAATTCCGTAAGAAACTCAACGGCTTATTCCGCGAGCTGCACTCCATCAAGGGCGAGGCGTCGGCGCTCAATCTGATGAGCATCGCGCAGCGCGTACACGCCCTCGAAGACATGGTCAGCGAGTTGAAAAAGAAGGCAGAGCTCTCGGGCAATGACTTTCTACCCATGGTGCTCAAGCTCGACGACCTTATGGCCCATCTGCGCGGGGTCCGTGAGATGGCTTCACGGCTCACGGCACTCAAGGACATGGCTCCAGCGGCGGCCCCTTCCGCAGCCGGCTCTTCTGTAAGGTCCGCAAAACAACAGGGCGATGAGCTCTCGCCGACGCTGCACTCCATGGCCGAGCGGCTGGCTCACGATCACCGCAAACGCTTCAAGCTGACTATCACGGGATTCGCAGACGTTCCTGCCGCGTACGTCCCGACGATCAAAGACTGCGTCATTCAGATGTTGCGCAACTCTGCCGTACACGGCATCGAGTCTAGCGACATTCGGAAGGCGCAGACGAAGGACGACGTCGGCCTAGTACGCGCAGACTTCCGCAAAACTGGCGAGAGCTATGAGCTTGTATTCGAGGACGATGGCGCGGGTATTTCCCCGGATACGCTGAAATCCGCGGCAATTCGCAAGCAACTCATTACGGAGGAAGAGGCGGCGTCCATGGACACGCGCGCCACAATGGCCCTGATCTTCCGGCCAGGATTCTCAACCCAGGAGGAGGTCTCAATGGATGCCGGCCGCGGAGTTGGCATGGACGTCGTCGCCCGCAGCGTGTATGCGCTCGGGGGCAAGATCGGTGTCAGCACCAACCCGGGCAAGTTCACGCGCTTCAAGATCGTACTGCCCGCGGCAGAAACCGCCAGCAACACTGCGGTTGCCTGAACTAGGACTAGAGAAATGAACAGGTTTTCCGGATCGGCGCGTAGCGCCGCTAAATGGCGCGAGATTCAGGCTTGCGGCGCGCGCGTTGCGCGCTCACAAGCAGCAGAGGTGGCCCCAAGGCCATCCGGCTGGTCGCTTCGACCCGCAGGAAAGGTTGCGCGAAGCGCATGAACCAAAAAAAATTCTTGAAGCTGATGATCGTGGACGACTCGAACATCATGCGGCGTCGAATCGAGCGATCCAACCAGTTCGATGAGCTCGAGCTGGTCGGCACGGCGGGCAATGGCATCGAGGCCCTCGAGATGTTCAGGAAGATGGACCCGGATGTGGTGACTATGGATCTCACCATGCCGCAGATGGACGGCATAGAATGCATCTCGAAGCTCGTCGAACTAAAGCCTGCCATTCGAATCCTGGTAATCTCGGCGCTAGCGGATAAGGCGACCGCGGTCGAAGCCATGGAAAAAGGGGCCAACGGCTTTCTCAACAAGCCGTTCACCGACAGGCAGCTCAATGAAGCCATCGCCGAGCTTATGCGATAAAGATCCGAGCTAGTGAGACTATAACGATGTTGCAGGAACAAGAGCTCAAGACTTTCGTCGAGGGGACGACGAACTACTTCGAAGTGGCCGCGCAACAGCCCGCTTCGATTGGATCGCCGTACCTCACCGAAACACCACCTGCGGTACACGACTACACGGGGATTATCAGCATCTCGGGCAAACGTGAAGGCGTCGTGTATTTCACGGCGCCGAAAGCGATGCTCACTGTGTTGCTGATGAAGATGCAGGAGAACGACTTCAGTCACGAGACCATGCGCGACTTGGTCGGTGAAGTGGCTAACACCATCTCCGGCAACGCCCGCCGTGACTTTGGTCGCGACTTCGTGATTTCCGTACCGAGCGTGCTGTCCGGCGAGCGCCCCGAGATCCCGCAAAAGCCGGGGTCACGTTCGTTCGTGATTCCGATCAACTGGCGCAGTCACTCGGCTAAGTTGATCGTATCACTGACCTAAATCGTATCGGTCTGCGGGCTATCATCAGCGCGCAATCGATACCCCAGCCCCGCCTCGGTTACGATGTACCGTGGCTTACGCGGGTCGGGCTCCAATTTATTGCGCAGATTCTTGACGCATACCCGTAGGCTGCGCGTATCCCCCAACCGTTCGGGCCCCCATACCTCACGTACCAGTTGATTCTGGATTACGATCGAACCCAGATGCCGTGCAAGACATTCGAGAACGCGGTATTCGAGCGGAGTTAGATGAATCTCGCCATCAGGACCACGGGTCTCACGCCGCGCCAGATCCACCTCAATTCCATTGAGGTGCAACACAGATGTCTGATCAGCGCTGCGTACGTTACGTCGCAACGCCGCTCTTACTCGCGCCAGCAGCTCCGGGGCACTGAAAGGCTTCGTCACATAGTCATCGGCTCCAGCGTCCAAAGCCGCAATCTTCTGCTCCTCCATGGTTCGAGCCGATAACACAATGACCGGCACCGGCGACCAGACACGAACTTTACGGATCACCTTCAAACCATCGCTGTCCGGCAGTCCCAGGTCGACCAGCAACAGGTCCGGTTTGTGACTGCGCGCCTCAATCTCCGCGCGTACCGCGGTATCGGCCTCGATGAAACGATAGCCCTCCGCCTCCAGCAATACCCGCAGCACATGGCGGATCTCCGGCTCATCCTCAATGACCAGAATCTGATGCATGGCTTGGGTCACGCCATCGGCTCCTTGGAGCCAGTCTGGCCAACAATCGGCTCCTCAGCTGGCAGCGTGAATTCGAACCGTGCGCCACCACCCTCGCGACGGTGTGCCTCGATCTCCCCTCCGTGGGCACGGATGATGGCCTGGCAGATCGCAAGTCCCAAGCCTACTCCAACGACGGTGCCCTCCTCGTGACCCCGTTGGAACTTGTCGAACAGGCGCTCCGGATCGCCCACCGGCAGGCCCGGGCCCTCATCCTCCACGCGCACCCTGACGAGATTGCCATCCGCCATTGCGGACACGAATACTCGAGTGCCAGGCGGTGTGTACTTCGCGATGTTGTCAAATAGGTTGGAAAATACCTGCACGATGAGAGTTGCGTCCACGTGCACCGCCGGCAAATCCGCAGGTATCCGCAACTCGACCTGACGGTCAGCCAGCTTCGACTCCGAGTTGACGAGAGCGGTGCCGGCGAGATCATCCAAAGTTTGCCAGTCCCGCCGCAAGGAAATATGCCCTGACTCAAAGCGCATTAGGTCCAGCACGTTGGAGACCAGGTCGGACATCTCGCGCGCTTTGGTCTCGACGGAACGCGCCAGCGCTACCCTCGTTGGCTCATCGAGCGCCGTACCGTGTTGCGCCAAAGCGCTCCCCGCCCCGGCAATGACCGAGAGCGGTGTGCGCAAATCATGTGAAATGGAAGCCAATAAGGTGTTACGCAAACTCTCACGCTCGGCATCGAGACGGGATCGTTCAGCTATTTCCGCCAGCTGCGCCCGCTCTAGGGCAAGACCAATCTGCCCTGCGAAGGTTTCGAGCAAATGCCGTTGTTCGGGTAACAGTATACGGCGTTGGTTGGCAGGTAACACGGCCAGGACACCCAGTGGGGTTCCGCCCTCGCGCAGCGGAACATACAGAGCGGGCGTAGCGGGCAAGGTGTCGGTACCCAACCCGGCCTGACGGCCGTGATCCGCCACCCACTGCGCGACCGCAAGATCTGCGCCACGCAACGACTTTTCAAGCGGCGGATCGTGTGGATAGGCCAGTTTACCCTCACGATTCGGCAGCAGCACCACCGCCTGACATTGGAACACTTCGGCCACATGGCTTACGGCAACGCGCGCCAGAGCTTCGATCCCACGCGTCGCTACCAACTCGCGACTCATCGCGTAAAGCAGGGCCGTGCGCCGCTCCCGGGCGCCCGCCACCCGCGTTTGCTGGCGTACGCTCGCCATCAGGTTCGCAATCACCAACGCAATAGTCAACATGACTCCGAAAGTTACGAGATACTGCGCATCGGAAATCGCGAGAGAGAAGCGTGGCGGGACAAAGAAAAAATCGAAGGCGATGACATTAAGCGCCGCCGTCAACAGCGCGGGGGAGCGGCCAAGCCGCAGGCCCGCCACTGTTACTCCCAACAAATAAACCATAACGAGATTCGAAAGTTCGAACCGGGGATACATGGCAAACGCCACGCCGGTGCATAGGGCCGTGCTGAGGAGGGCCCAAGCATAGCGAGGCCAGCTAATCGGGTGCGCACTCTCATCGGGAAAAGAAAACACGCGAGCCGCGGGGTAGCGCTGCGAAATTCTTCCCTCCGCCACGGCGATGGTGATGACATCGAAGGTGCGCGCGTGTCGGATCAACTGCGCCGGCGTGGATAGGCGGCGCAGCCACCTGCGCCAACCCTGCAATTTGGGCGCTCCTACGACTACACGCGTGGCGTTACGTGTCTGCGCATATTCCACCAAGACGGCCGCTGGCGAAGGACCATCCAAAGTGACCGTTTCAGCGCCGAGCGACTCCGCAAGGCGCAACACATCGATGCGTCGATTCCGTTCGGCGTCGGAAAGCCGAAGCAGCTCCGGAGTCTCCACATATACGACTGTCCAAGCGGCATCCAGCGCGTCTGATAGACGCTTGCCAGCTCGCACAAGTTGCTCTGCCTGCTCATCCGGTCCGACGGCAACCAACACCCGATCGCCTGCTAGGCGCGTGCGCGCGCGATCTGCCGGCAGCGCACGAGCAGCGGCCTCCACGCGATCCGCGACTTTGCGTAAGGCGAGCTCGCGCAAAGCCATGAGATTCGGCGTGCGGAAAAAGCGCTCTACCGCAGTCGCAACTTCATCTGCCACGTACACTTTGCCGGCACGCAATCGTGCCAGCAAATCATCCGGTGGGAGATCGATGAGCTCGATGTCGCCGGCTTCGTCGAAGACCTTGTCCGGCAGGGTCTCGCGCTGCCGCACGCCCGTAATCTGGTAGACCAGATCGTTCAGACTCTCCAGATGTTGGACGTTGACAGTCGTCCAGACATTGATCCCGGCATCGAGAATCTCCTGGATGTCTTGCCACCGTTTGGGGTGTCGCGGGGCCGGCTCGCCACCGCTAACGTTCGAGTGAGCGAGCTCATCGACAAGGAGTATGGCCGGATGGCGCTGCAGGGCGGCATCGAGATCGAACTCGCGGCGCACGATGTCACGATAGCCGACGGACAGATAGGGCAACTGCTCCAACCCCTCGAGCAGCTTCTCTGTCTCAACTCTCCCGTGCGGCTCGACGTATCCGACTACGACATCGGTGCCACTGGCGCGCATGTTGCGCGCGGCCTCCAGCATGGCGTAGGTCTTACCGACACCGGCAGAAGCGCCAAAAAAAATTCGCAAGCGCCCCCGCTTCGCACGAGCCTCCTCGGCCTGGACGTGAGCGAGCAGCTGATCCGGATCGGGTCTCTCTGGGGGCGCTTGTACCACTACTGCTGCTCCTGAGCGCGCAACGCGCGCGCAGGGAGCCGAACCTTGCGATTCAAGCGCCTGCAGCAGGGCTCCCGCGCGCAGCAACCTACGTCGGTCAACTCACTTCAACCCCTCGAGCGCGAGATTCAGCTCCAACACATTGACGCGTGGCTCGCCAAGTATACCGAGCCAACGACCGCGGGCGTGAGCGGCAATAAGGGCCAATACGGCTTGCGGCTGCAGACCGCGTGCCCGGGCAACCCGAGGCGCCTGGTAGTAAGCCCCCGCCAGGCTGATATCCGGGTCCAAACCGCTGCCGGAGGCAGTGACGAGATCGACTGGAATAGACACTTTGTTGTTGGGATCGGCCGTCCGCAGCGCCTCAATGCGGGTCTTGATGCCATCCGTGAGCGCAGGGTTCAGCGGTCCGAGGTTCGAGCCCCCTGAGGCCGTACCGTTGTAAGGCTGGGGCGTGGTGGCCGAAGGCCGCCCCCAGAAGTGCCCCGGATCAGTGAAGTTCTGCCCAATGATCACCGAGCCCACCGGCTTACCCTGTTGCAGCAGGATGCTGCCACCGGCCTGCTCTGGAAATATCACCCGAGCGATACCGGTGACCAGTAGCGGATAGACGATGCCCGTGAGCGTTGTCATAACGAGCAAAAGCACTACCGCCGGCCGCAACAAAGCAGTCATAGGTTCTCCCAGGATCCGTTCAAACCAGGTGGGCCATGACGAGCGCCAGGTCGATGAGCTTGATCCCGGCGAACGGGATGAGAATGCCGCCCAAGCCATAGATCAGCAGGTTTCGGCGCAACAGCACGGCGGCGCCAAGGGGCCGGTATTTCACACCTTTGAGCGCCAGCGGGATTAACACCACAATAATCAGCGCATTGAAAATAACGGCCGAGAGAATCGCCGAAACGGGACTCGCCAGCTGCATAACATTCAGCGCATTCAATTGGGGATAAGTGGTGGCGAATGCGGCGGGGATGATCGCAAAATACTTCGCCACGTCGTTGGCGATGCTGAAGGTCGTGAGCGAGCCGCGAGTCATTAACATTTGCTTGCCCGTCTCGACCACTTCAATCAGCTTCGTGGGATTGGAGTCAAGATCAACCATGTTGCCAGCTTCCTTGGCGGCCTGGGTGCCCGTGTTCATCGCTACGGCGACGTCAGCTTGGGCTAGCGCCGGCGCGTCGTTGGTGCCGTCACCCGTCATTGCTACGAGTCGTCCCTCGGCTTGATGTCGGCGAATAAGGCTTAGTTTGGCCTCCGGAGTCGCTTCAGCGAGAAAATCATCGACACCCGCCTCGGCCGCAATCGCCGCCGCGGTTAGGGGGTTGTCGCCGGTAATCATTACCGTCTTGATGCCCATACGGCGCAGCTCGCCAAACCGTTCTTTGATGCCCCCTTTGACAATATCTTTTAGCTCAATGATGCCCAGTACCCTTGTGCCGTCACTCACCAGTAACGGAGTACTGCCGCGACGGGCGACCTCTTGTACTGAGGTAAGGATGCTCTTTGGGAATACTTGTCCGAGCGCCTCGATGTGTTTCTGAATGGCGGCGGGAGCACCTTTGCGGATCTGGCGCTCGCCTATATCAACACCGCTCATGCGAGTGTGAGCGGAGAAAGGTACGAACGTCGCCGCAAGCGAACGCAAGTCCCGCTCACGCAAATTGAAACGCTGTTTTGCGAGAACCACCACGCTACGTCCCTCAGGTGTCTCGTCCGCGAGAGATGCGAGTTGGGCAGCGCTGGCCAACTCCTCCTCCGATACACCTAAAGCAGGAATGAACGTGGCTGCCTGTCGGTTACCAAGCGTGATCGTGCCCGTCTTATCCAACAGAAGTACGTCAACGTCGCCCGCGGCTTCTACCGCGCGACCGGAAGTAGCAATCACATTCGCCTGCATCATACGGCTCATACCCGCCACACCGATCGCGGACAACAATCCACCTATGGTGGTTGGGATAAGGCATACCAACAGTGCGATGAGCGCGGTGATAGTGATAGGCGTGCCGAGCTTCGCGACCTGCACGCTATACAACGAATACGGCAGTAAAGTCACTGTAGCTAACAGGAACACCAGCGTGAGTGCCACGAGCAAAATGGTGAGCGCAATCTCGTTGGGGGTTTTCTGTCGCTTAGCGCCCTCGACCATGGCAATCATGCGATCGATAAACGTCTCACCGGGATTGGCAGTAATCCGCACCACGATCCAGTCGGATAGGACGCGTGTCCCGCCGGTCACCGAGGAAAAATCACCGCCGGACTCGCGGATGACCGGCGCCGATTCGCCAGTAATCGCGCTCTCATCGACCGAGGCTGCACCCTCGATAACTTCGCCATCTCCCGGAATGTAGTCATCCGCTTCAACGAGCACAACATCGCCTTTGCGCAACTGCTCCGCGCGGATGCGGGTTTGGCGAGAGCGGTCTGTCCTGTCGGGGAGTTTTTTGGCCGACACAGTCTGTTTCAGGCCACGCAAGCTAGCTGCTTGCGCCTTGCTCCGGCCTTCGGCAAGCGCCTCCGCAAAGTTTGCGAACAGCACCGTGAACCACAGCCAAATCGCAACGTTGAGAATGAACCAGGGCGGGGCTTCCCCTTGCCCTGCTAAGGCCTGCGCCCACAGGATCGTCGTCACAATGCTGCCGATGTAGACGACAAACATTACCGGGTTGCGCCATTGCACGCGCGGATCGAGCTTGCGAAAAGAGTCGGCGAGCGCAGGCCCGACCAGGGCGCGATCAAACATCGATAGAGTCATTTCAACCGCCCCACATAATGAGGTGCTCGACAATCGGCCCCAAGGCGAGCGCAGGAACGAATGTCAGCGCGCCCACCAACAGCACAGTGCCGATCAGGAGAATGATGAAAGTGGGGCCATGGGTAAGCATCGTGCCGGCGGTGACCGGCACGCGCTTCTTTGCCGCGAGCGATCCGGCAACCGCCAGCACCGCGGCAATGGGCCAGAAGCGCCCGAGCCACATAACCAGGCCGAGCGCAGTGTTATAGAACGGTGTGTTTGCGGAGAGGCCGGCGAAGGCGCTGCCGTTGTTATTCCCGGCCGAGGTGAATGCGTAGAGGATTTCGGAAAAGCCGTGCGCACCCGGATTGGCCACTCCGGCTTTACCGTCCGTCATACTAACGGCGACCGCGGTCCCCAGGAGGACGATAAACGGCATCACCAGAATCGCGATCGAGCTCATCTTCATCTCGAAAGCTTCGATCTTCTTTCCCAGGTACTCCGGTGTACGCCCGATCATCAGGCCGGCGATAAAGACGCCGATGACGGCGAAAATCAACATGGAATAAAGGCCGGTTCCCACGCCACCCAACACAACCTCGCCGAGCTGCATGTTAAACAGAGGCACAAAGCCTCCCAGCGGCGTGAACGAGTCGTGCATTGAATTCACCGCGCCGGTCGAAGTAACCGTGCTGATCGTGCCGAACAGAGCGCTAGCGACGCTGCCGAAGCGTGCCTCTTTACCCTCCATGTTGCCGCCGGGCTGCAGGGCGGACGCTGCCTGATCGACCCCGAGCGCAGCGACGCGCGGATTGCCGGCCTGCTCGTTGTGGGTGGCGACCGACACAAGTGCTACGAAGAGGATCAGCATCGCCGCCAGCACAGCCCATCCCTGGCGCGTATCCCCCACCATTTGGCCGAAGGTATAGGTGAGAGCCGTAGGAATGATGACCATAGCGAGCATCTCAAGGAAGTTCGACAGCGGAGTTGGATTCTCGTAGGGATGCGCCGAGTTGGCGTTCATGAAGCCACCGCCGTTCGTGCCCAGCAGCTTGATGGCTTCCTGGGAAGCCACCGGCCCCATGGGCAATGTCTGCTTCAGCGTGGTGAGATTCTCGAGCACCGGATTGCCGGCCGCGTCCTTGAGCGGACTGCCGGCGGCATCGGTTTTGGGAGCCTGGTAGGCCAGCGGTTCAACCGTCGGCACTTCTTTGTAGGTGCTGAAGTTCTGCACAACGCCCTGACTCACGAGCGCCAGCGCGAAAATGAATGAGAGCGGTAACAAGATATAAAGGGTGGCGCGCGTGATATCCGCCCAGAAGTTGCCGATGGACTGCGCGGTGTGGCGGGCGAAGCCGCGGATCAGCGCCACCACGACGGCGATACCGGTCCCGGCGGACAGAAAATTCTGCACCGCTAGACCGGCCATCTGTGTTAGATAGCTCATGGTGGATTCACCGGAGTACCCTTGCCAGTTCGTGTTGGTCACGAAACTGACGGCGGTGTT
>Ga0105240_10015322_pt1 | contig 10429 bp, 13 predicted proteins | sample KBSC54metaG_FD_80426 | JGI IMG/M metagenome (GOLD analysis project Ga0105240, IMG submission 80426) | Corn rhizosphere microbial communities from Kellogg Biological Station, Michigan, USA - KBS C5-4 metaG | ecosystem: Host-associated > Plants > Roots > Rhizosphere > Soil | place: Michigan, USA... | reverse complement strand
CTGCTCGAGCCGGGAAGCCGAGCCTTGACCGTCGATTCCGAACTAGCCAAAGGAGCCTGATCCTCATGACAGCAGCCACGCACGTGCCCGCCGGATCGTCAGACGACGGGTTCGTGCGCAGCCCGAGCGGCGTGCTGCTCCCGGCGGAGATCGACCCGTTCCACACTCGGCTGCGCCACGTCGCGCCGTCCGGCCTCATCGGGCAGACGACGCAGACGTCGGGAATGAAGAGGCTGGAGGCGATCAGCGGGAAGACCGTGGGGGCCCAGCGTCTGTGGATGGGCCAGACGCATGTGCCGGCCGTGACCGCGTCGGCAAATCACCACCACGGGGCGTCGGAGACCGCGATCTACGTCGTGGCCGGGACGCCGCGGTTCGTGTTCCTGGACGTCGACGGCGACGAGCCGACGGAAACCGTGATCCAGACGGCGCCGGGCGACTACATCTTCGTCCCGCCCTACGTCCCGCATCGGGAAGAGAACATCAGCCCGGACGCCGAGGCGGTGGTCGTGATCGCGCGCACCACGCAGGAGGCCATCGTGGTCAACCTCGACGGCCTGAGCTGGTCAGGGGTCCGGATGGGCGACACCGGGACGTCGGATTCGGACTGCTGAACCGACCGTCCTTTCTCGGGTTCTCAAAAGTAATGACGGTGCATTTCGGTGGGCTTGACTCCGAGGACGCGGCTCACCAATGCGACCATCACGCCGACCGCCGCGAGGACGATCCCGAGACTCCACAGGTCGGGAAGGCGCGCCGCGAGCCCTATGAGCACGAGCATGCATCCGGCGATTGTCATGTGGCGCCAGCCGCTTTGACGTTCGTCCGCGCCACGATGGCATCGACCACGTCACTCGCGACGTCCTCGCGCGCCCTCGCCCGGGCTTCGGCCTGCTGCTTGACTTCGACGCGGGCGGCCTGCCAGGCCGACCAGTGACCGCTCACGAGCGCCCAGAGCGAAAGGGCGGAGACATATACCACGCTGTTGAGCCAGCCGAGCAGGAAGCTGATCGGAATCATCGCCAACCACAAGATGGTGAGCCAGCCGTTCACCCGGCGCATGAACACGGGGTCGCCCTGAACCGAGGCCCACAAGGACTTCATAGCGTTCATGCCCAGGGATTACCCAACAACGCGGAACACATACCTCGCAATCACGACTTGAGCTCAAACTCTGAGGAACTACTGATCAACCTGATCACGCAGTGAGGTTCCGGACATATGCAATGACGAGCAGCGCTTCGCAGGGCACGCAGCGAACCCGATCAGCAAGATCACGCCGGCTCTGACGCTCAGGAGAAGCAGCCCAAAGCAAAGCGCCGTTGCCAGTGCAGCCGACGGACGAGCCGTAGACCACTGCAGCCCTGTGCACGCGAGCGTGACTCCAATCGCACTCAACCGGCGTGCGCTACAGAAAAGCTACGCTGGTGCTACGATATGGGTCATGGCGACGCTCATCGCTCAACGCGAACTCAGGAACAACAACGCGGATATTCTCAACCGAGTCGAGGCCGGCGAGAGCTTCGTCGTGACCCGAAATGGCGTCGCCGTCGCTGACGTCGTCCCACATTCTGAACGTCGTCGGCCACCGATGTTCCCCAGCACCAAAGACTTGGCGGCGCGGCGGCGCGCGACCATGGACTCTGCGCCGGACCGCGACGCCTGGGTGCGAGATATCCGCGGGACCGACGACCTCATCGACGATGATCCTTTGAACGCGCGTGCGTGAGCACAAGTTGGCGCTTCTCGACACGTCCTGCGTCATCGACTTTCCGGACCAGATGGACGAGTTGGCAGAGGCAGCTGCCGTCAGCGCGCTGACCATCGCCGAACTGGCCTACGGGCTTCACGACGACGACCCTCTCGTCGCCGCCGAGCGCGAGGAGCGTTACCGGTCCATACTCAACGAGTTCGACCCAGTTCCGTACTCCGCCCGGGCCGCGCACCTGTACGGAGCGATCGCCGCCTCGGTCCGAAAGTCGGGGCGAAACCCTCGACCCCGACGCATCGATCTGATGCTCGCCTCCGTCGCGGCCGAACTCGGCGCCGTGCTACTTACCCGCAACCCGTCTGATTTCGCGGGCATTGGGGGCATCCCTCACGTGATCGCGGTCTAGCCAATCTCGAGCCATGTGAACCCGTGTCTCGCTGTGGCGGCGGCCCGGCTCGTTTGACGCGTACGCCTGATAGGCGCACACTTGAGGCATGACAGCAGCATCGAAGAACGATCGGATCGCGGTGCGCGTCTCCCACGAGCAGGGGACGCTGATCCGCCAGGCTGCCGAGGCCGAGGGGGTCACGGTCACTGATTTCACCGTGCACGCGGCGGTGGCGCATGCGCACGACGTCCTCGCTGACCGACGAGTCTTCGAACTCGACGACGCTGCCTGGACCGAGTTCGTGGCGATCCTCGACCGACCCATGACGTACAAGCCACGGCTGTCCAAGCTGCTCACGGAGGACTCGATCTTCGAGTGAGGAGCGGCTACACCGTCCCGCGACTACTGGCAGTCGATGATCACCTCGATGGCTTCGACAGCGGTAAGCCAGAACTGGACCAGTGGCTGGTGCGACAGGCACAGCGAAATCAGGCCGGCGGGGGCTCCCGCACCTATGTGACGACACGAGACGGCCGGGTCGTTGGCTACTACAGCTTGGCTACCGGCTCTGTCGTGCACGCTGAGGCCAGCGGCAAGGTCCGGCGCAACCAACCCAACCCGATCCCGGTCATCCTGCTCGGACGACTCGCGGTCGATCGCAAGGACCAAGGCCGAGGCCTGGGCGCTCATCTGCTCCGCGACGCCATCACCCGAACGGTCGCGGCGGCAAACATCGTGGGCGTACGGGCCATGCTGGTGCATGCCCTGCATGAGCAGGCCCGGCAGTTCTACCTCAACTTCGACTTCGAGCCCTCACCCACAGATCCGTTCCACCTGTTCTTGTTGATCAAGGACGTACCAGGAAATCACTGACGACGGATCTGTCACACATCCGGCCGATAACCGGACTTCGAAAATGGTGGGCGCTACTGGGATCGAACCAGTGACCGCTCGGGTGTAAACCGAGTGCTCTCCCGCTGAGCTAAGCGCCCGAACTCGCTTCAGCCTACGAGCGCCTTGATGGCGTCGCGCCAGCCCTGTGGCTCGCGGCCCTCGCCGGGGCTGTTGTGTTCGGTGTAGCGGATCACCCCGTCGGTGTCGATCAGGAAGGTTCCCCGATCGGCCATTCCACCCGCCTCGTTGAAGACGCCATAGGCCTCGGCGACCGCGCCATGCGGCCAGAAGTCGGCCAGCAGCGGGAAGTCGTAGCCTTCGCGCTCGGCGAAGATCTTGTGCGCGTAGGGCGAGTCGACGCTGATGGTCAGCACCTGGACCTTGTCGTTCTGGAAGACGGAGAGATCGTCTCGCAGCGCGCACAGCTCGCCCGTGCAGGTGCCCGTGAACGCGAACGGGTAGAAGACGATCAGCACGGCCTGCTTGCCGCGGAAGGACGAGAGCGTCACTTCCTCGCGGTTCTGATCGCGCAGCGTGAAATCCGGCGCCTCGGCGCCCACGTCGAGAGTCACATTCTTCCTAGCGTTTGTCGGTGCGGGTTTTGCGAGACACCAGCCGGGCGCCGGCCCAAGATGGTGACGGCGTCGCCAGGGACGTTTGCGAGAGCCCGGCGGTCGGCGCGGCCTCGGCGATGTCGGACGGTTCGACGTAGCCGTCAAGCCCGCGCTTGGGCGTCAGCAGCCAGATGAATCCGTTGTCGGCCAGCGGGGCGATCGCGTCGACCAGGACGTCGACAAGATCACCGTCATATTCGCGGTACCAGAGGAGCACGCAGTCAACGACCTCGTCGGACTCCTCGTCGACCATCTCCCCGCCGATGATCTCTTCGATCGCCAGGCGAAGATCGTCGTCGACGTCGTCGTCGTACCCGACCTCCTGCACCACCATGCCAGCGGTGATGCCCATTCGCTCGGCGACACCGGGACTGCTCGTGCTCACCTTGCGCGCTCTCCGATCCTCCGGTTTGTCGTGCTCGACCGTTCCAAACTGACAGTCCTAGCCAGAACCCTAGCGACTCTTCGGACCCGCTGGGGGCCCCGTGCCCAATCATCTGTGAAAGAGGACACTTGACGCGTGACCAGTGACCGTTTCAGCATTATCACCGATGGCTTACCCAGCCAGCTGCCTGATATTGATCCCGACGAGACCCGTGAGTGGATCGAATCGTTCGACGCGGCCGTGGATTCCGACGGGCGGCAACGCGCGCGGTTCCTGATCTTGAAGCTCCTGGAGCGGGCTCGCGAGCGCCAGGTGGGCGTTCCTCCGCTGCGCAGCACGGACTACATCAACACAATTCCGCCCGAACGCGAACCCTGGTTCCCGGGCGACGAGGACATCGAGCGCCGTATCCGCGCCTACATCCGGTGGAACGCGGCGATCATGGTGTCGCGGGCCAACAAACGCGTCGGCGTCGGCGGTCACATCGCGACGTACGCCAGCGCCGCCTCGTTGTACGAGGTCGGCTTCAACCACTTCTTCCGCGGCAAGGACCACGCGTCCGGTATGGGCGATCAGGTATATTTCCAGGGCCACGCCGCTCCTGGAATCTACGCCCGCGCCTTCCTGGAGGGCCGGCTCACCGAAGCGCATCTCGACGGCTTCCGCCAGGAGAAGTCGGCCGCGCCCTACGGCCTGTCGTCCTACCCGCACCCGCGGTTGATGCCCGAGTTCTGGGAGTTCCCGACCGTGTCGATGGGGCTCGGCCCGATCAGCGCCATCTACCAGGCGCGGTTCAACCGCTACCTGCACGCCCGCGGCCTGGCCGACACGTCCAACTCGCACGTCTGGGCTTTCCTGGGCGACGGCGAGATGGACGAGGTCGAGTCGCTCGGCGCGATCGGCGTCGCCGCCCGCGAGGAGCTAGACAATCTGACGTTCGTCATCAACTGCAATCTGCAGCGTCTCGACGGACCGGTCCGCGGCAACGGCAAGATCATCCAGGAGCTGGAGTCCTACTTCCGCGGCGCCGGCTGGAACGTCATCAAGGTCATCTGGGGGCGCGACTGGGACCCGCTGCTCGCCCGCGACGGCGACGGCGTCCTGGTCAACAAGATGAACACCACTCCGGACGGGCAGTTCCAGACCTACACCGTCGAAAGCGGCGCCTACATCCGCAACGACTTCTTCGGCGGCGATCCCCGTCTGCGCAAGATGGTCGAGGACCTCAGCGACGAAGACCTCCGCAAGCTCAGCCGAGGCGGGCACGACTACCGCAAGGTCTACGCCGCCTTCCAGTCTGCGCGAGCGCATGTGGGGCAGCCGACGGTGATCCTCGCTCACACGATCAAGGGCTGGACGCTGGAGTCCTTCGAAGGCCGCAACGCGACACACCAGATGAAGAAGCTGACCACCGCCGATCTCAAGGCGTTCCGCGACCGGCTCTACATGGACATCCCGGACTCCGCCCTGGAAGGCGACCTGCCTCCGTACTTCCACCCCGGCGAGAAGTCCGACGAGGCGCAGTACCTGCGCGAGCGGCGAGACGCCCTCGGCGGCTACCTGCCCAAGCGGGTCAACCGGTCCAAGCCGCTCGCCCTGCCCCAGGACGACGTCTACGCCGAGCTGCGCGCAGGATCCGGCAAGCAGGCGGTCGCGACGACCATGGCGACGGTCCGGCTCTTCAAGGACCTCATGAAGGACAAGGAGCTCGGCCAGCTCTTCGTGCCGATCATCCCGGACGAGGCCCGCACCTTCGGTCTGGACGCGATCTTCCCGACGGCGAAGATCTACTCGCCGCACGGCCAGGAGTACGACGCGGTCGACCGCGACATGCTCCTGTCCTACAAGGAGTCCACCAAGGGGCAGATCCTGCACGAGGGCATCAGCGAGGCCGGCTCGGTCGCGTCGCTGATCGCCGCCGGCACGGCATACGCCACGCACTCCCGGCCGATGATCCCCTTCTACATCTTCTACTCGATGTTCGGGTTCCAGCGGACGGGCGACCAGTTCTGGCAGCTCGCCGACCAGCTCGGCCGTGGTTTCGTGCTCGGCGCGACGGCCGGCCGAACCACGTTGACCGGCGAGGGGCTGCAGCACGCCGACGGCCACTCCCACCTGCTGGCGTCCACGAACACCGCGGTCGTCGCCTACGACCCCGCGTTCTCCTTCGAGATCGCGCACATCGTCAAGGACGGACTGCGTCGGATGTACGGCCCGCACGCCGAGGACGTCTTCTACTACCTGACGATCTACAACGAGCCGCTGCAACAGCCGAAGGAGCCGGACAACCTCGACGTCGAAGGCCTGCTGCGCGGCATCTACCTCTACTCCCCCGCGCTGGGCAACGCCGGGCGGCCGCGGGCGCAGATCCTGGCGTCCGGAGTCGGCCTGCCCTGGGCGCTCGACGCCCAACGGATCCTGGGCGCGGAGTGGAACGTCGACATCGACGTCTGGTCGGTGACGTCCTGGACGGAGCTGCGTCGCGACGCCATCGAGTGCGAGGAGGCAAACCTCACCGATCCGAGCGACTCGCCACGGGTCCCGTACGTGACGTCGAAGCTGGCCAACGCGGCCGGCCCGGTCGTCGCCGTCTCCGACTTCATGCGCGCCGTCCCGGATCAGATCTCGCGGTGGGTGCCGAACGACTACAGCTCGCTCGGAGCCGAGGGCTTCGGGTTTGCCGACACCCGCGGGGCCGCGCGCCGCTTCTTCCACATCGACGCGCAATCGCTGGTCGTCGCCGTCCTCAGCCGGCTGGCTCTCAGCGGCGAGGTGAAGCCGGAGGCGCAGCGGGAAGCGATCGAGCGGTACGGCCTCAACGACGTCCGCGCCGCCGGGGCCGGGACCATCGGCGGCGACAGCTAACCGCGGCTCGCCCGGCCCCGCCCGTGGCGCCCCGGCTCCACTTAGCCCCTCCCGTGGCGCGAAAGGTCGAGCAATTCTCGCCACCCGGTGGGCTAAGCCGGGCCAGTAAAGCCAACCGGTGGGCTAAGCCGGTCCAGTAAAGCCACCCGGTGGGCTAAGCCGGGCCAGTAAAGCCACCCGGTGGGCTAAGCCGGCCGGTCCAGCAAAGCCGAAGCGGAGGCCGACCCCAGCCAAGGCCCCTTGCTACCCGGTGAGGGAGGCGTGCATCTCCCAGACGAGGACTTCGGCGGGGCCGACGGCGGTGAGACGTTGGCCCTCGCTTCCGGCGATTCGCACCGCATCCCCACCGGTGAGGACGCCCGCGCCCTCCAGGTCCACGGCTCCGAGCGCGACGAACAGGTGCACGTAGGGCGCGTCCGGCACAACGACCGACTGTCCGTCACGCAGGCGGGCCGCGTACAACCCGGCGTCGCGCTGGTGGATTCTGATCGCCGTCTCGCCGCGGTGCTTGGCGAGCCCGGACGCGACCGGCACGAGGCCGCCGCCGGCCAGCGACTCGGACACGTCCGACTGCTCGTACCCCGCAGCGATCCCGCGCTCGTCGGGCGTCACCCACATCTGCACGAAGTGCACCGGCCGGTCCCCGGCGCCGGGCGCGTCGTTCTTCTCCGAGTGCAGGATGCCCGCGCCGGCGCTCATCCGTTGTGCCAGCCCCGGGTAGATTACGCCGTTGTTTCCCTCAGAATCTTGATGGACAAGAGAGCCGTCCAGCACCCAGGTGACGATCTCCATGTCGCGGTGAGGGTGGGTTTCGAATCCCGCGCCCGCCGCGACCGTGTCGTCGTTGTTCACCAGCAGCAGCCCATGGTGGGTGTTGCCGGCTTCGTAGGAGGAGCCGAATGAGAACGAGTGTCGCGAGTCCAGCCACCCGATCCTGGTGGCCATCCGTGATTCGGCCGGACGTATGTCGTTGACGGTCATCGTTCCTCCGGGCGGTGCGAATGATCGGCGGTCCAGGCCAGCAGGTCGTCTTCAGACCAGCTGTTCACGATCGATTCCACGGGGACGGCGCAACGGGCGGCGCGGTCGCAGCCGTTCGGCTGCCAGTCGAGCTGCCCGGGCGCGTGGGCGTCGGTGTCAATGCTGACCAAGCAGCCGGCCTCGACCGCCTGTCGCAGCAACCGTTTGGGCGGGTCGAGCCGCTCCGGACGGGAGTTGATCTCGACCGCGACGCCGAATCGTTCGCAGGCGGCGAAGACGATCTCGGCGTCGAACTCCGACTCCGGTCGAGATCGCTTGCCCGTCACCATCCGGCCGGTGCAATGCCCCAGCACGTCGACGTGCTGGTTGGCGATCGCCGCGACCATTCGCGGCGTCATCTCCGCCCTGGGCATGCGCAGCTTGCTGTGGACGCTCGCCACGACCAGATCGAGGCGGCCCAGCAGCTCGGCGGACTGGTCGAGAGCACCATCGTCCAGGATGTCCACCTCGATCCCGGTCAGGATGCGAAACGGCCGCCCACCGTCCGTGGCATAGGCGGCGTTGAGGTCGGCCACGACCTCAAGCTGTCGCATGAGCCGCTCGGCGCTCAGACCGTTGGCAACCGTGAGGCGCGGCGAGTGATCGGTGAGCACCAGATAGGAGTGGCCCAGGCCGCGTGCCGTCTGGGCCATCTCGGCGATCGGCGATCCGCCGTCAGACCAATCCGAGTGGGAGTGGCAGTCGCCGCGCAACGCGGCCTGGATGAGCGCCGCCCCCTCCGCGAAACCATCGGCGTAGGGCGAGACCTCGACGGCCTCCATCCGGCGCAGGTAGACCGGCTCCACGCCGCTGAGCGACTCCTCGATGCAACGAGCGGTGACCTCGCCGACGCCATCGAGTTGCTGAAGCGTCCCCGCGGTCGCACGTTCGGCCAGGTCAAGCGCGCCGGCCGCCGAGATCGCCGCGCGGCGGAAGGCGCGCACCCGATAGGTCGGCTCGTGGGCGCGTTCGAGCAAGAAGGCGATCCGCCGCAGGTCGGCGACCGGGTCACGGGGCTCCGGGTCACGGGGCTCCGGGTCACGGGGCTCGGCCATTCCTAGAGCATGGCACGCTTGGACGAATGGAGACCGGCCAGCGCGAGGAGGCGATCCGGCGCATCGAGCAGGCCGCGGGCAGCATTGCCTCGCGCAGCGTCGCCCGCATGGACGACCAGTTGAGCTGGTTTCGCAAGTTGCCCGCCAGCCAGCGCTCGTGGGTCAGCCTGGTCGCGCAAACCGGCATCGCCTCGTTCGTCGAGTGGCTCCGGTCGCCGGATGACGTGCTACGCCTGACCGGCGAGGTATTCCGGGCGGCGCCCCGCGAACTGACCCGGTCGGTCACCCTGCAACAGACCGTCGAACTCGTCCAGATGACGATCCTCGTCAGCGAGGAGCAACTGCCCCAGATCGTCGACCAGGACGCGGGCTGGGTGGCGAACGAGCTCCTGCGCTTCAGCCGTGAGATCGCCTTCGCGGCCGCTCGCGTCTACGCCGGGGTCGCCGAGACGCGCGGCGCCTGGGATGTCCGCCTTGAAGCGCTGGTCATCGACGGACTGGTTCGCGGCGGCGACGATCCCGACGTCCCCCTCGCCCAGCTCGCCGCCCTGGGCTGGCGGGCGACCGGTCCGATCACCGCCGTCGTCGGTTCGGCGCCTGACCGAGCCGGCAACGACGTGCTGGCTGACCTGCACCGCACGGCCCGGCAGGCCGGCTGCGAGTTGGCCGCCGCGGTACACGGCGCCCGGCTGGTGACGGTCATCGCCGGCGCGCCAGATCAACTGGCCATCGCCCGGACGCTCGAACCGCTCTTCGGCGAGGGCCCGATCGTCGCTGGACCGCTCGCCCCTGACGTCGCGTTGGCGAGCACGGTCACTCAGGCCGCGCTGTCGGGACTGCGGGCCGTGCGGGGTTGGCCTTCGGCGCCGCGGCCCGTGCTCGCCGATCAGCTGCTTCCGGAGCGGGTCCTGCTCGGCGACCTCCGCGCGCGTGAGGAGTTGCTGGCGACGATCTACCGCCCGTTGAGCAAGGCGGGCGACGTTCATCTCGACACCCTGCGCGCCTTCCTTGACGCCGGTGGAGCACTGGAAGCGACCGCACGGGCGCTCTTCGTGCACACAAACACGGTGCGGTACCGGCTCCGGCGGGTCGCCGAGATCTGCGGGGAGTCCCCGGTCGATCCCCGCGGCGCGTATGTGCTCCGCTTCGCCCTGGCCCTGGGAGCTCTCGACGACATTGGGTGAGTCCTCTATGAAGCGGCACGTCATGTCCGACTCGTCCGCATTCTGTTTGTAGACATCCTCCAACTCATTCTCAGCAAGCCTGTCAGTGTCGCGCTCGCCCCAACGGCCCGGATGTAGCACAGTTGTCGTCGTGATCGCCGTCGTCGCCCCGGGACAGGGTTCGCAGGCTCCAGGAATACTCGCCGCCTGGCTGGAGCGGCCCGGGGTGGCCGAGAAGCTCGCCGAGTTGTCCGAGGCCGCCGGACTCGACCTCGCCCGCCTCGGCACGACGGCCGGCACCGAAGAGATCAAGGACACGGCGCTCACCCAGCCG